>Ga0224529_1001148_pt1 | contig 17056 bp, 16 predicted proteins | sample CBST50metaG_FD_179893 | JGI IMG/M metagenome (GOLD analysis project Ga0224529, IMG submission 179893) | Peat soil microbial communities from Stordalen Mire, Sweden - C.B.S.T50 | ecosystem: Environmental > Terrestrial > Soil > Wetlands > Peat | place: Sweden: Norrbotten County, Stordalen Mire... | reverse complement strand
ATTCGAAGCAGTTGCGCGTGATTAACGGCTCACGGGCCGACGCCATCGTGCTGTGGACGGACGAGATGGAGGCTGCCGGGATCCTCAAGCAGATGCGCGTCATGGGAATGAAGCAGCGCGTCTTCGGTGCCTATCGCACGCTGGGGCCCACGCTGCTGGCCGAGGCCGGTCCCGCCGCCGAGGGCTTTGAGTCGGTCTTCCCCTATGATCCAAGCAGCAAGTATCCCAAGTGGATCAGTTTCAACCAGCGCTTCGAGAAGCGCTTCAACGAAAAGCCGGAGCAGTTTGCTTCGCTGGCCTACGACGCGATGAATGTGCTGCTTGACTCGATCTGCAAGGCGGGCCTGAACCGCGCGCGCATTCAGGATGCGCTGGCCAACGTCCGGGAATACGACGGCGTGACCGGACACATGGTCTTCGATCCCCTCCTGAAGAACGTGGCTCCGATGTATCTGGGTACGGTGCATAACGGCGCAATCACCTACCGTGTGGCGAAAATGGATAAGGAACCTCCGGCGCAACCGCCTGCTCCTGCCACGCAAGCGGCGCCGGCCCCTTCGCAGGCATCCTATGCCCGCGTGGGTGAGGACGGCGTAGACTACGCCGGCCCGCATCACCAGGACTTGCCCGCGGGACCAGTGCGCATTGTTCTCTTTGGGCCAAAGGCAGCCCAGGTCGCGCAGTTGCCGGAGGTGCAGGCGGAGTTGGCCGCCGGTGCGAAGAAAGGGTTGGCGTGGACGCTTTTGCCGGTAGCAAGCGATCAGAATTGGGGGGCGGCTTCTACCCAACTGGTTCACGCGCTCATGGACGAGCGCGCGCTCGCGATCGTGGCGCTCGATAGCGCCGCCGCCCACTTGTCCGAACAACTGGCATTGAAGACCTTTGTGCCTGTGGATGCCCTGAGCAGCGACAAAAAGCTCACCTCAACAAATGTTCCGTGGATATTCCGCTTGCCGCCCGAAACCACTCCGGTGGCGGCGCTGCGCCTTCTCGAAGCAGCTGCTGTCCGCAGCGGGGCCAATCCAGAGCGGCTCAGAGACGTGCTGGCATCGGGAGACGATATTTCCGGAGTCGCTTTCCTACCGACCGGCGAGCCGCGCGGACAGTAAGAAAAATGGAAAAGCTCTGATGCCTTCACAGTTGCGCACAGAACGAGCCTTTTGCACATCTCTACAAGTGAATCCAACCACCGCGAATGAGCGTCAGCGATCCGACCGCGACGAAGATCCATAGAAGGATTCCCTGAAGGAACGGTCGAACGCCGACATCTCGGAGAGTCTTCATGGAGAGTCCCGTTCCAATCAGAAAGAGCGTGACGGTCAGGCCAATGCCTCCAAGATGCTTGAGCACTGGATAGGCGGGCTGGAAATAGTGGACGTAGGTATTGAAAACAGCCGCGAGACAGAAGAAGAGGATGAACCATGGCCATTGAATGCGCGCCTTGCTCTTGTTTGCCATGGCGGTTCCGATCGAAACCGGTACGATCCATAGAGCGCGGGCCAGCTTGACGGTCGTGCCGACGGTAAGAGCCACTGCTCCGTATTTTGCCGTCGCTCCGACAACGGAACTTACATCATGAATGGCGAGCGCCGCCCAAAGACCAAACTGTGACTGTGTCATATGCAGCGCTGTTCCGATTGCTGGGAATGTGAGCAATGCAACCGCGTTCAGCACAAAAACAGTTCCGAGCGAGACTGCAATCTCTTCTTGGCTCGCATTGGTGATGGGGGCAATTGCGGCAATGGCGCTTCCGCCGCAAATGGCCGTGCCGGCCGAGATAAGATAAGAGATTCTTTGCTTCACTCGAAAGAGTTTTCCCAACCCCCAGCCCAAGAGCAAGGCGAAGCTGATGCTGCCGGCGGTATAGATGAAACCGGAGCGTCCGGCTTGCATAACCTGCTGCAAATCCATACCAAACCCAAGTCCGACTACGGATGCCTGGAGAAGGAGTTTAGATAGTTTCCTCGCCTCTACATGGAATGGATGAAAAAATGTGAATCCGTAGACGAGACCAACGGCCAGCGCCACAGGCGGAGATATGAGGCCGCTGGCCGCGATAATCAACCCGATGAAGAATATGTTCTTGGACATAGAACAAGTGTCGCTAAATCGTGCGCCGGTGTCCAAGCAGAAGCACTCATTGCACATAAGCGCTTCTTATGAGGCGTTTCAATTACGGCCGTTTGGTTTTGGCCAGTGTCCTCTGTACGCCTGCGCGCCCGATGAGAAACCTCCGAAATTCATGAGCCAAGCCTTGTGGCTCAGGCCCCTTTACGTATGTGACCAGGAACTCTCGCTTGATTCGAAGTCCTTCGATTGCAACAATCTTGAAGTTTGTGTCGAGCCTCAAATCCTTGGCGATAGCCCATCGAGAGACAAAACCGACGCCCAGTCCGGCTTCAACGGCAGATTTGATGGCCTCGGTTGAATCAAGTTCCATTACGATATGCATCAAATTACGCTTGATACCCAGCCGTTCAAGCGCCATTTCAATCACTCTGCGCGTACCGGAACCGCGCTCCCGCATGAGCAGCGGGGCGGCACACAAGTCGGAAACGGAGACAGAAGCGCTCTCGGCCCATTCGTGCGCAGTAGACGCAATCAAGACCAACTCATCCTCCAGAAATGGTTCGCTCTTAACTTTGCGGCTTCGCGCAGGACCTTCGATGAAGCCCAACTCGATCTTCTGATTTTCGACAGCACTAACGATGTGCTCTGTGTTGCCGCTGATTAGTGTCGGATGAACGCGTGGATATTCCTTGCAGAACTCGCCCAGAAGACGCGGCAGCACATACTGGGCGATGGTCGTGGAAGCTCCAAGGGAAAGTCGTCCAGCGTGATCGCCAGCGAGGACTAAAATATCGCGCTCTGCTTGAACGAAAAGCGAATTAACCTGCTTTGCGTACCGGAGAAGCACCTTGCCGGCCGGCGTCAGCGTGATATGCGCCCCCGAGCGATCAAAGACTTGAACGCCAAGTTCCTCCTCAAGCGCCTTGATCTGGAGGCTCACCGCAGGTTGAGTGAGGTATAGCTCTTCTGCGGCTTTGCGAAAGCTGAGATGTTCCGCTACTGCCCGAAAGACTACCACACGGAAGTTTTCTAGACTTGCCATAGATCGATTAGAACACCGCTCTGCCCGTTCGCTCATTTCAGAGATAGCGTCATTCAGGATGGATTCCCGTCTCGTCTGTCGTCTGTTTGATATTGTGCGAATCTCTTACTGCGTCAGGCATTGCGTCATAAGGGCTTGGTTCTCTTCGTTGCCGGCTTGATCAGGGTCTCACGGGCCTCGCAAACGAAGCGGGTCATGGATTTCGAAAGGTGTTCCAGCACCGCAGCCCATTCCTCCAGGTGCCGCTCGCCCTGCTTCGTGATTTTGTACACCCGGCGTGCTGGACCTGCCTTGTTCGTCTCCCATTCGGACTTGACATTTCCGTTTGTCTCCAACTGCCGAAGTGTCCTGTAGAGAGCAGCCTTCTCAATTGTTGTATCGGTGAGGGCATGCTCCTGCATCTCCGCGCAGAGATCGTAGCCATAGGCATGGCCCTTCTTCTTGAGAAGGAGCAGGACGAGCGGCTCCACAAAACGATAAAGGTTTCCCATGCCGCAGGAACAAGGATAATTCTTGCCGTGACGCGCACATATCTTTCGTGGCACTCCGATCCTCCATAGGCCTTTGCGTTTCCGCAAGCCAACGGCTTCACCCTATCACAAATAAAAATAGATGTGAAATGCACCTGGCAACATCGCTCGCCCCTTGCCGTTCAGTGGCCGTACCGATAATATATAGGTGTAGTTCGCACCTCTAAGGCTGCGGTGCTTGAAATGGACAACAAGACGTCGGCATAAGGTTCAGGGAGCGAGCATGGCGAAGAAGCGGGTGGTAATCGTTGGAGGCGTGGCGGGCGGGGCAACCTGCGCGGCGCGTCTTCGGAGACTAGACGAAGAAGCAGAGATCGTTATATTGGAGCGCGGCCCCTACGTCTCTTTTGCCAATTGCGGCTTGCCGTACTATGTTGGCAATGTAATTCAGGAAGAGTCCAGGCTCTTGCTGGCTTCACCCGCCTTGTTCCGCGAACGATTCAACATCGAAGTGCGGACGCAGAACGAGGTACTTGCGATTGACCGGGCCGCGTCTGCTGTCTCTGTCCGTGATCTGGAAACAGGGCGCAAGTACAGCGAACCCTATGATGCACTGGTTCTGTCTCCGGGTGCAAATCCTATCCGGCCGCCGTGGCCGGGAATCGATTTACCAGGTATCTTTACGTTGCGCACGGTTCCTGATAGCAGGGAGATCCGGCACTGGATCGATGAGAAGAAACCGCACAACGCAGTTGTCGTAGGCGGCGGATTCATCGGTCTTGAGATGGCAGAAAACCTTGCCCATCGAGGAATCGCAGTGACGATTGTTGAGTTGGCGAATCAAGTGATGCCTCCGCTTGATCCAGAGATGGCCGAGTATGCCAAACAGCGACTGGAGTCACGCGGAGTCTCTCTTGCCTTGGGCGATGCTGTTGCGAAGTTTGAACAAGGCACTAATGGCTGCTTGAATGTCCATACACAAAGTGGCAAGGCTTACGAAGCGGACCTCGTTGTGCTAGCCATTGGTGTGCGTCCAGAGACAAAGCTCGCGCGGGACGCTGGTCTGGAATTGGGCGAACGGGGAGGCATCCGTGTAGATAGTCAAATGCGCACCAGTGATCCGCGCATTTGGGTTGTTGGCGATGCTGTTGAAGTCAGGAATCGAGTCACCGGCCAATGGGAACTGATCCCTCTGGCTGGGCCGGCCAATCGCCAGGGGCGCGTGGCTGCCGATACGATATCCGGACGCGATGCACATTTCGATGGCGTCCAGGCCACTGCGGTTTGCGGCTTCTTTGATTTGACCGTGGCGCTGACAGGCGCGACAGAAAAGTCTCTGCGCCGAGCCGGGCTGGACGGCTTCGAGAGTATCTATCTGCACCCTGGAAATCACGTCGGCTACTATCCGGGTGCGCAAGCCATTCATCTAAAACTGCTCTTCCGCAAATCGGATGGTCTGGTGCTGGGCGCGCAGGCCGTGGGTGAAGAAGGTGTCGCACGGCGGATCGACGTGATCGCAACGGCAGTCCAGATGAAGGCTACCGTCTTCGATCTCGAAGAAGCTGAACTCTGCTATGCGCCTCAATACGGTGCAGCGAAAGATCCAGTAAACATGGCGGGGATGATCGCGGCCAATGTAGTGCGCGGCGATGCGCAGATTGCGCCTTGGGATCAATTGAACTCAACGGAAGCGTTTCTCCTGGACGTACGTCAGCCGAAGGAGTTTGACGCTGGATCGATTCCAGGTTCGGTCAATATTCCGTTGGGGCAGCTGCGGTCGCATCTGGGTGAGTTACCCACGGACAGAGAGATATGGATTAACTGCGGGGTTGGACAGCGTGCCTATTACGCTTGCCGTATCCTGTCTCAGCATGGTTTGCACGCGCGCAATCTCTCGGGGGGATACAGCACGTATCGTGTTTGGCATCCGTGATCCCCCTGATTGTCTATCGGATTCGATGCCAGTAGGTTCAGAATGGCCATGACCACCGAATTGGCTGGTCATGTGAGCCGCACCGATTCTGAGGTGAGGAGAGTTATGCTTCAAGAGTTAGTCAGCAGCGAGCCGGAGATACGCCTCGGCGCTCGCACACAATCGTCGTGCTTCGCTTGCGGGCCAGACAATCCCCGTGGGCTGCATCTGAAGTTTCAGAGAAACAAAGTTGGAGAAATGGTTGCCGAATGGATCCCAGAACCAGAATTGGAAGGCTTTCAGGGCATCGTTCATGGAGGAATCGTCAGCACCGTCCTCGATGAAGCTATGTCCAAAGTAGTAGCCGAATCAGGAGTTAAAGCGCTCACGGCCGAACTCCGTATACGCTTTCGACAGCACGTACCTTCAGGAAAAACGATCTGTGTTCGGGGATGGATTGACAGCCAGAACAAACGCTTGACTAAAACCGAAGCGGTTCTGACCTCATTCGATGGAACGGAACTTGCACATGCATGGGCAACCTTCCTCGCGTTGAAGTATCCGGGAAACATCCAATCTTAGTAGGTACTGGTATCCGCAAGGACGATGCTCTTGAAACCTAAGACGTTTGTTGAATTGTTACTCTCAAGATAGTATCCGTTCTTTGTCTCTAGAGCGGTCTTTTCGCTGCTCTGCGTGGTGTGGCGGCATTCGGGCGTGTTCGTTCTGAACTGACAATGGAGGGTTGACGCAATGAACTGGAACAGGGTTGACACAATGAGTCGGATCATAGCTTTGGCGGTAGTGACAATTACGGGAGGTGTGCTTTTGCATGGCCAATCCAGTCAAATCTCACCTGAGGCCGCGGTAGCGTATCTGCGAAACGGTGCACTGGTGATCGACGTGCGCACTCCCGCCGAATTCAACGCGGGCCATCTGCCGAATGCGATCAACATTCCGCTTCAGCAGATTGAATCTGGAGCGCCTTTGCCCCTGAAGGATAAGAAACAGGTATTGCTGCTGCATTGCCAGGGTGGAATGCGAAGCGGCAGGGCGACGACATTATTGAGTGGCATGGGTTATGTCAATGTCTTTGATCTTGGCTCCTACAGCAGAGCGGAGCAGATTGTGGGCGCCAGGTAAGCCGATTTCAGCCTGACAACCAGTAGCCGCATTTCCTGTTTAAATGGAAGCCGTCCGGCGAATTTGCTTTTACAGCGCGGCGGAAGCCTGTTCTGTGCCTGGCATACCCAGTAAACGCAGGTATTCCTGGGTAAGGATTGAACGCAGACGAGGAGCAACAGAGGGATTGCATGCAATTTCCAGCGAGCGGCAGCGATCGATGGCTTCGCGCAGGTGCTGGACGAATGCGAGGCAAGCAGGGCAGGCTTCGATGTGTTTGCGCATCGCTTCACAGGAGATTGGTTCTACGCGACCATCCAGATACTCCGAAAGATTCGAGAACAGTGCGCGGCAATCGGCAGAGCGTTGTTTGGCTTTGGCGCGAATGCCACGGGGCTTGTTTCTGGCGAGACTACGATGCGGCGTTTCATCAGGAACAGAATCAATCAGCCTATTCATCTCTTTGCGTACAGAAAGTCGTGCCCGGTGAAGCCTAACCCGAATCGTTCCCGGTTGCAGGCCGAGAATCTGCGCAACTTGTTCAGTTGTCAGTTCTTCCATGTCGTGGAGCACAAGAACAATGCGCAGTTGCACTGGAACACGCAAGACTGCCTGATGGATCAGATGGTGCTGCTCAGCGTACAGAAGATTGCCTTCAGGGTTCTCTGCGGCATCCCGCAACAATCGCTCCAGTTCCACCTCGTCCGGGATCAGTTCATCCAGTGAGAGAATATGCCTCGGGGCATGCGCCGGTTTTCGGCGCATTTTCCAGCAGCGATTTCTAGTCACGGTATAGAGCCAGACCGCGAGAGCCTGTGGGTCCTTAATCCTGGCCAGATGTTCCAGCGAACTGAAGAGGACCTCCTGTGTCGTATCCTCTGCGTCTTCTGGGTGTCCGCAGACTTTCATGCTGAAGGAATAGACCGTGTTCTGAAGCAAGCCGATTGCTTCTTCGACAGCTTCAGGCGTATTGAGGCGCAAGAGATCGGCTGCTTGAGTCAGTTCGGGGCGCATGGATTCGGTCTCTCAAGAACAAAATCAGTATATTCTTTTGACGCGCATAACCAGAGCATGGATTGCCGCTGAGGCTGTGCTCATGCAAAGAGTCTGGCTGTCCGGGAAAATGGACGATTTCATTGAATACATTGCTTTTCAGCTTCGCGCACTTTCTGCGTGGCTTCGATCATAGGAAGGCAGATTGGACAGATCTTCATCAGCCATTCGCATGATTTCGGCATATTCGCTTCGGTGTCCGAAGTGGTCCAGGCACGCAGCAAGGCAATTGCAAGGGCCAACTCGGCTCCCGGACGGCTTGCTTCCAACCGATACATTTGACGATAGACCTCATCTTTGAGGCGTTCATACCTCCTTGATGGCGAGCCTAGGGTCTTGGCTGTGCTCTTGCGCGGAGTCATTGTTCTGCCTCCGGTTGCATGAGTCCCTGAACGAGCCAGGAGTATATCCCGACGTTGCTCTGCTTGACCTCAGCGAAACCTGCCAACTGCAGATCTTCCAAGGCATCTGAAGCACTGATTCGGTGATGAAGTGGCGGCCCATGCTCGGCTTCCACGTCTGGCCGCCAATCGAGAACAGCAATCCGTCCTCTGGCATTCAAAATGCGCCTGTCTTCTCGCAGAACAGCAGTGTGGTCAGCAAACTCATGCCACACATTTGCCATGAAAACAAGATCGCAAGATGCGTTCGGCAACCCAGTTGAATCCGCATCTGCATTGATCATGTGGATGTTGGATGTGCTTCCCGCATCCAGTTTGAGCTGGAGGCGCTTAAGCATTTCAGCCTGACAATCGACCGCATATACCTGGCCAAGAGATCCTGCTGCTTGTGCCAGGGGCAGAGAGAAGTATCCAGTTCCAGCGCCGATATCCGCAATCGCATCACCAGGCTGGACTGCCAGTGCGCCAATCACCACCGCTGGCGGAAGCCAGAGCAAACGCTCTGGAGTGTCGAGCCGGTCTGCCAGGGATGCATCCATGATTCGATCATTCATATCATTCACAGTTGCCTCCACAGCAGCCAGTATTCTTCAGTCCCAAAGCACGAAAGGTAGTCATGGCAGGGCACCAGTTGGTGAATGCCGATTGTAATAAATTAAATCCGACAAAGGCCGTCAGCCAGAGCCAATTCGGCGAAAAGAAGTGGGCGAGTGCAAGTGAAAGCAGGATCATGAATCCTGCCATGAGTCGTAATGCGCGTTCAACGGTCATAGGACCTCTCCTAAATCGTTTTCAGAATTGGTTTCGGGTCCAGACTCTGATTTGTGCCCAGAGTGAACCATGTAATAAAGCACGGGAATTGTTGGCCAGGACAAGAAGGTCGAGGCGACGGCTCCGGCAATCAGCGACACAGCAAGCCCCTGAAAGATGGGGTCTGAGAGAATCACACTGGCGCCCACAACCACTGCGGCCGCAGTCAGCAGCATGGGGCGGAAGCGCGTCGCCCCAGCATCGATTACCGCTTCGGCCAGGGGCATTCCCTGGCGTATGCGCAGTTCGATGAAATCAACGAGAATGATCGAATTGCGCACGATGATGCCTGCTCCGGCAATGAAACCGATCATCGATGTAGCGGTGAAAAATGCGCCCAGCATTGCGTGCGCCGGCATGATGCCTACCAGGGTAAGCGGGATCGGCGCCATGATGATCAGCGGTACGATGAAGGAGCGGAACCAGCCCACCACAAGAACGTAGATGAGGATGAGCACCGCGGCGAATGCCAGGCCCATATCTCGAAAGACCTCGATGGTGATATGCCATTCGCCGTCCCACTTCATCGAGTAGTGGTTCGTAGACTCGGGCATCGACGCATTGTAGCGGGCCAGCGTGTATCCCGCCGGCAATGTGAGGTGGTCGAGATCCTTGTTCATCTTGAGAATCGCGTAGACCGGGCTTTCTTCTGCCCCAGCAACATCTCCGGTAACATAGACCACGCGGCGCAGATTCTTGTGATAGATGCTGCGCTCGATCGTCTTGTGTTCGACGATCACCAGCTCGCGCAGAGAAACCATACCGCCATCCGCGCCGGGCAAGCGGATATTATCCAGCCCCTGTTCGGAGGAGCGATCCGCGCGATCCACTTCGACAATTGCAGGCACAGGCTCCCGCGTTGACTGATCGTGAAGCAGGCCAACCTCAGTTCCTGAAAGGGCAAGTGCCAGCGCATGAGCTACGTCAGAGACTGCAATGCCATGCTGCGCAGCCTTGACTTCATCCACGCGCATAACCAGCCTCGGCTGAGGATCTTCGACATACCAGTCGGTATCGACAACGCCCGGTGTGTGCTGGAAGATCGACTTGATCTGCTGAGCCACTCGTGTTTGACCATCCATATCCGGTCCGTAAACCTCGGCTACAAGGGTTTGCACTACAGGCGGTCCGGGAGGTACTTCGCTCACCTGAATGCGGGCGCCATACTGGTTGCCGATGGCGAGAAGCAGCGGACGCAGCCGCTTTGCAATCGTGTGGCTCTGGTCGCTGCGCTGCTTTGCAGGCAGAAGATTCACCTGAATGTCGGCTTGATTCGGCTGGCTGCGCATATAGTAGTGGCGCACCAGCCCGTTGAAGTTATAGGGACCGGACGTGCCCGCATAAACCTGGTAGTTAAGCACGTCTGGTTGCCGTCCAAGTTCGCTGCCTAAAGCCTGCGCAACGCGAGTTGTTTGTTCCAGCGGTGTGCCATCCGGCATATTGATGACAACCTGGAGTTCACTCTTGTTGTCGAAGGGGAGCATCTTGACGCGCACCAGTCCCAGGGGCACCAGCGCCACCGAGACACAAAACAGAACTGCAACTCCAACAAAAAACAGAATGCGATTGCGCTTGGATTGAATGAGCGGCGTCATGATCTGGCGATACAGTCTTGTTCGCCAGTTCTCGGCCTCCGGCTCAAGTATCTTGGTTTTTTGGAGATGCTTGCCAAGAAGCCGAAGCGCGGCCCAGGGAGAAACCACAAAGGCCACCATCAGCGAGAAGAGCATGGCCGCCGAAGCGCCGACGGGAATGGGCCGCATATATGGCCCCATCAAGCCGCGTACAAAGGCCATCGGCAGCACAGCTGCGATGACAGCAAATGTGGCCAGAATTGTTGGATTGCCAACCTCGGCGACTGCTTCAACTGCGACTTCACTCATCGGGCGGCCGCGGTTTTCCGGCAATCGAAAGTGGCGCACCATATTCTCGACGACCACAATCGCGTCGTCGACAAGAATGCCGATACTGAAGATCAAGGCAAACAAAGTGACGCGGTTGATGGTGTAGCCTACGAGATAAAAGATCGACATCGTGAGTGCAAGCGTAACCGGAATGGCCAACAGCACCACGCCAGATTCGCGCCAGCCGAGAAAGAGCGCAACCAGCAGCGTGACGGAGAGCGTTGCCAGCAGCAAGTGTTCCAGTAACTCATCCGACTTTGCTTTGGCCGTTTCTCCGTAGTTACGCGTAGTCGTTACGGTTACATCGTTCGGCAACGTCACGCCCTGCATCTCGTGAACGCGCTTGAGTACGGCATTAGAAATATCGGTCGCGTTGGTGCCTTTGCGCTTGGCCACCGTAATGGTCACGGCTGGATATTGGCCGGTTGCCTGATGCACAGCCGCGCTGGCATTGGATGTTCCAAAGAGCACATAGTTGGCAGGATCGGCGGGACCGTCCACGATCTTGTCCACCACGTCGCGCAGATAGACTGGACGGCCATGGTCAACCGCAACCACTACATCTTCAAGGTCTTCGCGGCGGGTGAAGAGATTGCCTGCATCGACACGGATTTCGCTGTTGTTCTCTGCATAACTCCCGGCCTGTACGCTCGCATTGGCGGCTTGCAGATGTCCGACGATGGCCATGGGTGACAATTCGTAGGCATTCAGCTTTGCGGTACTGAGCACAACGCGCATCGTGCGCGGAAGCCCGCCAATGATCGTTGTCTCCGAAACATTGTTAACTTGCTGAATGCTGTGCTGCACCTCGTCCGCAATGGCGCGAAGCTGATAGCCGTTATAGTGTTCCCCCCACAGCGTGAGTGAAAGGATGGGAACATCGTCAATGGATCGAGCTTTGATAAGTGGCTGTGAAACTCCCGGCGGCATCCGGTCAAAGTTCGAGTACAGTTTGCTGTATACCTTGATGAGCGCGTCTTCCTGTGGCGTTCCAACCAAGAAGCGGACGATCACCAGGCTTTGTCCGGGCATCGAAGTGGAATAGACGTATTCGACGCCGGAGATCTGATGTACCAACTGCTCGATCGGCAACGTGACGCGCTGCTCAACCTCTGTTGGAGAGGCGCCCGGCATTGCGGTGGCAATGTCCAGCATGGGAACAAGGATCTGCGGCTCTTCTTCGCGCGGAATAATTGCCACGGAGAAGATTCCAAGCGCCAGCGATGCCGCAATGAAAAGGGGAGTGAGCTTGGAGTTGAGAAATGTATGCGCAAGACGGCCGGCGATGCCAAGGTCATGGTGCATGGGGTCCTTGTTCATCATTGCGCCTCGATTCTCTTGCCTGCCAGATCACGGTCGCCGGGAAGGTCAACCAGCTTCTCGTTGGCTGAAACTCCCGACAGCACTTCGACCCACTCACCCTGCACCGCGCCCAGCGTGATCGAGCGGAGTTGCGCGATGCCGCTTGCGTCGAGAGCATAGACGCAGGATAGCGATCCGCGAAGAACCACCGCCGAGCGTGGCGCCAGAATCGCTTGATGCGTGCCGGTCGCAATCTTTGCGCTTCCGTACATGCCGGCATGGAGTTGCGCGGAAGGAGCAAGATCGATCTTGACCACGAAGCTGTGGCTTGCTGGATCGGCGGCGGGGACGATCTCTGAAACAGTGCCGGTGGTTGAGCCGTTGGGCGCGCCGTTGATCATCACGGAGATTTTCATTCCTTTGCGAATGCTTCCAATTGCTGACTCATCCACGGCAGCCTGAAGCTGCAATGGCCCCGCACTCTCCACCTGAAGTAAAGGCACGCCAGGAGCGGCCATCGTTCCCGGATCGGCCATGCGCGCCGTCACCACCCCCGCAAAGGGTGCACTCAAATGTGTATAGCTCAGCATGGCGCGAGCGCCGCTCTCCTGCGCTTTGGCTGCGTCGCGTTGCGCGCGCACTGCATCCACGCTTGCCGCGGCAGCTTCGGCCCGCCGCGTCACTTCATCCATTTCTTGCGGACTGACGCTCTTTTCGGCTTGCAATTGCTTGTAACGAACCAGCGTACTGGTGGCGAGCGCGGACTGTGTCTGCGCGACGGCCTGTTGGCTCTCGGCGGCCTTAACCGCGGCCCGCGCTTGATCAACGGATGCGCGCAGTGTGCCGCCGTCGAGCACCAGAAGTGTTTGCCCCGCTCGCACGCTGTCTCCCTCTCTCACTAGGACTTGCACAATGCGTCCCATGACTTGTGCCGAGATGGTTGCTGATTCCCGTGCATGCAGCGTTCCTGTAGCGCTTACGAGCAAGGGAATTTCTTGCTGATGGCTCTCCACCACACGAGCCTGAACGATCTGCACCGCCGTGGGCGACGTAGACTTGGTTGAGTGGCAGCCTGAGAAGATGACCGAAGAAACAGCTAATAAACATCCGGATAAGATCATTTTCATTGCAATTCCTCCGCGGCATCGGGAGTCAGAGTCCCTGTCGCGTAAAGCAGTTCAGCGTAAGCCGCAGCATTTCCGTATACGGAATGCCAGTAGTTGGATTGGCTCTCTCTCGATGCATCTTCTCCGCGCAACAAATCCGTGATGGTTGCAAGGCCAGCCGTGTAACGATTCCGCAAGATGCGCAGGCTCTCTGCCGATTGATCCATCGCGGCTCTCGCCGCTTCCATCGACAACTCCGCAGTCTTGCGGTGAATATGAGCTTGACTGACCGCGAGACTTACTTGATGTTGGTATGTGGCTAACTGCGCATCGATGCGCTGCTTCATAGCCGACTCTTTCGCCAACTCAGCGCGCTTGCCAAAGGGAAGAATGTCGATGCCGATCTTTACCCCGGCAACCCAGTTGTTGCCGCCTGAACTGGTAAAAGATCCCCGGTCTTCTTCCCAGTTTCCGTATGCGCTCACATGCGGACCAAAACTCGACATTGCCGCCCCCACCGCTGTCCTCTGTGCTGATTGCGCATCTCTCAGGGCCGCAAGATCAGGTCGATTCTTTGCGGCGGCAGCCAACTCCTGATCGAGCGCCTCAGATGGAAACGTGTGCGGTTCGATAGGCCGCAAAGTGCTTGCTTGCAGCTCCGCATCGCCCATGGCAACGCGCAATTGCGCCCACGCCATTTCCAGATCGCCTTGGGCGGCGATCAGCTCCTGCTTGCGTGCCGCCACATTTACCTCGGCCGACATACGATCCGACTCGACCGTCAAGCCTGCCTTAACGTGATCCGCGACCGCGCTCAGCATCGCCGCGGCCGTTTCCTGTTCATGTTGCGCAACGTCGGTCTCACGCTCGGCATAGAGCACCGACTCGTATGCCTGAACTACATTGAGAACGATCTTCTGGTTCACGGCCTTGGCGTTGGACTCGGCACTCTTGTGCATCAGATCGGCGCCACGAATCGCCTTCTGTGTCTTGAATGAGTCGAAGGCCATCCAGGAGCCGGAAAAGCGCGAAGAAAAGTTTCCCATCGGCTGAGGCCGGTTCAGTTCGTTCAAGGCAAAGTTGGCCTGTGTGAACTGCTGCTGCCGCAGACGCATACCGAAGGCATACACAGGATCATCCCCGCGCGAGATGTCTTCTGTAAAACTGAGTTGCGGAAACAGACCGGTGCGCGCCAGACGGGCCGAGGCGCTGGCGGCCTTCTCGTCAGCACCTGCAACCGCCGCCTCTGGGTTTCGCCCCAATGCGCGGTCAATGGCCTGCCGAAGCGTCAGTTGCGCAGTCTGCGCTCCAGCCCCGCTACTCCAGATGCAGCAGAAGATCAAGAGCCACTTGCCTGGTTTTCGGTTCAGATTCATCGTTTGCACTTCCCTTTTTGTGCGTTCATCAGAATAAAGTCATGAACTGGACGATTCGTTACAGAATTAGCGGATTTATTTTTGCAACATCGCAAATTCATCGAATCGTTCTACCAGCCAAGCAGGTTTGGCAGAGCATTCACGCGATCAAGGCTGCCCAGATCGTTGCCGTTGGCCCTCAGTTTCACCGGTCTGATTCGTTCATGACCTCATTCCTGAGGGTTTACAAAAACATGGTACGCGTTGCTAGTAGTAAAATGCACCTACAATTTAGGACGACGCCTGGATGGCACCCAATCTTGGATTCCGCGCAATGTGCATTACCGTTGAGCGCCATCCGTCCTTTTGTACTACCCTTGGGATGCCCTTCTGCAAGGTGTTCATACCACGCAAGAATGGTGCAGAACTTCCCCATGCACGTCCTGGGACAGAAGCTCTCGATTGCTGCAGAATTGATTCATCGCCTGCATTTTGCCTTTACCATCACCTTCCACTATCTGTTTCCCCAACTCACCATGGGACTCGGCCTGCTGATCGTGGTGCTCGAGTCCGTGGCGCTCAAAACCGGCAGCGAGAAGTGGGACAGGGCAGCGCGCTTTTGGGGCTGCATCTTCGCCATCAACTTCGTCTTCAGCGTGGTCACCGGCATTCCCATGGAGTTCGAGTCTGGCACCAAGTGAGCGCGGTTTTCGCGGCTCTTCGGCAGCATCATCGGTCAGCCGCTGGCCATGGAAGGCATCTTCAGCTTCTTTCTGGAGTCGACCTTCTCGCCCTCTTTATCTATGGATGAAGGCGGCTCTCGAAAACGCTGCACTGGTTTTCGTAGGTTCCTGAATTTCGGGATTCCTTATCATTGTTACCGATGCCTGGATGCCGCATGGTTCTGGCCATCGCTTTCGTGATTTTTATCTACAGTAAGTACCGCGGTAAAGTCGATCGGCACGCGGATATGCACTGAGTATTTGAAACGTTTCGTTTGAGCCAGGGACCTAAATGTCCGCCACGGCTCAACTGCTGAATTTCTCAATGTGTTCGCCGACCAAAGTAGATATATGCCATAAGCCTTTCTGTGGAGTCTCCGCATCATACTCGATATAAGTCGTAATGCCTGCGGCAATTGAATTCGGCGAATTGGATGAAGTCTCGCTGGCCTACGCGGTAACCATTCACAAATCGCAGGGTTCGGAATTTCCAGCAGTCGTGATTCCGGTGGCCATGCAACATTACATGCTGCTTCAGCGCAATTTGATTTACACCGGAATCACTCGCGCCAAGCTGTTGCTCGTGGTGATCGGTCAGAAGAAAGCCCTTGGCCTCGCGGTAAGAAACGACCGGTCACACAAGCGATATTCTGTATTGCTGAGCAGCCTGAAAACATCCAGTACGTAGTTCTACGGAACCCTTGACGACGGTCCAACTCGTAGCCTATGCGGATAACACCTCTTATCCCTCACGATGAGTCAATATCCTGGCGCTCTATCCAGGCGCCATGTCATCGCCGGTGTAAACGGGCGCGGAAAAGCGCAGATCATGGCATTCCAACCATGGCAGGAGACCGGACGCGAACCCGCTCCGGGTCAAGGCGGTAAAAACGAGAGTTCAGATCAGCGTTCGCCTTGAGGCGGAGCGCGTCCGCAAGCAAACTGATTCGCAGGTTGGAACGCCAGAGAATTCGTCCTGCCAGCTTCATAGATGAACTATTGATCCAGAACTATCGATCCAATAGATGCGACCCGATCAGAGGACCGCTTGCGCGCGATCCTCTGGTGGACCCGGTTCAATCTTGCGCTCGCTTCGGTGTAATACTTATCGTCCAATTCGATTCCAATGTATCTGCGATGCGTAAGCGCCGCTGCTGCGCAAGAGCTTCCGCTGCCTGCAAACGGATCAAGCAAAACGTCGCCCGGCAACGAGAAGCTGCGAATCAGAGGAACGAGCGCCGAAAGAGGTTTCTGGGTCGGATGCAGCTTGTTGCCGCTGTAGTCGATATCAATCACGTCCGCGATTGGATTCTTCGGCAGCGGAGGCTTTCCCTTCGCCAGCAGGTACGCCTGTTCATGCTGATAACGAACCAGCCTGCTCCTCGACGCGTAGTCCTTGCGAAAGACGATATGTCCGACCGGATAGAATCCTGCTTCGCGCCATGCCGCAAAGAATTTATCGACAGCGCTCCATCCGTAGAACATCACAGCAACCCGATCCTGCTTGAGAACTCTATAGGCTTCTCTCATTGCGGGAATCAGCCAATCGCTATTCGAGTCATTCTTGATAGAGCGGCCTGTACGATCCTTGTAGTTCACCAGGTACGGCGGATCGGTGAGTATGAAGTCGACGCTGTTTGCTGGCATCTGGCGCATGACTTGAATGCAGTCCCCATGCGCAATGGTGTTGATGAACTGATTCTGAATTGTAGCTTGTGCCTGCATGGCTTTGATCTCCTTTGTGGTCCCGGAGTGATCTCTCAGGACACACACCCGGAGGGCGCGAG
>Ga0224529_1001146_pt1 | contig 17062 bp, 16 predicted proteins | sample CBST50metaG_FD_179893 | JGI IMG/M metagenome (GOLD analysis project Ga0224529, IMG submission 179893) | Peat soil microbial communities from Stordalen Mire, Sweden - C.B.S.T50 | ecosystem: Environmental > Terrestrial > Soil > Wetlands > Peat | place: Sweden: Norrbotten County, Stordalen Mire... | reverse complement strand
CACAATCCTTTGCTGAGATGCCGGATGGCAGGCGCGTACAAATGGCATGGGGAAGAATTGAGCCACAGGGAATGCCTTTCAACCAGATGATGCTATTTCCCACCGAATTCAAGCTGGTAACCACCCGGGATGGTCTGCGAATGCGCGCAACTCCCATAGAGGAGATAGAAAGACTGCGTCGAAAGGCACAGACGTGGACCTCGTTAACGGCTGCCGAAGCCAATCAAGCGCTGGACAGGGATGGATACGGACCTCTCGACGTGAGACTCAAGGTTACTCTGGAGAAGGAGGATGAACTGGCCATTCGGTACCAGGGGAATACGCTGGCTACGATCAATTCCGTAGAACTTGAGAATGGCCGGAGTTCGGTGGAGGTGTTGATAGATAAGGCTGTTGCTGAAATCTTCGTGGATGGGGGAGCGCGCTACATCGTAAGAGAGATACCCACAACCACTGGCGGCCATAGCTTAGAGTTTGTAATGGGGAAGAATACGAGCGCAATCAATCGGCTTGAGATCTGCCCAATGAAGTCGATGTGGAAGACCCATACGTCGAGCCAGAGATAAAAATGTCTGCTTTGATCTGAATCTCAACATTCCGGTCCTGATACGGAGATCCACATAGATACGAGGGTTTGCTTGTCGATAACTATTTGATGTTGATTACGGCGACAGAACTTCAATAAGTTAATTCGCCGGGAAAGAGGTAGTTACTCCTGGGATCTCTTTCCCATTTTTTATTTACTTAGCCAAGTTGCCTTGGTTAAGGCCCTTGGCACAGCGATTCACAGCCTGTGCCGGGGCCTTGTTGTTTTAGATAGAATCAGGATACGCAATTCGCGATAAACTTTGCCCGTTATGATTCACATTACAAAATCCGGGTTCAAATGCTTTGAGTGGAACTCCAAGTGCAACACGGTTGATTGCGTTTGGTGTTGACTAGTATTTTTTGAAGTCGAAGGCGCCTTTTGGCAGGAAGAGTTCAGCAGGCGCTTTCCAGCCCAGCGACTTCCTTGGTCGCGCATTGAGGCTTGCCGCGATGTCGTCGAGTTGTTGCTGCGAGTAGCCGTCGAGATCTTCTCCTTTAGGCAGATATTGGCGCAACAGGCCGTTGGTATTCTCGTTGCGGCCACGTTCCCACGGGCCGTGCGGATGCGCGAAGTAGACCTTCAAGCCAGTTCGATCACTGAGTAACTCGTGCCGCGCCATCTCGCGTCCCTGATCATACGTCATGGAGAGCCGCATCGCGGCATCGAAGCGGTTGAGTATCTCCGCGAAGCCTTCGGCGGTGGTCTCGGCCCGGCCGTTTTCCAGCTTCATCAAGGCCACATAGAGCGTGGTGCGTTCGACCAGTGTGCCTACCTGAGATTGGATTACGTTTGCCCTTGATCAGATCACCATCCCAGTGGCCGAGCACGAGTCGTTCCAGCACTTCGGCAGCAACGTCAGGATGCGGGCGCGCAGTTGGCCGCGCGGCATGGCATAGAGCGCCGTGTAGATGGTTTCGTGCGAAAGATCCATAGACCCCAGTGTGAACGCAATCTGCTCGGGGCTCAAGCCGCGCCGCAGGTGCAACGACCACCAAGCCGAACAGTGCGTTGCCTGCCACCAGTTTGCGCACCACACGCGGCTTCGAGGAAAGTGCGCTGGCCCGTTCATGTGCGGCCTCGGCGCGATAGCCGCCAGCTACCTTGGGACGCCTGCGCAGGGCAATCTTCGGTTCAGGCTGCCAGCCGTTGCGCGCCATCTCGCGGGTGATGGCCGAGCGCGCCCGTTGGAGTCCGGCGGCTATACAGGCTGCGGAAAAACTCAATTTCTCAAAACGAGCGAAAAATGGATCGCGCTAGGATGCCCTAGGAACGATTCGCGAGGGTTGGTTGATGGGTTTGTATCCCCCAATTTTTGCCCTTTCGCTATACATTCGGAGTTTTTCCGCAGCCTGTATAGCCGCCGGACTCCAACACAACACCAACTGTGTTTGAAGCAAAACCCGTTCCACTAAACTCAAATGCTTATACGACTTCCCCATGCAACATTATCCCTTCTGGATCTGTTGCACTTCGAACTTGAGCGCGGCCAGCCAGGGATCGAGAAGGACTTGAAGAATGATTGCCTGTCCACCTTGAATCTTCCCTTTGTCAATCTATGGCGTAAGGCCTACGCGCCGCACCAGATCTTTAAAGCGCAGATCGGAGCGCAAAGGATCAAGGCAGGGATCTATCTTGAGGTTCGTGAGTCCCTCGCTATGCACTTTATAAGATTTCTCTAGCCAGTTGAACGCTTCATTCTTCTTGCCAAGGCCGGCATAGACGAGCGCTATTTCGTATTCTCCCACGCTATCCCTTCGTACATGTTCTTTGAGCCGCGAAATGGTCTTGCGTGCCGCATCGGCCCGGCCAGCGCGTGCGTAAGCATTGCCCAAGTGCCCTAATGCATGCGCACTATCGCCCAATTTCATAAACTCACTGATGGAATCAGCGTACATGGCTTTCTCCGCATAAACATCGCCCAAGAGAAAGATGTTATCGGAGAGGTCGATATTCAGTGTATGCGTTCTTTGCACCAGCGATAACGCTTGATCGTATTTTCGAGAGAAATAGTATGTAAACTCTGCATTTCTGAATGAACGTGCAGAGACAGGATCGAGTTGCACACTTCGTTCCGCTTCTGCAATGGCTTCAGGAAGCTTACCTGTTCGCTCCAGGTAAATCGCATATCTCTGATGGACGGACGCTGAACTTGGATTGAGTTCCAGCGCCCGGCGAAACTCCTTTGCCGCAGTGGCCCAGTCCCAATTCAGATTCATCGCAGCGTTTGCGAGCTCGGCGTGAGCTTCAGGAAGCAAGTCATCTAGCTCGATTGCCTTAAGCGCTTCAGTCTTCTGCCTGGAGAACGCCTCTTCATAGGTCAGCGATCCAGATTCACCCCTCGAGCCGTAGCAATCGGCCAATGCTGCATGCACCCGCGCAGAGCTCGGATCAGCGACAAGAGCTTTCTGGAAAAAGTCGATGGCACTTTGGACTTCGCCTGCATTCAAACGAAACATGCCCTGCAAGTAGAGATCTTCGGCCTCCGCGTTGACTTGTCTCGTGCCGGACATGCGAGCCTGTTGCAGCGGTCTCTCACTGATGCTAACCCCCTCCGCAACTGCTTGCGCCACCTCTTCCTGCAAGGCCAGAATACTGGTGAAGTCGCGGATGTAGGTATGGGCCCAAATGGGACGATCAGTCCTAGCATCGATTAACTGTGCGCTAATTCGCACTTGTTTGCCGGCGCGCTGGACGGTCCCCTCCACAACCCCGTCCACGTTTAACTCACGCGCAATCTCTGGCAGCTTCTTCTTTGTTCCCTTGTAGCTCATCGCGGAGGTCAGGGAGGTGACGTGCAGCGTAGAAACCTGGCCCAGGGAATTAATCAATTCCTCCGTCATCCCATCGGCAAAGTAATCTTGCCTTGGGTCGCCCGAGAGGTTTTGGAGCGGCAAAATCGCGATGGAGTGAATTTCTGACTGTGCACTTAAATCGCTATGCCACTTTTTGAAGCCTACGTAACCAGCAATCGCAATGAGAATGAGCCCAATAGCAAGGCCAACCAGGATGTGCGTGAGAATGCGCAATTTTTTATAGGGATAATTGGGTGCTTCGACGACTGTTGCCTCGCTCTCGTCGGATCGTCTCTCTCTCTGCCCCGTCGCTTGATAGCCGGAAGCTGGAAGTGCGACTTCGAGCTGCGGCGGGACCGCTGTCGGCAAGACCGCGAAGTGGAACCTCGGCACATAGTGTCCGCTCGGAAGTTCGATGCGAACCGTGTGCTTTCCTTCGGTTTCAGAGTAGTACTGTATCAGCTTCTTGCGAACCTCACCGGCTTTGACGCGGACCACGGGATCATTTCCCGTGTCGTAATCGACCGGACGACCAAACATTTCGGCACCGATCATCCGTTCTCGCAGGGAATCGACCTGGCCTTCCAGAGCATGTCCAACCACCAACTGAAGGAAATCCTGGGCGCGCTTACTCCCCGAGAACAATGGACTTGCCAAAACCTCTTTCAGGTGACGGCTCACCAAAACGATTTGCTCTGGACTGAGTTTATTCCCTTCCCGAGTTGGCTGGACGGTCGCCATACTCCCTATCCTTGATGTCCAATGTAGCACAGCAAGCGCAGTTCCAAACGTCATCCCCCCGACTGGATTTCGGCGTAAAGCGTTGAAATATATGATCCTATCAAGAACATACGTCCCAACATACCGTTACATACATTCCACATCCACGGCGCAAGTGCTCGAATGGACACGTTTTTTGGGCCGTACATAAGACGCAGGCATGGTTTGGTAAACGTTTACCTGCAGAAGGTGGTGATCGAAGCAGTGAGCTTCAAAAGCGCGGTCGAGACCAATCCCATCCTTGATGGCTGACTTTGGCGATCAAGCCGACTTTGCACTGCAACCTGCAACTGCGGACTAATCCGCAGCGGTCACTGCCGAGACTCTCGCACCCGCCACGGATTCCGCACAACCTGGACAGATAATCGACAAAGTGTCTTTCCAGTTTTGAACCAGCTTTTCCACACGGATGTATGAACCACAAAAACTCTAGGAGGAAAGAAAGTATGAGACGCAAATTCAACACTTTGCTGCTGACGCTCTTGTGCATCTTCGGATCTTCGATGCTGTTTGCACAATCGACGACAGGAAATATCCTCGGACAAGTGACCGACCAGTCTGGCGCTGTGATCGCAAAAGTAGTGGTCACCGTGACCAACACGCTAACGGGTGAGGCGCATTCCATAGCCACGAACGACCAAGGTCAATATGTGATTCCGCACCTTCCGGTAGGCGTATATCGGGTCGAGGCGCAACCGGCCGGTTTCAAGCGCACCATACGCGACGGAGTTACCCTTGCGGTGAACGAAGAAGCTCGCGCCGATCTTATCCTGGAGGTCGGAAAAACCACGGAAGAGGTGGAAGTTCATGCCGACACAACCCAGGTAAACACGTATACCTCTGAGTTGGGAGAACTCGTCGACCAGAAAAAAGTGGAAGATCTCCCGCTCAATGGAAGAAACGTCTACAGCCTCCTCGTAACGCTGCCCGGAGCTTCGAGCAATAACGCTCAAACCGTGCCCAGCCGTGACAACAACACCTTTGTGGTCAATGGCGGTCGCGCAACCACAAACTCCTGCTTTATCGATGGAGGCTTCAACAACGATATTTGGCGCAACAACTGTAGCACCCCTCCAAACCCCGATGCTGTCCAGGAATTCCGGCTGCTCAGCTCCAACGCAGATGTCGAGTTTGGCCGTATGCCGGGAGCGTTCATGAACATCATCACAAAATCCGGCACCAACTCTTATCACGGAACCGCCTATGAGTTTTTACGCAACAATGATCTCGATGCAAAGACCTACTTTAACTCGACCGTTACGGCCCTTAATCAGAACCAATATGGCTTCTCGGCTGGCGGACCTGTGTTGAAGAACAGAGTTTTCTTGTTTGGGTCGTGGGAAGAACTCAAACAAAAAAACCCGGCCATCATCAATTCAATTCCGGTTCCAACCACTTTAGAGCGTACCGGAGACTTTTCCGAGGACACTATCAAGCCGATCAATCCCACAACTGGAGCACGATTTGCAAACGATCAGCTTACCGGCATGGACGCGGTTGGCAAGGCGATAGTCAACGCAATTCCTGTGGGCAACAACTCTGACGGAACCTATACTGCATCGGCAAACAACAATGCGAATGTATGGCAATATCTACTGAAAGGCGATTACCAGTTCACAAAGAACCAGAAGTTCGCCGTGAGTTGGTTCCAGATGAAGACCACCCAAAACAACCCGTTTGCTTACTACAATGACATTCCTGGATTTGGCGAACGTGTTGATGGCGCGCTTCAACACAACCTGGTTGTCAACCACACGTGGACTGTCAACAACAACCTCTACAATGAAGCGCGCTTCAACCTCATGCGCCGCACCACGCCTTGGGACTTGGCCAACGGCAAGACTCTTGCTGACTATGGGAGCAGCTTTAATCAAGGCGCTCTCGCGGACGATCCGAAAAACGTGCCTTTCCGGATGGACATCAGCGGAAGGTTTTCGACTGGTGCATGGGATGCGGCGGGTCATGATCACTCCATCGGCGGATCAGACACAGTCACTTGGGTTAAGGGTAAGCACAACATCAAGCTGGGATCCTTCGTCATGTGGGGCTTTTACGCCGAGACTGGGGCCAGTAATGGTGGAGGAACCATTTACGAAGGCACGGATTACACCGGCAATTCTCTCGCGAATCTTCTGCTAGGCTATTCCACGACCTTCTCGGAAGATAGTGGCGATCACCCGGATGAAAGCGCCAAGTACTGGCACAACTATGCGCAGGATACGTGGCAAATCACTCCCCGTGTCACTCTTACCGCTGGACTTCGCTATGAAATCACCACGCCCTTGGTATGGACGGTAAACTACATCTCTTCGTTCCAAAAGAACGTGCAGTCTACTACCTACCCCAACGCTCCCAAAGGTCTTCTGTTCTATGGTGATAAAGGCGTAACACGCGCGGGCCGGCCAGACGACTGGCACAATTTCGGGCCGCGACTGGGACTTGCCATTGATCCATTCGGCACTGGCAAGACTTCTATCCACGCCGGCTATGGACTCTATTACTTGGCCGCATACGGAGACGGCATTCGCGCTCCGCAACCATTTGTTCTTACCGTCAGCATCAACGGCGATACAAGCCTGGTCAACCCATGGGTTAACTATTCTGGAGGAGATCCTTTCCCGTTTACGCCTCCTACCGGAGCAAAAGCTACCTTCACTCTCCCCCAGGCGCCGGTTGTCTTTGCCAACAACGCTGCAACACCGCGCCTTAACCAGTTCAATCTAACTGTGCAGCAGCAGGTGACCAAGAACATGAGCTTGCAGGTGGCTTATGTTGGAACCCTGTCGCGCAAGATGAGCGGCAACATCGACCAGAACAACCCAACCTACGAAAACGATCCGAGCACCGGCGATGCGCCTACGTCTAGCAACGTCGATGACCGCCGTCCCTATATGCCCGGAACCTTCCAGGCAATCGGAACATACGTAACGGGCTACAATGCCAGCTACAACTCACTACAGGCTGTCTTGACTCAACGCTTGTCGCACGGCCTGAGCTTCAATGCCAACTATACCTTCGGTAAGGGCCTCGACATTGTTTCTGGAGATAACTACAACGGGGACCTGGGGTTCACGGATTCCAGCAGTCCTGCCCGGGACAAGGGGCTAACCGACGGAATGGCGCACAACATCTTGAACATCTCTGGAACATATGAGACGCCCAAGGTGCGGAATTTGGGAAGAGTCGGTAATTACTCGCTGAGCGGATGGCAAGCAAATGCGATTGTTAGTATGCGCAGTGGCCTGCCGGTGAATATCACATCCGGTGTGGACAGCAACGCGGATAATGTTTGGAATGACCGTCCCGATCTGACCGGGAACTACAAGGAATCGGGTTCCAGGGCACAGAAGATCGCCAAATACTTTAACCCCGCTGCTTTTACGGCGGCTACAGACGGCGGCTACGGCAACGTTGAGCGCAACTTTCTCATTGGGCCAAAGTATGTAAACTTTGATCTGTCATTCTTCAGGTTCTTTCCTATCTACAAGGAACATCAGTTGCAGTTCCGCGCGGAATTGTTCAACGCCTTCAACCACACCAATCTCGGAACCCCCGATGCGGGTTTGCTTGACAGCAACGTCGGCAAAATTACTTCCACCGCCAATGCAGGACGTATCGCGCAAGGTGGATTGAAGTACTCGTTCTAAGTTACATCGGGCTGACCATGTTTGCCTCGTGAGTAACTGGCCAGCCCATTTTCTCTTGCATTTTCATTCATTACCCTGGGGGAAAGATGTCGAATCGCAGATACCGCGCGCTCTTTTTATTCGTTGTCAATGCTTTTATCCCACTCTTGCTTATGGCCGTCTTCACGACGAACGGAAACTCCACCGGCCTGAAACCAGAAAGCTCGGCCAAGGCTGCCCCAAAACCACTATACCGCGATCCAGTGCACGATGGGGCTGCCGACCCGTCGCTGATCTGGAATCGGGCAGAAAAGAAATGGATGATGTTCTACACCGATCGGCGAGCCGACCTGTCGAGTTCCGATCCAAAGGATGTTGCATGGGTCCACGGGACACAGATTGGCATAACCGAATCGAAGGATGGCGGTACGACCTGGACGTATGCGGGCACAGCAAAGATCCCATACGGGAAACCCGATTACACGTTTTGGGCGCCTGACCTAGTTTGGGATCATGGTCAGTATCATATGTTTGTTGTCGTCGTGCCCGGCATCTTCCACGATTGGAATGCGCCGCGGGAAATTATCCACCTTACCAGCAAAAATCTGGCCTCCTGGAAATTTGAGTCTAAGCTGACTTTGTCCTCGAATCGCGCGATAGATCCGTATATCCTCAAGCTCAATAATGACAGTTGGCGCATGTGGTACAAGGATGAAGATGATCATAGCTCCATCCATTATGTGGATAGCTCGGATCTGTATCAATGGACGGCTGGCGGCGTGGCGATCAATGACCGCCCATGCGAAGGCCCCATTGTTTTTCGTTGGAAGGGCAGTATCTGGATGATCGTTGACCCATGGAACGGTTTGGGTGTCTACAAATCATCCGATGCCCTGCACTGGACACCTCAGAAAGAGAATATCCTTGCAGGGGCTGGAGATCTTCCAACGGACCGTTCGGAAGGCCACCATGCCGATGTAGCCATCAGCAAGGATCGTGCCTTTCTTTATTACTTTGTGCAACAGGAAGGACAGGATATGCTTCCCAATAAGCCGGAATCCGCAAATCGATCCGTACTTCAGATTGTGGAATTGACGGAGCAAGACGGGCAGTTGAAGGCAGATAGGAACCGTCCAACCTATGTATCGCTTGAGCCTGTAGGCGATCGATATCGATAATGAACTCTCACGGTGCGCAGATACATGTCGAGCTGCTCCGATGAGTATTCGCGCACGGAGAGTTGAATGAAGTCGGAAATCGAATAATCCTAAAAACAGCAGTTGCCTAACAAAAGTTCGCCGGGTTCGAGGCGTTTTCGGTGCCGGTGCGGGATGATTCTGGCCACGATATAGTCCAGCAGGGTCTTCCATCTGTCCACTGTCGGCAACTGCTCCTCAACTGTTCTCACATGGCTTAGGGCCGCGCGGATATTGGCGATCAGCATCATCAAGGTTATCCTGGCGGCATTGCATCGGCGTCAGATAGAGTGTCGTTTTGCCGGCGTGCTTGGTGGCTCGACCCACCGACGCCAGCAGCAGCGCACGACTGGTGATGGCCTCCATGCGCGCTTGCGGCTTGGCGGCACGGCAGTACCAACTCCACCAGTTGTAGATCAGCGCCACGGCGCGGGCGCTGGTCTGGCAGCTCTGGATGTCCTGGGTGGTAAAGCCGTCCCAACCCCATTGGTTCTTCAACTCGTCGATGCCATTCGACGCGTCGGCCCGGTCGCGATATAACTGCGCCATCAACTCCAGATGATAGCCGCTGCTGGTCACCAGGACAGCGTATTCCCACAGTTCCACATCCTGATCGGGAAGCAGCAACTCCATCTGCCCTTCGGCGGAGTTCCTTGTAAGTGCCACGTTGGATTTAGCCGCCCGGCGCAGGATCACCACCCGCCGCGACTTATCCCAACCGGCTAGCTTAAAAGTATCTTCCGCGGCGCTCCAGCCCTGGTCCGAAGGTCCGGGAGTTGTCCAGTCCTCGCGCGCGAACTGGCGCATCAGCATCTTCTTCACGCCGTGGATCTGACGCAGTTTGAAAAGATAACTCTGGTCGCGTTTCTCTAACTCGTCAATAAATGGATCGTTACCAAAACCACAGTCGCCACGCACCAATGCGGGTAGTTGCTCCGGGCTCAAGCTATCCAGAGTATCGTTCAATCCAGGACGTGCATGAGCCGCCGCGTGCTGCTTGCCGGGACTGACCACCACATCGAAAACCATGCGCAGATGACTCACGAAGTATGTATGCAAGGCGTGGCTGGGACGGCCTGGCTTGTGCGGGTTGTAACTTACATCGGCTCCGCTCTGCTTGCCGAACAGCGTCTTGATGGTGGTGTCGATGTCCAGTATCCAGGGCGCGTTCAGAGCCGCCTCGACGCTGGAAAGAAGTTGTTGCCGGAGCCAATCGCGGCTCACGTCCTCACTCATCCGGCCCAGCGCCCGGCGCAGCGCGTCTTCGCTGACGATCTTGCTCATGCCAAGGATCTGCGGACTGACTCCGTCGCCGCGCAGTCCGGTGATATGCGCATAGCGATGATGCCCGGCGAGGATCAACAAGAACCAAGTGCCAAGTACGCCGCGCTTGTGCGAGGCGTTGTCGCTGCTGTAGGTCAGCGGGCAACTCGCCCCCCAGGACTCGTAGACTCCGGCGGTGGCAAGAAACTCGGCGAAAAAAGCCAGTTGAGCGTTGGCGTGGCGCTGGCTTCGTAATCCCAGCGAATGTGGATGCGGCCCCCGGAGTCTCCACCAAAAACGACTCCAACTCGGAATCATAAACAGAAATCTCTGCCCCCTGACGACTCACCCATCGGGTGACACGCCCATGACGTTCCATCCCCATTACAGTCTAAAGATTCGACGTTTTTAACAGATCAACTGCCGGAAAGGGGATAATGCAGGTTAAGTCTCTCTGCGGATAAGATGACACGATCTGCGCTACCTCCGCACGGTTGCGACGAGGGCGACTATGGATAGAAGAAATGGGATGTTCACTCATGACTTCAGTGAATCATATTCAAAACCCAACGGAACAAATGGTTTTGCCCGGAGGGATACAAATAATCAACTTGAATGTATCCGTACGACCAAGTGCACGGTTGATCGAGTAGGATTGACCAGGTAGGTTATTTGGCCTTGCTGGCGGCCCATGCGACTGGAGTGAGATCGGCAACGCGATTGATGGATGTATTGGCGAGTCCGGGCAGGATTTCATCGAGGTAGTCGCGCACCGGGATCCGCAACCGTCGGCAGCTTTCAACCACTGAGAGGATAGCCGCCACCTGGGGTCCGGCCTGTTGGCTTCCGATGTGTATCCAGTTTTTTCTGCCCGTTGCGATGGGACGCATGGAGTTCTCGGCCAGGTTATTGCTGAGTTCCAACTCGGGATGTTCCAGGAAGAGTGTCAGCCGCTTCCACAGTCGAAGAGCGTAGCCGCAAGCCTTTCCCGCCGCACTCTTTGGCAATACCGCATGGCTCATGGCCAGGATCTGTTCGTCGATCTTGTCGAGCAGTTGCGGAGCCTCTTTCAAACGCATAGCATGGCGGGCGGCATGATCCATCTTCTCGTCGCGCGCTCCGGCATTGAGGTCGAACAGTTCATCCATCAACGCAACGATGCGCACCGACACGGCGTCCTGTTTGTTGAGCTTGATGGCGTCAACAAAGTATCTTCGCGCATGGCTCCAACAGGCTGCATGCACCATCTTTGCTCCACCTACGCCGTGATCGTAGGCGGCATAGCCATCTGTTTGTAAAAGCCCCTCGAAGTTGGCGAGGAAAAGCTTTGGGCCTTCGCGATCACGGCCCATGCGGAAATCAAGGACGGTTTCGCCTCTCGGCGATCCATACTACCACAAATAACTCTGATGATTCTTGCCACGCTTGTCATGCGCTTGCACATCGACCGACGTTTCATCAGCCTGGATGTAACTACCTGCCAGTAACTGACGGCGCATCGTGCCCACCATCGGCGCCAACATCTCTCCAACGGTCATCACTCATCCGCACATCGTAGAGCGGCTGATCTCGATGCCCGCATCGCACAACAGGATTGCGCTTTGGCGATAGAGAGGATTGTGATCGGCATTATGTGGTGCATCACATAACAGTGATTATGTTGGGTTCCCGGTTATGTGGCGTTCAGTCCTGATCTGCGCGTAAACAGAGGACCCTTCAGAACTGAACGTCACATAAGCGTGGGTTAGATCTGGGCGAGGAAGGACATGAGGTCCGGGATGTCTCGCCAGTGCTTTGCTCCTGACCGCTTCCCCTCCACCGCGCACAGGCCAAGAGCTTTGGCTTTCATTTGAAGGTCGGTTTCGGCATACATGTTGGTGGTATTGATCGAGACGTGGCCGAGCCATGCGCGGATGGTGTTGATGTCAACGCCGGCGCGGAGAAGATGAGTGGCTGTTGTGTGGCGGATAGTATGCGGGCCGATTCGTTTTTTGCGCATAGCGCGCTACGATCTCATGGATGCCGAAGCGTGTCAGCGGCTGCGAGCGACGACTGAGGAACACCGGTTCTTTGCCGATCCGCCCAGCGACGAGGTTTCTCAGAATCGCGGTTGTGGATGCCCAGAGCGGACAGATGCGACTTTTCCCTCCCTTGCCGTGAAGGCACACAGAAGAAAGCGTACTGTCTGCGCCACTATGCAGGTTGAGATCATCGATGCACCGCTTGGCTGCTTCATCAGCCCTTGCTCCCGAGTTGTACATAAAAAGCAGCAGGGCGCGATCCCGATTGCCAAGTATCGTGGCTGGGTTGGGCGCATCCAGCAGAGCATCGATCTCCGGCTTTTCGAGATAGCAGACTGGTATGGGGGCCGAACGCTTGGACTTGACGATGCGGAGTTGAGCACACCAGTCCAGATATTCGGGGCATCGCTCTGCGATGAAGCCGGCGAGCGCATGGATGGCCGCCAGACGCTGATTGCGACTAGCGATGCTGCATTTCCGCTTTTCTTCGATGTGCCACAGAAAGGCGCGCAACAGGTCCGCATCGATGTCCTTAATGAGCAACTCGTCCACTTTCTTATGAGTCTTGGCGGCAACGAAGACGACCAGTAGCCGAACGGCATCGCGATAGCTCTGTTGGGTATTGCGGGCCAGGTTTCGCTCACCAACGAGATATTCCATGAGGAAACGCCTGATCCACGAGCCAAGGACCTCTCTATTGTTCATGGCGCCCTCCATACACGTAGTCCTGGAAGCGGCGGTTGGCTTCTGCCAACAACTCCGGTGTCATGGTCAGGTAACACTGGGTCGAGCGTAGATCTACATGTCCAAGATAGGTGGAGAGGGCCGGCAGAAGGAACTGAACGTTCGCACCAGTCTTATACCATTCCGTCAGTCTGTGTACGGCGAACGTGTGCCGCAAGTCGTGAAGCCGTGGTTGGCGAGAGCTCGTGTCGCTGCACCTGACTCCCGCAAGGATGCACAGTCGGCGGAAGTTGGCGTCTACCGTAGAGTGGCCGAGTCGCCTATGTTGCCGCGACTGAAAAAGAAGCCGGTAATGCTGATTCCATCTTCCCGGCGTGGCCAGATACCGCCGGAGGACCTGGACCACATCGGCTCCCAGAGGAACAAGTCTGGACTTATAGAACTTTGTCCCGCGGATGGTGATCACAGCCCTGTCGAGATCCACGTCAACCAGACGCAGCCTCAGCGCTTCACCCATCCGCATACCCGTTCCGTAGAGGAACAACAGCAGGGTGCGAAGCGTAATCTCGGATGTTCGGCATGTCGAACGTCGCTGACAACGAGGCACTGCATCCAACAGCAGACGAAGCTCCCGACGGGAGTAGATATACGGGACGAAGGTCTGCGTGTACTTCGGAACTGCAAGTGACATGGGAACCGCATTCACCTTTCCGCGACACCGACAGTACGCGAAGAAGTCTCGCAAAACGCCATATTTCCTCCGCCACGTTGCGGGGCCAGTTTGCGGAACGTCAAGGAACTGTTTCACCTCCGAAGATGTGATCCCTTGAAGGGATCTATTGCCGTAACGACGAGAGAACGCTCGGAGTGCAACAGATGGACCATCGAACTTCTGGCCCATTGCACGCCGGTGCATCAGATAGACATCGACCGCAGCCGCGAGCTTCATAGCAGACCTCCCAGATCGAAGTCCGCCACACGGCGTAGCTGTTGGAGATGAACCTTGGCATAAATGCTCGTGGATCTGTAATCGCGATGGCCAAGAAGATCTCCGATTTCCTTCATAGATGCGCCTCGTTCCAGCAGGTGAGTGGCACAGGCATGCCGCAGGCTGTGCGGGCCGCGTCGCCGGCATTGGATGCCTGCCGCCTGCATTCCTCTGTTTGTGATTTTCCAGAGCGCGCTACCTCTGATCGCCCGGTATGGCGGCTTCAGCGTTAGGAACAGATTCCGGCAGGGGGACTGCGGCCTCGCCTTCTGGATGTATGCCAGGATGACATCGCCTACTTCTCGCTGCAGAGGATACTTCTGCGAGCCTCCGCGCTTGGAGTGGTTCACCGTGAACGTCTCAGAGTTCCAGTCGAAGTCGCTCAACAGCAGACGCTGTATCTCGCCGCTACGTAATCCGTAAACTGCCAGGAGGAACAAAACGGCTCTGGCACGTAGCGCTGCCGCGTTGGTCCCCTTCATACCCTTCAGCAGGCGCTGAACATCCTTCCATTTTGGTCCTTCGGGTAATCCTTCTTGCGCATACAGTCTGGGCGAAATGATGCCTTCCGCGATGTGCGGCTTGCACCAGTAGCGTTGTTCGGCGTAACGGAAGAAGGTTCGCAGCGCATCCGCATAGCCGCATGCAGACTTGCGGCTCCAGCCGTTAGATTCTTTGAAGATCAGGAAGTCGTCTACATCTCTGAGCCGCACGGCAGCGAGCGAACGGTGCCGTGCAGAAAGCCACTTGAGAAACAGAGATGCCTTCTGCTGGCGCGATCGTACCGTCGCCATCGCCAGCCCCATTTCTTCCGTCATCCACTTCGAAAAATCAGCGATTTCGCCTGCGAACCGCATGCATGGAGTCGCCGGCAACTTGAGTACGCCTGCAAAGCGAAGCCACTTCTTCGCAACGTAGATGAAGTAACTTCCTGTGTGCTTGTAAGATCGGATGTTTGGTTTCGAGTGCTGCTGTCGTGTCCAGTTCTTGGCTGCCGTTTCGATTTCGTCGATCCACACATCGCGCAGTTGAGTCAGTTTCAAGATCCGGATGACGTTCAGTAGCTGCCATGCGACGATGCGTGCCGCCGACAGGCTTGTACCCTGGCGAAGCAGGTGTTCCAGGAAGGCCTCTCGTTCCCTGAGTAGAGGGGCTTCTTCGTGACGGGCAATATAAAACGGCTGTTCCATCTGCAACAGAGTTCTCAGCATGGTCCGGGATCCTTTCAATCCCGGACCATGCTAAGCCCGCCAGCAGTTTTCAACTCCACAATTATGTGATGTTCAATTTCCCAAGGCCCTCTGTTTACGCGCAGATCAGGGCTGAACGCCACATAACCGGGAACCCAACATAATCGGCATACTTGCGCACGATTGTGTCGACGATCACGCGATCAGAGACCAGGCTCTTCTCGATGATCCGCATGGGCACAGAAGCAGTAGATACACCCTGCTCTTCGCACGTGCGGCAGGCACGCTTCTGCGTTTGATGACCTCAACAAAATACTCGGCAGGCTTCACGTTGAGCACTTCGCTGACTTCGTAGCCGATCACCTTCGTGTCTGCGCCGCAGTTGCCGCAGTTGCACTGCTCTGCTCTGGCGTGCAGACAACGATCTTCTCCACGCGGACAAGATCGGCGGGCGGCGTCTGGCGGCCGGGATGCTTGCGCCTCTTCTTCTTATCTTGCGAAGAGGAAGGAAGCGGATCGCGCTCACTCTCGGCAGCCACTTCCACATTGCTCACACCCGGCTCAAGATCCAACAACTCCAACTGCAGGTTGCTCAGCTTTTCGCTGCCGGGTCCATACTTGGCGATGCGTTGCCGGCGCAGTCGCTCTTCAAGAACCAGTACCTTCATCTGCGTATATTGCAGTTCCTGCGCACATATGAGTTGAACTTGCCACTCACCACAGCAAGCAGTGACGGATCAAGATATGCTTTCAGTTGTTCCAGAAGTTCTGCGTGGGAAGATGCAGCATCGCTTGGAGTGGACGTTGCAACAGGATGGAGAGGCGCACTCACGATGCTTATTGAATATCAAATACTCCTGGGTATAAGCAAGCAGAATCGACTGTATTCATGCGGTCTTCTGTAACTTCGACGATTCCTCCGCAAGCGGCTTGCGATACCAGTTGCGCTGCCGTGTCTGGGTCAGATCGATGCCACCCAGCAACATCGTCAACTCCTCGCGGCTCAACACCTCCTTGCGCTGATCTCGATCAACAGCGGGCCAGTGAACGCGACCTTTTTCAATGCGCTTGGCACAAACCCATAACCCCGTGCCATCCCAGAACAACAGCTTCAGACGATTCCTCTGCGCATTGGAAAACAAAAAGACGTGCCCGCTCAATGGGTCGCACAACAGCTGGTCGCGTACCAGGCCATAGAGGCCTTCGAATCCCTTGTGCATATCGGTCGCGCCCGGTGCAAGATAGATGCGCGTTGCCGCGACCAGGCCAAACACGCTACCACTGCTCCAGCACCGCGACCAGGCGCCGCAACGTTGTATCGTCGAAACCACAGCCGACTTCCACCTTGCGGCCTTTGGACAACTACATCGTCAAAGTTCCAGCCTGATCTCCAGTGGTTAGCGGAACCACAGCGGTTTCCACTTCCACCTCGACCAAAGAACTCCGGCCAATACTATCGCCCTCTCTATGCGCCTGCGGATGTAATTGATTCTTGAGGTGGCGATTCAACGTACTCAATGCCAAGCCATGACGGCGGCAGAACTCACTACGCCCCAACCTGCTCGTGCGGTACAGACCTGCCAGACGCGCAATCTCTGCTCGACCGCGACGATGAACTACCACCGTAGAATCTCCACTCGCGACAACAGTCCATCACAGCCGTGAGCCGATTAATAGATGGAGTTGCTCTGACGAATACCCTGGAATCGGATCGTCCAATGCCATAGTGAACAAAGTCTGCGGGCCTTGTGCATCGCCCAATTACATCCCATGCACGCATCTTCCTGTCCCTTTTCGGCGTGGCCACATAGTTTCATAACAGCTTCTGTATTACGTACTTAACGACATCGGAGCAAACTGAGGCGAGAGCCGTAGTGCAGATCTCCAGATCGGGGTCGCCGGCGAGCGTACTTTTTTGCTCGGTGGGATGGTA
>Ga0224529_1001139_pt1 | contig 17119 bp, 14 predicted proteins | sample CBST50metaG_FD_179893 | JGI IMG/M metagenome (GOLD analysis project Ga0224529, IMG submission 179893) | Peat soil microbial communities from Stordalen Mire, Sweden - C.B.S.T50 | ecosystem: Environmental > Terrestrial > Soil > Wetlands > Peat | place: Sweden: Norrbotten County, Stordalen Mire... | reverse complement strand
TCCCAGCGGCTGACGAACAGCGAAGCTACAGAGCCGACATCGGGATTCAGCCCGGCGGCGATGCGCCGCTCGATGCCGCGCAGGTATGCCTCGGCGGCGGCGACATATTGCGCGCCGGAGAACAACAGGGTCACATTAATCGGTACTCCTGCGAAGATTGCCTCCTCAATGGCTGGAAGGCCCTCACTGGTGCCCGGAATCTTGATGAATAGATTGGGCCGTCCCGCGCGGGCGTGTAGCGCCTTGGCAGCGGAAAGAGTTCCGGCCGTGTCGCGAGCCAGCAGGGGCGAGACCTCCAGGGAGACCCAGCCATCCACACCATTGGTCTGGTCGTAGATCGGCCGGAAGAGATCGGCGGCCTGCCTGAGGTCTTCGATTGCCAGTTCGAAGAAGATCGCCTCGCTCGATTTTCCTTCCTTCTGCTTATGGCTGATTGCGTCGTCATAGTCGAGGCTGTTCTTGATCGCATGATCGAAGATCGTGGGGTTCGAGGTGAGCCCCGTAACCGAAAAATCCTGGATATAGCGACGGAGCGTGCCGCTAGTCAGCAGACCGCGGGTGATGTTATCGAGCCAGAGGCTCTGACCGATTTCGTGAAGTTTTTGGGTCGCTTTCATTGATTTCCTCCTGGGCAGTACGGGCTGCGTTGGTGTGGTCGGCGGTGATTGGATCGGACAAAGCACACCTTCGTGAGACTCATCATCCAAATGAAGCTGTACTGCTGGGGTTATGCCAGCCGCCATCCGCAGCGATGATCGCATCAGCCTCTTTCGGCCCCCAGGTGTGTCGCTTGTACGGGTAAACCTGGTGGTGGGTTTTGAGGACCGGATCGACCACCGCCCAAGCTGCTTCAATCGCGTCCTCGCGCGTGAAGAGCGCGCCGTCGCCAGCCATGGCGTCGCCCAGAAGCCTCTCGTAAGGAGTTTCCCCACCTGGCCGTTCTTCTGACAAATAAAGCTCTCGCTGCTCTCCAACGAAATCCTTTCCCGCAAGCTTGACGCGAGCCGCGAGGGCTACGGCCGAGTTGGGCGAGAGCCTGAAGCGAACGTAGTTGGACCGACCGGTCACCGATTCTGCATCAGCGAAAAGTCTCTGAGGCGGCGGCTTCAACTCCACCAGAATCTCGGTTGCGGTGTCCGGCAGAAATTTGCCGGAGCGCAGATACCACGGCACTCCATCCCAGCGCCACGAATCGATGAATAGCCGAAGCGCGCAGAACGTCTCGACGTCGGAGCGCTTCGCCACGTCAGTCTCCAGGCGGTAGCCGGTATACTGGCCGCGCACCAAGTCACCGGGAGTTAGGGAACGCATGGCCTTGAAGACCTTGGCTTTCTCGTTGTGCACGGCGCCGAAGTCCCTGCCCGCGGGTGGCTCCATGGCAAGGAGCGCGACGACCTGAAAGAGATGGTTCTGAATCACGTCGCGCAGGCAGCCGGCTGTTTCGTAAAACGCGCCGCGCTTTCCCACACCGAAATCCTCGGATAAGGTTATCTGGACGCTGGCCACGTAATTGCGGTTCCAGATCGGCTCCAGAAACGAATTCGCAAAGCGGAAGTAAAGGATATTCATGATCGCTTCTTTTCCGAGGAAGTGATCAATACGAAAGATTGAGTCTTCGGGGAAGACTGTATGCGCGACTTGGTTGAGTTCCTGTGCAGAGGCCAGGTCGCGACCGAAGGGCTTTTCGACAATGACACGCGCGTGCTCAGCCAACTTCGCGGCGCCAAGCCCTTTAATCACTGTTTCAAAGAGCGAAGGCGGAATCGCAAGATAATGTGCAGGACGCCGCGCCTTACCGAGCGCCTCTTTGATCGCTGAGAAAGTATTGCTGTCTTTGTAATCCCCGCTCACATACTTGAGCAGGGAGAGAAGATGTTGCAGCGCACGTTTGTTATCGACTCCGCCCGCTCGCTCAATGCTGTCCGTCACGCGCTTGTGCAATCGTTCTTTACTCCACTTTGGGAAGGCAACGCCGATGATGGGAACTTTAAGTGCGCCTCGCTTTACCATTGCATAAAGTGCTGGGAAGATCATCTTGTGAGCCAGATCGCCCGTTACACCGAATATCACCAGCGCATCCGACTGAGATTTAGCCATCACGCGCCTGCCTTGCCGTCAGCGGCCTTTTCGTCATGACCGCCGAACTGATAACGAAGGGCCGATAACACCTTTTCGGCGAAGTCGTCTTCGCCGCGCGAACTGAAGCGTTCGTAGAGCGCGGCACTGAGGACCGGAGCTGGAACCGACTCGTCGATGGCGGCGGCGATTGTCCAGCGTCCTTCCCCCGAATCCGACACGCGACCAGCGAACTTCGCCAGGTCCGGGCTATCGAACAGAGAGAGAGCAGCCAGGTCCAGCAGCCAGGAAGAGATGACGCTGCCACGACGCCAGACCTCAGCAATGTCTGCAATGTTCAGTTCATACAGATAGTGCTCGGGGTTGCGTAACGGCGTTGTTTCAGCATCCTCTGTGCGCTGCTGCTTGCCCACGTTGGCATGGCGCAGGATATTCAGCCCCTCCGCATAAGCGGCCATCATGCCATACTCAATGCCGTTGTGGACCATCTTGACGAAGTGGCCCGCTCCGCTGGGACCGCAGTGCAGATAGCCGTGTTCGGCTGTGCCGCCTGTCTTCTCCCTGCCGGGCGTGCGCGAAGCCGAATCGATGCTTGGAGCAAGAGCTGAGAATATTGGGTCTATACGTTGGACGACGGCATCATCGCCGCCGATCATCAGGCAGTATCCTCGCTCCGATCCCCAGACTCCACCACTGGTGCCGGCGTCCACATAGTGAATGCCCTTCGGCTTCAGTTCGGCAGAACGGCGGATGTCATCGTGGTAGTAAGAGTTGCCGCCATCGATGACCACGTCGTTGGCTTCGAGGAACGGAATCAGTGTCTTCAGCGTCTCATCGACTGCGGCGGCCGGCAACATCATCCAGATGGCGCGAGGCACTTTCAGTTTTTTGGCGAAGTCTTCAATCGACGTTGCACCGACCGCGCCGTCTTTGACGAGTGCTTGCACGGTTTCTGAATGCAGGTCATAGACGACGCATTGGTGGCCAGCCCGCAGAAGCCGCCGCACCATGTTGGTTCCCATTCGGCCCAGTCCGATCATTCCCAATTCCATGTGGCCTTCCTTTCGCTTGAGATCTGAGGCGTTTGTTCTACACAGATGTCAGATGCCGCTGCCGAGTAGCAGGATCTCCAAAATTTGTGTTCTGCCTGCTCGATATTTTTGCGAGTCGCTGATGAAGCGAGCAGCCAGGACACTTGCGATCAAATCCCAGACTTTGGCAATTACCTCATTCAAAATGAGGGCCTGCATTAGTACTGTTCTCAATTGACCGGACTCCCGTGCGCTTTACCTCGGATAGTATTCTTGTCGGCCCTTTGTCGAGGGCGAATCTGTGCCTATATGAGTGAGATGTGGGAATCCAGACTGGACTAGGGAGCAAAGAAAGCACAAATGACATTGCAGACGCTAAGAGATACCGCACGGGCCCTTGTCGCAGACAATAAGGGCCTGCTTGCGATGGACGAGAGCACTCCGACTTGCAACAAACGATTTGCCAGCTTGGGGATTCCGCAGACCGTCGCGGCTCGACGAGCCTATCGCGAATTGATTGTCACCACTCCAGAGCTAGGAGAGTACATCGGCGGCGCGATCCTCTACGACGAGACGATCCGTCAGCAAAAGAGCGACGGCACTCCCTTCGTCCAAGTCCTCATCGACGCGGGAATCATTCCTGGAATCAAAGTGGATGCCGGTGCCAAGGAGTTGGCAGCGCATCCCGGCGAAAAAGTGACCGAAGGGCTGGACGGATTGCGCGACCGACTTGCTGAATATCTTCGCATGGGTGCCCGGTTTGCCAAATGGCGCGCAGTCATCACCATCGCTGACGGTATTCCAAGTTGGGGCTGCATTCATTCCAACGCACATGCTCTGGCTCGCTATGCGGCGCTGTGCCAGGAGGCAGGTCTCGTCCCTGTCGTTGAGCCTGAAGTGCTCATGGATGGTGAGCACACTTTGGACCAGTGTTGCGATGTGACGGGCAAAGTGCTGCGAACTGTCTTTGGCGAACTGTTTGCGCAACGAGTCATGCTGGAAGGAATGATCCTGAAGCCCAATATGGTTCTTCCAGGATCGGCCTGCCCCAAGCAAGAATCTGTTGAGGAAGTAGCGGATGCGACGGTGAACTGTCTCTTGCGAGCCGTCCCCGCTGCCGTTCCGGCGATTGCGTTCTTGTCAGGCGGCCAATCCGCAGAACTGGCTTCGACTCGTTTGAATGCGATGAATGCGAGATTCAAGTCGCGCTTGCCTTGGGCGTTGGCATTTTCGTTTGCCCGCGCCATCCAACAGCCTGCCCTGGAGCTTTGGAAGGGCCAGGAGGCCAATGTATCGGCGGCACAGCAGGCTTTGGTTCACCGCGCACGCTGCAACCAGGCTGCGCGGCGTGGTGAATACTCCCAGAAGTTGGAGACGAAATGACCGGAAACAAGCACAATCCCGAAGGAAATAGTAGCGACAGCGGTGAGCCGGATCCAGGACCTTATTGGAGAAGGATGCATCGTGATTGGCGATTCTGGATAGGAGCGATTTTCATGGCGGCGGCGCTCGCGGTTTACATCTTCAGTGAAAATCTGGCGTGGGTACCGCACGGCCACCAATTTCCCTAAGTCGCCGATCCGCCGCCGATAACCCGCTCACACTGGCAACCGTACCGGTCGCAGCTGACAAGCATCAACCTCTAATCGCAAAGTATGAGAGCCGGGTGATCAGCAATGAGCGAAGTGCCTTTGTACCCTTTGCGGTTCGACCCAATCTATCAGTATCGATTATGGGGTGGGCGGCGTTTGTCTGGCTTGCTCTCCACGCCGCTTCCGGGCGATGGACCTATCGGCGAAGCATGGGCGCTGAGCGACCGCACCGACCACCAAAGCCTAGTTGCCAATGGACCGCTGAAGGGCCAGACACTTGGACAAGTGATGGAGCAGCACCGGGAACAGCTATTGGGTAAGCTGTCTTCGCGCTTTCGCCGTTTCCCATTGTTGCTCAAGTTTCTGGATGCGCACGCGATGCTTTCTGTTCAAGTACATCCCAGCGACGCGCATTCAGAGCTGATTCCAGCGGGCGATACGGCAAAGACCGAAGCGTGGGTCGTGATCGAGGCAGGAAACGGAAGCCGGATCTATGCGGGTCTGAAACCGGGTACGACTGCCGGCGATCTGCGTCGCTCACTTGCTACCGGGACAATCGCGGACCAACTCGTGGGCATCGTTCCCAAGCCAGGCGATGCCGTGTTCATCCCTGCCGGAACCGTTCATACCCTGGGAGGCGGTGTTGTTGTCTTTGAGATTCAGCAGAACAGCGATGTGACATTTCGCCTTTACGATTGGGGTCATGTCGACGCGAAGACGGGGCAGCCGCGGCCACTCCAGGTCGATCAGGCGCTTGCCAGCATTGATTTTGCAAACCGCAACGGCGGCCTGGTGACTCCCACCGTGGTGAGCACCACTCCCGTGGAGCGCGAAGGACTCTTTGATTGTGAACATTTCCTGCTATGGCGCCTGCGGGGAGAATCGCCGTTTAGCGTCGGCGCCGCGGAGATGCCGCGCGTGCTCGTATGTATTGAGGGCTCGGGATGGCTCGAGAGCGAAGGCTCCGCATATGGCGTCGACAAGGGCGAAGTATGGCTCTTGCCCGCTGTGGTCGGCGCGTGTGAGTTTCACCCCAAAGACGCAGTGACCTTGTTGGAGGTCGCGCTGCCTAACTCGTCATAAACAGGTCAATAACGAGAGAGTCAGCGTGACGAATACTCCGATTGAGACTCGAAGATTATTGAGGTGGATGAATGATAAAAAAGTTGATTGTCTTTGATCTCGACGGAACGCTCGCCGCAAGCAAGTCGTCACTCGATGCCGAGATGTCGTCACTCCTCCATGACCTGCTTGGAGTGGTCAAGGTTGCAATCATCTCTGGAGGAGCATGGCTACAGTTTGAAAAGCAGGTGCTCTCCCATTTTCAGCAGGACGACTCTCTGACAAAGCTATCGATTCTTCCAACCTGCGGAACAGAGTTTTTTCAATACACCGGGGAGTGGAAGAAGCTCTATTCAGAAGATCTTACCGCGGAAGAAAAGCAGAAGATCGTCAATTCCTTGAAAAAAGCTACCGAAGATGCAGGCTTCTCTGTCGAAAAGACGTGGGGAGAGACCATTGAGGATCGTGGAAGCCAGGTAACGTATTCCGCGCTGGGCCAGCAGGCTCCTTTAGAAGAAAAAGTGAAATGGGATGCGGATTTCGCCAAACGGAAGAAGATCAAAACAATCCTTGACACTCTGATTCCAGAGTTCTCAGTGCGGCTCGGCGGCGCGACTTCTATTGATGTCACCAAGCCGGGCATCGACAAAGCCTACGGGATCAAAAAGCTGCAAGAAACACTTGGCATTTCCGTTAAAGAAATGATCTACGTGGGAGATGCCCTGTTTGTGGGGGGAAACGACTACCCGGCAGAACAGGCAGGGGTTATTTCCATTCCAGTTCGAGGTCCCAATGAGACCAAGCGAGTGATCGAAGCGATCATTGCTTGTTTGGACGACGGTCAACAGGCGCGGGTCTTTGAGGCGGCAAATGCGGCTCTGTGAGGAATTGAGATGAGCGAATTCAAGCTGCACCGCCTGGGGATGTTGATGGAGCCGGAGCCCGGCAATCCGATGGAAGTGGAAGGCGTCCTGAATCCAGCAGCCGTTCGCGGACCCGATGGGGAACTCTATCTGTTTCCGCGGATGGTAGCGAAAGGAAATTATTCACGCATCGGGATTGCGCGGGTGCAATTCAATGAAGCCGGCGATCCGGCAGGCGTCGAGAGACTTGGCATCGCGCTGGAACCGGAGGCAGATTATGAGCATCGGCCCGACGGCAGCGGCGGATGTGAAGACCCTCGTGTCACATTCGTTGAACCGCTCAACCGCTACATCATGACGTACACGGCATTTTCGCCGCTGGGGCCAAGGATCGCTCTGGCCTTGTCGGAGGACCTCTTCCACTGGGAGCGTCTCGGCCTGGCAACCTACGCACATTGGCACAACATCGATTTAGGCAGCGTGGACGACAAGGACGCGAGCCTGTTCCCTGTCGCGATTCCTGACTCCTCCGGGAAACTCGAACTAGGTATGCTCCACCGTCCGCTTTTTCCGGGCACTCGCCCAGAGGAGACCGCTTGTCATCCAGCGACCCGTAAGGTTGATCTTGATCGGGAGAGCATCTGGATCTCCTATTGTCCGCCAGTCTTCAAAGGTCGTGAGCCAGATCGCCTTGGACGGTTTACCTCTCATCACAGACTGGCGACTCCAGTCTCGCCATGGGAACGGCTCAAGATCGGCGCTGGAACCCCGCCGATCTTAACCAGGCACGGCTGGATGATTGTTTACCACGGTGTCAGCGAAGCGGCAGATACGGGCAGAGACGGGCATCACTTGTGCTACTCGGCCGGAGTGATGGTGCTCTCAAAGCAACATCCGCGAGTAGTGCGTTATCGCTCGGTGGAGCCGGTGTTGACGCCTGCGCTTCCGCAAGAGCGCGACGGAATCGTCGCCAATGTTGTGTTTCCTACCGGCATCGATCGGCGCGACGATCTTGGAACTCCGGATCGATTCGACGTTTACTATGGGATGGCCGACAACCGTATTGGTGTGGCGCGCCTTGATTTGCCAGATCAGCTCCCAGCAGGGGCAGATGCTGACTCACCGGCAGCAAAAGTGTAAATCCAGCGATAATAAGGAAGCGAAATCTCGAAGGGCAACCTTCGGATGGGCCAACGGAAGGATAGTTGATGAAGAAAACTACTGCGATCTCTTGCGCTTTTCTGGATATTGGTGGTGTCCTGCTGACCGATGGCTGGGACCATCTAGCTCGCAAACGGGCGGCGACGAACTTCAAGCTGGAGTGGGCCGAGATGGAAGAACGTCATCATCTCACATTTGAGATCTACGAGGAGGGAAAGATCACGCTAGAAGAATACTTGAGTCTCGTGGTCTTTACTGAGAAGCGATCATTCAGCCGGAGTCAGTTTCGCAGCTTCATGTTCGCACAGTCAAAGCCTTTTCCAGAGATGATAGATCTGGTTACGCAGCTTAAAGCCAGTCTGGGACTGAAGATCGTCATCGTCAGCAATGAAGGGCGCGAACTCAATGCCCACCGTGTTCAGAAATTCAAACTGAATCGGCTGGCCGACTGTTTCATATCCTCTTGCTTCGTACACATGCGCAAGCCTGACATGGACATTTTAAGACTTGCTCTGGACATAGCTCAGGTGGAGGCTTCGCAGGTAGTCTTTATCGACAATACTCCGATGTTCATCAAAATCGCGGAAGGTTTGGGAATTCAAAGCATCCTTCACACGGACTGCAAATCTACGCGTACCATGCTCTCCACACTCGGACTAGATGTTCTCGCGTGAATGAGCGTTTGAATGGACGAAAGAATGGCCCGTGATTGCCTGTGTGAAGGACCTAGCTCTTATTTGCGGGTGCGGAATATCAGAACAAGCACGACGATCAGAACCAACCCGCAGATCCACATCCAGCCATAATTCCAACCTGACATCCCCATGCCGTATCCGTTCACGAAGTCTCCACATGGAGCAGTCGGAGAAAGCGGAACCCCTTCCTGCTCATCTCGTCCGATTGTTCGCTATCCATCGATCTGCTTAGCCGCAGCAACCATGGCCGGCTTTCGGCGCCGCTGTTGACTTGCCCACGTATTGGGCTGGACTATGATCGAACTTCTCTTTGCACTTGGAGCCACAAAAGTAATAGGTCTGTCCAGCGTGCTCGGTGTGTCCAGCGGCATTAGCTGTCTCTATCTCCATGCCGCAAACGGGGTCTTTTACCGCAGTGATGCTGCTCATAGGAATCTCCTTGGTCTGTGAATTTGGTTAGACTACGTCTCAATACTGCCGGAATCGACTATTTCTGGTCGCCCATCATTCCTTTTTCCTTCTTCATCTTCGCCCCGGTTTTCTTGGGCATATCCATTGCATCAGGCTTCATGGCCATATGGTCGCGCATGGCCTGCATGTGGTCGTTCATCGTTTGCAAGTGGTCAATCACAGCTTGCTGCAATGCCATCTGGCTCTTCATGCTGGCTTGTTCGGTCTCCATGTGGGCCTTCATGGCGGCGTCGGCAGCAGCCATTTTATCCATGGCGTCCTTCATCAGAGCCTGAATCTGCACCATCTGCGCGCTCATCTGCTCCATCTGTGCCTTCATCTGTTCCATCTGAGGCTTCATCTGCTCCATTTGCGGCGTCATGTCCTTCATGCCCGTGCCGGAACTCGGCATCGCATCCTGAGCTTGGAGTGATGCACCGTGAAGGCCCGCTAAACCGAATGCGAGGATCGTTGCGAAAAGCAGTTTTGTCGAGCTCATTGCTTCATCTCCTGGAGGTTCTCAAATTTGCACGGATTGCGGATGAGTAATTGATTGGCAGCCGCCAGCATCGCATTTGGTACTCGCCCTGGAGACCTCATTTCGTCTGCAAGCGGCTAGCTGAAACCTTCTCAATTCGGATAGGCCCCTGTCCGATCAGTAATGCACAGTGCAACGAAAATCAGCTACAACTTGGTTGTTCGCAGCCTCAGCGCATTGGCGATCACTGAGACGGAACTGAAACTCATTGCAGCCGCGGCGATCATCGGGTTCAGAAGCAGTCCGAAGGCAGGGAAAAGTACGCCCGCGGCGAGTGGCACACCGACAGCGTTGTATACAAAAGCGAAGAATAGGTTCTCGCGAATGTTGCGCATGGTTGATTTACTGAGATGACGGGCGCGGAGAATGCCCCGCAGATCGCCCTTCAAAAGCGTGATACCCCCAGCTTCCATTGCTACGTCGGTTCCGGTTCCCATAGCAATGCCAATGTCAGCCTGGGCAAGCGCGGGCGCGTCGTTCACTCCATCGCCGGCCATTGCCACAACAGAGCCACTTTTCTGGCGCTCCTTGACGACCTCCGCTTTTTTCTGAGGGAGTACGTCGGCATAGAATTCAATACCGAGTTTGTCCGCGACTGCCTTGGCGGTGGTCGCGTTGTCACCCGTGACCATGATGATCTTCAGACCTGCCTCTCGCAGTTCACGGATCGCATCCGGCGTCGATTCTTTGATCGGATCGGCAACACAAACGATGCCCGCGGCCTTGCCATCCACAGCAACCAGCATCACTGTCTGGCCTTCTTTGCGCAACGCTTCGGCCCGATCGAGCAATGGGGCCGGATCGACGGAAAAATCGCGAAATAGTTCTGCATTCCCGACGGCAACCTGCTTGCCTGAAACTGTCCCCTTCACACCCTTGCCGGTAGTCGAGTTAAACCCAACCACATCATTCAGGGTGAGCTTCTTTGCTTCCGCGCCCTTCACGATAGCTGCCGCCAATGGGTGTTCGCTGGAGCGCTCAAGGCTGGCGACAAGTTGCAACAGGTCAGATTCCTCGAAGCCCGGCTGGGGAATGACGGAACTCAGCGTCGGCTTGCCCTCGGTGAGGGTTCCCGTCTTGTCGATGATGAGCGTATCTACCTTGCCGAAGATCTCCAATGCCTCTGCATTGCGGATGAGGATACCGGCGCGTGCCCCGCGCCCCGTACCCACCATGATGGCCATGGGCGTGGCCAGCCCAAGAGCGCACGGGCAGGCAACGATCAGGACAGCTACGGCATTCACCAGTGCATGAGCGAATCGCGGTTGAGGACCGGCGAAGAACCACACAGCAAATGTGACAATGGCCGCAACGATTACGGCCGGGACAAAGTACGAGGATACTTGATCCGCCAGCCGCTGGATCGGCGCACGTGATCGTTGCGCCTCGCTGACCATCTTCACAATTTGCGACAGCAGTGTATCTGCGCCAACACGCTCGGCACGCATGACAAATCCGCCGGTTCCGTTGACCGTCCCCGCTGTGACCTTTGCGTCCTTGTCTTTCTCAACGGGGATGGGTTCTCCGCTGATCATTGACTCATCTATGGAACTGTGACCTTCAAGGACAGTTCCATCGACGGGAACCTTTTCACCGGGACGGACGCGGAGCCGGTCGCCAACTTGCACCTGATCGAGCGGAACGTCGGCCTCTCCGCCCTTGTCGTCAAGCCGCTTGGCCGTCTTCGGAGCCAAGCTGAGCAGTGCGCGAATCGCGCTGCTGGTCTGGCTGCGAGCGCGCAGCTCCATCACCTGTCCAAGCAGAACCAAAGCGACGATGACTGCCGCTGGTTCGAAGTACACATCGATTTGGCCGGCAACTCCGCGAAACGACGCAGGAAATATCTGAGGAACGACGGTGGCGAAGACGCTATAGAGATATGCCGAACCCGTGCCAAGGGAAATCAGCGTGAACATATTGAGGCTGCGATGCACGACCGATTGCCAGCCCCTGACAAAGAAAGGCAACCCGCACCACAGAACCACCGGGGTTGCGAGAGCAAACTCGATCCATGCCCACGCTCTCGCCGAGAACAAGTGTTGCATCAGCATCGAAGGAAGAAATGCGGAGACCATCAGCGCGAGCATGGGCACGGCGAGAGCGACGCTGATCCATAGCCGCCTTGTCATATCGGCTAGCTCTGGGTTGGTGTCTTCGGCGGTCACCTCCCGAGGTTCCAGCGCCATGCCGCAGATCGGGCACGAGCCTGGTGCATCCCGCACAATCTGCGGGTGCATCGGGCAGGTATACTCGGTGCCCTTTTTGGGTGGATTAACAGTGGCCAGTTCGAGCGCCATGCCGCACTTCGGACAGCTCCCCGGCCCCATCTGCTTGATCTCTGGATGCATGGGGCAGGTGTATTCCCCTTGCGGCCCGATTTTCGCGGTCGGCTGCGGCAGGGCTGCATCTGGCTTGACCTTCACATATTTCGCCGGCGCGGCGCGGAACTTTGCGGCACAACTCACACTACAGAAGTAGACAGTTGCGCCATGATGTTCAATGCTCGCCGCAGCTTGCGAGGGCTCGACCTTCATCCCGCACACGGGGTCGTGCTCTTCAGTCTGCTTCATCTCTTGATTGTGACCCCGTTCACTCATTTCAACCTGTGTCTTTCTGCACATGGAGCGGGGTAACGCAAATAGAGAATTGTGCGATTGTTGGTATCATTCAACCATGCGCCCTAGCCAAAGAGATTGGCAGCGATTGATCAAACACTGGAGAGCAATCGAAACAACATAGGCGGAAGGATAGAGGGCATGGATATTACTTTTCAGACCGGAACGCTCCTGCTTTTGATCGCCGCTGTCGTAGCGATGCTGACCAGGAGGTTGCGGCTCCCGTATAGCGTAGGACTGGTTGTCGCTGGAATTGCGCTTGCGTTTTTGCCGTTTGCGCCCAAGGTCAGCCTAACCAAAGACCTCCTCTTTACTGTTTTGCTGCCCCCACTTCTATTTGAGGCAGCATTCTACATACCCTGGAATCAGCTACGGCGGAATTCTCCAGTCATACTGGTGCTGGCCACCCTCGGGGTCGTACTTTCAGCCTGCGTTACGGCAATGGGAATGCATTTTCTGATGCGCTGGCAATGGATTGCCGCACTGGCTTTTGGCGCTCTGATTGCCGCAACCGATCCCGTTTCCGTGATTGCGACCTTCAAGGAAGCGAAGGCGCACGGTCGTCTGCTAGTGTTGATCGAAGCGGAGAGCCTGCTCAATGACGGTACGGCGGCCGTTGCTTTCGGCGTAGTGATCGCGCTGGCTGCGGGCCAGCGAATATCCTCGGTTGAGATCGCAGCCCTGCTCTTGAAGACAATAGGGGGAGGTGTCCTCTGCGGTGGGGCCGTTGCGCTTGGAGCGCTCTTGCTCACTGGCCGAACGGATGACCATCTCGTGGAGATTACGTTCACGACGGTCGCGGCATATGGGTCGTTTCTACTCGCCGATCATTTTGGCTTGTCTGGCGTCTTGGCAACGATCACCGCAGGACTGGTCATGAGCAATTTCAAGCCTCTGGGTGGCATCTCGAAAATCGGGAAGGAATCCGTTCATGCTTTCTGGGAATACGCCGCCTTTGTTGCGAATTCGCTGGTTTTCCTTTTGATCGGAATGCACGAGGCTCATCAAAATTTTATGGCGATATGGCTTCCTGCGGTGACAGCAATTGCATTGGTAACATTAGGCCGAGCAGTTGCAATCTACCCGTGTTGTCTTCTCTTCTCGCGTACGGCGCTTCGCGTTTCCGCAAGGCATCAGCACATCCTTTTCTGGGGTGGACTGCGAGGTGCGTTAGCGCTCGCGCTTGCCCTTGGGCTTCCCCCAGAGATTCCACTGCGCGAAGAAATCATTACGATCAGTTTTGCCGTGGTCGCATTTTCCGTCTTTGTGCAAGGATTGACGATGGTTCCCTTTCTTCGCAGAATGGGAGAGATTCCACTTTGAATCGTGTTTATCGAGTTGAGCGGAATCCACTTGATTGACCGTACACCTTTACCCGAAGACTAAGGTTGCAACTGGGCGAATCGAGTGCTTGTTGTGTTGATAGAATGGGCACAACCTTATGCTTTTCTGGGTCAAGACTATTGGTATCATTCAGACATGGCACAAAACCAGACAAATCGTCTCCAGCGCAATCCAATGTGGCGGATAGCAATAGAAATACTGCTGATTGTGTTTCTACTTTTTGCAGTTCGTCTCATGGGAGAATTCACCGCGACAAATGATCAGGGGAAAAGTCTGGCTTTGGCCTTGAATGAAATTATCACGCTAACAAATTGTGCAGTTTCCACGATTTCAGCTCTGATGGGAACTGTTGTAATTGAATTTATCAGGAAAAAGCTATAGCACTGCCACCTAAGGTCAACACATAGCTCAATTCAAGTGGTCAGCGGGGTAATCGATGCTCAGGGCCACTGGTTTTGCGAGGTTGATGGACTCGCTTTGTGATGAGCAATAGATCAGGCAAGCCGAGCTTCTCTTGCAGATCCCGCACGATCAGGTCCTGTGTAATCTTATCGAGATCGTGAATGCTTTCGTATTGAACATTGATGACGATTGCACTGGAAGTAAAATCTATATCGAAATCCCGTAGCGGCACAGCAGCCGGCCAAACATCACTGAGAATGGGCTTGATGCGGGCGATCACCGCGTTATGAATTTCTTCCAAAGTCTCCACAGGCGGAGGTGACGACGATTGCGTGGTCGTGGAGAGCCGCTGCATCAGTTCGGCCAGTTCGCTCTGACTCGCTATGCTCGCCACAGAAAGAACAACCTTCCGTCCCGAGCGCTTCTCGATCGCTCTCTCAGCCTCTTGAATTTTGTCATCCGGAATGGCGCGGGTTGCGATGAGCCGAACCGCGACGCTTTCCCTTCCTACCTCGACTTGCTGCGACACGAGCGCACCAGGAGGTAACAAGCCTTTCACGACATCTTGAACTGCCCCTCTCACAATGGCTTCGCCAGCAACCTGTTTGAATGCGGTGCGCAGGGGGAGTGCGATGGCGCCAAGCAAAACAACCAGCATCAGAATTCGCCAATGTAGTTGACCGCCGCTCATCAACGCGCGCGACAGTGGTCCACGCGAAAGCGTTTGGGCCAGCAACTCGCCCTTTCGAGCGTGCTCCATCTCCGAGCGAACCTCCGGCGCGTTCATTCCTGTCAGCAAGAACACGAGAAAAGCACTGGCCACAATAGCAACAAGGTTGGTCAGAAACAGCAGGCCTGCGCCACCCATTATCCGGGTGTTTGCGCCACTTCCCAAACCGAAGCCGACGGCGCAGAGAGGAGGCATCAAGGCCACTGCAACTGCCACGCCGGGCAGCGTCGTGACTCGGTCCCCACCACCTACTCGGCTTACTGCAACGGAACCAGCCAATCCGGAGAACAAGGCGACGCCGAGGTCGAGCAGCGTTGGATTGGTTCTGGCCAGTATCTCGGCCGTTACAGAATGAAAAGGCAGAAGCCAAACGATGAATGCGGAGATGGCGATTGCTAGGGAGACACTTGCAGTAAGGTTGGCCAGGGCTTTAGCGGCAAGGTAGAGATCGCCAGCCGCGAGAGCCAAACCCGTAGCCATGATCGGACCCATCAAGGGAGAGATGAGCATCGCGCCGATGATGACAGCGGGGCTGTTCAATACAAGACCGAGGGCTGCAATCCCCGCCGAAAAAATGATTCCAAGCCAGTAGTTGAGGCTCAAAATATCAGCCGTATCGTAAATTTGAGCGTAAATCTTCGGCTTTTGCGCTGGATCGATTCTCAGCCAATGCTGCAAGCGGGTCTTCTTCGGAGTTGCGCCGTCATGGGAACTCGCCATCGTTTTCTTGTCCTTCGAATCTGCACTTCAAAATCAGACCAAAATCAGAATCGCTATATTTGAAGGCATCAACCGAGTGTTGCAATGAAGCCGCATCTTCTTCTTCAGACTAGCCTACCACCTAGCAGATTCATCGTACATATCGTATTCTCTATCAAATTGATCGGCAAACGCACCATCGACGACGCCTGGCGTTGTTCTCTGGAGCCTGCAATGCAGTTCGCGTAAACTGTACTTATGTCCTCTTCTCCCATCGCTGAGAACCTGCCAAAAATGAGGTGGATCACAACCCTCCGGGCGCGTTTGATCGCTCATCTTCAACAGCGCGAGGAGCAGATATTTCTTCTTCTGTCGCTGCTGATTGGAGCGCTCACCGGACTCGCCGTGGTCGGGTTTATCGTGGTTACCGAGCGGCTGGGAATGCGCCTCTATCCGGTGGATAGCGCCGCTTGGAGGCGTGTATTGATCCCCGTGGCAGGGTCATTCGCCATGGGTCTGCTACTTTATCGCTTTTTCCCCAACGCTAGAGGAAGCGGCGTGCCTCAGACCAAAGCCGCCCTCTTCGCAGGGGATGGTTTCATCTCTCTGCGCACTGTCCTGGGCAAGTTTTTCTGCACGGCGACCACGCTCGCAAGCGGGATTCCACTAGGCCGCGAGGGACCATCTGTTCAGGTAGGCGCCGGAATCGGATCAGTCCTCGGCCGATGGCTCGGCTTACGCCCGGAAAAGGTGAAGGCCCTGATTCCCGTGGGCGCGGCTGCCGCCATTGCCGCAGCATTCAATACGCCGATGGCGGCTGTGTTGTTTTCCCTCGAAGAAGTGATGGGCGATATGCACGCGCCGATTCTGGGTTCGGTCGTACTCGCCTCCGCCACCTCCTGGGCGGTGATGCGCCTCCTGCTCGGCAATAACCCGTTGTTTCAAGTGCCGCAGTACACTCTGGTGCATCCGCTGGAACTCGCCATTTACGCCCTGTTGGGCATCGCTGGTGGTTTTCTCTCCGTAGCCTTTACCCGGCTTTTGTTGTCGATGCGCAAGTTCTTTCTGCACTTGCCCACGAGGACGCGCTGGTGGCATCCCGTCGTGGGCGGTGTGACGGTCGGTCTGATGGGATGGTTCGTACCCCAGGTCCTGGGTGTCGGGTATACCTACGTCGGCAGCGCCCTGAATGGGACTATGGCGTTGAAGTTGATGTTGCTACTGGTGGTACTCAAACTGATTGGAGTGACTGTCAGTTACTCCTCCGGCAACGCAGGCGGCATCTTCGGCCCGAGTTTATTTCTTGGCGCCATGCTAGGCGGTGCCATAGGCACCGTAGCCCATAGCTTGTTGCCGGGATACACAGCAACGCCTGGCGCATACGCACTGGTCGGCATGGGCGCACTTTTCGCCGGCATCGTTCGCGCCCCCATGACCTCGGTTTTGATGATCTTTGAAATGACTCGGGACTACGCTGTCATTGTGCCGCTGATGATTGCAAACCTGACCAGCTTCTTCATCTCTTCCAGATTTCAGAAGCAGCCCATTTACGAGGCTTTGGCTCATCAAGACGGCATTCATTTACCCAGCCACAGCACTCGCGAAGAACTCAACCAGCGAACCGTGGCTCAGGTCATGCGGAAGACTCTGGAGATTCTCCCGGCCGAGATGCTTGTCCTGAATGTGATCGAACAAACTCGCGCCAGTAAGCTCCATGCCTGGCCTGTGGCCGAGGAAGATTACTTTCTGGGAATGCTAACCAGAGAAACGCTGGAGTGCGCCTTTGTCGATGGGAGAAAAGAACAGCCGCTGAAAGACCTGGTGGAAACCCTCCAAGTTCCGCACCTCCACACGGATCATC
>Ga0224529_1001138_pt1 | contig 17123 bp, 11 predicted proteins | sample CBST50metaG_FD_179893 | JGI IMG/M metagenome (GOLD analysis project Ga0224529, IMG submission 179893) | Peat soil microbial communities from Stordalen Mire, Sweden - C.B.S.T50 | ecosystem: Environmental > Terrestrial > Soil > Wetlands > Peat | place: Sweden: Norrbotten County, Stordalen Mire... | reverse complement strand
TTCGAGAAATCGGAGGCCAGCTACTTCGCCTTGCTTTCCTTAGCCGCAGCCCTGATTTGCTGGAGACAGACCATATCTATTTACGGATAAGTTCTTAGTACCCCCGGCTTCACCTGCCACCAGTAATGAATCACTCCGCAAACTGCCGCCGCATAGACCAGTTTGTGCAGGCGGTTCCAGCGCTTGCCCCCAGCTTGCGGATTGCCCAGTTGGTCGCGGCGGCGGCTCTTTTTCCATGTAACGGAACAGTTATCGAAAAACTAGCCGTTTTTCGTTGCATTCGTCCTTGCCAGAACATATATTTATTTCGTCATGTCCCCCGAGATGTTCGTTGTTCCAGAAGGTGCAAGCCCTGCCAGCGGAAGCGCCTGAGCGGCACGCTGGTGGCAAAAGGCGATGCTAACTGGGCTGGCGTGGGCCATAACTCGGCATACACGCTGGACGGCAAAAGCATCATCGTGATGCACGGCTACGACAAACGAGACAGTGGCCGTTCAAAACTGATCATAAGAGAGATGAAATGGGACAGAGGCGACTGGCCGTCGATTGTTTTATCGCCTGAATTGACGCAAGAGACGGCGCCCAGGACCGCGACTGAAGTTAAGGCTGCGCACTAGACATCATTCGCTGGCTAAGCCGATGGTCCTGCGTTGCGGTCGAAGGGCCATTGGCTGAGCCGTTTTGCGCGATAAAGATAGATCAGTGTGCCGGAGACGGCGATCGCCACCGCGACTGCAAGTCCGCCGAGGGCATGACTGCGATTGACCAGAAGAAAGATGAAGCCGGCAATGGCCACCAGCGGAGGCAGCGGATAGAGCGGCATCTTGTAGGGCCGCGCCAGCTCCGGCCGCTGCACCCTGAGCAGAATCACACCTACATGTTGCAGAAAGAACTGGAGCAGGATGCGCGTGACTACCAGCGTGGTGATGACCTGCGCCAGAGAAAAGAAGCAGAAACCGGCAGCCACGAGACCGAGAGCCACGAGAGAGCGGTGCGGAATGCCGTGCTTTGGATGCACCGCGGCCAGAAAGCGGAAGTAGTTTCCGTCGCGGGCGGCGGCATAGGGCACGCGAGAGTAGCCGAGCAACAGCGAAAAGACCGAGGCGAAGGCGGTCCACACAATGAGCGCGGCCATCAGGCGACCGGCCATGCGGCCAAAGGCTGACTGCGCGATCTGGGCGACCAGTTGCAGACGGACCGCGGCCCCGGCGGCGTTCGCGGCGGCATCGCGCATAGCAGGCAGCGCGGCCAGGTTCATGGCCACGTAGAAGGCCGAAACGAAGAGCACCGAGAGCAGAATGGCGCGAGGAATGGTCCGCTCGGGCCGGCGGACTTCGCTGCCAAGGAAACAGATGTTGTAGTAGCCCCAATAATCGTAGGTGGTGATGAGCGTGGCCTGGGCCAGGCCGCCCAGTGCGAGTGCAACCGACTGCGTGGGCGAGGCCGGCATGTGCCAGCCGCCGGTGGCCGCGGCATGGGCGAAGCCGGAGACGATGACCCCGGCAATGGCCGCCATGACTCCGGCAAAGAGCACCCAGGCCAGGCGCGTTACGGAACTCAGGTTGCGATAGAGCAGCGCCGTAACCAGCAGGCAAGCGGCGGCGGCGGCAAAGTTTGCGTAGTGGAGCGCGGGCAAGGCGGCCAACGGCGCTGCCTCAAGCCCCGGCCAGAACCAGGCCAGGAAGCTCGACAGCCCGATGCAGCCTGAAGCAATGGCAAGCGGCGCGGAAAAGCTCAACTGCCAGACGTAGAGAAAGCTGAGCCAGTTTCCGGCGCGATCGGGGCCGTAGATCTCTCGGAGAAAGGCGTAAGAGCCGCCGGCGCGGGGGAAGGCGGCGCCCAACTCGGCCCATACCAGCCCGTCGGCCACGGCAATAACCGCGCCCAGCACCCACGCCCACACCGAAAGCCGGTAGCCGGCGGCGGCAATCACCAGCGGCAGCGTGATGAAGGGACCGACGCCGATCATCTCCAACATATTGAAGAGAACAGCCGAGCGAAGGCCGATGCGGCGTTGAAGAGTGCCGGTGCTGGCGGAGATGGGCAGGGACTGGGACATGAGGCTTTTGCGCTCCCCGGATTGTACACTGACGGGAAGCATGATCATTACCGAGAGAGTTCATCGAGCAGCAGCGGTAGCGGCCCTGGCGGGGCTGATGGTGGCGGGCGCAGGCACGCTTCGCCTGGCGGCACAGCAGGCCGTGCCCGCGGCGGAAGGGCTGGCGGCGCTCGCCGCGGCCGAGCCCAGCGAGATTGCGCTGCCCATCGCAGAAGACCGCGGGCAGGCCGCGCTGGAGCAGTCGCTGAAGCGCCTGGGAACCACCGCCAGCGTGATGATGATTGTGGCTCACCCGGACGACGAAGATGGCGCGCTGCTCACCTATTTGAGCCGCGGATTGGGTGTGCGCGCCACGCTGCTGACCCTGACGCGCGGCGAGGGAGGCCAGAACGCGATGTCTGCCGACAGCGACGGCGCGCTGGGGCTGATCCGCACCAACGAGCTGCTCAAGGCCGGCGAGTTTTATGGCGCAAAGCAGCTATGGGGCACGGAGGTGGACTTCGGCTTCTCGAAAACTCAGGAGGAAGCCTTCGCCCGCTGGGGCCACCAGCGCGTGCTCTACGACGCCGTGCTGGCCGTGCGGCGGGAGCGCCCGCAGGTGATCGTCTCAACCTTTGTGGGCGGCATAACGGACGGGCACGGGCATCACCAGGTCTCCGGCGAAATTGCGCAGGAGGTCTTCAAGGCTGCCGGCGACCCGAAGGTCTTCCCCGAGCAACTGAAGGATGGCTTGCAGCCCTGGCAACCGCTGGCCGTCTATTCGATGACGCCCTTTGCGCGGGTCACTGAAAAGGGCATGTTCGACTACGCCACCGGCAAGTGGGCTCCGGCAAAATTCCTCAATTACGTCACCGGCGAGTCGTCCACAAGCGTGCCAACAGCCGACATAACCCTGCCGGTAGGCACGCTGGACCCGGTGCTGGGGCGCAGCTATGCGCAGATTGCGCGCGAGGGCTGGGGCGAGCAGAAGTCCCAGAATGGCGGCGCGAACCCGACGCTCAGCGGACCGGCGACCTCGACCTATCACCTGTGGGCCGTGGCTCCGGCCGCACAAGCTGCCAGCAACTCAAACGCTGGCAACAGCGATCTCTTCAACAACCGCAAGGTAGCCGTAGATACCAGCCTGGAAGGGCTGTCGCGGCTGGTGAAGGGCACTCCGCCGACGTGGCTTTCAGAGGGACTTCGCCAAATAGACGGCAACCTCAAGCAGTTGGCAGCCGGCTGCCATGACCAGGATGGAGCCGCTGTCGCACACAAGCTCGGGCCTGTTTACCGCCAAACCCTGGACCTCTACATGAAGATTGGCGACAGCAGTCTGGATCAGGAAGCCAAAGCCGGCCTGCAATTTGAATTGGGCGCCAAGATCGCGCAGTTTCAGTCTGCGCTTCGATCGGCTCTTGGGCTGGACCTGATGGCCTTCACCACCAACGCCAACGATGGGCAGAGCGGCGGCCCGTCCAGGGGCGGCTCGTCCGATGAGATGCCGCACAGCGTTGCGCCGGGAGAGAAGTTCGGGGTGCGGGTCCACACCGCGCAAGCCACGCCGGAGACCCGGCTCAGCAAGGTTTGGCTGGAGAGCCCGCACAGCCAGTGGAGCGCTCCGTGGAAGATCGAGAATGCGGCCGGACCAATTGACTCGGCCGCTGCGGCCGCTCCCATTGGCGACCGGCTATTCCGCGTCGAGACGGCAGAAAATGCCGAGCCTACGCAGCCCTACTTCACAAGGCCCTCGATCGAGCAGCCGTATTATGACCTGACGGAGCCGCAGGACCGCGAGCGCTCTTTTGCTCCCTATCCGCTGGCGGCATGGGCGGAGTTCACTTTTGACGGCCTTCCCATCCGGCTGGCGCAGGTGGTGCAGACGCTCGCGCGCGTCCTTGGGCCGGGCGGCATCTACGAGCCGCTGGTTGTAACTCCGCGCATCGGCGTGAGCATCGAGCCGGAAGCCCGCATCCTGCCGCTGGACGGCTCAGCGCTTCCCGTGCGGGTCACGGTCCATGCGCAAGCGGCTGCCGAGGGCACGGTCGAGTTGAAGCTGCCAGCCGGATGGACGTCGACGCCGACGGAGGCGCGCTTCCATCTGGACGGCGCAGGGGATTCCGATCCTGTTCTGTTCTCAGTAACGCCAGCGGCAAGCGAAGCCGGCGCTTATGCCATCCAGGCCGTAGCCCACTCAAGCGGGCGCGACTACCAGACCGGCTGGCAGAGCGTGGGCTACCCCGGTCTGCGGCCCTATAACCTCTATAAGACCGCGCAGTTGAATACCCGCAAGGTGGATGTGAAGCTGGCGCAGGGGCTGCGCGTGGGCTACGTAATGGGCACCGGCGACCTGGTTCCCGAGGCGATGGAGGGGCTGGGAGCCGCGCCGCACATGCTCACCACGGCGGAGCTGACCTCCGGCGATCTCTCCGCATGGGATGCAATCGTGATCGGCATCCGCGCTTACTCGGTGCGCCCCGAACTGGCCGCGGCCCAAGCAAGGCTCGCGGAGTTTGTGCGGCGCGGCGGAACGCTGATTGTGCAGTACCAGAGCGCCAACTTCCCTGCCCCGCTGCCGCTGGCCATGAGCCGCACGCCAGAGCGCGTGGTGGACGAACAGGCACCCATAAAACTGCTGGCCCCAGCCAATCCCCTGCTCAACTGGCCAAACGCGATCACCGCCGCCGACTTTGACGGCTGGGTCGAGGAGCGCGGCCACTCATTCATGGACACCTGGGACAGCGGCTACACGGCGCTCACCGAGACCGCCGACCAGGGACAGGACGAGCAACGAGGCGGCCTGCTGGTGGCGCATCCCGGCAAAGGGACTTATATCTATGTAGCATTTGCGCTGCATCGCCAGCTTCCGGAGTTAGTTCCCGGAGCCTACCGCTTGCTAGCCAATCTGCTTAGCGCGGGCAAGGCCGCAACGGCTGACGGAATCCAGATACAAGTACCGCGCAAATAGGCATTAGGAAATCTCTAAGTTATTGCCGTTTGGCAGGCATTTTCTCAGGGGCTAAAGCCCATACTGTTTCCATGGCAGTTACGGCACCCTTCGGCTGCGCTCAGAGCAGGCTTTAAAGTCGTGCCCTGTTACAAGACATCGCTTTTCCGCAGCCCTTGAAGCCCGCGTTGTTAGCGGCCTTTGCGGCGCGGCTAAAGCCGTGCCCTTTCAAAACAGCCGAAGAGATAAGCGCCTTTGACTTATACATAATCTCCTAAGATACGCCTAATTATTAAAGGATTGTTAATTTGTTTCGAGTGTCGGATGCGATAACATGGCCGGCGACTTTGTTAAAAGTATGTGAATTACTCAAATATTCATCAAACTCTGCGAGTCTGAAAGACGGAAGCGGTCCGGGAAGGCTAAGTTTGCACATTTGCTTTTCCGGGCTCTCTAGTGTTCATTCCGCATGCCGTGGGAATATAGTCCGGCTTCATGTTCAAGGTTTCTTCGGATGCGGGAGCTTGAAAGCGCTCACGATGCGAGTGGGCGCAGCACGATCCAACCTGATTTGAGAGGAAAATGAGAGGCCCAATGAATTTCAAACTCAAGACCGCTGCCGCTGCAATCTTGGCAGCCAGTCTAATTGGCTCATATGCCTACGCCAGCGATGCGACGCCGCCGGCGAAGAAGCACACCACAACCAAGAAGGCCAAGACGACTACGCCCCCCGCTCCCACGGTCGAAGATCAGATTCAGGCGCTGCGCCAGGAACTGGAAGGCCAGATCAACGGCCTCAAGACCGACCTGTCAGAAAAGGACGCGCAGTTGAGGAAGGCACAGCAGGCGGCAGCCGATGCCCAGGCGGCAGCCGACAAGGCTCAAGCCGCGGCTTCGGCTCAGAACCAGGCAGTCAGCGACAACGCGACCGCCGTCACCACGCTGCAAAGCACCGTCACCGACCTGAAGGCCAATTCAGTTTCACTGGCCACCACGGTCTCCGACGAAACCGCCAGCATCAAGAAGGCCATCGCCAACCCCACCGCTCTGCACTATAAGGGCATCAACATCACGCCCGGCGGCTTCATGGCGGCTGAAACCGTCTTCCGTCAGAAAGCGACAGGCGCCGATATTCCAACGCCCTTCAGCTCGATTCCCTTTGACGGCGCCAACACCGCTGCCTTGAGCGAGTTCTACGGTTCAGGCCGTCAGTCCCGCATATCGCTGCTGGCTGAGGGCAAAGCCAACGCGGCCACTTATCGCGGATACGTCGAGGCCGACTTCCTGGGTACCGGAACCAGCTCCAACAACAACCAGTCCAACAGCTACGTGATGCGCCAGCGCGTGGTGTGGGGACAGGCGATTCTGAAGAACGGAATCACCTTCCAGGGCGGACAGATGTGGTCTCTCGCGGCGGAACGCGCCAAGGGCCTCTCGAACTTCTCCGGCGACGTAAAAACGCCGCTCACCATCGACCCGAATTACGTTACTGGCTTTGTTTGGGCTCGTCAGTTTGGCTTTGCCGCCTTAGTGAACGGCAATCACGTCTCCTACGGCGTCTCGCTTGAGAATGCCCAGACCCTGCAAGGCGGCAGCAACTGCCCGGCGGGCTCCTGCCTGTTCGGCGGCTCCACTGCCGGTGTGCAGTCCAGCTCCTACAACGCAGTCAACGGCACCTACAGCTACAATCTGGGTCCAGACATCATCGGCAAGGTTGCGGTCGATCCAGGCTGGGGCCACTACGAAGCCTTCGCCATTGGCCGCTTCCCGCACTACGAGTACTATCCCAACTACGCCTCGAAGACGGTCTCGCCTGAATCCGGCCGTTATACCGACTCGCTGCCTACCGGCGGCTTCGGCGGCAGCCTTCGCGCTCCTGTCTTTGGCAAGTACGGCGACTTCGGTCTTTCGGGCCTGTATGGCTGGGGCGTGGGCCGCTATGGCGACACTACTCTGGCTGACGTTACCTTCGATGCCCTTGGCCACATCAAGGCTCTCACCAACGCTTCCGCCCTCTCGACCCTTGAACTGCATCCCACAGCGCGCCTGGTGGTCTACGCCAACTTTGGCGAGGACTTTGCGGGCCGCCTTGATGCACTGGCTGCCGGCCCCGGCGCCGGTTACGGCTTGCTGAACGTCAACAACAGCGGTTGCAACGTCGAATCTTCACTGCCTACCAGCGGCTCGGTTCCTTCGGGATCACCGGCAAACTGCGGCGGCAACAACAAGTACGTGCAGGAAGTTACCACGGGCCTTTGGTATGACTTCTACAAGGGTGCTGCCGGCCGTGTCCGCTACGGCATTCAGTATGCCAACATCAACCGCGCCATCTGGGGCGGCGCCACCACTCCGTCGGCACTCGCCACGGAAAACCAGTTCTACACCTCATTCCGCTACTACCTCCCTTAACCCGCGGACCTTTGGGTTCGGCGTACCAACAGAATGGGCAGCCCGCGGTTCGGGCTGCCCATTGCGTTTTCACTGAAACTCAAGATTGTTCAAGCCTTGCCGTTCACGGGCGCTGCTGCTTCCGCCAGCGTCTCCAGGACCAAGGAAAGCGCCTCTTCCCAATGAGGCATGGTCACCCCAAACGCCTGCTCCACAAGCCAGCACGAGAGGCGCGAGTTGGCCGGACGCCGGGCGGCGGTTGGATAGTCGGCGGTTCCGATTGGAATCAGGTTGGGAACTGTAAATCCATAGGTTCCAGATGATTTCGTGAGCAATGCCTTTGCAAATCCAAACCAGGAAGTTTCTCCAGCGCTAGTCAGGTTATAGATGCCGCTGCGCCCACGCATTCCGCCGCCCGCGGGCGCGAGCAGTTGCGCCAGGATATTGGTCGTGGATTGAGCAATGCATTCGCTGGTGGTCGGAGCGCCGATCTGATCGTCCACAATGCGCAACTCCGCGCGTTCCCTGGCCAGACGCAGCATGGTCAACAGGAAGTTGCTTCCGCGCGCTCCATAGACCCAACTGGTGCGCAGAATCAGGTAATCGCCGCCGACCGCCTGGATGGCCCGATCTCCGGCAAGTTTCGTGCTGCCATAAACGCTGAGCGGATTGGGTGCATCGGTCTCGACATAGGAGCCCTGCCGGAAGCCATCGAACACATAGTCGGTGGAGTAATGCACTAGGATGCCGCCCAGCCGTTTGGCTTCCTCGGCAAGCACACCGGGCGCCGTGCCGTTGATCGCCAAAGCCCGCTCAGAATCGCTTTCGGCCTTATCGACGGCTGTATAAGCAGCGGCATTGACGATAACTGCCGGCTCAACCGCGCGCACCGCGTCGCGAATCGAGCCGGGATTGGAGAAATCGACCTCGGGATATTCAACTTGAGTTAGCTGGCCGAGACAAGCCAACTTATGGCGCAGTTCCCAACCCAGTTGGCCGGTGCGACCAAAAACCAATATTTTCTTACTCGTCATTCGGCTCCCTTGTTCGTCATTCGGCTCATGCAGGCGAAGCTCTCTTTCAAAAAGAACCGCAGCCTCGCTTTCAGCAGCGCGCTTCTATTAGGCTAGCGCATTCCTGTGGAATGCTTCAGGATGCCTCATCCGGCGCCGCTTCAGAGCCTCTTGCTGCCGGCTCTTCATCCGCTCCATCGAGGAACATCTGCGCGTCCGCAAAGCGGTATCCCACGTAGACATCCGTAAGCAGATACAAGGGATTGGAGGGGTCGTCTTCAATCTTCTTGCGCAACTGGCGGACAAAGGTCCGCAGGTACTCGACCTCTTCGCGGCAGTCGGCGCCCCACACCGCGGTCAGCAGCCGGGCATAGGTAATCACCCGGCCGGCGCGACTCATCAGGCAGTGGAGAATATCGAATTCCTTGCGGGTAAGATGCACCGGCTGGCCGCGCTTGGTAACGCTGCGCTTCACCGGCTCGAGGCGAATCTCCCCGATCTCGATGGGAGCGTCCTCGGCACGGGCCGGGGTGCGGACGCGACGAACCGCGGCCCGGACGCGCGCAATCAGTTCACGTGTGCTGAAGGGCTTGGTGACGTAGTCATCCGCACCCAGATCGAGCGCCTGCACCTTATCCTCTTCCTGGTCGCGCACCGTCAGCATCAGGATCGGCAGCCTTGGAGCAAAGGCGCGAATGCGACGCAGCGTCTCAAGGCCGCCGATGCCCGGCATATTCACATCGAGCAAAACGGCATCGTAGGCCCCGGCGCGCAACACTTGCAGCGCCTCTTCTCCGCGCGAGGCTTCGGCCACCTGAAAGCCGAGTTCAAGCAACGGAGGCCGCAACGCCCTGCGAATTGCCGATTCATCGTCGACCACAAGAATGCGTATGGCAGGCTGGCTCATCAAGAACCCCTCTTCTGCACTGGAGCTGGGATCGCAGCAAAGAATGTAGTTCCCTCGATCTCATCGCTTGTGACCCAGACATAGCCGCCATGAATCATGGCGACTCGCTTGGCCACCGAAAGGCCGATTCCAGTGCCGGCGGCCCTATTCGAGTAAGTGGAAGAACGATAGTAACGATTGAAAATGCGCTCGCGGTCCGCCATGGGAATTACCGGACCGAAGCTGTGGACCGAAAAGATCGCCTCCGCCTTCGCATGGACGACGCGGATGGTGATGGTGGTGCCGAAGATCGAATACTTGCAGGCGTTGTCAATGTATTGCGTCAGCAACATGACCATCAACTGGTGGTCGCAACTGAGAACCAGGCTGTCGTCCTCGATGTCGATGGAAACCTTCATGCTTGCCAGGCGATCCCTGAGGCTGGCCACCACTTCTTCAATCAGCGACCCCACCCCGACCGGCGTGGCGTGGATGGTGACCTCGCCCGCATCCAGCCGGGCGGTGGTCAACAGCCGGTTTGTCAATTCGTTCAGCAAGCCGGTCTGCTCATCGATCAGCGCAACCAGATCCGCCTGCCCCGCGGACAGCTTGCCCATCTCGCCAAGGCCGGTCGAAGCCGCGCGAATGGCCGTCAACGGCGTTTTATACGCGTGCGCCAGGCTGTCAAGCACGGTGGCGCGAAGCTGCTCGGTGCGGCGCTCGGTCTCGATGCGGCTCTCATTGGCGAAGGCCCGATAGCGGTCGAAGGTAATGGCAATCAGCGAGGCGATGGCGTTGTTGGTGAGCGGGCTGGTTTCTCCGCGCACCACCAGGCTGCCGACCGGCACCGTCCCCAGCCGGACCACGCGACGACCCACCCCGGTCACGGAATCGTCGTCCGAGGTCTCGAAATAGTAGACGTTCTGCGCCAGCTCCTGCGGGGCCGCATCCCAGTATCCGGCCTGGTAAACCTCGTGCAGATCGGCGTCAAAGACGGCTACCGCCTCCAGCGAGAAGATCTCATGGACCAGTTCGGCCAACTGCGGCCCCGGCTCCACGTGGAGGTTCATCTGCAATGTTCGGCGCGTGAACTCATAGAGGTCGTGCATCTGGCCACCCCAGGACTCAGCCTCCCTGGCATTGCCCGTAACGCGCGCTGAAAGCCGGCTGACCACCAGCGCCACCAGAACAAAAACCAGCAGCGTGACAGAGTTGGCCGGATCGGCCGCGGGATTCAACTGGGGCTGACGGACGATGAAATAGCTATGCATCACAACCGCTGAAAGCGATACGATGACCGCCTGCCAGAATCCGCACAGCAAGGCCGTCGGAACCACAATCAGCAGGTACAGAAGCACAACCACCGGAAGCAGCCATCCCGACCAGTGCGCAAAAGCCGATATGAGAATAACGGCCACAATCCCCAGCGCACACTCCAGCGCAAACAAGAGCACGCGCAATCCAGAGCCGCGAGAGCGCTTCGAGCCGAAGGCTGAACGCACGGGATTGTAGGTTCCAGACATCCAGCCACCAACCTCTCGTTTCCGGCGGGATCCAATGAAAACATGCCGGCCGGCGGCATTCGTCTGCAATCAAACGCCAGGAAACGCCCGCAACCCAAGTAACCATCCCAACAAGAAATACTTTGCTGAATCGGCACAAGAGGAGCGTAGAGGAATTCTAACAGGCCCTCGGCGGAGTTCTCAGGGCACACTCCGCGCCTGGCCCGTTGCAGAGTTGCTTGAGAGAAAAATCCCAGGGCTGCGCCCACAGCCCGCATCTCACTCATAAGAAAGCCGTAAATAGAGCATGATGAATTCTTTTCGCGATCCTCACGGCTTCTTTATGTGCCGTTTGCAAACCTAGTGTTAATCCGCAACGACCGGACCAACACAGGGAGTGCGTGAGCTTTGCTTTTGGGAATCCACACGGCTAGTTCGCTCGTGTGACTCTGAAGGACTGGCTGGTATTCAGGTTGCACAGGACAAGGTGCATCTTCTGCCTCCATTTCCTGGCTGATTTCATCGAGTTTCATACAACAAACATCTTTTCTTGGGAGGAACAGTGCCGATGTATATGAACCCGAATCGCATACTGCAATCGATGGCCGGAGCAGCTATGGCAATCGCCATGATAGCCGGCGCACAGACACCGGCTCCGCCAGCACCCGCGCCAGCACCGGCGGCGGCCCCCGCTCCGGCAGCAGCTCCAGCCGATCAGGCCGCGGCGGCTCCAGCCCCGCTTTCCACGTTCGTTCTCACGGGTCCACTGCAATGGCTGCCGCCGGCGATCTTCGATGCCGGACCGTTGGGCAAGCTGTCCGTCAACGGCATCGTGACCGGTTTCGCGCAGTTCCAGAACAATCCCGTGCCGGTGGTAGACGACAATTCGCAGGCCACTCTGAGCAACGGACAGATTTTCATTCAAAAAGCGGACGGAAAGCTTCAGTACTACATCCAGGCGGGCGTCTATACCATGCCGACGCTCAGCGTGCCGTTTCTTGACGCCCAAAAAACCGTGAGCAATTTCTATGGGCCTGTTCCGGTCGCTTTCCTGAAGCTGCCGGTAGGAAAGACCACCCAGTTCCTTATCGGCTCTCTGCCTACGCTGATGGGCGCCGAGTCCACGTTTACGTACCAGAACTTCAACATCGAGCGCGGCATCGTTTGGAATCAGGAAAACGCCATCAATCGCGGCATCCAGGTGAATCAAGCCCTGGGTAAGTACCTGGCTGCCTCGCTGAGTTGGAACGACGGTTACTATTCCAACCGCTACTCGTGGCTCTCGGGCTCGCTGACCTATACAAAGGGGCCTCATAGCCTGGTGTACGACGGGATGGGGAACCTCGGGCAGACCGCCTATCAAACGGCGGCCACACCGGTGCAGAACAACAGCTACATGCACACGGTGATCTATACGTACACCAAGGGCCCATGGATCGTTCAGCCGTACTTCCAGTACAGCAAGCTGCCGACCAACGCGAAGGTAGGCGTTGCCAAGGGCACATCCGCAACCGGCGGCGCGTTCAACCTTAGTTACGCCTTTAAGAGCGGCTTCTCGCTTCCGGTGCGCGTGGAATACCTCACGAGTTCGGGAAGTGCAACCGACGGATCGGTCAATTTGTTGGGCTTTGGGTCCGGCAGCGCAGGCACCACATTCACCGCAACGCCAACCTACCAAAAGGGAGGCATGTACCTTCGCAGCGATCTCGCGTGGGTGCATGCAAGCAGCTACACCACGGGAGATGTTTTCGGCAAGACGGGAACGGACGCGAACCAATTCCGGGGCGTGCTTGAATTCGGGTTCATCTTTGGCAATAACATCACAAAATAGCCAAATCGAGGCGTAGCTCCGCAGGGCGGCGACGTGCCGATCTCGCTGAGGTGCAACAGACTGGGCGCGGTCAAGGCTCAGTCAATAGTTACCGCAGGGTTCGTTGCTTGCCTCGGCCCGAAACACCAGGCAATACTCAACCGCGATTTCGGCCGGCCCATCCCGCGATGAGCCCGGCCGGAGCCCGCGCCGCCAGTCTGCAGATGGCAATTCCGTTCTCGGTACGGAAGGCCGCTGCTCATTTCAGATTCCTCATTTCATCTTTATCGCTTCAGTTCTAGCATTCAGATAACTCATTCAGCTTACCCATATTGGCCCGCAGATGAATCGGCATACGGGCGAGCATTACGAATTTCCCGGGGGCCAGCCGCCGGGAGCAGCCAGACGAACTTCATTTATCAGGAGAATGCTCATGGCAGATCAAAAAGCACCTCAGATGCAGGCCACCCTGGGCCTTACCGGGCTGACCAGCAACGCAATGGCCCTCATCGCCCCCGGCGCCTTCCTATGGCTCACCTTCTACATCCAGGCCACCACGGGCACCACCGCGCCAGCCATGTGGCTGGGCATCTTCGGCGCCCTGCTGCTCTGCCTGGCCACAGCGGTCGCCTACGCTGAGATTTCCAAGCTCTATCCCGGCACAGGCTCCAGCTACTACTACGCGGAACAGGCTCTGCTGTCGAAGGACAAGATGTTCAAGTACGCCCGCGTGGCCAAGTTCATTGTCGGCTGGGGCTCGCACCTCTACTACTGGGTCTATCCCGGCGTGATGGTGGCGACCACCGGCATCTTCTGCGGCTATGTGGTCGGTTTCCTCTATCCCAGCGTGATGAGCGGCTCGAATCCCGGACCGCTGTTCATGGCGCTGATCGCGATTGCCTTCTCGTTCTTCGTGGGCTGGATCGCATCGAAGGGAGCGGGCGCCTCGACGGCCGTCAACCTGGCCATCAACATCATCCAGATCTCCGCGCTGATTGTCTTCAGCGTGCTGGCAATCGGCTATCGCACCAGCCATCCCGCTGGCACGGCAGCCTTCCAGTACGACGGGCAAACGCTGGCAACTTACAGCTATCAGTTCGCCACAGCCAAGGACGGATCGACGATGCGCGATGCCGCTGGCGCTCCGCTGCCCTTGCTTGACTCGGCCGGCAAGCCGGTTCCCTTCACCATCGACTATCCCGAGAAGGACGCCAGCGGCAACTTCCTCACCCACACCTCCGCGGCGTCCGTTATCTCGCCACACAAATTCAGTTTCCTGTTCATTCAGGCCACGGTCGCCATTCTCATCCTGGTCGGCTTCGAATCGGTCACCTCGATGGGAGGCGAGGCAAAAAACCCAACCAAACATATTCCCATCGCCGTCATTTCGTCGCTGCTGATTCAAGGTCTGGTGTGCTACCTGATCGAGTATTTCGCGGCCAACTACTTCTTGAACTCTGGGTATACGATGGCCAGCGCGGCAAGTTCCGCGGCGCCCATCGGCGACATGATGATCATCGTCGGCGACGCGCTGCTGGGCCACGGAAATGGGCACTACTTCATGCTGGCTGAAGCCTTCACCGTCTTCCTGGCGCTGATCGGCACCACGCTAAGCTGCATGAACACCGGCGCCCGTGTCACCTACGCCATGGGCAAGGACGACGAGGCTCCCGAGCACTTCGGCGTGCTTCACGCCAAGTCGCTCAGCCCCCGCAAGGCGATCTGGACGCTGGCTACCATCTCCGCGGTCATCGGCGTGATCGCCGTCTCGCTGGTCTTTGGCGATGCCGGCGCACCCACCGATGCAGCCATCGCGGCGCTACCCCACGGCATCTTCTCCAACTGGGGCTATCTCTCGCACGACCAGTTGGCCGCGCTGCCCAATTCGCTGCTGACCATCACGCTCACCTCAAACTTCGGCACCTTCATCCTTTACGCGCTGAGTTGCTTCCTGTGCATCGTGGCCTACCACAAGCGCGAGGACTATAACGTGGTCTATCACCTGCTTATCCCTGGGTTCGGCCTGCTGGCCAACCTGATCTGCATGGCCTTTTACCTGATCAGTCCCATCTTCGGACTGGGCACCTTCAAGGAACCGCTCCTGGCGCTGGGCATCTCAGCCGTCTGGGGCATTTACGGAGCCATTTACTTCCTTCGCTCGTCGAAGGCCAAGGGCAAAGAGATATTGCTCACATCCAAGTAAACTGTTTTCACGGCAGCTCAATCGAACAGCAACTGCTGGGTGGCATCTGATCTCAACCTCTTCACGAGGGCGAGAGATGGAGAACCACCCAGTGGTTTTTTCTTGAAGCCGATGCTTCAAAATACAATCTCCAGGGAGGCATCTTCCCCGCAAGAATGCGGAGGATGCTTGAGGCGGCAGCACCCATGTTGGATGTACAGTTCGGCCAGGCAAGCGATTTCGGCAAAGTTCGCACCAACAATGAAGACGCGATGGGATCGTTCATCCCTGCTTCGCGCCACCAGGCCCGTTCCCTCGGCTATCTGTTCGCCGTTGCCGACGGAGTAGGCGGCTACGATCTGGGCGAGGTGGCCTCGGCCACGGCCATTTCGGTCATCACCGAGGAGTTCGCCAAAGCGCAGGCCGGGACCATGCTCATGGGCCTGCTGCCGCGTCTCATTCAGTTCGCCAACGCGGCCGTTCACGATTGCACCCTGGCACAGCAGTACCGCGGAAAAAAGATGGCCACAACCCTGGTGGCCTGCGCCCTGCGCTACGATCAGGCCATCGTCTCCCATGTGGGAGACTCCCGCTGCTATCTGGTCCGCAACGGCCAGGCCAAACAGATCACCCAGGACCATACGTGGGTCAACGAGCAGAGGAAGATGGGCCTGATTTCAGCCAGCGAAATGGCCGAATCCGCATCCCGGCATGTGCTGATTCGCTCGCTGGGGCCTGAGATGTTCGTCTCACCGGACACCACGGCCCTCACCTTGCAGGCCGGGGACGTGCTTGTGCTTTGCACGGACGGTCTCCATGACGAAATGGGCAATGAGACGATTGCCGAAATCGTCTCTCAAAACAAGAATATCGATGAAGTTGCCCGCGAACTGGTGGCCCGCGCCGTCGAGATCGACGGAGGTGACAACACCACCGCGCAGGTTATCCGCGTTCGCTCGGTGGAGCAGGTCGGCATGTATCGCGGCCGCCCCTACCGGATGCCCGCCTGAGGCATCCGGCATAGCACCTGAAAAGTCTTATATATCCCTTACTGTTTTCACGCGCATTTCCCTATACAGTAGAATGAGTTGCCTTGAAGGAGTATGCCGCACGATGGGCTTTCTCGACAGCATAGAAACCGGTTCGCAAATCGATTCCTACCGCATTGACGCGCCTGTCGCCCGCAGCGGAATGGCATCCATCTTTCGCGCCACCGACCTGCGCGACAACCGCCAGGTTGCCCTCAAGATTCCTCACCCCGACATGGAAGCCGATCCCATCCTCTTCGACCGCTTTCAGCGCGAGGCCGGCATCGGCGAAAAGCTGAACCATCCCAAGGTGATGCGCGTCTTTGGCGGCGAAAAGCGCTCCCGCATCTACATGGTCATGGAGTGGTGCGAGGGACGCCTGCTGCGCGAGATTCTCGCCGAGGGCAGAATCCAGCACGATCGCGCCATCCGCATCGCCATCGGCATTCTGGAGGCACTGGACTACATCCATGCCAACGGCGTCGTCCACCGCGACCTGAAGCCGGAAAACATCATGGTCGATGCGGAAGACAATATCAAGCTCATCGACTTTGGCATTGCCAGCGACGCAGCGGCGCGGCGACTCACTTACGCCAACTTCACAGCTACCCTCGGCACCCCGGACTACATCTCTCCGGAGCAGGTAAAGGGCAAGCGCGGCGATGGACGCTCCGACACGTATGCCGTAGGCGTGATCCTCTATGAGATGCTCACCGGCAAGCAACCCTTCACCGGCCCCTCGCCCCTGGCCGTGATGAACGACCGCCTGCTGAATCATCCCACCCCGCCCTGCGTCGCCGACCCCACCGTCACTCCTCAGTTGCAGGAGGTTTTGTATCGCGCATTGGAGAGGGACCCCAAAAACCGGTACCCTCATGCGCGCGATTTTGCACGGGATCTCGAACACCTGGACCAAGTCGGCGTGGAGGATCGCCCGGAGCTACGGGACTGGCAAAAGCGCAAATCGCATCTTTCGCGGAAGATCCTCTATTACAGCGCTTTGGCCCTCATTCCGGTCGTGATGCTGCTGCTGATGATTCTGCTCGCCAGGCACCGGTAATCGCGGGCTTTTCCACAGGAGTTTCGCGAAATCTTCACGGAATCCTTATGCTTTAGAACCTACGATTATTTTGATTGCTCTAACCAAATCCCGCCCAAAGGAGAACCATGTCCACTGAGTATCGCAATTTTCTTGCCCTCCCATATGAGGAGTTGGAAGAGCTTAACCTGACTGCCAAGGCAGATCGTCTCAGCCGCCTGGCGGCCGACGAGATTCGCGAAAAACGGCTGAAGTATCTGACCGACGAAAAGCGGATCAAGGCCGTGACC
>Ga0224529_1001134_pt1 | contig 17167 bp, 15 predicted proteins | sample CBST50metaG_FD_179893 | JGI IMG/M metagenome (GOLD analysis project Ga0224529, IMG submission 179893) | Peat soil microbial communities from Stordalen Mire, Sweden - C.B.S.T50 | ecosystem: Environmental > Terrestrial > Soil > Wetlands > Peat | place: Sweden: Norrbotten County, Stordalen Mire... | reverse complement strand
TTTCATTACTCACCATTTGGGTGACTCCTGGGAATCGGTTCGCGAAGCTCGCAACTCCGCGTCCCTACTGTTTTAAACCAGGATCCCCAGGGGTCGCCAAATGGTTATGTGCATGGTTCAGGTGACATGATTCAACTCGGCGACGACATTTCGGCTGACCTTGATATCGCGATGATGGTCCGGCGCGAAGGAGCGCCGGGTCCGCGCACGCCGGACGGGATTTTGACACGAGTGAGGGGTACAAGGGTAGGCAAGATCGTAAAGGAGATTGAATCCAGACCCGATCCTGGCACGATTAATCTTGGTTTTAATCTCCTTATGTTGGCCGAAGACGCAGTCGTCAATCTGAGCAATGCCATCGACACAATGGCACAGCAATCTGCCATCGACAGTTGTCATCATGACCTGACCATGCCCATGGGGGAAAGTGGAGAGGGGCTTACCGTGCATTGCAATTCAGCCCCGATTTCTGTCGCTGGCCCCAAACTTGAAAAGCACTGCCTGATGCGCAAATACAGAGCCAGAGCAACTCGTTGGTATGGGATATGCATTGCGCCCGACGCTTCGCTTCGATTCGGCATAAATCTCGACTTCACATGGGAGCCAAACCCGAAAATGGATGAGGTTATTAGCGCCTATCCAGGGCACGGTTCATTTGCTAATATGTCGGGACCAGACGGAAGAAGACCTAAGATCGGCCGCAATGATCCATGTCCCTGTGGAAGTGGGCGAAAATTCAAAAAATGCTGCTTGCTCTGACGAATCGAGTGCGCCTAAAGAGGCCCCATCTCTTGCGCAGGGTAAGCACTCTTTCAGGATTACTCCCCTGAAACGCCGCAGGGTTCGGGAACAGGGAAGTGCCTGAGTGGTCGCCAATTCGGAGATTGCCGCTCGGTAAACATCGTAGAACCGGCAGGTCAGACTACAAGGGGATCCTGATCCATCTTGTAAGCGGTGACTTCTTGGCCAAGCTGTCGAGTTTTTGGGCAAGATCGGCTTTTTAGGCAAAGCCAACAGGGGGTAAACAGGCTGCGGAGAAAGGGAGAATTCAAGGGAAATACCCGGAAACATCCCTCAGAGGCTAAACAGGCTGCGAAAAAACCCCTATCGTCAGGCGAAATCCGCGAGAACCCTTCCGCAGGGGCTAAAGCCCATCGCTTATTATCAGCAACTTACGGCACGACTAAAGTCGTGCCCTGACGCTTCTTGCACACCGGAATGAGTTTTTCCGCAGCCTGTTTAGCCCACCTTTATTTTCAGCCACTTGCGGTACCCTTCGGCCGCGCTCAGGGCAGGCTCTAAGCCGTGCCCTGACACAAAACCCTTGTTGGGCCGCTTGTCCCGGAGGCGGTTTCAGGCGGGTTTCGGCAGCACGCTGGCAATCACCTCGGCGGCGGCGATGTAGCGGCCAAAGGGAGCGCTGACCTGCACGCCCTGCACGAAGGGACGCACGGCCTCCAGCATCTCCTGCGCGATGAGGATGCCTTCTCGCCGCGCCGCGTCGGGGGTGTCGGCCTGGGCCATGCGCAGCATGATTTCCTCGGGCATTGACACGCGCAGGTCGTTCTTCATGAACTCGGCGTTGCGCAGGCTGGTCAGCGGCCATATGCCCGCGATGACCGGAATGCGGAACTCCTTGATGCGCTCGAGAAAATTCTCAAGCAGGCGCAGGTCAAAGACCGGCTGGGTGATGGCGTACTCGGCGCCGGCCTCCACCTTGTAGGCAAAGCGGCGCAGTTCCTGATCGAGGTCGGGCACGCCGGGGTTGGCGGCCACGCCGATGGTGAAGTTGGTGCTGACGCCGATTGAGTTCGATCCGACGTCAAGGCCGTGATTCAGCCGCCGCACGATGTTGACCAGACCGATGGAGTCCACGTCAAACACTGAGGTGGCGTCAGGGTAGTTGCCCAGCTTGGGCGGGTCGCCGGTGAGGCACAAAATGTTGTGCAGGCCGATGGACGAGGCGCCCAGCAGATCCGACTGGATCGAGAGCAGGTTACGGTCGCGGCAGGTGTAATGCAGAATCGTTTCAATGCTGGTGTGTTGCTGAATCTGGATGCAGAGGCTCTGCGCGCTCATGCGGGCCGAGGCGCGCGGCGAGTCAGGCACGTTGATGGCATGCACGCCAAGCTGCGACAGCAGTTGCGCTCCCTCGATCTCCTTGGCGCAGTCGATGCCGCGGGGCGGGACGATCTCAACCAGCGTGATGAACTTGCCTTCAGCCACCAGAGACCCGATGAGCGAGCGCGCGCCCAGCGGTATGGGGGGCGTTTCGGTGCTCAATGCAGGAGCCGAGCCCGCCACCGTGGCGCGGGCCTGCGCATCGATGGCGCGCATGGCCGAACGCATGGCGCGGATGTGGTTGGGGGTGGTGCCGCAGCAGCCGCCCACAAATTGCGCTCCGGCGGCGATGGCCTTGCGGGCGAAGTTGGCCATGTATTCCGGCGAGCAGAGGTAGATGTTCCGCCCTTCGACGGCGCGCGGCATGCCCGCGTTGGGAAAGCCGGCCAGCGGCAGCGAGGTGGCCGTCCGCATGGCCTCGATTGCGGTCAGCACCGTCGCCGGGCCGGTGGAGCAGTTTACGCCGATGGCGCTGGCGCCCCACTCGGTGAGCAAAGCCGCGGCCTGCTGCGGCGAGCAGCCGTCCAGGCAGTTGCTGTCGTCGTCCACCGTCACCATCACCAGCACGGGCAACTCGGGCGCGGTTTCGCGGGCGGCCTCAAGAGCCTCGTGGGCTTCGTTCAGCGCCGGCATGGTTTCGATAATCAGCAGGTCAACGCCGGCTTCCGCCAGGGCGCGAATCTGCTCGGCAAAGGCCGCGCGGGCTTCGTCCAGGCCGGTCTTGCCCAGGGGCTCCAGGCGTACGCCGAGCGGACCCACCGATCCGGCCACCCAGGCTTCGCCGGCCTGCTTATCCTTGAGGTGCTCCACGGCCTGCCGAGCCAGCCGTACGCCGGCGGTGTTGATTTCGGCCATTTTCCCGGCCAGGCCATGACGCGCCAGCCGGAAGCGGTTGGCGCCAAAGGTGTTGGTTTCAAGAATCTCGGCGCCCGCCTGCAAATACTCTTCGTGGACCGCGAGAATCAGGCCGGGATCGGTGAGATTCAGCTCGTCGTAACAGCGGTTGATGAAAATCCCGCGGGCATAGAGCACAGTGCCCATGGCGCCGTCGGCGAGAACGGGGCGATTGGCAAAGATGTCGGAAAGTTTGGGCATTCTCTTGTCATGCTAAGCCAAGCAGGTCCTCCGCGCCAGCCGGCCGGCCCGCTTTGTTATACTTCGGTAGTCATAAGCTGGGCAGGAAACGGTTCCGGACCATGGATATTTCCGATCTGTTGGATCGGCCGGCCACCGTCATTCGTTCAAGCTGCGGCCACGGATAGAATCCGCGGCACGCTCCGCGCTTTCCGTCGAGGTAAGGGATTTTGAAGAAGAGAAGTCTTTGGATGAGCGCCGTCGCGGCCCTGGGGTTTGCAGTCGCGCTGGCAGGTTGTGGTGGCACCACCTATTTTGCGGGCCGGAGTCTGCCGCCCAGCGGATTGACCAATCGTGTTCTGGTTGCGATCCAGAACCCCAACGACCTGTACAAGGGCGCGCTCCAGATCTTGGATGCCTACTACGACACCCGTAGCGGCTACAACGCCAAGCCCGCGTCGTTTTTTATCACGGGATATAGCGGCGCGCTGCCCAGCACCATCCAGAACATGCCGGAAGAGCAGTTGGGCGTGGTCTTCGGCTCCGGCGACGGCAGCCTGACCATGGTCAACTATGCCAAAGAGTCCATCAGCTCCTCTGACACCTCCACGCAGTTGAACGGAATCGCCTCCAGCGTCTTTATGACGCGGAGTCAGTCCTACATCTTTGCCGCCAGCCAATCTCAAGCGCTGACGGTGATCGACAGGACGAATGGCGGATCCTATCCGCTCGGCCTTCCCGGCATCTACCGTGTCAGCGTGAACCCCGGTGGCTCAGTGGCCCTGGCCTTTGTGCAGAACTCGAATTACGTCTACTACCCGCGCAAACTCACCTCCGCGCAGACCTCCTCCTTTTCGGGCGGGCCCGGCAACTGGCCCAAGGCCGCGGTGGACTGCGAACCGCAGAACGCGCCCGGATGGTGCCTCTTCCAGGCGCAAAGCCCTGACAACACCGATGCAACGGGTAACTACTACGGAGCGCCTCTGACATTCGACCGCCCGGTCAAGGCCGTCTTCTCCGGCGACGGCGGAACAGCGTATGTTCTCAATTGCGGGCCCGAGTGCGGCGGCGCCAAGGCTTCCGTAGCGCCGTTGCCGGTGGCCCCGATGATTTATCTCATCGGACAGCAGTCAGGAAAGCTGCCCACCACCAGCGCCCTTGCCGGCTCCACCCTGGCCATCCCCGGCGGCGCCAGCAATGCCCTGGTCGATACCTCCACGCTCTACGTCGTGGGCCAACAGCCGGTTCAGATGCAGGGCCAAACGCTCTTTGCCGGGAACCTGACGGTTGTGGATTACTCCAAGAGCCCGGTTTCGGTTTCCAGCCCCATCTCTATCAGCGACGGAGCCCCCGGCGCTGTCAGCCGCATGTTGCTGGCCGACGACAACACGCTCTGGATCGGCATGAGCAAGTGCCAAAACGGTGTCCGGGTCGCCTCCGGCCTGCCCTATGGCTGCCTCACCATGGTCAACACCACCAGCAACACGGTTACCCTGTTGGAGCCATATCTGGGCGACCTGACCGGCATTGCCGGAGTGACCGGCCTGCACAAGGTTTATGTGGCGCAGGGCGGGCAGGTGTATATCTTCTCGACCGTGGACGGCACGTCGATCGACAACCAATTTGTAACCGTCACCGGCACGGCCTACGACGTGGCCTACATCGACGGGCTCACCGACGGCAACAACACCGTCTATTGAGCGGGAGTCCCGCAGCCCTGGGCGCCCCAGGTCTTGCTTTTGAGGCCTGGGACCGCACAACCTCGACAGCCGTCCTTTCATGAGGAGTAACCGCCCATGACCGCAGACGCACCGCCCGAACACTTCACAGCCGATGTACTGGCCATCGCCGCCCACCGCGACGACGTGGAGCAAACCTGCGGCGGAACTCTGCTTCGCATGGCCTCGCGCGGCCTGCGCACCGCCATTCTCGACCTGACCCAAGGCGAGGCCGGAACCCGCGGCAGCGCGGAAGCGCGCGCACAGGAAGCGCTAGCGGCGGCGCGGCTGTTGGGCGTCGGCTGGCGTCAGGCGCTCGATCTGCCCGATGGCGCGGTCGAAAATTCTCTCGAAAACCGCATCAAAATTGTTCGCATTCTGCGCTTGGTGCGTCCCCGCGTGGTCATTTTGCCCTATGGGCAGGCCCGCCATCCAGATCACGCCGCCGTGGCCGCCCTTGGTTACCAAGCCTGTTTTCTCTCCGGCCTGGCCAAGGCGCCTGCGGTGCGGCCAGTGGCGCCTGCGGCGCACTTGCTAGACGAAGCAGCGGATACCGGATCGGCTCCGCACCGTCCCTTCAAGATCGTTTATGCCAGCCTCTACGCCGACGTGCGCCCCAGTTTCATCGTCGATATCACTCCCTTCATCGAACAGCGCCACCAGGCGCTCATGGCCTATCGCTCGCAATATGCCAACCAGCCCGCCGGCGGCGCTCTCTTCGTCCCTGAGGAGGAGATTCGCGAGCGCACCTTTGCCGAGGCTCGCCACTATGGCCTGCTGGCCGGCGTGCGCTATGGCGAGCCCTTTGTGCAGAAGGAAGTGGGCCTGGTGGATGATCTGACCCTTCTGCCCGTGCAATCCATCTAGAGCATTTTGTCTTTTGCTGTAGACTTCCGTGCCCCATCCTTTCCGCTTTTTTCTGCGGAAAGGGTGGGATACCAAACACAATTTCGGTCTACACCATTCCCAAAAATGTTCTAATCTTGGCAGGGCCGTGCGACCGCGGCCTTCTTTTCAGCGACTCGCGCAAAACCGCTCCAAAGCCTCATCCACTCGCTTGAGCCGGAAAGCCCGTCTTTCCCTCGCCCAACCGCACCGCCTACAATGAAACCAGAACTTCAACTATCGAGGAAAACCATGCCGCTCTCTGGAGAAGCCATCCGCCTGATGAACTACATTGACGACGTTGCCGTAACCCTGCGCCGGGTGCTGGCCACCATCCCCACGCTCACCCCCGAGGAGCGCGCCCGCGTCGCCGATCACCTGCTCAACGCCAAACCCAACGCAGAAGACGTTGCCCAGGCTCTGACCGCCAAGCCCAAGGCAGAGGATGCAGCCCAGGCTCTGGCAGCCAAGTAAGCCGCCATTGCCCTCGACCGTCGCCATCATCGGAGCCGGCCCGCTGGGCCGTTGGCTGGCCTTGAGCGCGGCCCGCGCCGGCTTCGGCGTTCTGCTTGAGGACGTGATGCCCAACAACCTCCATCACGCCCGCGAAGCTCTCCGCAGGCAACTCGGCCCTGAATCGCTGCCCAACGTCGCCTTCGTCTCCACCATCGAGGACGCCGTCCACGAGGCCGATCTGGCGATCGACTGCGTTCCCGACGAACTCGAGTCCAAGCTTGAAATTCTCTGGCTTCTCGACCGCATGGCCCCGCCGCGCACGGTGCTGGCCACTCCCACGACGCGCCTCTCCATCGCCGACCTGGCCAACTGCACCTACCGCCCGGAGAAGTGCATCGCCATCGCCGCCGAAGCCTCCAGCCTGGCCGCCGGCGCCAATGCGGGAATCCTCCTCCGCACCACCACCCGCACTTCGCCCGAAACTGTCGCCCTCGTCCGAAATTTCTGGCAGCGGCTAGGCTTTACCCCCGCCTTCGAGGCCGATCCGGCGGAGAACCAGTAAGCCGCCGTCAGCTCCCGTCGGACATTGTCACTGCCTTGCCAGTACTTGCTCGTAATAGCGCACGTAGTGGGGCACCACCAGCGACGAGCAGAAGCGCGTTTGCGCCGTCTTGCGTCCCGCCTCCCTCATCGCCGCAAGGCGCTCTCGATCATTGAGCAAACTCAATGCTCCCAATGACATACCATCCACATCGCCCACCGCGTAGAGCAGCCCCGTCACACCGTCGTCGATCAGCTCCGGCACTCCGCCCACGCGTGTCGCAATCGAGGGAACCTTGCAGGCCATGGCCTCTAGCGCCGCCAGCCCAAACGACTCCAACTCGCTTGGCATCAACAGAATATCGGCCAGAGGCAGCAGCTCGTGAACCCGCTCCTGCTTGCCCATGAAGTGGATGCGGCTGTGGATTCCCAGGTCGTGCGCCAGCCATTCGGCAGCCGACCGGTCTGGCCCGTCGCCCACCAGCACCAGTTGCGCCGGCATCTGGCGCGCCACCCTGGCAAAGATTTTCACCACGTCCAAAACGCGCTTGACCGGCCTGAAATTGGAGAGATGCATCAGGATTGCCTCGCCTGGCGCAGCCAGCTTGAGCCGCGCAGCCGCCCTCGCGGCTTCATCCGCAATCGGTAGATACACATTGCAGTTGACGAAGTTCTCCACCACCTCGATTCCCCTCGTCACGTCGAAGTGCTCGATCGTTTCCTGCTTCAGGTAGTTTGAGATGCTGGTAACTCCGTCGCTTTCCTGAATGGCGTACCGGGTAATAGGAAGATAGCTCCTGTCCAGGCCTACCAGCGTGATGTCGGTGCCATGCAGCGTGGTCACAAACGGCAGCCGCCGTCCTTTGGCGGCAAGCATCTGCCGGGCCAGCAGCGCGCTCACCGAGTGGGGAATCGCATAATGCACATGCAGCAAGTCAAGCTCGTAGAATTCGGCAACCTTCGCCATCCGCGAAGCCAGCGCCAAGTCGTAAGGCGGAAACTCGAAGAGCGGATAGCTGGAAACCGGAACTTCATGATAAAAAATCCCCTCGTCGCGCCCGCTCAGCCGAAACGGCTGCGAATAAGAGATGAAATGCACCTCGTGACCCAATGAGGCCAGCTCGATGCCCAGTTCCGTCGCCACCACGCCCGAACCGCCGTAGGTGGGATAACAGGTAATGCCAATGCGCATGAAACCTTCCCCGATCAAATTGAGGTTAAACCGCGAAAATCGCCAAACCGGCGCGGAAATCCTTCAATACACTCCCGGAATCAAGCGCCAGGTCGCCTTGCAATACGCCGCATATTGCGCGCCGAATGCCTGATTCAAGGCGGCTTCTTCCACGTGAATAATCCGTCCCTTGAGCGGCCATTGCAGCAGTCAATCCGCCGCAAGCCGGGCATAACTTATCAACTCCACACCGTCCGCACGCGCAACCGCGAGCAGCGCCTCCCGCTCTATTTCTCGAGATGCCAGCAGACGGGTGCGGGCCTGGGCCAGGTCGGCGTCGTTGTAGCCGGGATGCGTTACCAGCTCCCATGTGCCCGACGGCAGGCGCCGCAGCAGGGAACTGACAGTCGCGGCGTCCAGGGTTCCAGTGGCCAGCACGCCAATGGCGCCGTCAGTCGTCGTAAAACCTTCTTCGCCCACGATGCGCCGAAAGGTGGGCTCAAGCCGCCGCAGCAGGCTGACTTCCGCCTGCCGAATCCAGGGAGCGCCGGGCGTGGCGCGCAAGCTCCACCTGGGTTCAAAGGGATTGCGAATCGAGCGGATGCCATGGCTGGCCGCCGCGCGCAGCACCGGCCGCAGCACGGCGGGAAACATATGAACGTGCTTGTGCGTGTCGATGTGCGTGAGCGCAACGCCCTTGGCCTGCAAGAGCGCGATCTGCGCGCCTGCCTCGGCTTCAATCTCGGCGGAGCCGATGCGCCCTGTGAGCAGCCGCTGCAAGAACGCGCCCAGCGTGGGCTGCAAGCCGCCCGTGCGCGAGTCGATGAGTGTGGGAATCTCCCGCGCCGGCAGCACGGGCTCACCATCCACCAGGACGACGTGGCAGCCCACGCCCAGCGTGGGTGTGGCGCGCGCCAGGCTCACGGCCTCGGCGGTGGCGGCGGCCCGCGCCATCAGCGTGGTGCTGGTCAGCAGCCCAGCCCGGTGAAGCTCCAAAATTGCGCGGTTGACTCCGGCGGTCAGCCCGAAGTCGTCGGCGTTGACAATAAGACGGCTCACAAGGCGAGTTTATCAACTCAAGGCTGCGGTGCTTATCCAGATCGGGCTGCGGCAGCATATCCGGCCACAATCGCTGATATCATTTCAACAGGCCGCGGTCTTTTGGCGGCCCAGCGTGGGCGGTTAGCTCAGTTGGTTAGAGCGCCTGCCTTACAAGCAGGATGTCGGGGGTTCGAGTCCCTCACTGCCCACCATGAGCCTGTTTTATACCGTCCTAGACTGTCCAGTATTTCTTCGAAATACCCAATAAAATCAACGACATTTGGTCCAGTACCGTCCAAGGCGGTAGTATGGAAGCCGGGGATTTTTGGTGCTATTTCCGGGGTACTCGGAACTCTCGCTTGGTGGTATCTCCAGAAAAAGCCCCTCATCCTCAATATCCATGCTGGTTTCCACTCTTTTGCGCTTTGGTGGTATTTCATTCTGGATTCGATTGAGGTTCAGGACTCGAACCCCCGTTACCCTCTCTTTTCGGCGATGGATTCACAACTGCCAAACATAAAATGGGCTATTTTCCCTCGCGTGGTGGTATTCGAGGAGGTTGTATTTTGCTGACCGACACGGAAGTTCGCAAATCCAAACCCACAGACAAGGCGTACCGGCTGACCGATGGTAAAGGGTTGTTTCTCTTTATCACCCCGACAGGTGGCCGGCTTTGGCGCTTCAAGTACAGGTATGACGGGAAGCAAAAGCTCATGGCGCTTGGACAATACCCCGACGTGCCGCTGGTGCTGGCACGGGAGCGCCATGCGGCAGCACGCAAGCTGCTGGCCACTGGCGTTGACCCGATGGCCCAGCGGAAGGCTGAGAAAACCGCGCGCAAGGCGACGGACGAGAATTCTTTCCAGACCATCGCGGGCCTATGGATCGAACACTGGTGCGTTGGCAAGAGCCGTCAGCACGTTGACGCCACACGAAGGCGCATAGAGGCAAATATCTTTCCATTGTTGGGTGCGCGACCCATCACGGAGATTGAGGCTCCGGAACTGGTGACGATGGTGAAGTCGATAGAGGGGAGGGGCGTAGGCGATCTGGCAAAGAGGGCGCTGGAAACGACCGGGCAGATATTCAGGTTTGGCATTGCCCACGGCTATACGAGGTGCAATCCGGCTGCCGAGTTCAAGCCCAGCGACATTCTGCGGCCAACGAAAAAAACGAATCTGGACCGTATCGATGTGAAGGAACTGCCCGCCCTGCTTCGGTCCATTGAGGTCTATCAGGGTACGCATATTACCCGGCTGGCCATCAAGCTGCTCGCCTTGACCTTTGTTCGCACCACCGAGTTGATAGGAGCGCGTTGGGAAGAGTTCGATCTTGAGGCGCGCCGGTGGAATGTCCCGGCATCGCGGATGAAGATGAAAACTCCGCACATTGTCGCGCTGTCCTCACAGGCAATCGAGGTGCTGGAATTGTTGCGGTCCCTGGCAAGAAGCGACGAATTACTGTTCCCTGGTGATCGCAATCCCGATAAGCCAATGAGCAACAACACAATTTTGCTGGCATTGAAGCGCATGGGTTACCAAGGCAGGATGACTGGCCACGGCTTCCGTGGTCTGGCGTCCACCATCCTTCACGAGCAGGGATACAACCATGAGCATATTGAGCTACAACTCGCCCACGCACCACGGAATGCAGTGAGCGCGGCGTACAATCACGCCCTCTATTTGCAACCACGCGCCAGAATGATGCAGGACTGGGCAGACTTTCTAGAACGGACACAGCGCGGCGGCAAGGTGCTTCCCTTTTGTGGAACTACGGCGTAGCCATCCAGTCAACTTGGCCGGGAGAGAACCCGCATTCCCCGAATGCAGGGACGGCCGCTCATCATGTCTGGGCTTTGCGTGATGCGGTCCAAATCCGCCATGAGGGACCCCTTCTTGAAACTCATTGCCATGGTAGAGGATTGAGAATACTACAGTAGTGTCCGGCTAAAATCGGGTCGCTCGCTGTAACAATCACATATTACACGGGATAGAGTATAACTCGCATTTTTCAATTTGAAATTGATGGCGGCAGAACCGGGGGCGAAGGACGACTACTATGAGGGCTGTCTCCTTGAGAACCTCGCTTTAACCACGACTGCTAAAATCGTGGTTATGCATCAATCGCACTGCCCTTCCAAAATTATGATCACTCGAAGCAACACTTGCAGAGTTCTTGTTGCCATCATCGCCTTCTTGGTTGGATTCCAGTTCTCCGCCGCGCAGAACGACACTGCTTCAAAGAGCAGCAGCCGGGGTTCCCTTAAAACCGCCCCCGCTCCCGTGGTAACCGTAAGCCCTCCGATTGCGCCGGGTGTTTTTCATCTTGTGGTGAATGCTTTGCCGGATTCAGCAGTGCCGCCGGTGAGCCCCTTTGTCGTCGCTCCCGGCGAATCGGTGCCGCCTCCCGCCGGAGAACATTCTACTGGGACTTTGACGGGTGATCCCAACGACCTATCGAATCCACTGGTTCTTAAATCGGCCGAAAGCAAGGCATTGCTGACGCTGAAGACGGTCGCCTCGGATGGCGTTTCGATCACCTTCACGTTTGAGCACGATCCGCAGGACCGCTTTTACGGCAGTGGCAATGAAAGTGAAAACCATGCCGGGCCGCTCCTTCACACCTCCGGCAAACAGGTGGTCGTCAATGGCGCCACTACCGTGCCTTATATATGGTCCCCGTCCGGCTATGGAATATTGGTGGCCAACGATATTCTCGACGTGAATCGCCACATTACCTGGTTCGATTCCAATGGGACGCTGACCTGGACAGTGCCTGAGGGTTTCGCCGACGTCTACCTGATGGCCGCGAACGACAGTGCCGGTGTGCTCGGTGAATATGCGCGCCTGACCGGTTCGGCGCCGATCCCGCCGCGGTGGACCTTCGGGTTTCTAATGAGCCGGTGGGGATACAAAGACGCCGCCGATGTGCAGGACAAATGGCAGCAATTCCGCGACCGCAAAATACCGGCGGACGCTTTCGTCTACGACTACGATTGGTATACCAACGACTGGGATTTCAATCCGGCGACCTTTCCCGATCCAGCCGCCAACCTCGCGAAGATGCATGCGATGGACCTGCATTTTGTCGGCATCCGAAAACCGCGCGTCGGGGGCGCGCACTCAGACTACGCCAAGAGTTTAGGCTGGTCGATCCCAGCACCCTTCGGAACGGATTTGCGCTTCGATATCGCGCCAGCGCGCGCCTGGTGGTGGAACTATCAATTGCCGTTGCTGAAGGCCGGCGTAGATGGGTGGTGGAACGACGAGGCCGAGCAGGCTTATGACGAGTTCTTCTACATGTCGCAGCAGCAGTATCTGGGCGGCCGCGCCGCCAGCGCAAATCGGCAATGGTCGATCGACCGGGCTTTCTCTCCCGGCTTGCAGCATTATGGCGCGGCGGCATGGACCGGGGATATTGATTCGACTTGGGCAGCGTTTAGCGAGCAGCCGGGAACGCTGCTCAACTGGAGTTTGGCGGGGATGCCATACGTCTCCCATGATACTGGTGGTTTCCAGGGTACTCCTACGCCGGAGCTTTATACGCGATGGATCGAAGAGGCCGTTTTCATACCCATCATGCGTGCGCACGGCACCCACAACTCGCCGCGATGGCCTTGGGCTTTTGGAGACGAAGAGCTCGCGGCGATGAGGCAAGCGATCAATCTGCGTTACAGGCTCATTCCGTATCTCTATACCCTTGCTGAGGCGGCATATCGCACCGGCATGCCGCCCATGCGACCGCTATTACTGGAATTTCCGGATGACCGGGCGACGTTTTCACTGAACGACGAGTGGATGCTGGGCGATCGGGTGCTGGCCGCGCCCGTGCTGACCAAGAACGGCGAGCGAAAGGTTTATCTGCCCGCAGGCAACTGGTTCGATGGCAACACGGGCAAGGCCGTAGCCGGAGCGCAAACGCTGGACCTTACTCCAGTTCCGCTGGATGTGATTCCTTTCTATGTGCGCGCCGGCACGATCCTGCCTTTGGGTCCAGTGACGCAGTCGACCGCGGAAGCCGACGATCCTCTTGAATTGCGAATCTATCCTGGAGCCGACGCAGCCTTCTCGCTCTACGAGGACGATGGTAATACCTATAGTTACGAGAAAGGCGCCTTGACTCGCATTCCAATGCAGTGGGATGACCGGCAAGAAATGCTTACCATAGGCGCCAGGCTAGGCCAGTATCCAGGAATGCTGACTGTACGTCATCTGGTGATAGCGCTTCCCGATGGCAGCAGAAAGCGAGTGACCTACTCTGGAAGAAGACTGTCGGTGCGATGGAGAAAGCCTTCAAAACATCTATAGCACTGCCGAATGGTCCCCGTGAGAGGCAGTTGCTCCGGTAGGTTGCGAGTGTAAATCCAAGAGTATCCTCTGATTTGCGGTCGTTCGGAACTCACGAAAATTCAGTCAGATATCGAAACGATCGGAACGTAGCATATCCATCCCCGAATGCGAAGAGAGCAGGTCGCAAATCATGGAAACCTCCCAGAATATTTTGTTGGTAGCAGGACGCGTCGACCGAATCGCGCAACTTCACCCACTGCCCGCCTTCGAGCTTGTAGTAAAAATCAATCACTTGGTCCCGGTTGGCGATGCGGAGAGTCCCCCTCGTCACCGCCTTCTGCACATCTCCCTGGCGATGAACGCCCAGCCCATGCGGCCCAATCCGTAACCCCATGGAGTGCTCCTCATCGTAGAACAGCAGTACTCCCGCCTCGCAGATCCCGGCGACTTCAACATCCACCTCGATCACATACGAGTGGTCCGCCGCCGACACCGTCATCACCGGCGAATCGTTCAAGGAGGTTCCAACTCCCTTTAGCATCAACTGTCCATCACCCGTCTTGAAGCGGTTCGGATCGTAACCCTTCCAAAATTGCCAGTAGAGTCCAAGCGTTGGCGATGTGAAATCATCCCCCTGGAAACATTGAATGCGTTCGTGTTGGCCCGGAGGCAGCGCCAGTTTACTGGCCGCGGTCACTCCCTTCGGTACGCGGAACCACTCATCCGGCGTCCATTCCACAGGAAGCAAAAGCGTCGATCTGCCCAGCGTCCGATACCCATTCTCGTAGGCATGGAACGTGATCCACCAACCACCCCTGGCATCGTCGACAAGTCTGCCGTGCCCACTCGACCACCACCGATCCTCTCTTCTCCACGTATGCACAATCGGGTTGTAAGGTGAGTATTCCCACGGACCATCCACGTTTCTGCTCCTCGCCGAAATCACCATATGACTGGTCGGTGGTCCCGACGTGCCGCCCTCGGCCACGTTGAGATAGAAATAGCCGTTCCGATAAATCGGCTTTGGAGCTTCCAGGCACTCGCACTCCACTTGCCAATCCTCAGGAATGGGCCACGGCGAGAAAACCTTCCGGGGTGGAGCGATCACCGACAGGCCGTCGCTTGCCAGCTCCACGAGCGAGCCTCCCGCAATATAAAGAAATCGCCTTCCCTCCGGCGTCGCGATGTGCCCCGGATCGATGCCGTCAATGCCCAACGCGACCGGCTCGCTCCAGGGTCCAAGCGGATGCGGCGCGTGCACCACCTCAAGGTGTCCGCTGCGCGGATAGTAGATGTAGAAGTGGCCGGCATGTTCGCAAAGAAAAGGCGCCCATATCTCCCCGTAAAAACGATTCAGCGCGCAACCGGCAATGCGCCAGTTCACCAGGTCCTTCGAAGTCATGATCACCAGGCCGGGAGTGTAGGAGAAGCTTGTATGCGTGATATAGAAGTCTTCCCCGACCCGGATAGCACCTGCATCCGGGTGATCCCCGCCCACAATCGGATTCAGATACGTGCCGTCTCCCTGATCGCCGGCGTGCTTCTGTCCGGACCTCTGCGCGGCAAAGGAAGCAACCGCCCGCAATGGATTGATATTTGAGGCCAAGACGGCGGAAAAACCCAGGGCGAAGATTTCGCGACGTGAGATGCTGTTGGTCTTAGATTCGATGTTCGTCATGAGATTCTTACCTGACTGACGCCGTTTATGCGCCAACCTTTGGCGCAAGTTCTTTACGAAGCGTCATGTTGCGTCATTGCGAGCTTCCATAAAAGATGTCTGCGAAAAGACAGTGGCGGCTCTGTGCTTGCAAGTATGACATCGTTGTCACTATTATTCCAGTAGTGTCCGGCTAAAATCGGGTCGCTCGATGTAACGATCACATATTACACGGGATAGCATATAACTCGATGTTTTCGATTTGAAATTGATGGCGGCAGAACCGGGGGCAAGCGCCGAGTGGCCGCGACCAGCGCGGATTGCCGACAATGAGGGATGAATGCCGGACAGACTGTCTTCTCCCAGCTCATGGATCACCTACCCTCCTACGAGTTCCAGAAGTGTGTCGAGCGCTATCGCGGAGATGCGCACCATCGGGGCTTCTCCTGCCGCGACCCGTATTTGGCGATAGCCTTTGCTCAGTTGACCTATCGCGAGAGCCTCCGTGACATCGAAGCCTGCTTGGGCGCCACCAAAGAGAACGTACTGCTCGAACGCCGCTACTCGCATCCGGTGGACAAAAGCACCGGAGTGCACTCGGACCAGACCGTCGTCCTGGCAACCATCGGATCGGCGTCGGCGTATCCAGATACTCTGCGCCGTGTGAGCTACTTCGATGCCGTCACCGGCAAGCGATTGGTGTTTCTGACCAACAACTTCACCCTGCCCGCACTGATCATCGCGCAAATCTATAAGCAGCGCTGGCAGGTCGAGCTTTTCTTCCGCTGGGTCAAGATGCACTTGCGCATCAAGGCGTTCTACGGAACCAGTGAGAACACGGTGAAGACCCAAATCTGGATAGCCGTCAGCATCTATGTTCTGGTCGCCATCGTCCGCAAACGGCTCGGAATCGAGGCCAGCCTCTACCAAATCCTACAGATTTTCAGCCTAACTCTGTTCGAGAAAACGCCCATTTTACAGGCACTTCAAGAGATGGGTTGCGATAACGACTTAGGCGATATTTGCAACCAATTGAATCTGTTCGACTTGTAGCCGGACGGCAGCGAGAATGCTATTTCAAGAATTATTTATGAGAAGCGGAAGCTGTTGATTCCGGGTGACAGCATGGCAGCGGCCTTGGGCTTCTCATAAACCAGCGTTTGCGAGAGGAGCGCCAATGCCCCGCCGTTCGATCCTGCCCACCGCCGAGCGGGAAGGCCTGCTGGCCTCTCCAGATACCGAAGATGAACTGATCCGGCACTACACATTCAGCGAGACCGATTTGTGGCTGATTCGGCAGCGACGTGGAGACGGGAACCGTTTAGGCATTGCTGTGCAAGTTGCCTACTGCGCTTTCCTGGGCAGGGCCTGCCAACTGAGGGCACGCTGACTATACCTGTGTTGCACTGGATTGGCCGTCAAGTGCAACGCCTTAAGCCGGTTCACTGTTCCATTGCTCCCAACCCGCAAGTTGGACAGATTATGCTGCCGCTCCTTGCTTGCTGTCGGCAACATCATCGATAAGAATAGCCTCAACGCCTTTATGCCGAATGACATTGAGCAAACTGAGTGCAGGCCCGGTAGGCTTTCTGATACCGCGCTCCAATTGCGAGACATAGCCCACCGTGAGGTTGAGGACGCGGGCAAATGCCGCCTGGCTCATATGCGCCTGCTCACGCATGATGCGGACCTCTTCGCCGCTAATCGGCATGGACATACCAAGTCCGCGACTACCCATATGGCGAATGGTGATTTTGTTGTGCTGCGCCTGGTCAATCAGACCGCTGCGAAGTTGGTCATCGTTCATCTCAAGAATTGCTTCCACCACCGCGCTCATTCTCTTCGTCATCTTCGATCTCCTGCAAGTTGCCTATTTCGAGTTCCTTCTGAAGCCTTGCACCGTCCGTTGCGAGCCATATTTCAGCCTTTTCCCGAAGCGACAGTAATTCGTCGTCTTCAAGGTTGTCCCGCATGTTCTTGGCGAAGCCGAAAAGGAATACCGCCCGATCCTTCACGCGGTAGCCAACGATCATGCGATACCCGCCGGATCGTCCGCGTCCTGGGCGGGCAACGCGTTGCTTAATGAGGCCCCCGCCCAGATCGGCGTCTATTAAGGACTTATCCGTAAATAGTGTCGAACCTGATACGTGCAGGCAAATAGCCGGAAGCAGAGGGTGCAAGTTGGGTGAAGATACGGTTCAGGATGGCACAGATC
>Ga0224529_1001133_pt1 | contig 17184 bp, 14 predicted proteins | sample CBST50metaG_FD_179893 | JGI IMG/M metagenome (GOLD analysis project Ga0224529, IMG submission 179893) | Peat soil microbial communities from Stordalen Mire, Sweden - C.B.S.T50 | ecosystem: Environmental > Terrestrial > Soil > Wetlands > Peat | place: Sweden: Norrbotten County, Stordalen Mire... | reverse complement strand
GAGCAGTCCGCTTGGATGTTTGTGTCGCGAGGGTGCTTCCGTAAAGTCTTCCAAAAGCTCCCCCTCCATCGGTCCAGTCATGAGGGTAGTTGCTCGGTGGATTGGCCAAGCGAAAGGCGGCTCCGATGGCAGGAAAGACGAATGCTGGAGGTCCAAATGTCTGATGCGTGTAGATCCTGAACTTATCGTCCAGAGTCAACCGCGCATTCGTCATCGGCGGAGGTACGGGCCCCATTGGTCCCAGCGTGCCCTGATCTTTTGGAGGGTCTTGGGCCTCTTCTTTTTGAGGAGCAGGATTTTGTGTACCCAGAAATGAAGGTGCATCTGGCAGAGCGGAGGCAAGAGAAGCCTCTGTTGAGCGGGAATCCGCAATCTGTTGCGCCACTGCGGAGGCGCTAAGGATAAGGAACGCAACAAGAATAAAGTTGATTTTCATACGTCTCCTGATTTCAAGCGAACGGGTCCGCCAGACTTTTTAAGTCAGTTGGGTTGCAGGATGAATCATTACGATTTCAGAGCATAGACTCTTACGGCGATCATTCCGAGGAATGATCGCCTGTCTTCTGTATGCGTTGTTCTTCGCGGCGTACTTACTGCGCGCCGCCCGCCAACACCTTGTAAAGTGTCACGAGGTTACTTAGACGAGAGAGTCGTGTGCTGATTAGCGATTGCTGTCCGCTGTAGAGCGACCGTTGTGTAACCAGTACACTCAGGTAGTTATCGATGCCTGCTTTATAGCGTGAGTCGGTGAGGCGGTAGGTCTCAGCCAAAGTCTTCACTTCGGCCTGCTGTGCCTCTTCCTGTTCCAGCAGGCGCACGCGGCCATTGAGCGCATCGCTGACCTCCTGAAAGGCGGTCTGGATCGCCTTTTCGTAGTTGGCGATGTAAGTGTCACGTTCAACCTGCGCGGTTTTGTAGTTAGCATTCCGTGTACCGGCATCGAAGATAGGCAGACTCACCTTGGGATTGAATTCCCAAGTGCCCGGTCCGCCTTTGAACAGGTCAGCCAACGAGCTACTGGTTACGCCCGCGCTCGCAGTCAGCGTGATGGTCGGGAAATAGGCAGCTCTGGCTGCCGCTAGATTGGCATAGGAGGACTTGAGATTATGTTCGGCCTCGATAATATCCGGCCGGCGCAGCAGAACATCCGATGGAACCCCCGCTGAAATATCCTTGAGTGACTCATCCGGCAAGAGTCCGCTGGGCAGGAGCTCCGCCGGCACGGAAGCGCCGACCAACACCTCCAGTTCATTCTCATCGACGTTCAGTTGGCGCGTATATTTCACTACGTCCACCTGCGCCGACTGTACCTGGCTCAGCGATTCACTCACATCGAGGTCAGAATCCACTCCGTGGTCACGGCTTTGCCGGGTAAGATCGTAGGAGGCATTCTGCGATTCCAGCGTCGCCTGGGCCAGGCGTAGATATTCCTGATCGCTGCCCACTGTCAAGTATTGGCTTGCCACCGAAGCAATCAGTGAAATCTGCGTGCTGATGCGCCCTTGATCGCTTGCCAGATACAACTCCATTTGCTGACGAGATAGATTCTTCAGGCGCCCCCACAAATCCATCTCCCAGGAAGATACCTGCACTCCGATTGTGTCAGTCTCCGAAATGTAGCTTCCCGTACCAGACTGGTTCATTGTGCCCGGTACACGAGTAACATCCCCGCTGGCGTTCGCATCTAATTCCGGAAATTGACTTGCGCGTTGCAGCCGGTACTGCGCCATTGCCTTTTCTACATTGAGAACGGCAATGCGAAGGTCGCGATTATTCTTGAGCGCCAGGCCAATCACCTGGCGCAACTTATCGTCGGTATAGTAGTCCTGCCACTTAACCTCGGTTGCCGCGGGAGCCGAAGCTGGTCCAGCAGCCGAAGCGGGCGTCTGTTGTGTTGGTTGAGACAAACCAGTATGCCAAGCAGGTGCTGTTGGCATCTGCGGTTGTTGATATGTCTGTTTGTGCGGCACACATCCAGTCAGGCAAAGAACGGTACTGATTGAGGCACAGAGTACGGCTTGAATTTTCTTCGTCATATCGCCTCCGGCGTGCTAGCTGAGGCAGAACCACTGGTAGGCGGCTCTGGAGCTTTCTTCTTTTTGGCGAACCACTGTGTGACCACGACAAAGAACAGTGGAATAAAAATAAGATCGATAAATGTGGCGGAAATCATGCCGCCGGTTACCGCGGTGCCGATTGCTTTCATTGCACCGGCTCCAGCTCCATGGGCCAATGCCAATGGCAGAGTGCCAAAGAAGAAGGCCAGTGAGGTCATGATGACCGGACGGAAGCGGATGCGAACCGCAGCCACAGTGGCTTCGGTCAGTTCTTTTCCCATTGCTAGCTGTTGCTTGATGAACTGAATGATCAGGATTGCATTCTTGGTGGAGAGGCCGAGCGTTGTCAGGAATCCAATCTGAAAGTAGACGTTATTCGGCATATCACGCAATGTTGTCGCCAGCAGCGCGCCAAAAACTCCGAGCGGCAGCATCAGCAGGTTCACAAAAGGAATCGTCCAGCTTTCATAGAGTGCGGCCACGCAAAGAAAGATCACGAGAAGCGAGAACGCATAGAGCATCGGTCCCTGATTGGTAGCCATCCGCTCCTGGTAGGAGAGCGCGTTCCAATCCAAGCGCAGTCCCTTCGGCAACTTTCCGACCAAGTCTTCCATGGCTTGCATCGCCTGGCCCGAGCTTTGTCCCGGTCCCGGCTCGCCCGTAATGTTGAGTGCAGGGAAGCCGTTGAACCGCTCCAGACGCGGCGATCCATACGACCACCGGGTCGAAGCAAAGGCGGAGAACGGAACCATCTCGCCGGAACTGCTCTTTACGTAGATCCGGTTAAGATCTTCCGGCAGCATGCGATATTGCGCATCGGCCTGCGCATACACGCGCTTCGCGCGTCCGCCCTTCACGAAGTTGTCCACATAAGCTCCGCCGAACGCTGTCGAGATTGCATCGTGGATGTCGGAGATCGGAACACCCAGCGCACCCGCCTTATCCCAGTCCACATCGACGCGAAACTGCGCTACATCGTCTAGCCCGTTATGCCGTACACGTACTAGCCGTGGGTCCTTGTTGGCCAAGGCAAGGAGTTGGTCGCGCGCTGTCATCAGGTCGCTGTGCGTCAGGTTGCCAAAGTTCACCAGTTCGGAGTCGAAGCCCGTTGCCGTTCCCAGTTCGATCACAGCGGGCGGCGGAAATGCGAGAACTCGTGCATTCCTCAGTCCCATGAACCGCATAATGATGCGGGTAGACAGAGACTGCGCCGACATCGTAGCGCCTTTGCGCTGATCCCAATCCTTCATGCGTATGTAGATCATGCCCTGGTTCTGGGCCTGTCCTCCCATGCCGTTGCCAATGATCGACATGGCGGCCTCGACGCATGAGCTTTCGTTCTCTTGGATGTACTTGGCCACCTGATCGACGACGGCTCGTGTTTGCTCTTGCGTTGATCCTGCAGGCAACACGATAGAGGCAATTGCTGACCCCTGGTCCTCTTCGGGAAGAAAGCCGGTCGGCATCCGGTAATACAAGAAGCCTACCAGGCACAGGATTAATACGTAACCAATCGCATAGAACAGCTTCTTGCGGATTGAATGTTGCACGACCTGCAGATAACGTTCGCGAACCTTCTCGAAGATGCGGTTGAACCAGTTAAGGAAGGTGCGCAGTGGCGACCAGCGTCCCGCGCGTACGGGCTCACCTTTTTCCACCGGCTTCAGAAACGTGGCGCACAACACAGGTGTCAGGATCAAAGCCACGATCACCGACAGCAGCATGGCGGCAATGATGGTAACGGAAAACTGCCGATAGATGATGCCCGTGGAGCCGGAGAAGAAAGCCATCGGCCCGAACACTGCCGACAACACCAGCGCAATGCCAACCAGCGCGCTGGTGATCTGCTCCATCGATTTGGCGGTTGCCTCGCGCGGCGATAAACCTTCTTCGCTCATCACGCGTTCGACATTTTCGACCACGACAATCGCGTCGTCGACAAGCAGACCGATGGCCAGCACCATGGCGAACATGGTGAGCATGTTGACGGAATAGCCAAATGCGCTTAACACGGCGAAAGTGCCCAGCAGCACCACCGGCACGGCGATGGTGGGAATCAATGTGGCCCGGATGTTGCCCATGAACAGCCACATGATCAGGAAGACCAGGACAATCGCCTCAAGAAGCGTCTTCACCACTTCTCGAATTGCCGCCCGCGTGAATGGCGTAGTATCGACCGGATAGACTGCCTTCATGCCATGCGGAAAATAGCGGCTCATCTCGTCGACCTTGGCGCGGATGCCTTTGACCGTGTCGAGCGCATTGGCGCCGGTTACCTGGCGAATGGCCAGCACCGCGGTTGGTTTTCCGTTGTAGAAGGCGTCCATATCATACGATTCGGTACCCATTTCCGTCCGCGCAATATCGCGGATGCGAACAATGGAGCCATCGGTGCTCGTACGCACAGGAATGGAGCCAAATTCTTCCGGCGTTTTGAGCATATTCTGTACGATGATGGCGGAGTTCAACCGCTGCCCTGGTGTGGCGGGCGTTCCTCCAAGCTGACCAGCCGATACTTCCACGTTGTAGTTTTTCAGCGCCGTCGTCACGTCACCGATGGTCAACTGGTATTGGTTCAGCTTGTCGGGATTCAGCCAGATGCGCATCGCGTACTGGCTTCCCATCGTGGTTACTTCGCCAACCCCCTGCACACGCGCAAGCACCTGTTCCAGATTCGACTGTGCGTAGTCGCGCAGGTCGGCGCCGTCCATGCTGCCGTCTTCCGAAATAAGGGAGACAAAGATCAGATAATTGCGCGTGGATTTGCTGACCGTGATGCCATAGCTCTGCACTGTCGTTGGCAGGCTGGCGTTCGCTAACTGTAGTTTATTTTGCACCTGCGCCCAAGCCAGATCGGGGTCCGTTCCTGGCCGGAAGGTCAGCTCGATACGGGCCTGCCCCGACGAGTCGCTGGTCGAAGACATGTACAGCAGATTGTCGAACCCCGTCATCTTTTGCTCGATGATCTGGGTAACGGTATTTTCTACGGTCTCCGCCGAAGCGCCCGCATAGGACGCGGTAATGGAGATCGATGGCGGTGCAATGGGTGGATACTGTGAAACGGGTAGGGTGTAAATGGACAGGCAGCCTATGACCATGATGCCAATGGCGATGACCCAGGCGAAGACGGGCCGCTCCAAAAAGAATTTAGACATTGCGGCCTACTTCCCTGACGCCGTTTGCGGCGTCGTTGCTGTTGCTGGCGTCATTGCGTCGCCCTTGTAGAGAACGGCCTGCACTTGCATGCCCGCTTTCAACTGATCGCCGCCTTCCATCACGACCTGCTCGGAGGCCGACACGCCCGTGTTCACCAGCCACTGGTTACCGACGGCGCGATCCACTTCGATCATGCGCCGTTCAGCCTTGCCGTCCGCCCCGACGACCCAAATGAAGGGCAATCCCTTGGGATCGCGGCTCACCGCCTGCTGCGGAACCAGCAGAGCATTTGGCCGGATGCCTTCCTCCACTACTGCGCGTACGTACATGCCCGGCAGAAGAGTCTGTTTGGGGTTCGCAAATGTCATGCGTACGATCACCGAACCGGTGGTCGTATCCACGGTCACGTCACGGAAATCCAGTTTGCCCTCGATCGGATAGAGCGTGCCATCCTCCAGGTAAAGCTTCACTTTGTTGGCTTGGGCTCCAGAAGACTTCAACTGGCCGTTCGCCAGGCGCGCGCGTAACCGCAGCAGGTCGGCGTTGGCTTGCACCACATCCACATATACCGGCTCAAGTTGCTGCACCGTCGCCAGTACGGTGGTCTGGTAAGAACTCACCAGACCGCCTACCGTCACACTCGATTTGCCGATGCGCCCGGTAATCGGCGAAGTGATTGGCGTGTAGGCCAGATTGATGCGAGCGCTCTCTACGGCGGCCTTGTCGGATTCCACCGTTGCCTGCTCCTGCTTGAGCGCGGCAACCGCGTCGTCGTAATCCTGCTGGCCAACGGCGTGGATCGCTGCCAGGTCGTGGTAGCGGTCTGCCTTGGCCTGCAGCGAAGGGAGATTCGCCTCGGCGGAAGCGAGATTAGCCTTAGCCTGTGCCAGGGACGCCTTATACGATGCAGGGTCGATCTGGTAAAGCACTTGGCCCGCATGGACCATCGCGCCTTCCTGGAAGAGTCGCTTCTTGATGATGCCATTCACTTGCGGCCGGATCTCCGCCGTCAGATATGCCGTTGTTCTTCCCGGCAGTTCGGTGGTCAATTGCAGCGCTTGGGGTTGCAGTTTGATCACCGATACCTGCATAGGCCCCATGGGCGGACCCGCGTGTTTCGATTTGCAACCCGAGGTGAACAAACAAACGAAAGCAAGACTGCCTACCATGGGCAGCTGAGACCATTTTCGGATGGATACCACGCTAAATTCCTCCTTTGACCTGGTGATAAACCGAGACGATACGTTCCAGGTTATCGTTGTCGGCGCCAAGTCCCGAAATCACGCAAAGAACAACGGTTGTTGGGGTGTGGTTGGTTTGTTGCAGCATCGGCTTGCTTCTCAAAGTCGGTTTCCTAATCTACTTATCGGTTTCTTGTCCTGATTGAACAACGGATTCCTCTGCTTGAACCTCAAGATTTGCAAATACGGGCACACCACCTGGCGCCAATCCCGCATACTCTCAAGAATTATTAAGGTTCCGATGCTGGCCGATCAACGCTTGCGGAAGTGTGATAAAAGAGGATGCAGCATGGAGAATGAGAACCACAGAGCGAACAATATCCTGATCGTAGATGATGACGTGCGTCTGTGTCATTTGATCGGCGAATTCTTCTCCGAGTCGGATTATACAATCCAGGCTGTCCATAATGGTGCAACCGGCTTGGCGCGTGCACTCGATGAGAGCTTTGATCTCATTCTTCTCGACATCATGCTACCCGGACTGGACGGGTTTGAAGTGCTCACGCAACTGCGCCGGCGCTCTTCAGTGCCTGTGATCATGCTCACGGCGCGCGGTGCGCAAGAAGACTGTGTACGAGGCCTGAACACAGGTGCTGACGATTATCTGGCCAAACCCTTTGGTCCCGAAGAGTTAGCGGCGCGCATGGCGGCTGTGCTACGCAGGACTCAGAACTCGCAGACCGCGAAAAGAGAGACAATCTCCGTCGGACGCCTGCGGCTGAGCGCCGCATCGCGCTGCGCCTGGATTGGAGAAGAGCCGATCGAGATTACGCCCACCGAGTTCGACATCCTCGATCTTCTGGCTCGAGCCCGAGGCAAGGTGGTCACCCGCGACCAGGTATGCGGCATTCTGTACCAGCGGCAGGCTACGCCATTCGAACGATCGCTTGAAGTGCACATCAGCCGCATGCGGCGGAAGATCGAAGGCGCTGGAGTCACGATTCGCTCCATTCGCGGCGTGGGTTATGTCCTGGCAGGAGACGAGCAGTGAGATCGATATCGTTGAAAGTCACCATATGGTCGATTGCAGCGCTGGCGATCTCTCTGGCCGTATTTCTCTTGATTACTGCCAACGTGATCGGCAAGTCCACAAATGAGACCTTGATTCAGGCAAATCAGCAACTGTTTCGTTATGCGCTAGCTGTCTACCATTCGGACGGCAAAGCAGGGCTGGCGCGCTACATGCGGGAGTTGAACCAGTCCGGAGGCACCACGCATTACAGTATTTCCGATGCTTCAGGATACGATTTTGAGAGCGGGGAGGACCATTCTAAGCTGATCAGAGTTTCCGTTGGGAAAGATCGCCCGTACCGCGGAGAACACAACCAGCTTACCATGGGACTGCGCTCCAGCGATGGAGGCTATATCTGGCTTTCGACCTTCATTGGGCCATCTACCATCCTGTTTGCCCCATTCTATATTTTGTTGCTGGTGGCGGTCGTAGTGTTGTACTGGCTGGTTACGATGTACATCACGCGCCCGGTTCGGCAACTTGCCAATGTGGTGGACCGCTTCGGAGTCGGCGAACTGACAGCACGCACGAATCCGCGCTCAAATGACGAAATTGGCAATCTGGGCAGATCATTCAACGCGATGGCCGAACGCATTCATATCCTGCTGACGACCGAGCGGCAATTGCTGCAGGATGTATCGCACGAACTCCGTTCTCCTCTGGCCCGGTTGACCTTCGAGGCGGAGATGGTCCGCAGGACGACGGATCGGGATGCGGCAGCAACAAGGCTGCGCCATGAGATCGAGCGGCTCTCGGAACTGGTGGGAACGCTGATCGATATGGCTCGGGCCGAGGGCGACCCCGGAGAAGTCGAGATCGAGGCGCTTTGCCTGAACGATCTTTTGCTGGATACGGCAGAGGACTGCGAGGTTGAAGCACAGGCAGCCGGTTGCAGCATCAATGTAAATGCTCCAGAGGAGACGAACCTTCAGGGCAATGCTGAACTACTGCGCCGAGTCATCGAGAACGTTTTGCGCAACGCGATCCGCTACGCACCGCCTGAATCGGCCGTAGAGGTGAGGCTCGAACGAGAGGAACACTGGGCACGGATTACCGTTCGCGACTATGGGCCGGGAATTCCCGAGAAGTTGAGAGAGCGGATTTTCGATCCATTCTTCCGCGCGGACGCTTCGCGCGACGAGCGTACTGGTGGATTGGGCCTTGGCCTGGCCATTGCGCGAAGAGCCGTGCGCGTTCACCGTGGAGACATTACCGCGGCCAACGCGTCTCCTGGCGCCTTGCTGACAATTACATTGCCGCTGCATCCTGAGGTTCAATAGGCGCAGAAATCCAATGCCGCCTTTTGCAATAACAATAACCGTCTACGCCGAGTTTTCGTTCCGTTCACTTACCGGTCCGGCCCAGATGGGCGAGATATTTTTATAGATCTTAGCTTCTTATCGGTAGGGAGAAGACGCAAGAATATCTGTTACCGCGAACGGTGTTGAATGAGCGGCGCTCGCACACTGTTCTTGCTCCCCTTGGTGGCCGACCCACAGGTTCCGACAAGCAGTTGACCCAAGAGCGAGAGCAAAGAATTCAGTAGGTGATTCAGGACTGCACGCCGGATCAGTTGAAGATGGTCAACGCCCAGTGGACGCCCCTGGTGGTTGGATAGTCGATCGAGGTCGTCTATTGCGTGCGGCTAATGGCGCATCATCGGCAAGCGTATCCGAGCGAAGACAACGACGATACCCAACGCCGGATTAGGCTCCTAAGCCAACAGGCACCGCAAGGTTTGCAAATCATCGTTCGCAAACTCGATATTCTCCCGATCAAGGCCTTCATGAATATCTGTCTGGAAGTGGACAGCGTAGCGACAAGAACTTCCTGTTGTGCGATAAACTGCCCGGGTGTGCCAGATCTGGGGTAAGGACACACCCGGGAGGCCGCCGGTATTGTTACTCCGGCGAACTGGATAAGATCTGCCCTCTTTCTCTGTTATGGCGAAAAGCATGAGACGAAAAACACGCATAAGGAGTCCGTTTCTAGTGAGCGCGCCCATTCCCTTTAGCTGACAGAACTGCGAATCACACCCACCGCCTGAACGAGAAGAGTTCTAATCTTGCATGCAGGTAGACCAGTGACTTCGGCGATTTCGTAGCGATCCATGCCTTCTGTAAAGAAAAGCAAAAATACTATCCGTTGTTCGTTGCTCAATTCAAACACTCCACTCCAAACGCGTTTAACCCGCTCCCTCGTCCGACTCCGATCCTCCATCGTCTGCTGGTTGTCGGGGGGCCAATTGTTCAGGAAAGCAGGCACTGCAGTCCTGCTCCTTGGCTTCCTCCAAAAGCAAAATTGCCGTCTCCACATCTTGATCTGGCGTATTTGCAAGTCGACAGCAATGCGCATCAGCCAAATCCTGGCGCTTGACTTGTCCCAGCACAGTTTTTGCTCAAACGCCGTTTCCAGACAGCGTTGCGTCAGGGTTCTGGCAAGCTCATCATTCCCGAGCGACATCAATAGAAAGCGAAAGAGCCGAGGTCTGCAATTTTGAATCATGCCTTCCGCATTTTGCAGGCAAACAACTGGCCCAATGTCGTTCTCTTTGGCACAGCCCATCCATGAATATGGCTCCATGCATACCTCCGTGTAATCAACCAATGAGCAGGTCACCTCAAAGGGGTGCATAAGTGGCCCAGAACGTTAAATGAACAAGACGCCGTGTCGAGTAACCGAGTTATCTGACCTCTTGACCGTTTAATTCTGGACCTTGAGGAAGCCCCTCTCAAATCCGAACAGGATACGCTACGGATGAGAGGTTGATTGTTTCAAGAGCCGCATCTTTTCCCCTGTCGTTTCGAAATGCGCATGCAGAAAGATACAACAACAGCATGACAGCTCGACCTCTGGTATCGCGTATGGAGAAATGCAAAGATTTATTAAGGCTCAACTACTTACTCTCTGCCGCACGCGGAAAGAGAGCGGGAAGCGGTGGACTTTTGGACCAAACTGGAAAGCAATCTATCGCTCGGTGAATTGATTCGTGGAATGGACCTGGCTCATCGCCAACTCGGCGGGGCTACGTTGATCGGCGTGGATGAGATCCACCGGGGACACGGCATGAAAGCTGACAGCAAGAAGGAAGCCAAGTGCGGCAACAACATGCTCTGGCCCTTCCTACGCAGAGAAAGCCGTGCGCGGCAAAGCCCGCAAGAAGCTCAATACCCCGCTCGCCAGTTAGCTGGCCACGGCCAGAGGCTGGGAGTTGAAGGAAACCTTCCTGCACTTCTGAAAGTACGGGTCGCCCCTTTGGGCGGCAGGTTTTCTAGATGCATGGTGCGAACATGCCCTGCGCAGACGCCTCGAGCCCATGCAGAAAGTTGCCCGTACGCTGCGCAAACATGAGGAACTGCGGCGCAACTGGTCGTGTGCCAAAGGGAAACCTTCAATATTTCTTGCCAGCTCGCGATCTGAGAGATACCTATTTCAAACGGGTGGACAAGTCGCGCGCATCGCGAGGAATCGCTACGGTGGTCCCCGGCGAAGATTGGGCGAGCTCCGGCGTGATGGTGATTAGAAGCTCGGAGTCGGTGCGGTCTGCATCGCTATTGGAGGAAAGTCCGCTGGTGTCGCCCACGGACTTCCGACCAACGTGTCCGGTAAGCAAAGCAGTCGCATGCAAGGGAACTATCATGACATTGGAGAATTCGCGCCGGTCGAGAACCGGCACATCATTCACAGAGCTACCCGCCAGCGATTGGTTTTTCCAGTCGAGACTTAAGTAGAGATTGTCATTGCCCATAAGGTGTGGTTCCAACTGCAGAGTCAATCCAAGGTCTTCATATTGAATGCTTGGAGTAGTGGAAACCGTCCAGTTGGAGCTGCTGGAGCTGCTGGAACTGGAGGAACTTCCAGTGTAATTATAAGAGACAATAGTGGCAACCTTGACGGGATAACGCTCGCCTATACGCAGAGTAGCGCTTTGACGATCGGCAACGCGTAGCGTGTTTTCCGCAATCTCATGAAGGCGCGAATCACTGAGACTTACGTTGATGCTGGGCGAGTCGAACGACATGCCCATATATGTCTCACCGCCGCCATAGTAGACAAAGCCATTGCTGGTATTGCTGGTGGTATACCCGGCAGCAAGCAGAATCAGGGCTATTTCGAGAGTGTCGGAGGAAGAGACGGTTCCAGCCGAAATCAACGCATCGACAACCGACTGGTTTTCGCTAATTAACGTCTGTGCTTCGCTCAATAGGCTAAAACTTTTCGTCGTAGATGGGGTTTGCACGCCTAAATCCGATTCGTGTGATTGATCAATCGTATAAACAGATATCTTAAATAGAAGATCCGGCACAGGTTTTTTCAATAGATCGATCAATTGGCCCGCCAGGTGAAGGGTTTCCTGATCGCCACGGAGAGTCATGCCGGTGGCGCTCTCCGTGGCCGCTTTTAACTCCAAAACCCGGCTGAGAAGTTCGTGCAGAGTTGTGCGATCATCTGTATTCAAACCGGTCAGCGAGTAGTAAGCGGTAGAACGATATTTTGTCCGATTCGCTAAGTTGTCGGCTGCAACCAGTACCTGTCCGGCACCCACAGGGATAAAGAACATGTGGGTCATCCAACTGAGCGACTGCTGTACGTCGGCTAGATCAGCATCGTCAATGTCAATGCGGATCGACGGTGGAACAGGGGAATCGACAAAGTTCAGGTGGAGATGGAATGGCTCCATGCTCGCACGCATCACATACGCAGTATCACCACGCAGGTGGAGACTGATCCGTGTTGCAACAGAGGGTGCGTCGTGCGCCTGCGACGCGGCATTTGCCTGTTGTGCAACCGACGTTACGGTGCAACCCAACAGCACCGTCATAACAGCAACCGTCGCACGGCTAGATGCCCCCAATATATCCATGCCCATGTTGAATAGACGCACGTTTGGCACTCTTCGCTTACGTGCATTCCGCATGCAGCGGAATTATTAAGTTTTATTAAGATTGAAGAAAATTAGAGCATCTGTTCATCAGTTTACGTCTGTTGGATTAGTCGCGTCGTAAATATAGGCACCATGAACAAATCTGCGCGTGGGACTTTTAGGCAAAGGATTAAATCATGCATTTTCAGTTGTTGCGGAGATCGACGGGACTCGCGCTTATGCTGCTTGCCCTTGGAACAGCTTCCATGTTGGCGATGTCGCCTAAGCGTATGTATCAGCAGGGCGAGAAGGCAGAGGCAAGCGGGGATCTGGATGGTGCTTTCACGGCATATGCCGCGGCGTCGCGTGCACGGCCAAACGAAATTCAATACCAGCAGGCGATGGAAAGGCTGCGCTTCATCGCGGCCGAGGCGCATGTGCATGCTGGCGAACATCAGTTGGAGATCGGCAATACAACCGATGCGCTGCGTGAGTTTCTTCATGCACTAGACATCGATCCTGGCAGTGCCGTTGCCCGACAGGATTTGCAGAAGGCGCAAAACCTCGTCAAGGCCAAGGATGGCGAGGCGAAGACGCCGCTGACCGCCGCAGGAGACAACGATAAACCCGCCGCGCCACCACGGCTGGAGTTGAAGCCACAAGAACTATTAACGATGCAGATGTCTGAGCAAAGCACGGTTCTATATCAGGCGGTAGGTAGAGTGGCCGGCATCAATGTGTTGATCGATCCGGATTATCACCCGGTGCACGTTGCTCTGGATGTGAAGGGCGTCACCGCGCTTGAAGCGCTCCACATCCTTGGCGAGCTCTCCAACAGCTTCTGGAAGCCAGTTTCCCGAAACACGATTTTTGTGGCTGCAAACACGGTTGCGAAGCGAAAAAGCCTGCAGGCGGAGGCGATGCAAATATTCTATTTGTCAAACATTGCGCAGCAGTCGGATTTGAACGACGTGCAGACAGCGTTGCGCAACATTCTGACCGGAGCCAAGATGTATGCGGTGCCCAGTCAGAACGCGATAGTTGTGAAGGGAACAGCGGACGAAATTCTGCTGGCCAAAACCATGATTCGCGCACTGGACCGGGCTCGCCCCGAGGTGCTGGTCGATGTTTATGTGCTACAGGTGAAGCGCGACAAGGAACGCAAGCTGGGAATCTCTCCGCCGACATCACTCTCGGTCAGCTCCGCTTCCAGCAGCACGCTGAACAACATCGGCAGTACCTCGTCCTACTCGTATTCGATGGGCAATGCGGCGGCTGATCTTTTGCTGTCAGACTCAACGACACGCATGTTGGAGAACCCTCGGATTCGGGCGCTGGATGGACAGAAGGCCGTGCTCAAGATCGGCACGCGTATTCCCTCCGCCACCGGAACGTACACGTCAGGAGCGACGGCAGGAAGCACAACCTCATTTCAGTACATCGATGTGGGCGTGAATGTGGAAATGACGCCCACTATTCATGAAAATCGCGATATAACCCTCAAACTCAGCCTGGAAGTTTCATCGGAGAGCGGCACGGTCACAATCGATAGCGTGGAAGAGCCTGAGATTGCACAGCAAAAAGTAGATCAGGTGATCCGGCTGCGGGAGGGGGAAGTGAGCATTCTGGCAGGACTTGTCGAAAAGGAGACGAAAGGGGCGGCAAGCGGATGGCCCGGACTAGGCGAGATACCGGCGGCAAAATATTTGTTCAGCACACAGGATCACGAAAAGGTGGACAACGAGATTGTTTTCATGCTGGTGCCGCATATCGTGCGCGCGCTGGAAAGCGATCCGCTTGGTGGGCAGTCCATCGGGACGGGATCGGGCGATGTGATTGAACTACAGATGGAGGGAGCACATGCCCCAAAGCAGGACTAGCAGCGATTGGGAGAGGATGTGCAGTGGGGTTGCCCCCCTTGGCTGATTTGAAATATGGGACCGATGTCAGGCGCTGTTTCATACTCAGGTTGAGGCTATCAGGCAGCTAGAGCATTTTTACCATTGGTGTATAGGAATTAAAGAGCGCAGAGTTGGCGCGAACACCAGTGAGCGGCAACCTTCAGCACGATTCGGCACTCTACAGAATTGGTAAAAATGCTCTAGATGCCGAACGAAATAGTTCTGCCCCCGAACTCTTCTCTACGGAAGGCGCCGCCACAGTGGACGCATACGTGGAAGTGCTCAAATCGTGGGTGCTGCAAATCTGGATCGTCTATCATGGGGAGTTTCCGTTTTGTGGGTATGTACAAATTTGCAAACGTGGGAAGCCGCTTTTTCAGAAGCGATGAATGTGGTCAAGGTAAGTCAACGACTTTAACCAAGAACGAACCCTCACTCCGAAATATTTTCCAAAACATCAACAACTTCGTTAGCTCGCGGCTCAGCCGCCTTGGGAAGCGATAGAGGAAGTCTCATCGCAGCCGCAAACAAGAGGACGTGTAAAACACAAAGAAGAAGAAACGCCGCAGTAAAGGGACTGAGTTGCGTTTCGTGTACATGGGCTGCCGCCAATCTCCATCCCAGAAATGTCGCGCACAGAGTTGTCAGAGTCGGCCCACCAAGGCGTTGAATGATGTTGAGAGCTGTTGTTGCCATCGGCAATTGCTCTCGTTTGACCGAAGCGTATGCAGACGCTATCGACGGCATACCGACCGCGCTCAGCCCCATGCCTCGGATAAAGAGCGCGAACGCGAGTACCCCGACAAGCAGGCCGTGGCTTGCCAGGTAGAGAAAAGGCAGCGTCCCGGCAAACGCCAGTAGCGCGCCACTAGCCGATACTCTGCGAATGCCGAAGCGCTTCGTCAAGGTTCCCAGGAACGGGTAGCAGCACATCATCCCCAGGCCAAGTGGAGCCAGCAGCCAGCCCGTCGCACTAGGTGATAGACCACAGGCGCGGATCAGATAGATCGGAATCAGCATCTGGCCCGCAAACGCGATTCCATTCGCCATGAACTGTGTGACGACCGAGGCTGAGAACACTTTGCTCTTGAACAGACGGAGGTCGATCAGTGCTTTGTCTCCTTTTTTTGCAGCGGTCAAGAAAAACGTCGCAAGCAAAGCAATGGAGACAAGCAGGGCTCCAAGACCTATACGATCATCCAGGTGATCGTAGCCATAGAGAAAGAGCACTAGTCCGGGCGACAACAGCGCCAGCCCAATCAGATCGAGTTCTCTCGGCCTTAGCTCTTCACGATCTTTGGGCAGGATGAGAATAGCCAACACGACAGCCAGTACGCCGATCGGAAGATTGATCAGAAAAAGCCAGCGCCAGGAAGCATATTGCAGAATCGCTCCGGCGATCACTGGACCGAGGATCGGCGCGAAGAGAATCGGCACAGCGGCATAGCCCATCACCCGCACCATCTGTTTTCCCGCATGGCGCGCCATCATCATCTGCGCCATCGGAGCCAGTAGTCCTCCGCTCATCCCTTGCAGCACACGGAAGCCGATAAGCGAGTTAGCCGACCAGGAACAGGCGCATAGGGCCGATGAAAGAGTGAATACCGAGAAGCACCATAAATAAACGGCCTTGGCCCCGATGCGGTCGACCAGCCAGCCGTTCAGCGGAAGCATCAGCGTCAGCGCCAGCAGATAACCGCTCGTCACCCACTGGATTGCAGCAAGGCTCGAATGCAGTTCCACGGCGAGGGTCGAGAGGGACACATTCACGACCGTCGCATCGAGCTGAGCAAGAAAAGAGCCGAGTACGACGACGGATGAGATCTTCCAAATAGCAGGATCGAGCCGATCGCTCTCGCTGGACGGACCTGGCGCAATGTCTGTCACCGCGACCCTCGAAGATCTTCGGGAGAATTGCCGCCGTGGAACTGGCCGAAGTGCCGTGCCGAGAACAGGCTGATAAGGAGTGCGCCAAGCGCAAGAGCAAGAACGTCACTTATCGATCTCAGATCAAAGTTGCCAACGCGCACCACTAGAAGGTAGCCGACGACGGCGTTGAAGAAGCCCCATAGAACGTTGACGGTAGACGAGGAAAGCCCTTCTCCGGAAGGCTTTGCGAATGGAGATTGAAAAGGTTTTCCCATCATGCCGCTAACGAAATGCGGCACAACATTGGCTAGAAACAGGCCTCCGAAAAAGTACGACACAAGATGTGGCCAGTTCATAGTTAAGCGCTCCTTGTTGCCAGCAGGTTAAGAATGTCATGGGTTGAGCCCGTTTCTCTGCGCCGGGGAAAGACACTTGCAAGACTGCATTCATGCGCTTTAGGGTGCACATCTGTCATAGCGTCGGTGGCGAGCGTCACGAAATTCTCCTTTGAACGTTGTGAATGAAGTTTTGGATGGTCCGACTCGCGGCAGGATAGTCAGTCTTCAGTGAGTCGCGCAAGCAGGTGTATGGCTGAAGACACCTGTTTCTGTTCTTGTGGAGAGAGTTTCTGCTGGATGGCTTGCGTCAGCCAGTCCTGACGAGCGGCGCGTCCGTCCTCGATCCACTTCTTGCAGGCTTTTGTCAGGGAAATGAGCGTTTTTCGCCCGTCGTTCGGGTCGGCGGCTCCCGCCACAAACCCCGTTTCTTCCAACGGAAAGATAACCGCGCTCATCGATTGAGGACGCATCCCCTCTGCTCTGGCAAGGCTCGACACCGTCGCCGGACCGTCCTTTTCCAATCGCAGAATCACTGCGATCTGAGACGATGTGAAATCGTTCTGCCCGCTCTGCTGTCGCATCTTCCGCTTGAGACGCCCAAAGGTGGTGCGCAACTCTGCTGCCAGCTTGGATGCAAGTGCAGCGGCCTTATTCGGCGGCGTTTTTACCATAACGAAACAGTAACATATAGACAGTTTATCTGTCCAGTTTAGCTGCATTGTTGCAATTAGGGCTTATTGTGGAGG
>Ga0224529_1001132_pt1 | contig 17187 bp, 14 predicted proteins | sample CBST50metaG_FD_179893 | JGI IMG/M metagenome (GOLD analysis project Ga0224529, IMG submission 179893) | Peat soil microbial communities from Stordalen Mire, Sweden - C.B.S.T50 | ecosystem: Environmental > Terrestrial > Soil > Wetlands > Peat | place: Sweden: Norrbotten County, Stordalen Mire... | reverse complement strand
TCTTGGCAAACCTTACTTGGCGGTACGGCTTCCAGGATGCTACCCCATCCCATCCACCTTCCGCTCCGTTTGCCGTTGCGCTTCGTTGTTGAATCCGCCACGATATATTAGGAGCAAGACTTGTGCATTTAGCCCACGAAGCAGGTTGGCAGGTTCGCGGTTTCGATCGAAATCTGCGCACTGAGATTGATGGTGTCGGAACGATCGTTGGAGACATCTGCGATGCCGAGATTCTTCGCAAAGCCTGCAAAGGTGTGTCTGCGATTGTGCATGCTGCGTGACTTGCGCATATCTTTGGTCCACAGTCGAGAGATCCTGCTCTCTTCAATGACGTGAACGAAGAGGGGACGCGCTGCCTTGTTGAGGCAGGCTTGGCGTGCGGCGTTCCTCATGTAGTTCTGGTCAGTTCTGTTTTGGTCAATGGAGAATATTCGGTAGCAATCTGCGACGAGACGGTACCCTGTCATCCTCAAGGCCCCTATGCCATCAGTAAGTGGCGCGGCGAGGTCAGAGCCATCAAGCGTATGGCGATGGTGCCATGTCCTCTGACCATCCTTCGTTTTGCCATAATTTACGGAGAAGGGAATCGGGGCAACGTCGCGAAATTGACCGGCGTATTGGATAGTGGATACTTCATCTGCCCGGCTCTGGCAACAATCAGAAATTGCTCATTTACTGGGAGGACGCGGCGCGGGCTTGTTTGCACGCGCTCGATCGCGCACTTCCGGGTGTCGAGGTCTTTAACGTTTCGGCCCGGCCCGCCACGATGAAGGAAATTGTAGGCGCCATTTGTCAAACATTGGGCGCCCGGTTCCGCGCCTGACGATATTATTGCCTTTTCTCAAGGCTGTTGAGGACATCTGCCGCAGAGTCGGTGATCCTGGGGGCCTCAATCAGCGGTTGCGGAAATTCATCCACGACGATGTCGACGCAGGAGAAGAATTCGAAATTACTTTCGACTTCCGCCCCATGTTCTCGCTTTCCGAGGGCATACGCAGAGAGGTAGTTTCTCTGCGTCCCCCGAGCAGAGAGTGACTATTCATCAACTTGCTGCAATTGTGATGCGGAAGAGCAGAAAAACAGTGTAGTTAATCCAGGAGTGCTCTCATGATGTGGTATAAGCGAACTTTTGATATTGCTTTCTCGACGCTTCTTATACTTCTTTTGTCACCATTACTCTTTATGCTAGCGCTGGCCATCAAGTTCAGTTCGAAGGGGCCGGTATTGCATCTTTCGAGGCGTGTAGGGAGAAATAACAAGTTATTCCTGATGCCCAAGTTTCGTAGTATGCAAATCGATGCACCGCAGCTTCCCACCCACCTTTTTTCGCACCCTAAAACCTACCTGACTCCTATTGGCAGTTTTCTTCGCCGCTCTAGCTTGGATGAGTTGCCCCAGTTATGGGCGATTTTGGTGGGCGACATGAGCTTTGTAGGGCCGCGCCCTGCGCTGTTCAATCAGGATGATCTTATTGCGCTGCGAACGGTGCGAGGCATCCACGCGTTGGTGCCTGGGCTGACTGGGTGGGCGCAGGTGAATGGCCGGGATGAGTTGGCGATCCCGGTCAAGGTGCAGTACGATTACGAGTACCTGCGGCGGCAATCCTTGCTGTTTGATATTCGAATCATGTGCTTAACAGTAAAGAAAAGCCTGTGCAGAGAAGGGATTCAGCACTGAGAAGAATCCCAATCCAGACACCATATATCTCGAACCACTCTTGTCCAAAACAGGAGTATTCAGTCGTAGGCCTGGTATAGAGGCAAGGCTGCGTCGATCTGATAGTGGTCTGCCCGAAGTTTTGTACCAGTGCGATTGTTAGTGTGGCGCGGCGGGTAAGTGATATGAATTGGGGTGAACCCCCTGAGTGAGACAGTTTGCGAGTGCCCCACTTGCCGTTCAATGAAAACTTCTACTCATCTTGCCCTTGCTCCTCATTCCATCGATAGATTTCCCCATGCCTGAAAAAACTCATTGTCGCGCCGCTAGATGCAGCTTGCTGTACAGCCAGCTGCTCGAACTCTTCCGGCGCTCGGTAACCCAGTGCTGAGTGAAGCCGCTGACGGTTATAGTACCGGTCGATGAACTCCTCGATATGGCTGCGCAGGTCATCAATGTCCTGATACTCGTTGGCGTAAATCTCTTCCCGCTTCAACGTCTTCATGAAGCTTTCGCAACTGGCGTTATCGTAGGGATTGGCCGGTCGACTCATGCTCGGAATCATTCCATACTGAGCGAGGATTCGCACATAATCGTCGCTGGCGTACTGCACGCCGTGGTCGGAGTGGTGCACCAAGCCGGCCGGCGGCTGGCGTTCCGCGATGGCTTTGGCCAGCGCCGCCATCGGCAACGAGGCCGCCAGAGTTCTCGCCAGTTCCCAGCCCACCACTTTGCGCGACCAGGCATCCAGAATTACGGCCAGGTAAACAAACGCGCGATGCAACCGGATGTACGTCATGTCAGCTACCCATAACTGATTGATCCCATTCAGCTTCATCCGCTTAGCCAGGTTCAGGTAAACCTCCAGCTTGTGGCGCGAGTTGGTCGTTACGACGAAGGACTTCGGCTCGACGGCAAGTAAGTTATCTTCGCGCATGATCTGCGCCACCCGCTTGTGGTTCACCATCATCCCGCGCCGTCGCAGTTCGGCCGCGATCCGCCGGTAGCCATAGCGGCGCCGGTGCTCGACGGCGATCTGCTGAATCGCCGAACGCGCTTCCATTTCTTCTTCCACCGGCATCTGTTCCTCGAAGCTGCGGTAGAAACTGGCCCGACTGACGCCGCTCACGCGGCACATCCGCTCGATACTCAGGCTGCCTTGCATCAGCATCAATTCCTGGATTTGCTCGTAGATGCTGTTGCGCCAGAGTCGTTTTTGCTCTGGCGTCGAGCTGTGATTTTGTGCAAGGCACCTTTGAAAAAATCCACTTCCAGGGCCATTTCGCCCAAGGCCCGCTTCAGATGCGCATTCTCTGCCGCCAGCAACGACTCACGCGCCGTCGCTGGCGGTGGCTCCTGGTTATCTGGCTCTTCAAGCCGAGCGCGCCAGCGGTAAAGCTGACGCTTGTTTACACCCAGTTCCTTGGCCAGGCCCACTACCGTCTCGCAACTTTTCATTCGCTCGATTGCTGCTAGACGGAATGCCTCACTATATCGAACCCCGTTGTTCGCCACGCCATGCTCCTTTTACTGCATAGTGTGGCACTCCCAACTGTCTCAGTTTTGGGGTTCACTCCACTCTTGTAGAATTGTGAACACGGCCCAATGTTATACTGCGAAAGGCGGAAACACGTGCCATCGAATTTACCTATCTTGGTAACCGGCGGAGCCGGTTTTATAGGTTCTTCCTTTGTTTTGCGGTGGCTGGCCGGACGGCAGACGCCTGTCGTTGTTTTCGACAAGCTGACGTATGCCGGAAACCTGGAGAGCCTGGCTTCGGTGGAGCAGGACAGCCGGTACCGCTTTGTGCGCGGGGACATCGTGGATGGCGCATTGGTTCGGCGTGTTCTCGATGAGCAGCGCCCCGGAGCGATTGTCCATTTCGCCGCGGAAAGTCACGTAGACCGCTCCATTCTCGGACCCGCAGAGTTCATTCGCACCAACATCGAGGGGACGTTTCAGCTACTGGAAGCGGTTCGGGGATACTGGTCAGAGTTGCCAGCCAATCAACAGCGCGCGTTCCGCTTTCTGCACGTTTCCACGGACGAAGTCTACGGCTCTCTCACTGCGACTGCTCCAGCCTTTACAGAAGAGACGCCCTATGCGCCCAACAGTCCATATTCAGCTTCAAAGGCCTCTTCGGATCATTTGGTGCGTGCCTACCACCACACCTACGGACTTCCTGTGCTTACTACCAATTGCTCCAACAACTACGGTCCTCGCCAGTTTCCCGAGAAGCTGATTCCTCTGGTGATTCTCAATGCCCTTAAAGGCGTGCCGCTGCCAGTCTATGGTGACGGCCAGAACGTGCGCGATTGGCTTTATGTGGAAGACCACTGCGAGGCCATTCGAACTGTGCTGGAGCGAGGCGTCCCGGGGCAGACTTACAATATCGGTGGAAGGCAGGAGATCGCGAATGTTGAAGTGGTGCGGCAGATATGCGCCATCTTGGACGACTTGAAGCCTGCAGACAGACCCTATGAAAAACTGGTCACTTTCGTCAAAGACCGTCCCGGCCATGATCGCCGCTATGCGATGGATATTGCGAAAATCGAGCGTGAACTTGGCTGGCGGCCACGCGAGACTTTTGCCAGCGGTTTGCGCAAGACAGTCAAGTGGTATCTCGACAATATGGAATGGGTAGAGCACGTAACGAGTGGTTCCTACCGAGAATGGATCAACTTGCAATACAGTCCCTCCAGCCGCGCAGGAGTGTCAAATCAGTGAGCACACGCAAAGGCATTATTCTCGCGGGAGGATCGGGTACTCGCTTGTACCCGATCACTCAAGCCGTGTCCAAGCAGTTGGTGCCGGTCTATGACAAGCCGATGATCTATTACTCTCTGAGCGTGCTGATGCTGGCGGGCATTCGGGATGTGCTGGTCATTTCTACGCCACAAGACACGCCGCGCTTCGAGCAGTTGCTGGGCGACGGCTCGGCCTGGGGGATGAACTTCAAGTATGTGGTCCAACCGAAGCCGGAGGGATTGGCGCAGGCATTTATCCTGGGCCGCGAGTTTGTCGGAAAGCACGATTGCGCGCTGGTGCTGGGCGACAACATTTTCTTTGGTCACCAACTGGCTGATACGGTGCAGACTGCCGATGCGCAGCTCTCCGGCGCGACCATTTTTGCCTATACGGTGAAAGATCCGCAGCGCTATGGCGTGGTGGAGATGGATGCCAGCGGCCAAGCACTGAGCTTGGAGGAAAAGCCCGAAAAGCCGAAATCGCATTTGGCTGTGACGGGACTCTATTTCTATGATAATCAGGTGCTCGACATTGCGGCAGGGCTGAAACCATCTCCGCGTGGCGAACTGGAAATCACGGACGTGAATCGACGCTATCTGGAAATGAAACAGCTTCGCGTGCAATCGTTTGGCCGTGGCGTGGCGTGGCTGGATACCGGCACGCACGATTCCTTGCTGGAAGCAAGCGCCTTTGTGCAGACGATTGAGAAACGTCAGGGGCAAATGGTGGCGTGTCCGGAAGAGATCGCCTATCGCATGGGATTTATCGATGCCGGACAGCTATCGAAGTCGGCCGCTGGAATTCGCAATGAGTACGGCGATTATCTGCGTGAACTGGTGAAGGATTCAAGAGCATGAAAGTTATTTCGACGGAAATTCCGGAAGTATTGGTGATTGAACCGGCGGTCTACGGCGACGAACGCGGCTTTTTTATGGAAAGCTACAACGCGCGAGCGATGAAAGAAATCGGGATCGATGTTGATTTTGTGCAGGACAACCATTCGCGTTCGACCCGCAATGTGCTGCGCGGATTGCACTACCAGTTGCGGCATCCGCAAGGCAAGCTGGTGCGCGTTGTCATCGGCCGCGTTTTCGATGTCGCAGTGGACATTCGCCGGGGCTCACCGACTTTCGGCAAATGGGCGGGCGTGGAACTGACGGCGGAAAACAAGCGCATCTTCTGGATTCCGGCTGGTTTTGCGCATGGCTTTGCGGTGCTGAGCGAGACGGCGGACTTTCTGTACAAGGCCAGCGATTTTTACGATCCGCAGTCCGAACGATCAATTCTATGGAACGATCTGGAGATCGGCGTGCAATGGCCGATCGAGGGAGAGCCGCTTCTTTCCGCCAAGGATAAGGCGGGCGTGCCGTTCAAGGATGCCGAAGTCTTCGACCTGAGCGATTTTGCGAAGGAGACTCATGCCTAAAAAGATTCTGGTGGTTGGTCGCACGGGACAAGTGGGATGGGAGTTGCGCCACAAGCTGGCTTGTCTGGGCGAGATTGTTTCGGCGGAGTATCCGGAGATCGATTTTACGAAACCGGAAACGCTGCAAAAACTGGTGCGCGAAGTGCGTCCCGCGGTCATTGTCAATGCCGCGGCATATACCGCCGTGGACAAGGCCGAGGCTGCGCCGGATCTTGCCATGGCCATCAACGGCGCGGCGCCCGGAATTTTGGCCGAGGAAGCGCGCAAGATTGGCGCCATGCTGGTCCATTATTCGACCGACTACGTCTTTGATGGCAGTGGCATCAGGCCATGGTCCGAGACCGATACGCCAGCGCCGCTCAATGTCTACGGAAAGACCAAGCTGGCCGGCGATCAGGCGATTCAGGCATCGGGATGCGAGCACTTGATCTTCCGCACCAGTTGGGTCTACGGCGCGCGCGGAAACAACTTCCTCTTGACGATGTTGAAGCTCGGCAAGCAGCGCAAGGAACTCAGCATCGTGGACGATCAAGTCGGCGCGCCAACCAGTGCCGAGTGCATCGCGCAGGCAACGTCCGATGTGCTGGCGCAGGTGCTGGCGCCGAGTGGAGCAGGAATAGAGGGACGAAGCGGCATCTATAACCTGACCAGCAGCGGAGAAACCTCCTGGTTTGGCTTTGCTAAGGCAATTCTGAGCGAGGCCGCAGCCCGCTTCGGCAGCCCGCTTCCCAATCTGGTTCCTATCCATACGGCGGATTACCCAGTTCCCGCCAAACGCCCGGCTAACTCGCGTCTGTCATGCCAACGCCTGGAGCAGACCTTCGGGGTGACTTTGCCTCATTGGGAATACGCGCTTTCCCTGGTTATGGATACACTCACTGAAGGATATTCACCGGTCAGTTCCAAGGTGTGAATCTTGTTGCTATTTTGTTCTGCGATTAAGGGTAAGCTACTGAGACTCGCATATTATGGTGACAAAGGATGCAATTGCTGTTGGCTTGATTTGCGCCTCACAGTGTCATCGAATGTGACCCGATTATGCGAGCCTCTGTAAGGGCTGCGCATTGCATATAACTTCATCAGACTACGCAGTATCACGGGCGCACGTTCATCGAGCGATCCGGATAGGTTGAATAAGAAGATGAATATGAGCGTGAACAGATATATGTCTGGAGCAATGGTTATCCGATGCGTAACTTTGCTGGCGGGACTTATCCTGATGACTGCCGCTCCAATTGTGGCCGGGCAGCCTGCCGCGTCCCAGAACAGCCGGCCGCCGCAGCTCGATTCCAGCCGTTCAGCGGACGATTGCGAGCCTGACACGGCGGGTTCGCCGTACATTCCGGTTGACAGTTGGGTCTATCCAGCCGTGCTGCGGCTTTATTCGATGGGCTATCTCGATCATGTGTATCTGGGTATGCGCCCCTGGACGCGCGCAAGTTTAAGCCACATACTGGAAGACCTTGACGCCGAGATCGAGGATGCAAATACTTATGAGGTTTCAACCACGAGCGAGGCGCAGGAAATCTACTCTGCCTTGAGCCGTTTTTTGCATTACGACGCCGCAATGCAATGCCGGACTCACGAGGGAAACTTTCACATCGAGTCGACCTACTCTGCGTTCCGAAGCATCAGTGGCACGCCCTTGCGCGACAGCTTCCATCTCGGCTCGACAATCATAAACGACTACGGCAGGCCCTACGAGAACGGCTTCAATAACTACTCTGGCGCCAGCGGCTACGCCACCGCCGGCCGGTTTACGCTTTATGTGCGCGGCGAGTTTCAAGACGCGCCCTCGGCTACGGGCTACTCCACTGCGCTGGCCCAGACGCTTAGCACGGTGGACCTCACAACCTTCCTCAATGCCGCCACTGGGCTTCCATACAACCAGGCCACCATTCCGATGGGACCGATCGCAAGCAACACCAATGGACGAATCGTTGAAGCCTATCTCTCCGCCCACCTCCTCAATCACGAAGTTTCTTTCGGCAAGCAGGATAGCTGGCTCGGACCCGGGCTTGGCGGCGGCATGGCTTACTCGAACAACGCGGAAAACATCTACTCTTTCCGCATCAACCGCGTCGAGCCGCTCTACATTCCGCTGCTCTCCGCGGTATTAGGGCATTTCCGTTACGATTTCATGGTTGGGTCACTTAGAGGTCACACCTATATGCCGAATCCGGTCTATCTCGCCAGTTTATCGGCAAGTCAGTCCAATGTCGTGAATCCCGGCAATCCATGGGTGCATATAGCGAAAGTTAGCTTTAAGCCCACCCGCGACCTCGAGTTCGGCTTTGAGCGCACAGTCATCTGGGGAGGGCACGGCCATGAGCCGGTCACCCTTCACACCTTCCTGCGCAGCTTTTTTAGTTTTGATGCAGTCAATCCCGCGACGAAATATACAGATCGGGACCCAGGCGCCCGATTCGGCGCATTCGATGTCACATATAATCTTCCTTTCGCGCGTAATTGGCTGACATTCTACGCCGACTCCGAGGCGCACGATACAGTCAGTCCGCTCTTTAAACCCACGCATGGGTGTTTCAGGCCAGGCCTCTATCTCTCCCACCTTCCAGGCATTCCAAAGCTGGATCTGCGCGTCGAAGCGGCGGATACGGATTCCACCCATCGGTCCAGTATTGGCGGCCGTTATCAGTACTGGGAAGTTATTCAGAAACAGGGATACACCAACCATGGCCAGCTCTTCGGCGACTGGATTGGGCGCGAGGACAAGGGCGGCCAGGGATGGATTACCTATCACCTGAGTGGAAATGAATGGCTTCAGGTGGGCGTGCGCACTCAGAAAGCTTCCAAGGACTTTATCCCCGGCGGCACCACTCTGAACGACATCAACTTTCAGGCGGTTAAGCGCATTGGCAAGGAGTTCGAGATCAACGGTAACTTCACCCTGGAGCACTGGAAGGCGCCGATCTATCTTACTGGCCAGCAGACCGTGACCGCGACCACCATCCAGCTCACCTGGTATCCGCAGAGGAATATCCGCTTCTAGAATTTAGTCGGGAATAGCGATTTCAGGCAAGTATCTTGATTGAGTATTGGAGCTTTCAGACTCCATATCGCTTGGACATTGTCAGCCAATTTGGCAGGTTGCATGAGCGCGGGGAAGCCGATGAGGCTTCCCCGAAGCATTTTAGGCTGCTTTAAATATCCATTCGGCTCGGAAGAGCTTGAGCCGGTTGGCGGTTGCACACCAGCTTCCATTCGGCCCGCACCGTATCCAACCCAAGCAAGCTGAAGCGGCAGAAGCTTCGTTGCTTTTTGATCTGTCTGTAAGATTTACAAGGAGAGTAGCAGAGTAGTTTATGTCTCCGGGATGTCTCCAGAGCGGGATCGTCTTCTAAAATTCGCATGGACATTAGCGATTTGCAAGTGTACCACTTTCTGCATCGGAAAATAATTCGGCGTTCAGAGCGGTCCGTAGAGATAAATCTGAGTTATCTTCGCTGGTAACTCTGAACGGTGCTTCCTTCCAGCATCACAGCCGAACCCGCGATCAGCGCAGTGGAACCGGTCACTCCTTTTTGACTACAGCGAAACCAGCGTTGATGTATTCCGAAACCACAGCTCCCAAGTTGACGCGACCATCAGGGCGTGGCAACCCGGCACAAATCTAAACAAGACACAGTTACGCTGGTTTCGCTCTAAAATAGGACCATGCACACGATTGCGCTTCGATTTTTGGCGTGGATGCTGCTGATTTTCGCAGCGGAAGCCACAGCTTCTCTCTCTGCCCAAACGGCTCAACAGACGACGGCCAAGCAGACGAGCGCTGTCTCTGCTTCGCCCGTGGCCAAGCCGCCGGCAAAGTCGGACGGCGCGCCCGCGCCCACGCGCGCCGCGATGCTGCGTGGCGCTTATGGCCCATATCGCGCCAACAACGATCTGCTCTACTACCACCTCGACATTCGCGTCGATCCAGAGAAGCAGTTCTTGAGCGGCAAGAACACCATACGCTTCAAAATGCTCCGGGATGGCGCGCGCATCCAGCTCGACCTGCGCGATTCGCTCACTATCGACAAGATTCTCTGGAATGCTACGCCGCTCAAGTACCAGCGCGATACTGGCGCTGTCTTCGTCGATTTTCCGCGCACGCTGCGCGCCGGACAGGTTTATTCCATTGACTTTTATTACTCCGGCCATCCCGATGAGTACGGCCGTTTCGGCGACATCACCTTCAAGAAGGACGCCGCCGGCCACCCTTGGATCAACACCGCCTGCGAGGGCGACGGCGCCAGTATGTGGTGGCCGAACAAGGATCAGTGGCGCGATGAAGTCGAGAATATGGACATCAGCGTCGCCATCCCCAACGAGCTGGTGGATGTATCGAACGGCAAGCTTGTGGGCAAGACCGATTTGGGTGACGGCTACACGCGCTGGGATTGGCACGTCAGTTATCCAATCAATAACTACGATGTCTCGCTGAATATCGGGAGTTATGTTCACTTTGCTGACAAATTAGGCGATCTGCCGCTGGATTTCTATGTGCTGCCCGAGGAACTGGAGAAGGCGAAGGTGCAGTTTGCGCAGGCCAAGGGCATGCTGGAGGCCTACCAGCATTACTTCGGCCCCTATCCTTTCGCCAGGGATGGTTACAAGCTAATAGAAGCGCCCTACACCGGAATGGAGCACCAGAGCGCGGTCACTTACGGCAACCTTTTTAAGAACGGCTACATGGGCCGCGACTGGACCGGCGTGGGCATCAGTCCGCGCTTTGACTTCATCATCATCCACGAGAGCGGGCACGAGTGGTTCGGCAACAGCATCACGGCCGCCGACCCGTCCGATATGTGGATTCACGAGGGCTGGACGACTTATCTCGAAAGCCTTTACGTGGAGTACCGCTGGGGCAAGAACGACGCCATCAAGTACCTGGGCGGCCTGAAGCCGAAGGTCGAGAATCTGCGGCCCATTGTGGCCGAGCGCGGCGTTAATGCCGAGCCGGACGAGGACCAGTATTTCAAGGGCGCGTTGATGATCAACACCTTGCGCAGCGTGGTGAACGACGACGCCAAGTGGTGGCCGTTGCTGCATAACTTCTATCAGCATTTCAAGTATCAGAATATTCTGACCGGGGACGTGGTCACTTACTTCAACCAGCAGACCGGCATGAACCTGACTCCGGTCTTTGATCAGTATCTGCGGCACGCGCACATTCCAAGACTGGAGTTATTGTTCGGCGAAGCGCCGGGCATGGTGATGTATAAGTGGAACGCGGACGAGAGCAGCTTTGCCATGCCGGTGCGCGTGGGCGCGCCGGGGCATTGGCAAATTATTTATCCGACGACCGAATGGCAGTGGATGCAGACGCCGTTGACCAAGGAGCAGTTTCAGGTGGCGACTGATTTGTATTATGTGGATGTGAACAAGCAGTAGAAATTGTGCTTCACGACGCAGCGGCGGCGCGGGTAAACTAGAGGCATGGCAGAGATTCAGCGCAGAAAAACGGTTACGGTTAAAGTCGGGAAGATCCGCGTAGGCTCGGAGGCTCCGGTCGTCGTGCAGTCGATGACCAATACCAGCACGGCGGACGTGGAGAGCACTACGGAGCAGGTGGCGGCGCTGGCGCTAGCGGGCTCCGAACTGGTGCGCGTCACGGTCAACACCGACGAGGCCGCGGCGGCCGTTCCGCGTATCGTCGAGGCCCTCGACAAGCGCGGCATCCAGGTGCCAATCGTGGGCGACTTCCACTACAACGGCCATCTGCTGCTGAAGAAGTTTCCCGCGACGGCGCGGGCGCTGGCCAAGTACCGCATCAACCCCGGCAACGTGTCAATTGGCCGCCAGGACGACGACAACTTCCGCACCATGATCGAGTGCGCGGTGGAGAACCAGAAGCCGGTGCGCATCGGCGTCAACTGGGGCTCGCTCGATCAATCGTTGCTGGCGCGCATGATGGACGAAAACAACCGTCTTCCGCAGCCTCTGCCGGTGAACCAGGTGATGTTGCAGGCCTTGGTGACCAGCGCGCTTGAGTCGGCCGCTGCCGCCGAGCATTACGGACTGCGTCACGACCAGATTCTGCTTTCGGCCAAGGTGAGCGGCGTGCGCGACCTGATCGCCGTCTACAAGAATCTGGCCGCGCGCTGCGACTATCCGTTGCATTTGGGGCTGACCGAGGCGGGGATGGGCGCGAAGGGGCTGATCGCCTCAACGGCCGCTCTCGCGCCGCTGCTGCTGGCTGGCATCGGCGACACCATCCGCGTAAGCCTGACGCCCAAGCCGGGCGGCGACCGGACGGAAGAGGTTTTCGCCGCGCAGCAGGTTTTGCAATCGCTTGGGATGCGCAGCTTTGCGCCGCAGGTGACAAGCTGTCCTGGCTGCGGGCGCACCACGAGCACCTACTTCCAGAAGCTGGCCGAGGAGATTCAGAACCACATCCGCGCTTCCATGCCGGAGTGGCGCAAGAAGTATCCGGGCGTGGAAGAGCTGCAACTGGCCGTGATGGGCTGCATTGTCAACGGGCCGGGCGAATCGAAGCACGCCAACCTGGGGATCAGTTTGCCGGGAACCTTTGAGGAGCCGAAAGCGCCAGTCTACGTGGACGGCAAGTTTTCGACCACGCTGCACGGCGATAACATCGCCGCGGAGTTTGAGAAGATTCTCGATGAGTATGTAGAGAGCCACTATGGGCAGAGAACATAGATAAGCAGCTACGGCGCGAGGAACGGATTCACGATCCGCACGCCCTCGATTACTTGTCCGTGCTGCATATCTTCTGTGTAGACGGTCGTGCAACCTGCCTGTATGGCCGCGGCAAGAATGAGCGAATCGTAGATTCGAAATGCATGGCGCCTGGTTATATCGACAGCAGACGTATGCGTTTCTGCCGTCAAAGGAATCGCGCGGCCACAAAACGCTTCGACCACTTGCAGCAACTCAGCAATTTTTTCAGAATTGAGATTAAACTTGCGTGACGCCACATCATAGAACTCATTCAGAACCTGAACGCTCACGATTCCTCCGCGGCATAAAATCTCTTCCGCCTTGTCCGCACGAAGATCGCGTGCAGTGCCTCGCCGAATATCGAGCGCATAGAGCAGTACGTTTGTGTCGAAAAAATCCTTATTTATCATAGATTTCGTCGCGATTGAAAACATAATTTTCAGGCAGCGCAAAGCGTAACCTGTGCAGCCTTTCTATCGCTTCCTGACGGCTGCGGTCGCGCGTAATCTCAAACGAGTTTTCCCCGGTCACGATGATTTTGGCTTCCTCGTCGGGAGAGAGCTTCAGCTTCATAACCACCTCGGCAGGAATGCGGACGGCCAAGCTGTTCCCCCATTTGGCAAATTTCATGGCGCACCTCCGGATACACATCTCTAATGTATATCCATTTATGCCGGATAGGGTGATTTTTTCTTTGCTTCCCTTTTTCAACCCATTCGCGTTACGATTTCTGCAATCTTTCTGGGAGAAATTTCGTGCATCTGCGGCGTTTCGGATCGGTTGTGCTGCTGGCGTCCGCCTGGCCTGCGCTGGCCTTTGCCGGAGCGCAGAAACCGTGCGTGACCGCCGAGGAAGCCACTCAACTTATCGACAAGGACGTCTGCATCACGGCGCACGTTTACGACGTGGTGGAGCTGCCCGATGGAACACGGTATCTGGACGTGTGCGCGCCCGATACGCCGGACGAGAAGTGCCGCTTCACCCTGGTGAGCCTGAGGGAAGACCGCGAAGAGGTGGGCGAACTGCGCAAGTACCGCGACATGAACGTGCAGGTGCGCGGGATTGTGCGGCCGATGCACGGACGGGCGGGAATGCTGGTCAGCCATGCGCGGCAGTTCTACGGCGGGCCGCCCAAGTTCCGGCCCAACCCGAGGCTCGCGCGCGGCTTCAACGCCGAGCAGGAGTATCCGCCGATCCGCGACCCCAACCTGCGCTCGCAGGGCGGACATCGCGCCTTCATGAATATGCGGGAGAAAGAGACGCTGCCGAGGAAGTAAGTTTTTCCTGCCCACATTTGGCGTGATAGAACTGCGTCCGAGGTGGGGCACCCATTTATTACTACAGTTGTAGATCGGCGATATGGAGGGAGCAGGGGTTTCACAGGCTGCAGAAAAACTCGTGGAAAGTGTTTCAAGGGGACGCATTGCGTCAGGGCACGACTTCAGTCGTGCCGTAAGTGGCTGATAAAAAACGACGGGCTTTAGCCCCGGACCAGGGCGATCCGAATTATGCACAACTGTAGTATTAGTCCGGTTCTTCCATCTTCGGGGCGAACCGAGCGCCAGCGCGGAGAATGACGCCGGAGGCAACCAGCGCCAACAGTGTGACTCCGAGGGCAAGGCGGAGGCTGTGCGCACGGTCGGAGATGGCGCCGATAATCTGCGGCGAAAAGGTGTCGCCGAAGCAGTGAATGATAAAAAGATTGCAGGCAATGGCGGTGGCGCGGACCGGCGCTGAGACCGAGTTGACGATGGCGGCGTTCAGTGGGCCGGTATTGAGAAAGAGAAAGAACTCGGCGGCGAAGAGCGCGGGAACAGCCCAGGCTTCGGGCCCGAAAAAGACCAGCACGCCGCAGGGCAGCGTCAGCGCGACACTCCAGAACGAGAGTAGGTAAAGTGCGCGGTAGTCGTGGCTCAGCCAGCGCTGTGCAAGCCAGCCGCCGATGAGGGTTCCGGCGATGCCGTCGATCACCGTGATGGCGCCGACGGCTACGGTGGCGCGGCCAAGCGTAAGCCCGGCGAAGCGTTCCAGGAAGGTGGGCACCCAGGCGGAGATGCCCCCCATCGCAAAGGTGAGCATGGCCAGGCCGAAGGTGGCGGTCAGGTAAGCGGGATTGCGCAAGAGTCCGAAAACGGTGATGCGATCGGCGGTGGGCTGAATGCGGTCGCAGGCGCCCCGTTTCGGCTCCGTGCCCCAGAAGCCGTAGAGCGCCGCAATCAGCAGGCCCGGAAGTGCGCAGACCAAAAACGGCGCGCGCCAGCCCCAGCGCGGCCCGATTTGCCCTCCGGCCAGGTAGCCCAGCGCCGCGCCCACCGGAATGGCGACGTAAAAAATGGAGAGGATGCGGTTGCGCTCGCGCTCGGGGTAGAAGTCGGACAGAACCGCGGGCGCGAAGATGCCGAAGGTGGCTTCGCCGATGCCCACCAGAGCCTGCCGAAGGTAGAAGGTCCAGTAGCCGTGAACCCAGACGGTGGCCAGCGTGGCCAGGCTCCACAAAATCGCGCCGCCGATGATGAGCGGCTTGCGCGGAAAGCGGTCGCCGAGCCAGCCGGTCAAGGGCGCCGCAATCATGTAGAAAAGGAAGAGCGCGGTTGCCAGTGCGCCCATCTGGTGGTCGGTGGAGTGGAATTCGCGTTGGATCAGCGAAAGTTCGCCGGGAAAGATGTAGCGGTCGATGTAGTTGAGCAGATTGAGGGCGATCAGCAGCAGCAGCGTTGCCGCTGCTGGAGTGAGGCGGAAGCGAGGCGGCGGCGATGTGGGCAAAGAAGTCATTCCAGAGAAAGGCTTATCAAAGCAACAAGGGACTACCGCACTTCCTAAAATGTTCGCGTGATTCGCGCGTTTACGGCGTCGAAGCGCGCAGGCTGGGCGGCCGGCGTGTGGGGCATACAGTGCGGCCTTGGCCTAGCAGGTGCGGCATAGGAGCGGGTCACGTGCAGCCGGTCCATCACCACGTAGCGTGTGCGCAGGCCGTTCACCGTCGCGAGCAGATGAGCGGGCAGCCGGTTGCGGTCCACGTAGATGACCAGTGCCGCTTCCTTCGGATTGTCCAGGCTCTGGCCCACGCCCACGCCAAAGAAGGCCGGATTCCGCCGCATCAGCCCGGCGGCTACTTGATTCTTGATGGCCACGGCCTGCGCCAGCGCCGAGGACGGCAGGCTGACCCCGGTCTCTAGCCGAGCCTGCGGCGCCGTGCCCCAGGCCACCGCGCGCGTCGTCGTGGGAATCAATAGCGTGCGCACGCCATCGACCGTCGCCGGAATGCTGACCGTCCGGCTCTCGTCCGTATAGAGAATCACGGCGGCCTCGCCCGGATGGTCGATGCTTTTGCTCGTCGCCACGCCCAGAATGCCCGCCGAGGAGCTGACCAGCATCCGCGCCTGCGCCAGCGCCTGCTGGGCGCGCGCCGCCTCCGCATCGCTCAACGCGCGGCCCTGCGCCGCGGTCTGCGTGCTGTTGCCGTAGCTCAGACAATTGACCGCATGGTCGGCCGATCCCACAAAGGTATAGCTCGCGCCGGCCTGCGCGCTCAGTTCGTTCAGCACGTCGTATGCTGGGTTGGCCACGCCCTGGCTCACGCCGGCGCTGTCCGTCCCGCCAGCAAAATACAGCCCCACCGGCTCGGCGTTACCGGCGTCCACCACCAGCGCGCCGGAGTCGCCCGCGTCGCTGAACTGGTTGCCGCTCAAGCCGATCTGGTGGGTAAAAGTCTTGGTCAAATAGTGCCGCGTCTCCGCGCAATCCAGGTAGTAATCGACCGTCACGTCCAAATCAACCACCGAAACGCCGCCGCAGGTCAGCCCCGTTGTCCGTCCGCTTTTGGCCACCTTCTGGCTGAGCCATGCGCTCTCGCCCTTGCCGCCGCTTGAGGAGATGCCCGGAGCCGCCGCCGCCAGCGCGCCGTCCGCCCGCTTGCCGCCCAGTTCCAGGATTCTGCCGAGCGGGTCCACTGTGCGCGAGGTGACCTGGGCAATGGCCGCGTCCACGTTGGTCTGCTTCGCGCGCAGCGGCAGCCAGCCGGTCAGCGAGGCCACGGCCTCCACGCCGCCGCCGTCTCCCAGCGGCGAGCAGTTGTTGTCGATCAGCCCCGGCTGCACAATGGCGTCGCCCACCGTGGCGTGGTCGCTGCGGGCCAGCACGTGATTGTTGCTCAGCAGGTACTGCCGCTTGCCGCCATCTTCGATCAGCGCGCCCAGCGTGCCGCTGCAGCAGTCCACAATCTGGTTGCCGCGCGAGTCGTAGTCGCTGTTGTTGCCGCCGGAGCTGCCCAGTAGCATCGTCGTCGCCAACGGTCCCTGGTGGCTGGCGGGGTTGCTGGCGACGCCGGAGGTGTTCACCAGGATCACCGCCGCGGTTTTGGCCGAGCCGCCTCCAACTGAGGCCACCACATAAGTCGTGCCGGTGGACTGCACCGTGGCTGGCGCCGTGTAGGTTGCCGTGCAGGCGGTGAAGGTCTGGTTTCCGCGCTGGCAGTTGGCCGCGCTCAGCGTGCCCAGCCCGCCGCTTTGTCCGGCCGCCGAATCCGCCAGCGCAAAGTGAATGCCGGTTGTGCCGCCAGCCTCGGCCAGAATGCCTTTGATGGTGACGCTGCCGTTGGCGCCCACCGCCGCGTTCTCCGGCGTGAGCGGCTGCAGAAATCCCGGCGTCACGGTCAGCACCGCGCTGGCCCGCAT
>Ga0224529_1001130_pt1 | contig 17188 bp, 13 predicted proteins | sample CBST50metaG_FD_179893 | JGI IMG/M metagenome (GOLD analysis project Ga0224529, IMG submission 179893) | Peat soil microbial communities from Stordalen Mire, Sweden - C.B.S.T50 | ecosystem: Environmental > Terrestrial > Soil > Wetlands > Peat | place: Sweden: Norrbotten County, Stordalen Mire... | reverse complement strand
GCGTTAAGTTAAGGCCTCGTGGCGATCTTGAGACCAGCTTGACGCGCAACCGGTTGGGTAATCAAAGTGATAACCACACAATGCGTAGGGTACTGATCGGTTATCTTAACGCCTATGGGGGTTTCAACCCCCGCATAACGCCAATAAAATCAACGGGGCCTTCAGGCCCGGAGGGGCGTTTTCCGTTAATTGCGCTGAATTCCTGAGTTTTTCCGCAGCCTGTCTAGCCCCCCCTGAAAAAGACGCATACATGCTGGGCCTTCAGGCACGGGCCTTTGCCTCCTTCTTCCAAATACAACTGTAGTACTAGCGGCCGGTCAATTTCTCCAGATGCTCGGGATAGCGATTTCCGTGCGCATCGATCGTGGAAAGCGCATGATCGATTTTCCCCAGATCCTCCGGTGTTAATTCCACTGCCACAGCTCCAATGTTCTCATCCAGACGCGCCAATTTTGTAGTGCCTGGGATGGGAACAATCCACGGCTTTTGCGCCAGCAGCCAGGCCAGCGCAATCTGCGCAGTTGTCGCGTTCTTCTGCTTTGCAATGGCGCCGAGCAAATCGACAAATGCCAGATTCGCTTTCATCGCTTCCGGTGTGAAGCGAGGCAGCGTGCTGCGGAAATCGGTTTTGCCAAACGTGGTGCTTTCGTTCATTTTTCCGGTCAGGAAGCCCCTGCCCAGTGGGCTGTACGGAACCAGGCCGATTCCCAGTTCTTCAAGCGTGGGCAGCACTTCCGCTTCAGACTGCCTCCACCAGAGCGAGTATTCGCTTTGCAGCGCGGTAACAGGCTGAACGGCGTGCGCCCGGCGAATCGTTTGCACCCCCGCTTCAGAAAGCCCGAAGTGCTTCACCTTGCCTTCCTGAATCAGATCCTTCACCGCTCCCGCCACGTCTTCAATCGGCACTTCAGGGTCAACTCTGTGCTGATAAAACAAATCGATGGCGTCAATCCTGAGCCGCTTGAGCGACTCCTCCGCTACCTGCTTGATGTGTTCCGGCCGGCTATTGAGGGCAGGACGACCCTTCATTCCCCCGGGATCATTCTTGGAAGTGATGTTGAAGCCGAACTTGGTGGCGATGACCACCTTGTCGCGCACCGGCGAAAGTGCTTCGCCGAGCAATTCCTCGTTGATGAATGGGCCATAGACCTCTGCCGTATCGAAGAACGTAATTCCCCGGTCCACCGCTGTCCGCAGAAGAGAAATCATCTCCTGCTTGTCCTTGGGCGGCCCGTAAGAAAAGCTCATGCCCATGCATCCGAGCCCGATCGCCGATACTTCCAGATTGCTGTTTCCTAATTTGCGTTTTTGCATTGCGTCTCCTGTTACCTGTTCAGAACTGTCTTGTTTGCCATACGGGTCTCTTCTTGATGTAAGGGCGAACTGGCGGCGCTGCTCCAGCTTTCAACTCGATGCGCGCCGCCAGCCGCAAAAAATACGCGCCTATTTACTCCGATTTGAGGGAAGCCATATCGATGGAGAAGCGATACTTTACATCGGACTTCACCATTCTTTCGTAGGCTTCGTTGACCTTCTGGATGGGGATGATTTCGACATCGGAGGTGATGTTGTGCTGTCCGCAGAAGTCGAGCATCTCCTGGGTTTCCGGGATGCCGCCAATCGGCGATCCGGACAGGCTGCGGCGGCCCATGATCAGTCCGAAGGCCCCGACCGGGAGAGGTTTTTCCGGTGCGCCCACCAGCGTAATGTTGCCGTCGATACCCAGCATATTGATATATGCGTTGATATCGTGATCGGCGGCCACGGCGTCAAGAATAAAGTCGAAACTGCCGGCGTGCTTCTTCATCTCATCGGCGTTGCGGGAGATAACCACTTCATCCGCTCCCAGGCGAAGCGCGTCTTCCTTCTTGCTGGGTGAGGTGGTGAAGACAACAACGTTGGCGCCGAGCGCATGAGCAAACTTCACGCCCATGTGGCCCAATCCGCCCAGACCGACCACGCCAACTTTCTTGCCTTTGGTAACGCCCCAGTGGCGCATGGGCGAGTAGGTCGTGATTCCGGCGCAAAGCAAAGGCGCTGCTCCGGCAAGGTTGAGGTTCTTGGGCACGCTGAGCACGAACCGCTGGTCCACAACAATGCTGTCGGAGTAACCGCCGTAGGTGACTCCTCCCAGGTGCTTGTCGGGGAAATTGTACGTATAGGTCGAATTCCGGCAGAACTGTTCAAGCCCTGCTTTGCACGCGGGGCAGGTGCCGTCGGAGTCCACCATGCAGCCAACTCCGGCAAGGTCGCCGGGCTTGAACTTGGAAACCGCTGCGCCAACCTTGATGACGCGGCCTACGATCTCATGGCCAGGAATGCAAGGGTAGACGGTCGGCATAACGCCGCTCCACTCGTTGCGCACCTGATGAAGGTCGGAGTGGCAGATGCCGCAGAAAAGGATTTCGATCTGCACGTCGGTTTCGGTCGGCTCGCGCCGCGCAATCGTGGTGGAAGCAAGTCGCGATGTCGCGCTGGCAGCGGAATAAGCTTTGGCGTTGTACATCAATTCACCTCTTGGCCTTCTCGGCCGGTGTTTGGGGCGCAAATTGCGTCCGTTCTTTAGATGGTCGAAAGTGGTGCAGCGCTGCTTTGTGTTTGAGGCCGGTTTTTTGGGGAATCCGCGTGTCCGGTGAACTTCTCACCCGTGCAATCCTGTTGCAAGCTCCTTGAGGCCTTGCCCCGCACTTCTTCTCAGCCCAAAGAATAGGCTGGAGCAGGCTTTGAGCGGTATCACAATCCTTCCTGTTTCTTGCCTAATCCTCTGGACCCGCAGTTTTTTGTGCACGCGGCAACAGATTCGGCGGTACGCTGAGAATGAAGGAATCGGGCGGAGTTCCAATGGCAAAGCAGAAGAATGCAAGCGAGGAATCCAAGACGCGGACGATTGAGATGCGGACTGAACTGGTGCGCAATATCTCTGCGCACATCCGCTTGGACGGCAAAGAGGCAACCTGCGTTCCGGGCCTCAGCCTCTACCGCAGAAGCATTCCGACAGAGTGCGTTTCAGCAGCTTACGAACCTACTCTGATCGTCTTTGTCCAAGGAGAGAAGCACATCAATATGGGCGGTACAACGCTCGTCTGCGACGGGTCCACATTCCTGCTGACCTCCGTCGATTTGCCCGTGATCAGCCAGGTGATAAAGGCTTCGCGGAAAGAACCGATCCTTGCTCTGATTCTCAAACTCGAAATGCCGACTGTCCGGGAGATCCTCAGCCAGGAGGAGTTCCATGCGCTCGAAACAGCGTCCGTCACGCGCGGCATGGCTGTCGGAAAGAGTTCGGTCGAATTGCTTGATGCGTGTTCCCGATTGCTCAATCTTCTTGATGAGCCCCAGGATAGTCCATTTCTCAGCAATCTGATTCAGCGGGAAGTCATCTACCGCCTGCTGCGCGGGCCGCAGGGAATGCACCTCCGCGCCATCGCCACGCTTGGCGAGCAGAGCAACCGTACGGCCAAGGCCGTTGCATGGTTGCGGGAAAACTACTCCAAGCCCTTGCGCGTCGAAGAACTCGCGTCTGTCGCGCAGATGGGGGTGTCCACGTTGCACCATCATTTCCGGTCTCTGACCGCGATGAGCCCGCTGCAGTACCAGAAACAGCTTCGGCTGCACACGGCACGCGTGCGCATGTTGATGGACGGTCTGGATGCCGCGAGCGCGGCCTTTGAGGTCGGCTATGAAAGCCCCAGCCAGTTCAGCCGGGAGTACAGCCGGTTCTTCGGCCAGCCACCCATGCGGGATATCAAAGTGCGGAGGGGCGCCAGCGCTGCAACCGGGCTCGATTCAATGCAATCCTAGAGCGGTTCCAGAGCAGCCGTGCCGTTTCTGTAAGCGTGCAAGGTGGCCGATATCTTGAATGATCGCGTTGCGGCGGTCCCGAGGGTCGATCTCGCCATAGGCCTTGCCTTGAATCTTCTCGTACGAACCCACGGCAGCGAATGATTTTCCTCCCGCAATGGGCGATGCGCTCTTCTGGGGATCGACGACAATTTTGGTAACACGAGCCTGTGTAAGTTGCGCGCACAATGCGAACGCCAAAAGAACACAGAACCACGCCGCTTTTCGACAGGTTCGCGACTGTTTCATTTCATCTCTCATTGAGTCCATCCGGTCGGAGAAGAATCATAAACAACCGAGCGCAGAGAGCACTTTCCAGTGCCTCCCCGCGGTTGAGTGTTGATTCCTTTGCGTGCCAACGTTCCGCGATGAACTCATCGCGATCGGCCTGCTGGTACACGGACCGGACCCGAAGGCCCGATCCCTTGACTAGAACTGCAGCTTTAGCGCAAACTGGATCAGACGTGGCGTGTAGTTCGCCGAAGTCGCCGTGATCTGGCCGAAGCTTGCGCCACTCAAAGTTGCATTGGGCAATGCAAAATTTGCCATATTGAAAATATTGAAGACTTCCGTCCGGAACTGGACATTCATCTCCTGGCGAATGGGAACTGTCTTGAACAACGAGACATCCAAATGGCGGAAGTGCGGCCCATACAACTGGTTGACACGTTCGCTACCGAGAGTGCCGGCAGTCTGTGCGACGAACGCGGCAGTGTTGAAGAACTTTGCGTTTGCCGGCTGTGCCACGTGAATGCTGCCCTCTTGGTTGGGTCGATCCGCCGTCGCAACTCCAGGACGAGTTCCATCAACGTCAACAGCATTGACAACCGTGAACGGTGCACTCGTGCTCCAGATGTTCAGCGCATTCGCCTGCCACCCTTTGGCTAGCACCCCCACAATGCCCTTCAGGTTGCTACCGAAAGGCAGGTTGTAGTTGATGAGCGTCGTTACTCGTACACGAAGGTCCAGGGCCGAATTGCCGTAATCACGCGTGCTTACCTGTGCCGGCAAACTCCCTGTTCCTTCAGACTTCACTGACCCATCGACACCGAGAGCGTTGTCGATGTTGCGGGAATACGTCAGGTTCGAGTTAACATACAGGCCATGCTTTAGACGACGTTCATAAACTACCTGCAGAGCGTTGTAGTATCCGACGCCCTCGGTTCGCAGATTGTTGATGGCAGTCACTCCCGGTAGCTTGGCATAGTAAGGTCGGAGAGTCTGAGCGACTACTGCACCTGATGCGTTGGGCGTGGCAGCGTTGATGTCGGCAATGATCTGCGAAAGGTGCCGCCCCACACTGCCAATATATGTCACACTGATCGTGTTTCCAGAAAAGTCCTTCTGAATTCCAAGATTGAACTGCTCCAGACGGCTGGCCTGGTAGCCCGTGGAAACCGTATCGGAGAGCTGGCCTACAGGGTCCGTATAACTGTCAGCTGCAATCACCGGTAACCCGTTTGCAAATTTCTGGTACCCCGTCGGGGCCGTGGCCGGCGTGTATGGTCCATAACTGCTTGTGAACGGAGCGTTCTTAAAGGTAGCAATGGACGTCAAGTTTGTCGGGAAAAAAACCAGCGCGTAAGCGCCGCGGAGAACCAGACTGGGTAACACTGTAGCGGAAAATCCGATGCGGGGAGATAGGTTCGAGAAGTCGTTCTTGATCCCCACCTGCCGGTCGGAGTTCGCGCCAGCCACCAGAATCTTTCCGTTCACATCGTCAAAGTTCGAAATGCGATCCTTTGTTTCAATGAATGGCGTAAATACGTCGTAACGCACGCCGAAGTTCACCGTCAGGTTTGATCTGGCATGCCAGTCGTCCTGTGCATAACCGCTAGCCTCCCATGAACGGAAGTGCGGATCGACCAAGCTCGCTACTCGCGATACGGAGGTGTAATTCCCCTGATAGAGGCTCGGCAGATCGGTGAAGTTCCAAAGCCCGTCAGGTGCGTTGCTTTGAGAACTAGTATTTTGCCGGCGGATCAAACCACCGCCAAACTTCATGTCGTGCTTGCCGACCGTATAGTTCACGCTAGCAAGGTATTGAAATGTATTGTCCAGATCAGTCAGAGGAACATAGTAGCTGCCATTGCCCAAGAACGAGGCTTTTGACACGGTGACGTATGCAAGTCCAGGGAAGAAATTCGCATTGGGTTGCCCAAGCAGATTGTTCACCGATGCATTCGTGCTTCCGGTTGATCCATTGTCGATAAAGGTGTACCCCGCTTTCGCCTCCAACAGCAGGTTCGGGCTGAACATGTGAACATAATTGAGCTGTGACCCCACCGCCTTATCCGGCGAAATCGCAAGGTTGATATTGGGGTAGAACGTCGCCCCAGATACCGTTACCTGCGGAAACACGCCTGTTGTCGTCGTTTTTACGTTGTTGTAACTTGCGCGGAAGAACAACGAATCCTTATCGCTGAACTTGTAGTCAATACGCGCATCGATCGCATCGCTATTCTGAATGTTGGACGCTGACCCAACGTACTGGTTCGTGCCGGTGTTCGGCGCGGGGTAGAACTTGAAATAGGCAGCGCCAATAGCGTCAATCGCACTCGGCGTGAGGTTGTAATCCACGCCACCAACGTCCGTAAAGTCACCGGGATTGTCGTGCTCATACTGCGTGGGGACCGTCAACGATGATGGCAATGTTCCGTTTACAATCCGGAAGCCTTCATAATCCGCGAAGAAGAACGCCTTGTCCTTCAAAATCGGTCCGCCAACTGCGCCACCGAACTGATTCTGGCGAAGGATCGGTTTCTTTAAGGTCGCGCCGAAGAGGAAGGGGAACGTATTCAGCTTATCGTTGCGCAAGAACTCGAAGACCGCTCCATGAAACTGATTGGTGCCGCTCTTCGTGATCACGTTAATCACACCACCCCCCGCGCGGCCAGACTCCGCGGCATAATTGCCGCTTTGTACGCGCAATTCAGAGATTGCTTCGATAGAAGGGCGGATACCGATCGTACCGATCAGCTTCTCGTTGTTGTCCATGCCGTCGATCTCTTGATTGTTGAGAACGCTTCCTTGCCCATTGACTGAAATTGAGGAAGTCTGCCGGCGATCATCCGCCTGCGCTCCGCTGTTGAGACCACCGACGCGTCCCTCGTTGGCTCCAGGCAGTGTTTGCGTGAGAGTGATGAAGTTGCGGCCATTCAGCGGTAGTTGCTGCGTAGCCTGCTCGCCCACTGTTGAAGTGACAGAAGAATCGTCAGTCTGCAAGGCTGGTGAAATTGAGGTCACTTCCACTGTCTCCGAAGCCGAACCAATAACAAGCGGTGCGTCGGCACGGGCGCGGTCGCCCGCCAACAGCGTGATGCGCGCGACGGTCAGCGTCCTGAAACCTGGCGCTGTCACGGTTATCGAATAGTCACCAGGATTCAGGAGATTAGCAACGTAGTCGCCGGCTCCGGATACGGGCAAGATGCGCACATCATGTGTGCCAAGGTTGGTGACTGTCACCGTCGCGGTCGGGACAGCGGCACCCGAACCATCTGTCACCGTGCCCACGATATCACCCGTTGTCTGCTGAGAATAACCGCAGAGCGGCATCAACAAAATGAGTACAGCCGCAAGCTTCGATAGAAAACGAAATGGAAAAAGTTTGGTCAGTTGCCGGCCCGCAGTGGAAGTGGATGTGGCATTTATCGTAAAAGTGTCGTTGTCGTTCATGGGTTCTCCCTTTGCTAGCTTCGCTACCTGTACTGCGACGAAAGCTTTGCGCAAATTCTTCAGCACCTTTTGATCTGATTGCATCTGCTTAGCCTCCATAGAAGAAACATTGGGTGCATCAATGCACCCCTTCTGATTCGGAGCAAACTATAAAGCACATTCTGGTAATTTGTACAATAGAATGTTTTAATCAAAATGATCGCTAATTACGATTGGTTAGAAACCTGATTGTATCTATGGATTGTAGGTAGATAGGCGACTCGACTGTTGCTTTCACTCCAGGTTCAGGACTGCACGAATTCCTGTTTCTCATGCATCCGCCGCTTGAAGCATCACGATGAGGTCTCCGTGATCTGTTTAAGTATTTTCACCATTTGTGCTGCGGATGGAGAGAGGGAGCGATCTTTCTTTTCAATGATCTCTATCTTTCGACTCAGCACTGGGCTGATAATCGCTACACTATGGAGCTGCAAGGATCTGTCCATGTCGGCGGCTACCTCTGGCAGTATAGCGATGCCTAGGCCTTCCTTGGCCAATCCGAGCACAGTGGAAATGTAGTTGGTCTCATAGGCGATAGCAAGAGGTCGTTTTGCCTTACGCAATGCATTCTCCAGTATTTCCCTTACGCCGCTGTCTCTTCCGGTGACGATGAGTTGGTGTGCCGCAAGATCTATCAGCGTCATGGTTTCCTGCTTCGCCAACAAATGGTTCCTTGAAACAAACGCACAGAGCCTGTCCGTCAAAAGCAGGCTGGTCTTCAGTTCTTTATCCGGACGCAGCCTGTTGCTAATTCCGAAGTCCACCTCTTCTTTCTTGACCACCTCTATGATTTTCTCGGCCACGATGTCTCTGATCCGCACCACAACACCTGGGTACATTTTGGTGAACTTCTGGATTGCTTTCGGCACGATTCGCGCGGCAAGTGAGGGCAGAACAGCCATAGTCACCAACCCGCGTCGCAGGCTTGTTAATTCACGCGTGCGGCTTACTATGGATTCCGTATCAACCAGAATCCTCTCAAGTGGGCCCAGAACGTCTCTGCCTGCATCTGTAAGGGCAACTCTCCGTTTCCCCCGGTCGAACAGACTGACGCCTAGAGAATCTTCAAGTTGCTTTATCTGCACGGTGAGTGCGGATTGTGAAACGTGCAACTCCGAAGCTGCGCGCGTGAAATTGCCAATGCGAGCCACAGCAAGAAAAGCGCGAATATGCCGCATGTCTTCAATCATCACGTTTTCCGATCATAATGAGCAGTTTATTTCATTTTACAACGAACACTGCGCCACTTATACTTCATTTTCTAGAAGCAGTCAAGGAAAGCATATACCCACTTATGACGCTGTCGTTGCTGGGCCTAATCACGATTCTCGCGCTCGTCGTGGCGATCTTGAGCAACAAGGTTTCACCCTTGATTGCACTGACCGTTTTTCCTTTGATTGCATCGTTGGTCGCCGGCTTTGGGTTGAAAACCAACGCGTTCATCCTCGACGGCATTGAGAACATATCCCCTGTGATTGGGATGTTTGTTTTTGCAATTCTCTTCTTTGGCGTCATGACCGACGCCGGGATGTTAGAGCCGATCATAAGCTGGCTTCTGCGTACGGTAGGCGCAAAGCCATCGCGTATTGTTCCCGGCACGGCGCTGCTAGCACTCATCCTGAGACTGGACGGGTCAGGAGCGGTGGTCTTTCTGATCGCCATTCCCGCGCTTCTCCCCCTTTACCAGCGCGTGGGCATCGACAAACGCATTCTGGCATGCGCCGTCTCCTTGGCGGTCGGAGTCACATTTCTTCCCTGGACCGGTACTACCCTGCGCGCCGCAGCGGCATTGCACATAACACCGGCGGCCCTTTTTGTTCCACTCATCGGGGTGCAGGTGGTCGGACTTGCCTTTGTCTTTCTGGTGACGCTGATTCTCGGTTTGCATGAGGAACGCAGGATTGGGCAGTCCCATTTGGCGCTCTGCACCGAGGAACTTGCGATTCCTTCCGATACCTCACACGCACTGCCTAAGCATTTCTATATCAATTTATTAGTGACGTTTTTCATCCTCGGTGTAATCGTATCTGGAAAAGTCGATCCTGTCGTGATGTTCATGGTGGGGACAATTCTTGCTTTCTTGCTAAATTTCCCTTCACTGAAAGCGCAGCAGGAACGACTCGCGGTACATGCTCCTGCCGCGCTACTGATGGCCAGTATTCTGTTCGCAGCCGGAGCTTTTACCGGCATCATGCATGGGACCGGCATGCTCAATGCAATGGCATCCACAGCGGTTCAGTACATTCCGCGACATGGGGCAACGCATATTCCCTTCGTGCTCGCAGTCCTATCCATGCCGCTGAGCCTGCTATTCGATCCCGACTCTTTCTACTTTGGCGTACTGCCGGTTCTCGCCAACGCGGCGGCTGCTTTGGGCGTTTCTCCTGTGAGCGTGGGTCAAGCCGCCTTGTTGGGGCAGATGACCACTGGTTTCCCAGTAAGTCCACTAACACCTTCCACTTTCTTGCTCGTCGGCTTATCTGGAATCAGTTTGGCTGAACATCAACGATATTCAATTCCCTACCTCTTTGGGGCAACATTAGTGATGACAGCCGCCTCTGTGGTATTTGGGATCTTTCCTTTATAAGCAGTTTTGGAGGCGTAATGACAAGAACAGTAAGAATTGGGGCCGGCGCGGGTTATTCAGGCGACCGAATCGATCCTGCGATTGAACTGGCCAGTAAGGGCTCTATCTTGTATTTAATCTTCGAGTGCCTCGCAGAACGTACCATAGCGCTCGCACAACAGCGCAAGCGCCAAGATCCCAGCAACGGCTACGATCCCTTGCTTACCGAGCGCATGGAGGCCGTGCTGCCTTTTTGCCGCAAGAACAACATCAAGATCATTAGCAACATGGGTGCAGCAAATCCGATCGCTGCCGCCGCCAGGACAAAACAGATCGCTCGGCAACTGGGTATTCGAGGATTGCGCATCGCCGCAGTGACCGGGGACGATGTACTTGACTTGGTACGAAACACCTCACCGGCATTCGAGGACAACAGCTATAGTGTCGAGTCGTTGGGAGAACGGATCGTCTCTGCGAATGCCTACCTTGGGGCCGATTCAATTCTCGATGCGCTCACCCAAGGTGCAGACGTCATCCTGACAGGTCGAGTTGCAGACCCATCCCTGTTTCTAGCTCCACTGATCTATGAATTTGGCTGGTCCCTGGATAATTGGCAACTGCTCGGACAAGGAACAGTCATTGGCCATCTTTTGGAGTGCGCCGGACAAGTTACTGGAGGTTATTTCGCCGATCCAGGATATAAGGATGTCCCCAATCTTGCCAAGCTTGGGTTTCCCCTCGCTGAAGTGAGCGAGAACGGAGACGCCATCATCTCTAAAGTTGAAGGCTCAGGTGGTCTTATCACCAAAGCGACTTGCAAAGAGCAGGTTCTATACGAGATCCAGAATCCGGCAGTCTATCTAACTCCAGACGTCATTGCCGACTTCTCCGGCGTAGAGATCAAGGACGCAGGCTATGACCGCATACACATCTCTGGAGCCACTGGACGCCCACGGCCCGCTACGCTCAAAGTCTCGGTTGGATATCAAGATAGTTACATCGGCGAAGCCCAGATTTCCTATGCCGGTTCTGGGGCACTTGCGAGAGCCACGCTGGCCAGGCATATTCTGACAGAACGCCTCCGTAACCACCCTCTCCAGGAACTGCGATTTGACTATATCGGCGTCAATTCAATTCACGGCGATGCGTTATCCCATGCGACCTGCGAACCGTACGAGGTTCGGCTTCGCGTGGCTGCCAGGGTTGAGTCGCTCAAGCAAGCATCTCTGATTCCGCATGAAGTCGAGGCCCTGTATACAAACGGTCCGGCGGGCGGCGGAGGCGTGTCCGCATCTACGAAGGAAGTAATTGCCATGCTTTCAACTTTTGTTCCACGCGAGCTGGTCTCGCACCAAATTCATCTTGAGGTATCGTGAAATGCTGCTCAGAGATATGGTACATACGCGCACTGGAGATAAAGGACGCATCGTGACGATTTCGCTCATTGCTTATCGCGACGAGGACTTTGCATTGCTTGAGGAGAAGGTCACGGCAGAGAAGGTCACTACATACTTCGGAGATATCATCGATCGGCCAGTCGATCGTTATGTTCTTCCCAAGATTTCGGCGCTCAACTTCGTGCTGCATCGCCCAGCCTCTCAGGGTGTAACTCGCTCTTTGGCTCTGGATACTCATGGGAAATGCCTGGGTTATGCGCTGTTGAATATGGACATTTCTTCCAGTGACCCGGTCTAGTAAACAGTTGCCCCTGTCAGCCAACACAGCTCTACGTTGACCAAAAGGACATAGGATGCACAAAGGCATAAGTTGTATTAAGGCCGTCGAGATGATTCCCGACGGCGCTACGTTGATGATCGGTGGATTTATGGGTTCAGGTACCCCGCACCGCATCATAGATGAGTTGGTTCGCCAGGGGAAAAAGGACCTGACGGTTATTTCGAATGACACAGGCATGCCAGACTACGGCGCCATAAAGCTACTCGCTGGCCACCAGATTAAGAAGCTTTACGCAACCCACATCGGCCAGACTCCTGAAACTGGACGGCAGATGATTGCCGGCGAGATGGAAGTGGAACTTTGCCCGCAGGGCACCTTTGTGGAGCGCATTCGCGCGGGCGGTTACGGACTGGGCGGCGTGCTCACTACTACCGGATTGGGAACCATCGTTGCAGAGGGCAAGCGCGCCATTGAAGTCAACGGAAAAGAATATTTGTTGGAAACACCTCTGCGTGCGAACTTTGCGCTGATCGCTGCATTTCAGTGCGATCTTCTCGGCAACGTGGCGTACTCCCTGACGGGCCGCAACTTCAACCAGGCAATGGCAATGGCGGCAGATACTGTGATTGTCGAGGCTGAGCACATTGTTCCCGTCGGAGTCATCCCCCCGGACATGGTTGCCACTCCGTTTGTTTGTGTGGATTACATCGTTGAAAGGTGCGGCATCAATGGACGCTAAAGTAGCGATTGCAAAGCGCGTGGCGCTTGAACTCAAGGATGGCGAACTCGTCAATCTTGGCATCGGTCTGCCCACCATGATCTTGCAGTTTCTTCCTTCAGGGATAAACGTCTATCTCCAGACAGAAAACGGGCTCGTCGGTATGGGAGCGGCGTCCCCGCCTGGGATGGGATCACCATCGAACGTTGATGCCGGCGGCCGTCTAGCTGGCGCTATTCCGGGCGCGGCAAGCATCGATAGTTGTGTTTCGTTCGGCCTGATTCGCGGTGGGCATCTGGACCTATCCGTGCTGGGCGGCTTGGAAGTCGATGAAAAAGGCCAACTCGCGAATTGGATGATTCCCGGCAAGATGGTTCCTGGAATGGGGGGAGGAATGGATTTAGTGACCGGGGCCAAGCGCGTGATTGTGGCCATGACTCATTCGGCCAAAGGTGCGGCAAAAATTGTGAAGAAGTGTTCTTTGCCACTTACCTCGATACGGCGAGTGAATTTGATCGTAACGGAAATGGCAGTCATCGAGCCAACCGAAAAGGGACTCGTACTCCGTGAGATCGCGCCCGGCATTACCAGGGAGCAGGTCATTGCTGCAACGGATGCATCCTTGATCATCTCCGACAACCTTATCGAGATGCCCGTTTAGCAATAGATACAGGATGGAAAGCGGCGATTGCAGACCCGTCGCTCAAGTTCTCGCCATGCGCATGAAAAGAAGATGCAGTTGAAGCGAAAGGATGAGGCATGACCGAGGTCGTGATCGTTTCCGCGGCACGCACCGCGTTGGGTAAATTCAACGGTTCGCTGGCGAAGATTCCTGCGCCGGAACTGGGCGCCATCGTAGTTCGCGCTGCGCTCGAGCGGGGCATGGTCGATCCCGCCTTGGTGAGCGAATTGATTATGGGTAACACACTCACTGCTGGGCTCGGACAGAATCCCGCGCGACAGGCAGCAATCAAGGCTGGTCTTCCTTTTGAAGTATCGGCCATGACCATCAACAAAGTCTGCGGTTCCGGGTTAAAGGCAGTTATGCTGGCTGCCAACGCAATTATCACCGGGGACGCGGAGGTTGTAGTTGCGGGTGGACAGGAGAACATGAGCGCATCTCCACACGTACTGCAAGGATCACGCGAGGGATTTCGTATGGGCCCCGCCGCATTGATCGACAGCATGGTTATTGACGGTTTGTGGGACGCATTCAACCAATATCATATGGGCATTACGGCGGAGAACGTTGCCAAGGAATATGAAATTACACGCGAAGAGCAGGATCGATACGCGGTTGCTTCTCAAAATGCGGCGGAGGTCGCGCAGAAATCTGGCAGATTCAAAGACGAGATCGTTTCCGTTTCTGTTCCGCAGCGCAAGGGCGATTCCATACTGTTCGCAGAGGATGAGTCAATCCGACCTGGAGCCACACTTGACGCTGTCAGTCGCTTGAAGCCTTCGTTTAGCAAGGATGGAACGATTACTGCCGGCAATGCTTCAGGCATAAACGATGGAGCTGGTGCAGTTGTTCTGATGTCCGAGAAGAGGGCGAAGGAACTTGGATTGAATCCTCTGGCGCGGATTGCATCCTATGCAAATGCTGGAATCGATCCCAGAATCATGGGGATGGGTCCCGTGGCCTCGTCAAGAAAGTGCTTGCAACGCGCGGGCTGGACGATCAGCGATCTGGACCTTATGGAGATTAATGAGGCATTTGCCGCGCAGGCCTGTGCGGTTCACAAGGTGATGGGATGGGATACCAGCAAGGTCAATGTGAATGGCGGCGCAATCGCACTTGGTCATCCCATCGGCGCATCAGGTGCGCGCATTCTGGTTACGCTGCTTTATGAAATGCAGCGCCGCTCTGTCAATCGTGGACTCGCGTCGTTGTGCATCGGCGGCGGCATGGGCGTGGCTTTGGCTGTTGAACGGATGTAGTTTTCCGATTTTCCCATATTGAGTGGCGCTCCTTGCTACACTCCGGTGGGCGAGAGCGCCGGAACTGGGTGATTGTTCTGTTTGTAGAAGCCTTCAGAGGTAAGTCTAGGCGATACCTTCTGCGTAAGTCTCACGCCCACCACAGGTTGATGATTCACAGGATGCTAGCGGTGAGCGACAAGTCGGATTGTTCATTTCTCTTAATGCATTGGAGCGCAAGATATGTAGCGATCTATTGCTCTATACTTACCCGTTGCTCAAGAATTGGAGATTCGAAACATGTTTATGCAACAAATGAAAAAACTCCTTCTGACTGGCTATGCCCTTGCGGCATTGGCCGGGATTCTTTCCGCACAGACCGCACCGGTCACACATCAGGAAGCCTATCGTCGCACCGAAACTCTACTCAAGCAAATGACGGTAGATGAAAAGGTGGGCCAGTTGAACCAGGCTTCTGGCGTCACCATGCCGGGCCTTGGCAAGGACAAACCGGACGACCTGATCGCGCAGGGCAAGGTGGGATCTGTGCTGTGGCTCATCGACGTGAAGGAGATCAACCGCCTGCAACACATCGCGGTGGAGAAGTCACGCCTACATATTCCGATTCTTTTTGCTTTTGATGTCATTCACGGATATCGAACTGTCTTTCCTGTTCCGCTGGCTATGGCGTCGTCATGGAACCCCAGCGTGGAAGAGGCGGCCCAGCGACTGGCTGCCCAAGATTCTCGCGCGGCAGGCATCGACTGGACCTTCACGCCCATGGTGGATATTGCCCGGGATGCCCGCTGGGGCCGCATGGTTGAGGGCGCTGGCGAAGATCCGTATCTAGGCGCGGCCATGGCGCGCGCCCAGGTACGCGGATTTCAAGGTGAAAAACTGGGACCAGACAGCGTGCTGGCATGCGTCAAGCACTTCGCGGGCTATGGTGCAGCCGACGGTGGACGTGACTACGACTCCTCGTACATTCCCGACGTATTGATGCACAACATCTATTTGGTGCCCTTCCACGCCGCAGAAAAGGCGGGTGCTGGCAGCTTTATGAGCGCCTACATGGATTTGAACGACGTGCCGGCAAGCGGAAATCGCTGGCTGCTCACAGATGTTCTGCGCAAGGAGTGGGACTTTAAGGGCTTTGTCGTCTCTGACGCCTTTGCGGTTAGAAGCCTGGAGACACATGGATATGCGCGTGACTCCGAGGATGCTGCATACAAGGCCATCACGGCCGGCCTAAATATGGATATGGCCAGCCAGACCTACAATCGCAATCTGGCCAAGCTGGTGGCTGCTGGCAAGGTGAGCGAGGCGCAGTTGAACGATGCGGTGCGGCCTATTCTCCAAGTCAAGTACGAACTGGGCCTCTTCGACAATCCTTATGTAGACGAATCGAAGGTAGACTCAGTGCTGAGCCGCCGCGATGGTCTGGACTTGGAACGTAAGGTGGCGGGACAATCGATGGTTCTGCTCAAGAATGAGAATCACACTCTGCCACTGTCAAGGAGCGTAAAGAAAGTGGCCGTCATCGGCATGCTCGCCGATTCGACCCAGGATATCGAGGGAGGCTGGACGGTGGAGCGCCTCTTTGGTGGGTCTGGCAAAAGCCACCCGGTAACCGTGTTGGCCGGATTGAAAAACAAGCTCGGCGCCGACGCCCAGATAACCTATATTCCTGGCCCGCCACTTTCCCGCCTGTACCCTTCGATGTTCGACGCCCTATCGGGTACGAAACCTCTGCCGCCGCCCACGGCACCCGAGGTGGCCGACTGGCTGGACAAGACCAGGGCCGCTGTGGCCGGTTCCGACGTGGTGATTGCGGTGCTGGGCGAACTGGCAAGTATGAGCAGCGAAGCGGCTTCCCGCGCGACCCTGGACCTTCCTGGCATTCAAGAACAGATGCTGGAAGTTGTCGCCGGAACTGGCAAGCCCGTGGTGCTGGTGCTCGAAAATGGCCGCCCGCTCGACATCCGATGGGCCACTGAGCATGTTCCAGCAATTCTGGAGGCTTGGTATCCCGGCACAGAGGGTGGAAACGCCGTCGCTGATGTACTGTTTGGCGATGTGAACCCTGGCGGAAAACTGCCTGTAAGCTGGCCGCGCGTGGTCGGGCAGGAGCCGCTCTACTATAACCACAACCTCACCCATGAGCCTGAAGATCGACCAGGCTTCACCTCGCGCTACTGGGATATTTCCAGCAAGCCGCTCTACCCCTTCGGCTATGGACTCAGCTATACGAGCTTCAAGTTTGACCACTTGCGCCTGAGCAAGACGAGTGTGAAGGCGGGCGAAGCAACTGATGTAGAAATGGAAGTAACCAACACTGGCAACGTAACAGGCGACGCGGTGGCGCAGGTCTACATTCACCAGCGGGCCGGATCAGCCTCACGCCCGGTGCGGCAACTCAAGGGCTTCCGCCGAGTCACACTGCAACCGGGTGAGACACAGACGCTGAAGTTCCCGCTAGGCAAGGATGAGTTGAGTTTCTGGAGTCCCGTGAGCAAGGTCTGGGCCGTTGAACCGGGGACCTTTGACATATGGGTCGGCCAAGACTCCACCGCCAACCTACATGCCGAGCTAGTGGTGACGCAATAAGGTACGCGTCGCTGCCGGACGCGGCTGGCGAACCGCCCAAGCGACTGATTGGCTGGGCTCGCGTCGAACTGGCTGCTGCGCGTAATCAGGCGGGGTGAACTCGGAGCATTTTTACTGGGAGAGAAAAATGTCCAGGTATATGCAAC
>Ga0224529_1001123_pt1 | contig 17274 bp, 16 predicted proteins | sample CBST50metaG_FD_179893 | JGI IMG/M metagenome (GOLD analysis project Ga0224529, IMG submission 179893) | Peat soil microbial communities from Stordalen Mire, Sweden - C.B.S.T50 | ecosystem: Environmental > Terrestrial > Soil > Wetlands > Peat | place: Sweden: Norrbotten County, Stordalen Mire... | reverse complement strand
GTAGCGCACTCCCCCGCTAATTTCATTGTGCGCTACTGATTGGAAATGATTTGCAAACCCATAAGAAATTTTGCAAGAGACCAAATAGGCCGAATGATCATCACAAGAGGTGATGAATCGCGTTTAGCGCCAATACCATTCAATTCAGGGCATTTCATGGAGAGGCATCAAGCTAGCTCCCACCCTAGCCGCAAAAACAAAGACACGGCGAGGGCGGGGTACCCGAAGATTTGGAGTAAACCCATCAAGTAAACGGTATTGGGTTTGGCGCGAGGAGCGGGACGGCCGATGATGAAAGCGCAATTCGCGGCTCTTACTCCTACGCGTCCTCGAACTCCTCGTGCCAGGCCATCTGAATGGCCTCCAGCCGACCTTCGCTCGACTTTGCTGGATCGTCGGCGAAGCCATCCAGCCCGATGACGTAGCTGTGCAGATCGGTAAATCGCACTGTCAACGGGTCCAGGCCGGGAAACTTCTCCGCCAGTTGAATGCCGATTTCCTCGGCGTCGGTCCACAAAATCTCATGCGGCATGGGTAGGTCTCCTCACTTTTCTTCCGCTGGAGCTAACGGCTGGCCCTCAGTGCTGTAGTTGCGGTTCCACTTGGGAATCTCGACCACATAATCGCCGGGGCGCGTGATGACGGCCTGACAGCCGAGCCGCGAATTCAGTTGCGGATCAGCAGCCGTGTCCAGCCGGTCCAGCTCATTGTCCTCAGCCGAGGTCAGACCGCTTGCGCCCAATTGAACCAGCACGTGACAGGTGGAGCAGGCGCAAGCGCCGCCGCAGGCGTGATCGAGGAAGACGTTGAAATTCACCGCCACATCGAGAATCGACATTGGCTTGCCGTGATGCTCGTAGGGCAGCGCGCCAAACTCGAACTCCACCGTTCTGTCTTCGGGAAGAAACGTAACGCGCACCAACTTTTTGGCGGGAATGATTTGCTTGCTGTTTTCACTCATCGTCTTTTCCAACCTTCATCATTCACTCTTTGTAGAATGAGAAACCGCCGCTGACGAAACAGAATCCTTGTTGGCCAGACAGTTTTTCTTCGTCATTCCAGGAGAAAGTTTGTTTGTACCGCAAAGAGATCGAATCTTTTCCTCAGAAAATGGCCTAATCTGAAATGGCGGCTGAAAAGCCAGAAAAATCCTTTCCTTTATAGCAGCATTTTGCGATTGAATTCTGAAATACCTCTTTCCATCCTTCACTTCTTGAGTAAATTTCACAGTCGAGGCTTCTCCGGAATATCTGTGCGGCGAAGACTCACGGCTCGGCTCAAGAAAAACCCAGCTTCCATCCGATTTAGTCAGCATGGGCACATGGGAAATCGAACAGGGGAAGACTCCGGCGAATTTCTTTTCTCCATTCGTGCAAAATCCAATGACAACACGGGAGCGATCTGGCAAATCCGCCACCAGCGCGGCATCGCGCTTCCGTTCGCGCTCTCCCCAGCAATCCGTTCCGGCAAGGTATACCGTCGAATCGATCATGTCTTCCGGTGCTGTGCTTGTGTGGACAGGTATCTCGATCAGAGTTCCGGTTCCGAAAGAACCCTGCGCAGAGACTCCGGAAGGGACCAAAAGAAAAACGGCTGAAGCGGCCAGAGCAACGCAAAAGTCTTTCATCAATCTCCCCCCTTCAAAAGGTTGGCACTCCAGAATACATTATTTTGTAAATTCCGCCGGTGCAAACTCGTGCGGCGCGGTCACGTTCTCGTCCATCTCTTCGCCGGCGGCGCTCATTGTCTTGCCGCGCAAGGCGGTCGAGACGGCCGCATCCATCATCAGTTCGGCAAAGCGGCGCGTGGTTTCGTCGAGCGCCAACACGGCCGCGTGAATCTGCGCGGCGTCCTCGCCCTGCTTGACCTCAATCAGATGATCGCGCGCCGCCTGAATGGCTGCCTGCTCTTCACCGCGCAACTGAGTCCACGCCGGGTTTTGCGGCGCGCGCTCGACCGCGGCCAGAATCGTATCCGCCTCAAGACGCGCCTGGATCAGCAGGCTTTTGGCAAAATCCTCCTCGGCGTGGTCAAAGGAATCCAAAATCATGCCTTCGACCTGCGCGTCGGTGAGGCCATACGTTGCCTTCACCTCAATCTCCGCGGCCTTCCCGCTGCGCTGCTCGCGCGCGGAGACGTGCAGAATGCCGTCGGCGTCGATCAGAAACTTGACCTCAATGCGCGGCAGTCCGGCGCTCATCGGCGGAATACCCTTCAGGTCAAAGCGCGCCAGTGAGCGGCAATCGGCGGCCAGTTCGCGCTCGCCTTGCACCACATGAATCGCCACGTTGGCCTGGCCGTCCACGCCGGTGGTGAAATACTCGGTGGCCGAGGCGGGAATCGTCGAGTTGCGCTGGATAATGCGCGCCACGGTCCCGCCCAGCGCCTCAATGCCCAGCGAGAGCGGCGTCACGTCCAGCAGCAGCATCTCCTCGGTTGCCGGCGAAGCACCGGCCAGAATGCCCGCCTGCACCGCCGCCCCAAGTGCTACCACCTCATCGGGATTCAGCTCGGTGCGAGGCTGCTTGCCGCGCGCCGCCAAGTGGAAGAGATCGTCCACAAGCCGCCGCACCGCGGGAATGCGCGAGGAGCCGCCCACCAGCACCACTTCGTCAATCTGTTCCGGCGCTAGATGGGCGTCGGCCAGAGCCTGTTTGCAAGGCTCCGCCGTGCGCGCGAGCACAGGCGCGATCAACTGGTCGAAGACGGCGCGGGGAATCTCGCGCTGATAGCGGCCGCCGTTAGGCAGTTCAATGTCGAAGTAGGCAATCGCCTCGGTCGAGAGCTTGATCTTGGCTTCGATGGCGGCCTTGCGCACGGCCTGCACCGCGCCCGGATGGAGGCGCAAATCCACGCCATGCTCGGACTGAATTTCATTGAGCGCGATGGCCATCATCAGGTTGTCGATGTCGTCGCCGCCCAGGTGCGTGTCGCCGTTGGTCGATTGGACCTCGAAGATGCCGTCCTGCAATTTGAGAATGGAGATATCGAAGGTGCCGCCGCCCAGATCGTAGACGGCGATGGTGCCCGTCTTGGCGCGATCCAAACCATAAGCCAGCGCGGCCGCGGTCGGTTCGTTCACCAGACGCAAGACGTCCAGCCCGGCCATGCGCCCGGCATCTTTCGTGGCCTGCCGCTGCGCGTCGTTGAAGTAGGCGGGCACGGTGATGACCGCTTGTGTGACCGGCTCGCCGAAAAACCGCTCGGCGTTGCGCTTGAGCTGGCGCAGGATGTAAGCCGAAACCTCCGGCGGCGTGAAGGTCATCTCACCCAACTGAATGCGCGGCACTTCACCGGCCTGTACGTCCGGGGCCAGGTGGAAGGGAAAGAGCTTCAGCTCGCTCTGCAGTTCTTCCAGACCGCGGCCCATCAGCCGCTTGACGGAGTAGATGACCCGTTCCGGCGTTTCGATCAGCGCCTTGCGCGCGGTGTTTCCCACGGTGACCGTGGGCCGCGTACCGTCGGCGGGAATCGGATCAAGCGCCACCACCGATGGCACCAGATTCGAGCCGTCCACGCCGGGAATCACCACCGGCTTGTCGCCTTCCATGTAAGCAACCAGCGAATTGGTGGTTCCCAGGTCAATGCCGACTACGTGCGCTTCCGCCATTTTTTCCTAAACTCCCAAAGTTTCGTTCACGTCGCGGACCAGATTACTGAGGTATCGCCGCCGGTCAAGCAGCGCCGCCATCTGTTTTTGCGCGGCCTCGCGCGCGGCAGCGTCGCCCTCGTCCCAGGCGGTCCAAGCTGCGTGCAGGTCGTTATCAACCGCCGCCAACAGATCGTCGAATTTCTTCTTGTCCTCGGTCAAACTGGTTTCCAGAGCCGGATCTTTTTCGCCCGCCTTGCGCGCCACGCGCATCTCTTCGAGCTGCATATTCAGATCGAAAACCTCTTCCAGCAAATCATCGGGAACCCGTGACGGCGCTTCCCTGCCCTGACCATTTGGCTGCAAGCCGACGGCCTGATTCGTCTCGGCTTCCGTCTTTGCGCCGGCCAGCTTGAGCAGATATTCGGTGCGGCGCAGCGGGTCTTTCAGCGTGCGGTAGGCGTCGTTCAGAAGCGCTGTATCCGCCAAGCTCCATTGCTGTTCATTCTCAGCCGCGCGGGCAAAGCGGTCCGGGTGCAGTTTGCGGCTCAGGCGGTGAAACTCCGCCTCGAGGGCTGGCAAATCCAGATTGAGTTTTGGCTTTAATCCAAATACCGAGAAAAAGTCTCCGCCAGGAGGCGGTTGAATTTTGCTGCAATAGGGGCAAAACAGCGTGGATTCGGTGTGGCCCACGGAACAGGACCAACAGGCAATGGGAACAGCGGAATTGAGAACCTTGAACATAGTTAGACTCTTGCTGCGCTATTTCTTTCAGCTCCGGGAAGATGGACAAAAGTCCGGGCCTGAAGGCCTCGCTACTTTCGCTTACAGTCAGGGGGCTAAAGCCCCCCCCTGCTCCCTCCGGAGTCTTCGGTTTACAGTTGTACAACTAAACAGAAAACGAGGTGCCGCAACCGCAGGAGCGCGTCGAGTTCGGATTGGTGAAGGTGAAGCCCTGGCGCATCAGCGTCTCTTCGTAGTCCACCGTCATGCCATGCAAATAGATGAAGGACTTGGGATCGATGAAGACACGCACGCCGTCGAACTCAAAGATGCGGTCGCGCTCACGGGGTTGCGTGTCGAACTTGATCGAGTAGGAAAGCCCAGAACAGCCGCCGCCGATCACGCCCAGTCGCAAGCCGCCATCCTGCGAGGAAATGCCCTCCTTGGTCAGCACCGTGCGGATGCGCTTGATGGCCTTGGCGGTCAACTGAATGCCCGGCTGCTGCGCGGCCGCCGTTGCCTTGGGCGCGGGTAAAAGATCAACCGCAAAGGTTTCCTGCGATGATTGTGTTTCTATGGTCACTGTCTCCGGCATCATTGCTCCAATCCTGACAACCTGTTCCAGCTTTGAATGGTACGGGCTTTACAGGTTGCGGAAAAAGGCCTGTTTTCGAGTAAAACGAACGAAATACATCCCTCAGGGGCTAAAGCCCGCGCTGATTCTGCAAGACTTGCGGCACGGCTAAAGCCGTGCCCTTTCAAAGCGTTGGGCTTTTCCGCAGCCCGTTTAACCCAAGCTCTCGATCCATTTTCTACTTTGCCATCGCAAGCTCGGCCTCGACCGCCGGAGCCGCGTTGTTCTTCTTCTTCCAATCGCCGATCGCCGCGCGAATCGCATCCTCGGCCAGCACCGAACAGTGAATCTTGACGGGCGGCAGCGCCAGCTCCTTCACGATGTCAGTGTTACGAATGGCGAGCGCGTCATCAACGCTGCGGCCCTTGATCCATTCCGTCGCCAGCGAAGAGCTGGCAATCGCCGAGCCACAGCCAAAGGTCTTGAACTTAGCCTCTTCAATGACTTGCGTCTCGGGATTCACGCGAATCTGCAAACGCATCACGTCGCCGCACTCCGGCGCGCCCACGAGGCCCGTTCCGACCTCGTTCGAGTTCTTGTCCAACTGACCCACGTTGCGCGGATTGTTGTAGTGATCGATCACCTTATCGCTGTATGGCATTTTTCTCTCTCCTCAAGCGGGGGAAGCCGCTGAAAAACAGTTGTCAGAGATCAGTGAACACTTTCACTTGCCGCCATGCCGAAGGCCACTGGCCCCACCGCAGGTGGTCACTTCGCTGCCCACTGAACCTTGCTCAGATCCACGCCGTCTTTCGCCATCTCGTAGAGCGGCGAAAGCTGGCGCAGTTTCTTTACCACGTCAATGACCTTGGCAGCCACGTAATCCACCTCAGCCTCGGTGTTGAAGCGGCCCAGCCCGAAGCGAATCGAGCTATGAGCTACATCGTCGCCAAGGCCCAATGCCTTCAGCACGTAGGAGGGCTCCAGTGTGGCCGAGGTGCAAGCCGAGCCGCTGGAAACCGCCACGTCGTTGATGCCCATCAGCAGCGACTCGCCCTCGACGTACAAAAAGCTCATATTCAGATTGCCGGGCACGCGATGCTCCATCGAGCCATTCACGTGAACGTAGTCCAGCGCCGCTTCGAGCTTATCTTTCAGACGGTCGCGCAGGCCGGTTAGACGCTTGGATTCCTCGCCCAATTCCTGCTCGGCAATTTCGCAGGCCTTGCCCAGGCCCACAATGCCAGGCACATTCAGCGTTCCAGACCTCATGCCGCGCTCGTGGCCGCCGCCATCAATCTGCGCCGTGATCTGCACGCGCGGATCGCGCCGCCGAACGTAGAGCGCGCCCACGCCCTTGGGCCCGTAAATCTTGTGCGCGGAAATCGACATCAAGTCGATATTGTCGGCAATCACGTTGACCGGAACCTTGCCGACCGCCTGCACAGCGTCGCAGTGGAAGAGCACGTTCTTTTCGTGGCAGAGCTTTCCGATTTCGGCGATGGGCTGCAAGACGCCGATCTCGTTGTTGGCCGCCATGATTGAAACCAGAATGGTCTGGTCGTCCATGGCCCGCCGCAGGTCTTCGAGGTCGATGATTCCGTTCTCTTTCACCGGCAGATAGGTGACGCGGAAGCCATGCTTTTCCAGCCGTTTGCAGGTGTCCAGCACCGCCTTGTGCTCGGTCGCCTGGGTGATGATGTGGTTGCCGCGCTCGCGGTACATTTCAGCCACGCCCTTGATGGCCAGGTTGTCGCTCTCGGTGGCGCCAGAGGTGAAGATGATCTCCTTGGCGGTGGCGCCGATCAGATGCGCAATCTGCTCGCGCGCGGCGCTGACGGCCTTCTCCGCCTCCCAGCCGAAGGAGTGGTTGCGGCTGGCCGCGTTGCCGAACTTCTGCGTGAAATACGGCAGCATCGCCTCCAGAACCCGCGTATCGAGCGGCGTGGTGGCGTGATTATCCATGTAGATCGGCAGGCTGACCCCGGCCGGCACTTCCACTTGACTGGCAACTGTGCTCATCTTCGTCTCCATCCTCATTCAGGCTCCGCTCGGCGCGAAGCGAAAGAATTCCGTTACAAATTCAATGCAACCAGCGCTTGCTCGGCGGCTTTTTCGTGCTTGGCCAGATCCTGAATGCTGATGCTCTTCAGCACGCCGGCGATGCTCTCGTTCACCCGCGCCAGCGGCTCCTTGATGGTGCAGTTCGTGGTCAGTTCGCAGCCCGTCTTGCCCTTGCTGCACGAGGTAATGAAAAACGGCCCGTCGATGGCTAGAATGACCTCATACGCCGAAATCTCGCGCGCATCTCTGGCCAGCGCATAGCCGCCATTCATGCCGGCATGGGAGCGCAGAAGTCCGGACTTGGTCAACTGCTGCAAAATCTTGGCCAGCAGTTGCGCCGGGATTCCATAGGCGTCGGCCACATCCTTGGTGCTCAGGGCAACCGTTTCCGGGTGCTCGGCCAGGAACTTGAGCGCCATCAGCCCGTAATCCGCTTTTTTGGTCAACTTGAGCATTGAATATCCGACTTCTTCAGTCCACATTCAGTATACGACTATTTCTGTCGGGAATTCAAGCGCCGGCAAAAAATTGCTCCGGCCCGGCCAAATAAATTCCAGGAATAGTCAAATTTTGTTTTGAAAAGGCGGGAGAATACCGCTACAATCTGGCGGTAGAGTAGTTGAATCCACTGATACCAAGAGCGATGGCCACCGTCTGCAAGCACCCCAAGGTACGCATTGTCTCCCGGCACGACGACGTCGAGTATGTCGAGTGCCTGGAGTGTGGCGAAGTCTTTGACTCCGAAGAGTTTCACGACATGGAGATCGAAGAGGACGTCGAACAGGAACCCAGCCCGGAAGACGCCTGAAGCACCAGCGATTGACTGCGCGGCGTGACAAAGCAGGATTTCCGGCTCCCGATACGAAGGTCCGGTGTTCTGGCAGAGGCCTGCGCCTACTTTTTTTCGTGCCCGCCGGCGGACTGAGGGGCCAGCTTTCTGGTCGCGCTCCAGGCGTAGTGCAACCCCGAGATGATGGTCAGCGCCATCGTCGCCCAGAGCGCCCAGGTAACAAAAATGGCCATCGGGCGAACCCAGGCCGACTGCGGCAGCGCGTGTTGCGACAGCGCTTTTTGCAGCAGCACAGCGGCCACCGTGGTTACCTGGACCAGGGTATTGGCCTTGCCGAAGATGCTGGGGCTGAAATCACGGCGTCCGGCGGCTGCATAGAGAATGGCCGAGACCACCAGAATCCCCAAATCCCGACCGAAGACCAGCGCCGTGACCCGCGCGGGGACCAATCCTTCGTAGGTGAGCACGAGGAAGAGCGTGCTGAGCAGCAGCTTGTCGGCGACCGGATCAAGATACTCACCCAGCATGGTGCGCTGCTTCAGCAGGCGCGCCAGCAGACCATCAAGCGCATCTGTCAGTCCAGCGACTACGAACAGCCCCAAGCTCAGCGCATAGCGGTGTTCGAGGACGGCGGCCACCAGAAACGGCGCCAAGCAGATGCGCAACAGCGTAAGCAGGTTGGGCGTGGTGCGGAAGCGATTCAATCGTTTGATTGCGGCGTCATTCATGGTCTTCAAGGAGACTGGCACTCCCTTGGCGCAGGCCGGAATGCCTGGCCGCGAACGGGTTCGCCTTCAGTCAACGATGGTACAGCACGGCGGGTGTTTTGCGCGCGCCTTTTCCCTTCGCACGAATCCTGATAGACTACATAAGTTGCATTGCAGGCGCGTAGCTCAGTTGGTTAGAGCGCTTCCCTGACACGGAAGAGGTCGCTGGTTCGAGTCCAGTCGTGCCTACCATATTTAGATTTGGAGCCATCCAAAGACATTCAAGAAGAAACGATAAACCGCTGAGGAATCAGGCGGGGCGCAGGTCCGAATTCCGGAATATGGGATACGATGACGCGTTCCGAAGACACGGCCCGTTCCGGACGAAAAGGATTTTGCGTCCCAGCCAGGCCTGCGACCGTCCAATTGAGTGAAACGATACGGAATTGACCTTCTGCGGGCTCGACGCGCACTTTGGCGGCCTGCTATGAGAAAAACGGGAACGCGGCTGCCAATCGACTCCGTCAGCCGGTCATTGTCATCCATCGGGCACAAACCGGAATCCAAGCGGAAGTTCGGTGTGAATGCCGCGGCGCCAGGGATCAAGTGAGGAAGGACGCATTGAAACGTTTTGTTGAAATAAGTTGTTTTGTTTTAATTGGGTTAGCGGCAGCGGGCTGCCATAAGAAGCCGGCCGCGCCGGCGGCGGCGCAGGCGATGCCCGTGCAGACCATCGCGGTCACGCTTTCGCCGGTGGACCATTCCAGCGAGTATGTGGCCACCATCAAGTCGCGCCGCTCAGCCACCTTGCAGCCGCAGGTGAGTGGAACACTGACGCAGATTCGCGTTCATTCCGGCGACCACGTGAAGGCCGGCCAGGCGCTGATGACGATCGATCCGCGGCAGCAGTTGGCCACGGTCGCCTCGGCGCGCGCCACCGAACGGCAGAAGAAGTCGCTCTACGACTACAACACAATCGAGATCGAACGGCAGCGCAAGCTGTTCGAGGCTGGCGTGACCAGCCGCGACGCCTACGACCAAGCGCGGCAGTCCTTCGGCAACACCAAGGCGGATTACGAGTCGGCCGTCGAACTGCGCAAGACACAGGAACAGGAACTGGCCTATTACACCATCCGCGCGCCGTTTGCTGGCGTGGTGGGCGACATTCCGGTTCACGTGGGCGACTACGCTTCTCCCGCCACGTTACTGACCACCGTCGATGAAAGCAAGGATCTGGAAGCGTACATCTATGTTCCGACGGAGCGCTCCAGCCAGATTCGTCTGGGGCAGGCAGTCGAGCTGGTGGACAACACCGGCAAGCTGGTGGAGAGAACCAAAATCGACTTCGTCTCTCCGCAGGTGGATAGCTCGCTGCAGGGCATTCTGGTCAAGGCGCCGGTTCATTCCTCGCCCGAATTGCTGCGCAACGCGCAGATGATCAAGGCGCATGTGATATGGGGAACCAGCCAGATGCCTTTGGTGCCGGTGCTGGCGGTTACGCGCCAGGGCGAGCAGAGCTTCGTCTACGTGGCGCAACAGCAGAATGGCCACTCCATCGCTCATCAGACGCAAATTACTCTCGGCGATGCGGTGGGCAACAATTACTCCATCTCCTCGGGGCTGAATGTCGGTGACCGGGTCATCACTTCCAGCACCCAGTTTCTGGTGAACGGCATGCCGGTTATGTTGCTGCCCGGAGCCTAGAGCACAAACTGGAAAACACCTCTCGGCGGTGAGCCGGAAGCCGGCACACAGGGCACTGGTCATCCCGCGCCCGTTGCAAGCGAAAAGAAAGGCATCCCTTGTTCGTAGATTTCTTCATCCATCGGCCTGTCTTTGCGACGGTCTGCGCGCTGCTGATCATTCTGGCCGGGGCGATTTGCATTCCCCAGCTTCCGGTCGCCATGTACCCCACGCTGGCGCCTCCACAGGTGAATGTCAGTTGCAACTATGTGGGCGCCAACGCCGACACGGTCGAGAAGGCCGTCACCATTCCATTGGAAGAATCAATCAATGGCGTTGAGGGAATGCGCTACATCAGTTCATCGAGCACCAATAGCGGCTCCAGTTCGATTACCACAACCTTCAAGACCGGCTACGATCTCTCAATTGCCGCCGTGGACGTGCAGAATCGCGTGGCCAGCGCGGAAGGGCGTCTGCCCGCGGCGGTGACCTCGACCGGCATTACGATCACCAAGTCGAGAAGCAACTATGTCTTCGGCGCCGGCTTCTTCACCCGGGACGGCCGCTATTCCGAGGAGTTCATCTCCAACTATCTCGACGTATACGTCAAGGACGCGATCAAGCGCATTCCCGGCGTGGGCGACGTAACCATCATGGGCGAGCGCAAATACGCGATGCGCCTCTGGCTGGACCCGGTGCGGCTGGCTGCCCATGGACTGACGGCGACCGACGTGGTCAACGCGCTTGCGGAGCAGAACGTAGAGGTTCCCGCCGGTCAGCTCGGCCAGCCCCCCGCGGATAAGAATCAAGCCTTCCAGGTGCCGGTGCGCGTCGTGGGCCGGCTTACCGATCCCGGCGAATTCGACAAAATTATCGTCAAAAACAACGCCAACGGCCTGGTGATGGTCAAGGATGTGGGCCATTCGCTGGTCGGCGCGGAGGACTACAGTTCAGGTCTGAAATATAACGGGCGCGAGGCGGTCGGCATCGGCGTGCAACAGCTATCGAACGCCAACGCGCTGGATGTGGACACGCAGGCCAAAGGCGCGCTGGTGAAACTCTCGAAGGACTTTCCGCCGGGCCTGGAATACGCCATCGCCTTCGACTCGACGACCGTCATCGGCGATTCGATCCGCGAAGTGCTGGAAACCCTGGCCGAAGCCATCCTAATCGTGATCGCGGTTATCTTCCTCTTCCTGCTGGATTGGCGCGCAACCATCATTCCCGCCGTCACCATTCCGGTTTCGCTGATCGGCACCTTCGCCTTCATCAAGGTCTTCGGCTTCTCGATCAATACGCTTACGCTCTTCGGCATCACGCTGGCCACGGGCCTCGTGGTCGATGACGCCATCGTGGTCATTGAAAATGTGCAGCGCCACATTGCCATGGAGCACTCCAATCCCCACGAGGCCACCTCGCGGGCCATGGGCGAGGTGACCAGCGCGGTCATCGCCACGTCGCTGGTGCTGATCGCCGTCTTTGTGCCGGTCTCGTTCTTTCCCGGCACCACGGGCATTCTCTACCGGCAGTTTTCGCTGACCATCGCCTGCGCCATCGCCATCTCGGCCTTCAACGCGCTTACGCTTTCGCCGGCGCTATCAGCCATGTTCCTGCGCGGCGAGGCGGATCGTCCCAACCAGTTGGACTTCCTGCATAGCCGGACAGCCTCGCGCGTCTTTGCCAAATTTGTCCATGAAGCCGATGCTTCGATTGACTGGCTATCCAGCACCTATGCCAAGTCCATTCACGAGGTTCTGCATCTGCGCTACCTGATGCTGGTGCTTTTTGTGGCTGGCCTGGGCGCTACGGTCTGGATTTACCAGAAGGTGCCCACGGGCTTCATTCCCCAGGAAGATCAGGGGTACACGATGGTTATCGTGCAGGCGCCTCCGGGGTCTTCGCTGTCTTATACCTCTTCGCTGATGGACCGCGCGGGGGCCATTATTGCCCAGAATCCTGACGTGCGAGGTTCCTTCAATATCGTGGGTTTCAGCTTCAGTGGCAGCGCTTCAAACTCCGGCATGATGTTTGTGAGTCTCAAGCCCACGGCAGAGCGGCGCGGCAAAGGCCACACCGCCGCGGATATTGTCGCGGACCTCTCGCCCAAGCTGAGCCGGCTGCTCATGGCGTCTAATGGCGGCATGGTGGCCATCATACAGCCTCCGGCGGTCTCAGGAGTTGGCAGCTACGGCGGCTTCCAGTTCATGCTTCAGGACCAGGGAAACAATACGCTCTCCGATCTGGACCGCGTGGCACATCAGATTGTCTCCACCGGCAACCGGCGCAAGGATATGACCGGCCTGCTGACCACCTTCTCCGCCAACGACCCGCAGGTGCTGGTGACCATCGATCGCGAAAAGGCCAAGGCAATGAACGTCCCCTTCTCGCAGATCACCACCACGCTGGGCGTGTTCATGGGCTCGGAGTACGTAAACGACTTCGACTACAACAACCGAACCTATCGCGTCTATGTCCAGGCCGACCAGCCCTTCCGCATGACCGCCAGCGCGCTGCATGACTTCTATGTGCGCTCGGACTCGGGCCAGATGATTCCGCTGGACAATCTGGCGACCGTGGCGGAGAGTTCAGGCCCGCCGGTCATCAACCACTACAACCTCTTCCGCGCGGTTGAAATCGACGGTTCGCCCGCGCCCGGCTATAGCACCGGCCAGGGAATCGCCGGCATGGAGGATCTGGCCAAGCAAACGATGATGCCCGGCATGAACTATCAATGGACCGGCTTGACGCTGGACGAAATCGAATCCAGCGGCAAGGCGATTCTGATCTTCGGATTGGGTATTCTGGTTATCTATCTGACGCTTTCGGCGCTTTATGAGAGCTTCGCGCTGCCGTTCATCATCCTGCTGGCCGTGCCCATGGCCGTGCTGGGCGCATTGGGACTGGTGGCGGCGCGGGGAATGACCAACGACGTTTACTGCCAGATCGGGCTGGTCATGCTGATCGGCCTTTCGGCCAAGAACTCGATTCTGATCGTCGAGTTTGCCGAGCAATTGCGCAAGAAGGGCCGCTCCATCCGCGAAGCCGCCATTGAAGCCGCCGAATTGCGCCTGCGACCGATTCTGATGACCTCGTTCGCCTTCATTCTTGGCATTCTGCCACTGGCCTTCGCCACCGGCGCAGGCGCTCTGGGCCGCCGTTCCGTGGGCACCACCATTGTCGGTGGAATGTTGCTCTCGACCGTTCTCAACCTGTTCTTTATTCCCGTGCTCTACGTGATTCTGAGCCGTCTGTTCAGGAGCGGCGACGCCCCGGCACCGGAAACGGCCCAGGCGTAAAGGGCAGCATCTCAGTTCCCGTCCCATTCTTTCGTCTGTTTCCCGGCGAAAGAGTGGGAAGGCATTCACCTTGAAACGACCATGTAAAAAATGATTGCGCTGATCCGCTTCGCTATTTCGTGCGCGAAATAGCGAAGCCATGCTCCGAAACTTGGCTGAGATGGGTGGTTTGCCAGTTAAACTTGAATAGAGCAGCATGAAACTGAGGCCGGAACTCCGGCGCGGGGAGACTGGAAGAATGACAACAGCGATCAAGTTTGGCACTTCGGGCTGGCGGGCGATTGTGGCCGATGAATTCACCTTGGCCAATATCCGGCTGGCGGTGGCGGGCATTGCCGCCTACGTGAAGACGCTTCCGGAGCCGCATCGCGTGCTGGTGGGCCGCGATCCGCGCTTCCTGGGCGAGAGTTTCGTGGACGAGGCGGCGCGGGTGCTGGCCGCCGCTGGCGTCACGCCCATTGTGATTCCCGAAGCCGCGCCCACGCCAGCCATCGCCTACGCGGTGCGCGAGCTGAAAACCTCCGGCGCGATCAACTTTACCGCCTCGCACAATCCGCCACAGTATAACGGCATCAAGTATTCGACCCCCGACGGCGGACCGGCGCTGCCCGCCGTGACCGGGCAGATCGAGGCGGCGATCCTCGCGCTGCAAAGCAACGGCGCGACGGTTGCCAAGGCCAACCCGCCGGAGGGCGGCTTTGAGACGGCCGACGTAAAGCCAGCCTTCCTGAAGCGACTGGCTGAACTCGTGGATCTGAAGGCCATCGCCAAATCAGGCATCAAGGTGGTCTACGACCCCTTCTGGGGCGCGGGACGCGGCTACATTACCGATATTCTGCGCGAGGCCGGGGTCACGGTCGAAACGGTTCACGACTACCGCGACGTGCTCTTCGGCGGCCACGCGCCGGAGCCTTCGGACGCGCTGCTGGGCGACGCCAAGGCAAAGATGAAGGAGATTGGCGCGCAACTCGGCCTGGCCACCGATGGCGACGCCGACCGTTTTGGCGTACTGGACGCCGACGGCACGTTCATCCAGCCGAATTACGTGATTGCGCTTCTGTTCGACTACCTGGTGGAGACGCGCGGCTGGCGCAACGGCGTGGCCAAAAGCGTGGCCACCACCAACCTGATTAACGCCTTGGCCGAGTACCACAAGGTGCCGCTCTACGAGACGCCGGTGGGCTTCAAGTACATTGGCGAACTGATTAACGGCGATAAGATCGCCATTGGCGGCGAAGAGTCGGCGGGGCTGACCATCCGCGGCCACGTGCCGGAGAAGGATGGCGTGCTGGCCGGCCTGCTGGTGGCCGAGTTGGTTGCCCATCGCGGCCAGACGCTGGGCGCGCAACTGAAGGAGCTATTTGCCAAGGTTGGTTCCTTCTATCCTGTTCGGGAGAATTTCCGCTTGACTGAAGAGCGCAAGGCCGCGTTCACTGAGAAGTTGAAGACCGATCCGGCGGAGCTGAGCGGGCGCAAGGTTGCCAAGATTGTGCGCACCGACGGGCTGAAGCTCATCTTTGAAGATGGCTCCTGGGTTTGCTATCGCCTCTCTGGGACCGAGCCAGTGGTGCGCGCCTACTCGGAGGCGCGCAGCGAGCAGGATACGGATGCGCTGAAGGCCGCGGCCGAGAAGTTTGTGCTCGACTAGGGCGGATAGGATTTATGCCGGACGAGAAGACAAAAACGCAGACCGCCGCGCCCGATCCCATGCCCACGCGGGCGCTGAGTTTTGCGCAGCGGGCTTGGCGTCCGGCGGTCTCGGTGGTGGCCGTGCTGCTGGCGCTGCTGCTCGGCTGGCACGTCTTCAGCGGCAAGAATGGCATCTCGGTCTGGGAACAGAAGCGCGCCGAGGATCGCCAATTACGCAAGGAGATCGACGGCCTCAACGAGGAAAATGCACGTCTGCGCAACCGCATCCAGCAACTCCAGACCAACCCGGACGCTATCGGCCAGGTGGCGCGCGACAAATTGCACTATGCCAAGCCCAACGAGGTGATTGTCACCATGCCCGCGGAGAAGCCGGCGCAGACACCGGCGGCGGGCGCGGGCAAATAGACCCACCAAGCCAGCGATCAATATGCCAAACGAAGCCATGGTCATCATCGACGTGCAGAATGCCATTCTTGGCACAGCCAGCACGCCGCGGCAAATGAAAAACCATGCCGCGCTGGACGAAGTTGTTGTGCGCATCGCAGCCTTGATCGGGCAAGCGCGCAGCCAGGGCATTCCTGTCTTGTTTGTGCAACACGATGGACCGCCCGGCTATCGTCTTGAAACCGGCGCGCCCGGCTGGGAGATTCGGCCCGAAATTGCTCCCCTCGCCGGCGAACCTGTCATTCACAAAACGGCCTGCGATTCGTTTTTCGAGACTACGCTGGCCACAGAGCTGAAAGCGCGCCAGATCGGCAAGCTGATCGTTGCCGGTTGCATGACGCAATATTGCGTCGATACCACTGTGCGCAGGGCTGTGAGCCTCGGATACGATGTCACACTGGTCAGCGATGGGCACATGACCGCCGATTTTGGCGGGCTTACTTACGAACAAATCATTGCCCATCACAACGCGCTGCTGGATGGCTTCGATGCCGGATCGCATACAGTGCGGGTGGTGCCGCATGATCGGATCTTTTGAGCAGTGCTATCGCGCCGAATCAATATTCAGCATCGCCGCCGCCACGATAATCTGGCCATAACTCAGCCCGCCATCGCCAGGGCTTACATGGACGTGCTGAAATACCTCGAAGCCCGCCGCCTCTAACTTCATGCGCAGCAAACGAGTTAGACGGCGGTTGTGCAGGCAGCCTCCGCTCATCGCCACCTGGCTAACTCCCGTGACCTTTCGCGCCAACTCCGCCGCACGCACAAAACCGTCGGCCACGCCGGCATGGAAGCGCGCCGCAATGCGCGCCCGGCTTACCCCGGCCTGTAAATCGCACACGAGTTCGCGCCAAAGCGGCGCGGCGCTGATGCGCACCGGCTCCCGGCCAGCCCAATCACCGCCAATGAGTTCCATCGCATAGCCCGGCTCATCGTCCGGCTGATCCACTGCTACGCCCTCCAGCTCGATGGCCGCCTGCGCCTCGTAATCGACCGCGCGCCGCCGCAGCACGACGGCGGCGGCCGCATCGAAGAGCCGCCCCAGGCTCGACGTGAGTGGCGCATTCACCCCCCGCTCCATCATCCGCTCCAGCACACGAGCCTCTTTCGCGGTTGCGCCCGTAAGCGCCAGCGTGTCGCGCGAAACAGCGTCAAAGCCCGCGGCGCGCAAATGCCCAAGCGCCATGCGCCATGGCTCTCGGATCGCCGCCTCGCCGCCCGGCATCGGCACATATTCCAGATGCGCGAAGCGCTCAAAGCCGCGCGGGCGCGCCAGCAGCACTTCCCCGCCCCAGATGCGCCCGTCGGTTCCGTAGCCGGTGCCGTCAAGCGCCAGGCCAATCACCTCGCCCGTCAGATTGTGCTCGGCCATGCAGCCAGCAATGTGCGCATGATGATGCTGCACGGCAATCAGCGGCAACCCGCGCTCGCTCGCCCACTTTTTGGCCCACTCGGTCGAAAGATAACCCGGATGCAGATCGTGCGCCACCGTTTGCGGCTCAATCTCAAAGGTGCGCATCAAATGCCGTAAGGACTCCTCGAAAAACTCCAGCCCGGTCAGGTTTTCCAAGTCGCCCAGGTGCTGGCTCTGGTAAGCGAACCGGCCCTGCGCCAGCGCAAAAACGTCTTTCAAATGCCCGCCGACGGCCAGCAGCGGCGGCGCATCGAAGGGCAGTTCGACCCCCAGCGGCACAAATCCGCGCGCCCGGCGAATCAGTTGCGGCGCGCCATCCACCTCGGCAACCACCGAG
>Ga0224529_1001122_pt1 | contig 17279 bp, 12 predicted proteins | sample CBST50metaG_FD_179893 | JGI IMG/M metagenome (GOLD analysis project Ga0224529, IMG submission 179893) | Peat soil microbial communities from Stordalen Mire, Sweden - C.B.S.T50 | ecosystem: Environmental > Terrestrial > Soil > Wetlands > Peat | place: Sweden: Norrbotten County, Stordalen Mire... | reverse complement strand
GGACTGGACAACAACGAACGTGAGCAAGGATTTGCCGGCATTCGGCCATCGCTCGATGCGATCTCCGAAGTCCGCGTGTTGACGAACAACTATGCCGCAGAGGTCGGTCGTACGGCCGGCGCAGTCGTGAACATTATTACGAAGGCGGGCACAAACAGCTATCATGGCTCCGCATACGAGTACCTTCGCAATGACATCTTCGACGCCAAGGACTTCTTTACTTCCGTCGGCGGCAAAACGCCTGAATACCGCCAGAATGTGTTCGGAGGAAGCCTGGGCGGACCTATCAGGAAGAACAAGACCTTCTTCTTCGGGGATGTTGAAGCCAACCGTACCATTCAGGGAGTTGTTTCTACCAGCACTGTTCCGACGGCGTTCGAACAGAGCAATCCAGGCGACTTTTCCGATATAGGCGGACCGGTAGTTCCGGCAAACTCGATAAGCGGAACTGGTCTCGCATATTTCAAGATGTATCCGAAACCGACAAACACCAAGCTCATCAATAACTTTGTCAGCCAGTTCAACAAAACTCAAAATGCGATCAGCACCGACGACCGTGTCGACCATCAGTTCGGTGCCAAGGACACGATGTTTGTGCGCTTCGGCTACAATCCTGTCACTACCTTCATTCCAGGCGCGCTGCCAGACACAACGGCCGGCGGAACCACTGTTAATCCAGGTGGAGCGAGCAACTCAAAGACTGTGGCCACTAACATACAGGCTAATTACATTCACATCTTCAGCCCGAGCCTCGTGTTGGAATTGAAAACGGGCTACACCCGGATCAACATCAAGACCGAGCCGGGAAATCACGGCCTCTCTCTAGCGTCGAAGCTGGGACTTGTCGATAGTTACACAGCGTCAGACGCAACAGGTCTTCCCTATATGTGGATGCTGTCCGGAGACTATACGTCGCTGGGGGACGGCCTGTTTATCCCCATTTACGATATTAATAACACCTTTCAGTATAATGGCGCTCTCACCTATTCGCGGCAAAGCCATAATCTCAAGGCTGGCGGAGCAATCATTCGGCGCGAGCTGAATTACTTCCAGGACCAGTGGAGCCCGCAAGGCGGTTTTGTTTTCGGCCCTTCCGGGACCTACAGTAATACGCTGGCAAATCTCTTGGCTGGATTGCCGTACTTTTCCGAACGCGGAAATGATCTTGCTCATCAAGGTCTGCGCTCATGGGAGCCGAGCCTGTACGTTCAGGACGATTGGCATGCCAAGCCGTGGTTGACGATTAACCTTGGTGTTCGTTGGGAGGCATACACGCCGATCACAGACGCACACGACAAGTTCGCCAACTTCGATGTGCAGCAGTTAAAAATCCTGGTTGCCGGCAAAGGAACAAGTTCCAGCGGCGGGGTGAAGTCCGACTACAAGGATTTCTCGCCACGAGTGGGTGCAGAGATCAACCTGGGGCACGGCACGGTGGTTCGCGGTGGATTCGGGTACAGTTATTATCCGCCCATTATGCAAACGCAAGTGGAGAACGCGAACGCACCATTCAGCTATATCTGTTTTCCTTGCTACAGTGCAACTTTTCCGAACTTGCCGGTTCCGAGTGCCGATGCGTCGAATCCAGTTGGCACCGTCAGCGCCATCGACATGAATATCAAAAACGCGTATGTTCGCCAGTTCAATTTCTTTGTCCAAAAACAGATAGGTTCTAACTCCATCAGTGTCGGCGGAGTAGGGGAGAATGGTCGGCGTGCGTTGTTCTTGCGGAATGCCGATCAGCCACTTCCCGCAGGCGTCGGAAAGGCGACACCGGCTTACGTGTATGCATCGCAGTTACCGAATGTCACGAACATTCAGTTTATCGACAACAGTGGGGTATCCAACTACTACGGATTTCAAGCGGAGTTTCATCGTTCGAGCACCAAGGGCCTGACATTCAATGGGAACTACACATGGGGGCACGGCCTGTCGAATAGCGTACAAGCGGCAAGCACGTATACCAACCCATCGCCAGCGCTGGTGACCAACGATCCGATGTACGACTACGGAAACTCACCGCTGGACGTACGGCATAGGGTTGCCGGATCGCTGTCGTACGAGTTGCCGCTTGGCAAGACGGCTCATGGCTTGGAGGCTGCGGCCATTTCTGGTTGGCAAGCGACTCTGATGGGCTTCTGGCAAACGGGGATCCCGTTTACGGTTGTCGACTCGACGGCTGCGATCAACCTTCCCGGTGTGAACAGCGATCGTCCAAATCAGAGCGGTTCTGCGGTGCTGTCTCATCCGTCCATCGGCAAATGGTTCGATACCTCGGTATTTTCAACGCAGTCTGTTGGAGTGGCGGGGAACGAACATAGCGACTCGGTATATGGGCCACGGGCGCGGGTGTTGAATGCTTCATTGTTGAAGGACTTCTCCGTATTGGAAAGTCTACGAGTGCAGTTCCGTGCGGAGTTTTTCAACATCACGAATACGCCGAACTTTGGTCAACCCGGAAACGACTTGACCACAAAACAATTCGGAGTCGTGTCGGCCACGGCCGGGAATATGAATCCCCGCCAAATGCAATTTGCATTAAAGCTCCACTTTTAGGCAGATGCTGCCCTTTGACTATGTGTGTTCGGTGCGGCGCTTGCTGCAAACATGCATTGTCTTGATCTGAGGCGGCGAGTTCGCTCAGACTCGCCGCAAGATTTTGCGGTGCCATGTAGTGATGGCATCTGGTTTAACAGGAAGTGTGGAGCTTGGTGAGGGAGATATGTCAGAACTTCAGTAAGAGATTTCCAGCCAGACATTGGGTTGCCCCAATTCCTGGAATCATGGTAAGGATGCTGACTGCCCCCAGGTTTGCCCAACCTCGATTGTGGGAGTGAGAGTGCATTTGGAAGTAAGCATAAATATGCACACTTGATCGATAATGTATACTGATTTCACGCAAGAAAAACTGCAAACGATCGGCGAGACAGAAAACATGACATCTTCATTGGCGACTGATTTCACAAAACTCGAGAAGCAAGCAGTGCGTACGCGCATCCGTAGCTTGCAGATGGTGCACCGGGCAAAACTTGGCCACCCCGGGGGAGACTTTTCCTCAGCGGACATTCTGACTGCGCTCTATGGGGCGATCCTCCATGTGGATCCGTCCAACCCGTGCGCCCCGGAACGCGACCGCTTCATCATGAGCAAAGGGCATTGTTCGAGTGCGCTCTATGCTACCTTGGCTGGTGCAGGGTTTCTGTCGGACGCGGATCTTGATACTTATATGGCCCCTCTATCGAAACTGAACGGGCATCCCGACCGCAATAAGGTCGCGGGAGTAGAGGCGAACACAGGTCCCCTGGGCCACGGTCTGCCCATTGGTGTGGGCTGTGCGCTGGCAGCGAAAATAAGCGGCGCTTCGTGGCGTACTTACGTGCTGGTGGGCGACGGGGAACTGCAGGAGGGGAGTAACTGGGAAGCAGGTATGTGCGCATCGCAATACAAGCTGGATAACCTGGTTCTGATCATTGACCGCAATCGGATACAGCAGGGCGACTTCACGGAAAACACCATCAATATGGAGCCCATGGCCGAGCGCTGGCGGTCCTTCGGTTGGGATGTTCACGAAGTTGATGGCAACAACATGCATGCGGTAGTCGAATGTCTCCGCGCTGCTCCCTTCACGCCCAACATGCCGAGTTGTATTTTGGCGCACACGATCAAGGGCAAGGGTGTGTCTTTTATGGAAAACCGTCCATCATGGCATCATCATGTGCCGACCGACGATGAGTTACAAAAGGCAATTGCCGAGCTGGAAAGGGGCCAACTGTGAGCCGGATGGTAGATTGTCGTAATGCGTATTCCCAGAAGCTTGAAGAGATGGCGTTGGCGGATGAGCGCATCGTAGCCGTGGTGAACGACTCAGTTGGATCTGCTAAGCTGAAAGGCTTTCAATCCAAGTTCCCGCAGCGTTTCATCAATGTTGGCATTGCTGAGCAAAACATGGTGGGCGTCAGCGCTGGATTGGCCAATGGCGGCAAAATTCCCTACGTGTGCGGAGCGGCGTGCTTCCTGACCGCACGGGCCATGGAGCAGATCAAGATCGATCTCGGGTACTCGAACCACAACGTCCGGTTAGTAGGCATCTCTTCCGGCATGGCGTACGGGGAGTTGGGACCTACACATCAATCCATTGAAGATGTGGGTTGGATGCGCATCATTCCAAACATGACAATCATTGTGCCGGCAGACGCGATTGAAACCGAAGCAGTGATGGAGTATAGCGGGATCCACAAGGGGCCCATGTTTCTTCGCATGAGCCGTATCCCGGTGCCGGACCTTTTTGAAGTCGGCATGAAGTTTGAACTCGGCAAGGCAATCCGTTTGCGTGAAGGGAACGACATCACCCTGATGGCCAATGGGGTGATGGTGTGCCGCGCCTTGCAGGCGGCCGAGGAACTGCAGAAGGCCGGGATATCGGCACGTGTTCTGAACATGTCGTCGGTAAAGCCCATCGACCGCGAGGCGATCATCGATGCAGCACGGGACACGGGCGGCATTGTGACAGCGGAAGAGCATTCCATCTATGGAGGATTGGGTGGCGCAGTAGCCGAGATTGTGACGCAGACTCACCCGGCCAAGATGCGCATTTTAGGTGTCCCTGGAGTGTTTGCACCCACAGGTTCCGCCGAGTTTCTCCTGGAGCATTTCGGCCTAACGGCCGAAGGCATACGGTCCGCGGCGGTTGAACTTCTGAAGGCGAGGTAACAGCTCATGATAGGCGACCTGATTCTCGCATTGGACCAGGGAACTACGAACACCAAGGCCGTGCTGGTAGATAGCGCGGGGAAGGTGGTGTTTCGCTCATCGGTTGCGATGCGCGTAGCTACCACTAGCGCTGGATATGTTGAACAGGACGCGAGCGAGATTTGGCGTGCCAGTTGCAAGGTCATCCAGTCCTGTCGCGAAAAGGCTGGGGGCGATGCGATTGCCGCCATCGGAATCACGAACCAGCGCGAAACAGTAGTGCTTTGGGATCGGCGCACCGGGGAGCCGATAGCGCCGGCCGTGGTGTGGCAATGCCGGCGCTCGGCCGAGCGCTGTGCGCAGTTGGTCCGCGAGGGAAAGGAGCCGCTCATCCAGAGCCACACCGGGCTACGTGTGGACCCGCTATCCTCCGCGAGCAAGGTCGAATGGCTCCTGGACCACACGGACGGGCTACGCGCACGCGCCGAGGCGGGCGAAGTATGCCTCGGCACCGTGGATAGCTGGCTTATCTATAAGTTGACAGGAAGAGCTGTTCATGCGACCGATGCCAGCAACGCTTCTCGGACCCAGCTTTTCAACTTGGTGGAGGGGCAATGGGACGAAGAGATGCTTCGGTTATTTCGTATTCCAGCCGCCATGCTTCCTTCGGTGGTCGCATCGAGCGGAATCATTGGCGAAACAGCCGCAGTGGACGGCATTCCGGGTGGAATTCCGATTGCCAGCGCTATCGGTGACTCGCACGCTGCGTTGGTAGGGCACGGTGTGTTCTCTCCAGGTCCGGTCAAGGCTACATACGGGACAGGCTCTTCCCTAATGACATTATGTACTGATGCTGGCGTTGCGGATGGCACGTTGGCGCGGACGGTTGCCTGGGCGAGGGACGGCAAGTTGCAGTATGCGCTCGAAGGCAACATTACGATGACCGGCGCGTCGGTGCAATGGGTGGGAGACTTCCTACAGTCCAATACGCCGGTCAAGAGCGCTCTTACGCTAGCTGCCTCCGTTAGCGATTCTGATGGGGTGTATCTGGTTCCCGCCATGAACGGTCTGGGCGCGCCCTACTGGGATAGTGAGGCTCGCGGGGCGATTTTTGGCCTGACGCGCACCTCAACGACGGCGCACTTGGCCCATGCCGCGATTGATGCTATTGCGCATCAGGTTGCTGACGTCTTTGAGGAGATGCAGCGGCGACAACCCGGCATGGCCTCGGCCCTCTATGCGGACGGCGGCGCCAGCGAGAATAGCGATTTGATGCAACTCCAGGCCGATTTGCTCGGGCAGCCTGTTCTGCGCTCAAGATGTCCAGAGCTCTCGGCATTGGGTGCAGCCTGGCTCGCCGGTCTTGGAGTTGGCATCTGGAGTTCGTTCGCGGAATTGGCAGCGATGACGCCGGAACGAGACGTGTTTGAGCCAGTCCTTGACGCCAAGGCCAGAGGGGATATTCGCCGGGGCTGGCACTTTGCGGTGGAAAAAACGCGGTTGCACAATACTGCATATTCGAACGTGCAAGATCATGCATGACGGTGGCACAATAGCTCTTATGTCACGTCAAGATGAAGTACGCCTGATGGCGAAGGTCGCGCGCATGTACTACGGGCTTGGAATCCGGCAGCAAGAGATCACGAAGAGAATGAATATTCATCAGTCGACGATCTCCCGGCTGTTGAAGCGGGCCCGTGAAGCAAATATCGTTCGCATCAGTGTAAGCATGCCCTCCGGTATCTTTCCCAAGTTGGAAGAAGGGATTGAGGAGAAGTACGGGCTCTCGGAAGCAATCGTTGTCGACTGCCTGCCCGATGAGCAGCAGATGGTGAGAGATTTAGGGAATGCGGCAGCCTTCTACCTGGAGACAACAATCAAAGAAGGCGAGGTTCTCGGTATCTCTTCCTGGAGCCGCAATTTGCTGGCCATGGTGGATTCTCTGCATCCAACCCAGCGCGGCAACGGCGGCAAGGTGATTCAGATTCTTGGTGGAATGGGAAGTCCCGAGGCGCAGGGCCATGCCACCAGCCTGACGCAACGGCTGGCATATCTGCTTGGAGCGGCTGCCGTCTTGTTGCCAGCTCCGGGCGTTGTCGGCTCACCTGAAGCAAAAAAGGTGCTGGAAAAAGATAGCTATGTGCAGCAGGTGTTGAGCCTGTTTCCGGAGATCGACACTGCTCTGGTGGGCATCGGATCATTGCAACCTTCCAAGTTGCTGGTTAGCAGCGGCAACAGATTTTCAGCGAACGAAATTGCGCAATTGCATGCCAAGGGCGCGGTGGGCGACATATGCCTGCGGTTCTTCGATGCGGAGGGGCACCCGGTCTCAACTCCGCTGCATAGCCGCGTGATTGGTATCGAACTGGAAGCGCTCAAGTCCGCCAAGCGAGTGGTGGGCGTGGCGGGCGGACCGAGAAAAGGAGAAGCTATTCGCGCGGCGCTTCGCGGCGGTTGGATCAATGTACTGATTACGGACAAAGCGTCCGCAGAAAATCTTTTGAAGGAAGCCGGTCCAAGCAAGAGCCGGTCAGGAGTGAAAAAAGCATCCCGCAAATGATCGCTTCGGGCCAGTGTTCGGAATGAAGTGAGCGGGAATCACAGTGTGTTCAGTAACGGCACACAGGTCGGCAATAAGAAGTTCATGCCGGTAACCGCAACTTTATCCGGGCCAGTTCGCTACTCGGGGTCAAGGCGTCATTGAGAATGGCGCTTTTGTCAGAGAGTCGCGCGATGCGATTGGCCAAGCAAGGGAAGCTATCATGGTAACGATTCAAAGTTATCCAATCGCAGTATTGCTTTGCACCATGACCATGATCTGTTGGGGTTCATGGGCCAACACGCAAAAGCTAGCCACGCGCACCTGGCGGTTTGAACTATTTTACTGGGATTTCATCGTAGGTTTGCTGCTGACCTCACTGCTGGCAGCTTTTACGTTGGGTACGTTTGGCCCGGCCGGCCGTCCTTTCCTTGAGGATCTGGCCCAGAGCGATCTGAGCAGCATCGGTTGGGCGCTGCTTGGCGGCGCGGTCTGGAACTTGGGCAACCTGCTTCTGGTTGCGGCCATTGCGGTGGCCGGCATGGCCATCGGATTCCCCATTGGCGGGGGTATCGCTTGGGTGCTGGGCATCGTGCTGAGTTTTCTTCTAGTTATAATCCAAGGCAAAACCAATCCTGGAAATTCCTACCTCCTGTTCGGCGGAGTCGCGGTCATTGTCCTGGCGATCTATTTGAGCATGAAAGCATATAGCCAGTTGGCGAGTGTGGTCAAAAAAGCCAGTACCAAGGGCATTCTGCTATCCATCGCTGCCGGCCTTTTCATCGCCTTCTTTTACAGTCTTGTGGTGAAGTCCATCGATCCGGTATTTGTCTCCGGAGGTTCAGGCACCCTGATGCCGCTGACCGCCGCATTCTTCTTTACCGTTGGCGCGTTTGTGACGACCATCCTCCTGAATCCGATTTCCATGAAGAAGCCGGTTGAGGGAAGTCCCGTAATGATGGCTGATTACTGGAAAGGAAGTTGGGGAACCCACTTGACCGGGGTTCTCGGCGGAGCGATCTGGAGCGTTGGCATCACCTGCAGCTTTATCGCTGTCGGTGCTGCCGGGCCAGCGGTTTCCTACGCGTTGTCCAACGCCGCTCCGGTGGTTGCCATCCTCTGGGGCGTGCTGGTGTGGAAAGAGTTTGCGCGTGCGCCGCGCGGTACCGGGCGGATTTTGGGCGCAATGTTCGTCTGCTTTCTAATCGGCTTGCTGCTGATTACCTATTCGCGTATTTGATGGGGCATGGAAGGCGAAAGCAATGCAGCCTGCCACGCATGACGAGAACGATGTTGGAGCATTCCGGAAATTCAATCCGGAACAGCAATGGAGCAACAATGGCGAATGAAGTCGTAGCTGTCATTATCGGAAATCGTGATTTCTTTCCCGACGTTTTGGTTGCGGAAGCGCGCAAGGACGTCATTAAACTATTTGCCGAACTCGGCATTGAAACCGTGATGCTGACGCCGGAAGAGAGCAAGCTGGGCGCGGTCGAGACCTGGCAGGATGCCAAGCGTTGCAGTGAGTTATTCAAAAAACATTCTGATCGCATCAGCGGCATCTTTGTCTGTCTTCCGAATTTCGGCGATGAAAAGGCGGTGGCGGATTCAATCCGTCTTTCCGGTCTGAAGGTTCCGATCCTGGTGCAGGCTTCTCCCGACGATCTCGACCAGTTCGGCCTCGATCGCCGTCGCGATGCCTTCTGCGGCAAGATCTCGGTCTGCAACAATCTGCGCCAATACGGCATTCCCTACACGCTCACTCACGATCACACGGTCGCCGTTCTGTCCGACAGCTTCCGTCAGGATCTGCTGCGCTTCCTTGAGGTTTGCCGGGTGAGTAGCGGACTGCGACGGTTGAGAATTGGCGCCGTGGGCGCGCGCCCCAACGCTTTCAATACCACGCGCTACAGTGAGAAGTTGCTGGAGAAATCCGGCATCAGCGTGAATACCGTGGATCTGTCGGAAATCCTAGGCCGCGCCAACGGTCTTGCCAGCGACGACAGCCGCGTGTTGCGTCATGTGGACAAGATCAAGAGCTATGCGGATAGCTCTGCAGCGCCTGCTGAAGCTCTCGTCAAAATGGCGCGCTTGGCCATTGTGCTGGATGAGTGGATGGACGAGCTGGGGCTGGAGGCCACAGCCGTTCAATGCTGGAACTCGCTGCAGAAGAACTTTGGCGTGAATGTCTGCACCATCATGAGCATGATGAGCGAGAGAATGATGCCCAGCGCATGCGAAGTAGATATTGCTGGCGTGGTGTCAATGTACGCGCTGCAACTGGCCTCGGGGCGCCCCAGTGCGCTGGTGGACTGGAACAACAACTACGGCAGCGACCCGAACAAGTGCGTGCTTTTCCACTGTGGCAATTGGGCCAAGGAATTCTTGCCCAATCCCCTCATGGGCTCCGCGGAAATCCTGGGCACAACGCTTGGTCCGGAAAACACAGTTGGCGCATTGGCCGGCCGCACGCCCAGCGGTCCGCTTACCTATGCCCGTGTCAGCACCGACGATCTGACCGGAACCATCCGTGCCTTCGTTGGTGAGGGTGTTTTCACCGACGATCCGTTGAAGACCATCGGCGCGAAAGCCGTAGTAGAGATTCCCAACCTGCGCGGTCTGATGCAGCACATCTGCAAGAACGGCTTTGAGCACCACGCAGCCATGAGTCGGTCCCACTGTGCCAGCAGTGTTGCCGAAGCCTTGGCCAACTACCTTGGCTGGGATGTCTATCATCACGCAGCGTAGCGAGATTTACAGCGGCCAAGTAGCACTCGGCAAAAGATGCGCCGCCCTTCTGCACGGATGAGCGGCGCACAGGCCCAAGCAGTAGTCGAGTACCTGCAGCAAATCCAATTGAGCAAGCGAAAGCACGTCTTCTGAGGTCCAAGTGGACATGTGCGTGGACATAGCCTTGATTCTTTTTCCTGGAACCCTATTCAGGCGCAAGCCGCCGTGCTGATCCTAGCTGATCGGCCAGACGTTTGCTGCCTTTGGCACAGCTAGGGGCATTCTCAGCTCAGTAGTCCCAAAATACCCAAGATTGAGAGCTGCTTGCCTCCCAGTCTTCCTTGTTAAGCGGTACCAATTATGCTATTTTTTTAATCATGATTGGCATATTGAGAAAACATATCGTTCTCTCCCAAGCTCCCACCTTCCGGCTTGGTTGTTGTTGTTGTCGCTAATCTTCCGTTCCCCCGCTGATTCTTTTCCTTCCACACAAATCCAATAGCTACTGCTGACGATCCACACAGGACCATCCGTATGCATACGTGTAATTTTTGCGCGTATTACGGATTGAGAACTGCGCTGAGATTGCCAGGCAATAAGGTGCCTCTTGAAAAAATTTGCTGTCGTTCTGTTGCTTTTTGCCACGGCGCTACTCGCGCAAACCCCCACAGCTACGCTGACCGGCTATGTTCACGATCTCTCCGGCGCAGCCGTTCGCAATGCTTCTATCACCGTGCGCAGCACGGCCACTGGCATCACGCACGTCACACACTCCGACGCTAGCGGCGAATACCAGCTCTTGCAGTTACCCCCTGCCACATACGAGGTGAGCGCTTCCGCCGATGGCTTCCAATCCGAAATTCAGTCCGGCGTAGTTCTTGAAGTTGCGCAACAAGCGCGCACCAACTTTCAGCTCAAAATCGGCAAGGTATCCGAAAGTGTTCAGGTGGAAAGCGAAGTGGCGCTCACGGACACAGAATCGGCGGCGGTCGGTGCGGTCATCGACAACCAGAAGGTTCTTGAATTGCCGGTCAACGCGCGCACTTTTTACTCTCTCGCTCTGCTGGTGCCTGGCGTCGCTTTGCCGGCCCAGAACTCCACCCTCGGCTATCGCGGCGGCTTCAATGTCTCTGGCTCAAAAGAGACGTGGAACAGCTACAGCCTCAACGGCGTGGACGACAACGACGAAGCCATCAATGGCCCGGCGTATCGGCCCAGCATCGATGCCATTCAAGAGTTCAAAGTGCTCACCGGCGTTTACTCTGCCGAGTACGGACGCACCTCTGGCGGTCAGGTTGTCGTAGTCACCAAGTCGGGTGGCAACGCCTTCCACGGCGACGCCTTCGAGTTCCTCCGCAACCAACTCTTCGACGCCCGCAACTATTTCAACTCCATCGGCACAACACCGCCCTACCATCGCAACCAGTACGGCGGCACTCTTGGCGGCCCCATCCAGAAAGACAAAACCTTTTTCTTTGTGAACTACGAAGGCCTGCGTCTGCGCCAGCAGTACATTGCGCTCTCAACCGTGCCGACGCCCGCGATGGCCGGCATCACCACTCCCGGCGTCTACGACTTCCGCAGCTTGCTTGCTCTCGCCAAGCCGGTTCACGTCAAGAATCCCTACACGGGCAATGACTTCATCACGCCCAACGTCATCACGGTGGCCGATCTCGACGCCAGCGGTAACTCGATTCTGGCCGGCACGTCGAGCCAGTTGGGCGCCGCTCTGGCCAGCTTCTATCCTGCTGCGACGCTTTCCACCGCGGCCGGCGTAACCCCAGGCAACAACTATAATTTTTCCGTCCCCGGCACCGAGCAACTCAACGAGTTTTCAGTCAAGGTAGATCGCACCTTTTCGGCACAAGACAGCGCCTTTGCCAACTACAACTACTTTGACGATCCAACCTTTGTGCCCACTAACAACCAGTGCAACTCCAGCAACTACATTCCCGGTTTTGGCTGCTCCGACGGTCTGACTGTGCAGTTGGCCACGGTTTCTGAAACGCACGTCTTCAGGCCCACCCTGCTCAATGAACTGCGGCTGAACTTCCAGCGTTTCCGCCAGTCTGGCGTTCAACAGGACACGGCGGCCAGCTTTGCCGGCATCCCGGGCGCCTCGGCAGGAAACTTTCCCAATAACACCGGGCTTCCCGTCACTTCGGTGACGGGCTTTGGTTCACTCGGCGGTGCTTACAATATGCCGCAGCAACGCTTCGACAATACTTATCAAGTTATCGACGCGGTCACTTATACACATGGCCATCAGACCATCAAGCTCGGCATCGATCTGCGCCGCGCGGATTCGATCGACAACACCGTCTACTATGGGCGCGGAGCGCTTTCGTTCACCGGCGGAGCCAGTGGTTACTCCTTTGCGGATCTGATTCTTGGCTTTCCGCACACCGCGCAACGCGAGCCCACCAACTCCACCGTCATGCGCCCCTTCCACGACAATGTCGCCTTCTTTGTGCAAGACGACTGGAAGCTCCGCCCCAACCTCACCTTCAACCTGGGAGCGCGCTGGGAGTACGACTCTCCGCTGCGCGACTACGCCAACAATCTCTCCAGCTTCATTGCTTCTGCGGGCACCATCGTTCAGGCCGGCGTCGGCGGCGCCGCCAACCACTTTTCCAAGGAAGACTGGAACAACTTCGCGCCGCGCGTGGGCATTGCCTGGCAGCCCTACGGCAATAGCTCCACGGTTGTCCGCGCCGGTTTCGGCGTCTTCTACGACGTTCCGGTCCTGCTGCAGCAATTTGTCAATGTGCTCAGCCAATACCCGGTGCGCAATCCGCAGACCTATACGGCCACCAGCAAATCGGTACTTACCCTGGCCAATCCGTTCCCCGCGTCCAACGCTCCCGGCTCTCGCACGGCCACCGGCATCGATCCCAACTACGTCACGCCCTATGTGGATGAGTGGAGCTTGGGCGTACAGCAGACTCTCTCGAAGACTGCATTCTTCGAGCTGACCTACGTTGGCTCCAAAGGCACCAAGCTGCCCACGGAAGCCAACATCAACCAAGCCGTGCTGGGCGCCGGCGGCACGGCAACAGAAAACGCGCGCCGCCCTTACCAGTCCCCTTTTGCCGGCCTGACCTTCGGCAACGTCACCTATCTAAAGACGGAAGGCAACTCCACCTATCACTCCCTGCAGGCAAAGTTGCAGAAGAGTTATGCAAACGGCTTCTCCAGCCTCATCTCTTACACCTTTGGGCGCTCCATCGACGAGGGGACGGGCGGCTCCGACTCCAGCAGCGACTCCTCCAAGGCGCTCCCGCAAAACTCTTACGCGCCACATTCCGAGCGCGGACTCTCCGACTTCGATGTGCGTCAGCGCCTCGTTATCAGCCCAATCTACGACCTCCCGTTCGGACACAACGGAAAATTCCTGACCAGCGGCGCGGGCTCAGCCCTGGCCGGCGGCTGGAAACTGGCGGGGATCTTCCAATGGCAAACCGGACGTCCTTTCACCGTCTACTACGGCACCGACAACAGCTACACGGGTGAAAACGCCGACCGCCCCAACGTTGCCCACAATCCCAATCAGAACGCGCCGCACGCCGTCTCCCAGTGGTTCAACACCACCACCGATCCTGCCTTCACGACCGCCCCGGTGGGCACCTTCGGCAGTGAGAAACGCAACTCAATCGAAGGCCCAGGCTATACCGATCTGGACGTCTCTGTCGAGCGCACCTTCCCCCTGCGCGAGGCAGCCCGGCTGCAGTTCCGCGCCGAAAGCTACGACCTCGCCAACCACGCGAACTTCTACAACCCCAACCCCAACACGGATACTTACGGGTCTGGGTCTTTCGGCAAACTTTCGCAGTCCTACGATCCGCGCCAACTGCAATTTTCTCTGAAGCTGCTTTTCTAAATTCACGCCTCCCGGACAGGCGGCCACGCATTGCCGGCTTCCTGTCCCGTGATCGGCCTCTACCCCAAGGAGAACTAAAGATGAAACTCGTTAGCCGCCTCTCTATCGTCGCCGTCCTGTTTGCTGCCTTTGCAGTCGGCACCGCTTTTGCCGAACCCAATGGCGGCCCCCGCATTTCGCAGGCCTACTACAAGATAGCTGCCGGTCATCAGGATGAGTGGGTCAATCTCTACAAAACCTACCACTACCCCATCCTGAAGGCCCTCAAGGAACAGGGCTATATCCAGAGCATTACGCTGCTCAAGCGCGACCGGCACCACCTCGTTCCGTCCTGGGATTTCGTACTGCAGATCGTCTGGCGCGACAAGGTGGCTCAGGTCACCGGCGATTCGCCGGAACTCCAGCACCGCCTCTACCCCAACTGGGCCGATTATCAGAAGGGCGAAGCCCGCCGCTGGGAAGTGACCGCTGAACACTGGGATGAGGATCTCTCGCCCGTACCTGTCGATTAAGTGCGGTAATTACTCTGCCGCAAAGGCCACGTTTCGGCGTGGCCTTTGCTTTGTGGTGTACTAGGCGTAGCCAGTAAGCGGAACTGAAGTGGTTATAGTCTTCAGTTCAGAGGCTTTTGGAGGGCAAGTTCCCTCGTGGCTTCGCTCACCAATGGAATAGCAAACTCTGGCTATATGCCGACTGATAACTTCTTCGGGCGCTACACTTTTCAGGTTCTCAGCTAGCGACTCAAGCCGAGATACTTTGAGAAGGGGATTTACGCCGAGGCGGAGCGTCTCGACGGGATTCCTTCATCAAGACACCGAGGTTCTGAAGCACATTGTTCTGCTCTGATCACACTTTGAATTTGCCGCTCTTTCGTCCCAGTTCCCACTGTTCAAGCATTTGCCGCCCGATCGGTTCAAATTCCGGGCGTTCTCGGCAGTATGCCTGCACATCTAGGGCAGTATCGGCCAAGGCATCACAGACGCACTCCAGGATTTGCGAGAGCGTCTGACGCGACCCCAAGGAGCGCTGCTCACCAAAGCGAATCAGGTTTTTCGCCGTTGGCCACCGCGTGGTGCCGTTCAGCGTCAATGCCATCTGGTCCTGGGGCAGGTAAACGGCGGTAGTCACAAGATCATAGACCGGCGCCAGATGCGCCTCGCCTTCCACATCGTCATAGAGAATGCCGAAATTCTTCAGGTGTGCGTCCCCTTTGCGGATGGCACAGTTCAGGACGATCAGCGCAAAGAGCTGGAGGCTCTCCTCCAACAATTCCGGCGAATGGGCGAACTGCTGGAAGCGGCGCAGGACATTCGTCTCGTAGCTGCCGCGATATTTCTCATCGGTGCGACGGGCATTGAGCACGCAGAAATCTTCAAATCCGCGATAAGAGCCGTCCGGCCGAAGATCGAAACGCTCCATGACCAGCGCGCTTCCATCCTCCGCCAAGCTGTGCGGAGGAACCCGAAGGCCGCACCGCTCAGCCGCTTTCAGGCAGAAGAACTCATTGGCGGCAAGCTGGGGAAATTCAGCAGCGTCCCAGAATTTGACAATGTGCGTGGCTCCTCGGAAGGATGGCGACAAAGTCCGATTCTCCGACGCCTCTGCGCCGAAGCGGCCGTCGTCACGGACCAGGAACTTCGGCTGCACCCCACTGATGCCTGAGTAAGCAGCAAATTTCTCGATCAGGTACCTATACAATTCACCGCCGCGTTGGCTGGAGAGGATCTCATCGACAGATTGAAAAGGCACATCCTCGTTCAACTCGGCATCCGCGCTCGTAAAGCGGACCCGGCCAAGCTGTGAGCGGCCCACGATGGCCAGCAAGGACAGATCGTCGAAGGTTCCAGTGGCCTTGGCAAAGGCCAACCGCAACCGCTCCCGCAAAGCACCTTCTGGCAGGTTCATCTCGAAGATCGGCGCTACGCCATAAGGGGTGTTCCAGGAGGCGAGGCGGACCGGCATTGTGACAGAGACTGCCCACTCGGCGTCGGACCCTGGATTGTAGGCAAAGGTACTTCCACGCTGACCGTCACTGTCCAGCATTCCGGCGGAGCAATTGTCAGTCCAGATCCTAAGCATGGTCCGAATCCTCGTTCAACAGGTCGTCCAGCGTTGGCCGCTGGGAGGTCACAGCCTGCAAATGCAGCTCCAGGCCGACGGCGGTGAGAATGCGGGCAAGCCGCGAATAGCCGATCTCAGACGCTCGGCCATTCTCAAGTAGATCGATTGTCGCCCGACTGACGCCTGCCTTTTCAGCAAGTTGTACTTGCGTCAGCTTTCGCTGCTTCCGCGTCAACGCAATCTGTACGCCAATTTCGCTCAAAGCCTGCACGCCTAATATATTCTCCTTTCAGCATAACAATAGCAATATTCGTATTTTATTACGCATTCGTTGCGGGCCGACGCGCAAATGTGTCAGCTCTCGCCTCCTGGTTTAGCAGTATGACCGCCAACTCGCCGATGTAGATGCCACCTTGGCCCGTATTGACGCCAAAGACGAGGAAGTGGAAGAGCTCGACATTGAGGACATGGACGCCGACGATCCCGCTTTTGAGAGCCTGCTCGTTGGCCGCAAGGTCAAGGTGCTCTTGCAGGACGTGGACTGCATCCGCTGGCGTCAGGATCTGCTCCAGGGCCACAACCGCTTGGCGACATTGCTATCAACAGCCCGCCAAGTGACCGCGGCTAGAGATGCCAAGCTGCCAGCGCTGCGCGAGCTCATTGTGCGGAAGTGACTCCAGCCGATCAACCTCGTATGAGCAGGTGGTCTACGATTCGTCAGGCGTGGAGCGCTCGTTTGCCGAACAGCTCGAAAAGAATGAAGCGGTCAAGGTGTATGCCAAGCTGCCTGGATGGTTTACCGTGCCAACGCCGCTTGGCACCTACAACCCCGACTGGGCCGTCCTGGTTGAGAAGGGCGGAACTGAGCGGCTTTACTTGGTCGTCGAAACCAAGCCCAGCCTGTTCACGGACGATTTGCGTAACAGAGAAACGGCGAAGATTGCGTGCGGCAAAGCTCATTTTGATGCGCTCGCCGTCGGCGTGAATCTAGCACAATTCTTAGTGGCGAAGACTCTGGACGATGTGCTGGCGAGAGAGTGAATTCTGCGCAATAAATGTTGCCTGAATTCCAATTCTCCGCCATTTTAGCGCCCCTTCATGAGTTATTTTCCGATGCAGAAAGTGGAAAAAATCAGGTTAAGGATGTCATCGGGAGTGGTTTGGCCAGTGAGGGAATCGAGGGCCCAGAGGGAGCGATAGAGGTCAAGCAGGATCATTTCGTGCGGGATCGAAGAAGCGTTGGCTTGGGCGGCGTCGGCGAGGGCTGAGAGAGCGGCGCTAATGGCCTGCTGGTGGCGCAAGCTGGTGAGAAGGCCGGGCTCGGAAGCTGCGCCGCCGGTGGCCAGGGTCAAAACGCGCTCGCGCAGCTCCGCGATTCCC
>Ga0224529_1001121_pt1 | contig 17307 bp, 15 predicted proteins | sample CBST50metaG_FD_179893 | JGI IMG/M metagenome (GOLD analysis project Ga0224529, IMG submission 179893) | Peat soil microbial communities from Stordalen Mire, Sweden - C.B.S.T50 | ecosystem: Environmental > Terrestrial > Soil > Wetlands > Peat | place: Sweden: Norrbotten County, Stordalen Mire... | reverse complement strand
GCCTTGGACTAACTTCTACAATTACCAACGGCCTCATGGTAGCCTCAACTACAAGCCGCCCATCAGCCGCTCCGAAAATGGAACAACCTCTTGACCTTCTACAGGCACCCAATTCTGTGTTAATGCTTTCGGGCCGGATCAATAGAATTGCTGTTCCCGCAATTTTCTCTGCCCACTCGCCGCCCGGCTCTGCGATACTGTTTGGTTATGCCTATCAATGACCTGCAACAAGCTGCCCAGCAGATTGCTGGATTCCTTGCCACCCTGAACAAGCTGGGTGGCCTGCGCCTCAAGTACCGCATCAGCGCCGGAGCCGCCGCGCCCGGCACGGAGGAAAGCGCGCCCGCGCTCTCGGTCGAGCTGGCCGGAGCCGACACACCGCTGCTGACGCAGCACAATGGCGAGCTGCTGCTGGCGCTGGAGACCATCGCTGCGCAGATTCTGCGCCTGGAGTCTCACGAGGGCGGCCTCGTCAGCTTTGACGCGGACAACTTCAAGGCGCTGCGCGCGCGCGAACTGCGCTTGACTGCCGAGACCGCCGCGGAGAAGGTGCTGAAGTCCGGCCTTCCCTACGCTTTTCCACCGATGAACAGCCGCGAGCGCCGTCTGCTGCACATTGCCTTTCGCGGGATCGAGGGCGTGGAGACGGCCAGCAGTGGCGAGGGCCGGGACCGCTTCCTGGCCGTTTATCCGTCGGGCAAAACCGATTTGCCCGTCGCTGCGCCGGTCAGGCCCAGGAGCTTTGGGCGCAGGTAGGCGTCCCGCGTAAAGCCCGCTTCCATTTTGGGGCGGGTACGCTGCCATTTGAGCCATTCTTCGTCTATTCACTTGGAACAGCCCGCGGCAGGCACTATACTCATCTGCGGCAGGGGCGCCGGTAAGCCGCTGGCTGGCTGCGGCATGAGGCCCAAGGAGTGCGATTCGTGGCTGCGAGTACCCTTATTGAGAACGTGGATCAGGACTTCGACAATGGCTTTTTTGATGCAGAGGCATTTGCCGCCAAGACGCTGGCGAACTGGCAGACGCTGGCCTCGGTGATTGACCACACGCTGCTGAAGCCGGAGGCCACCCGCGAGCAGATTGAGAATCTCTGCGACGAGGCCATCCGCTATCGCTTTGCCTGCGCGATGGTGAACCCGGTGTGGGCTTCGACGGCCGTCAATCTGCTGTCTGGCGCGGGCGTTGCGGTGGGCGCGGTCGTGGGCTTTCCGCTGGGCGCGTCCCTGGCCTCGACGCTGCGCCACGAGGCGGCGGCGCTCATCCGGCTGGGCGTGCGGGAGCTGGACATGGTGCTGCCGATTGGCCAGCTCAAAAGCGGCAATCACCTGGCCGTGCAGAATACCATTCACGCTGTGGCGGCCATTGCCCATGAGCACGAGGCGCTGCTCAAGGTGATTCTGGAGACGGCGCTGCTGACTGTCGAGGAAAAGCTGCGCGCGGCGGAGATTGCCATTCTGGCCGGCGCGGACTTCATCAAGACTTCGACCGGGTTTTCCTCGGGCGGCGCAACCGCGGCCGACGTGGCGCTGATGCGCGGCGTGGCCGGCAGCCGGTGCGGCGTGAAGGCCGCCGGAGGCATCCGCACGCTGGCCGACGCGGACGCTTTGCTTCGGGCCGGCGCCACCCGCATTGGCGCTTCGGCCTCGGTGGCCATGGTGCGGGAGTTGGGCGCGGAATAGGCGCGCCACGGGTTGCGGCTATTCCGCAGCGTTCGCGGCGGGGCCATAAATTTTCAGCCTCACCCTTGGCGGCAAGACCTTGCTGAAAGCCTGCAACTCCGGCCGCGCTTTGCTTGCGGTGGCGGCATCGGTTGCGTAGAACTGGACCTCCGCCTCCGCCGATGAAACGCGCTGCCGCGAAAGATCCAAGCTCGCGACTTTGACCCATCCGGCGGAGAGATCGTCCGGAAACCATTCGTCGTAAATTATGACCAGGTGGACGCCATTCCTGGCGACTAAGTCCCGATAAGCATCGGCGTCCGCGCCGCTCATCTGGAGAATGCGAGCCTGTTCCGAAGCAAGCCCTCCAAGATCGAGAACAAAGTTAGGGTTATGGTATGAAACCAAGCCAAGATCGTTGACTGCTACCGGCGCGCGATAGTAATCATTGACAAAATGGTGCATCTGAAACTGCTGCTCATAGATGTTATTGGCCTCGATGGAAGTCTGCCAGGTCGATTGGAGATAAGGGAAACAAAACGCGGCCAAAGCGACGAAAAACAAGCCAGGGATGATGAGGCGCGTCTTCTTGTCCGCCAGTACATTGCGGATTTGTCCCTGCATGAGATAGATCCCGATCAATGCCGCGCCAGCCATAAGATAGTCTTCATATCGATATAGCCAGCCAAATCTGCCGGCGACGGCGTGGCCGCCGATCATGCACAAAAGGACCAGCGCCATCAGGCTCCGCGATGTCCAGCGCCAGCCACCGTCCAAAAGTTCTCGGCCATATCGCAGCAGAACGACCACGCCGATGACAAGAAGCGCACAGCCTGCCGTGTTGTTGGCCATTGTTTGCAGATTATCGCCAATCGACTTGAAACAGCCCATGCCTGAGTTGCTGATTCCATTGGCCGCGACATTGGACTTGGTAAGGACAGAACTTGGCAGTGCAGGCAGCCCCATGCTGACCAGAAATGCGGAAAAGCCTCCGAGGAACAAAACGATGAGCGCCAATGTTCCGCTCGCAGCGCGCCAGCGGCCGCGCAGGGCAAGCACCAGAATCGCTCCAATGCTCAGCGTCAGTCCCTCAAAGCGCAGCAGCGGCGCAAGAACAATCATCGCTGGAAGCCACGCTGGCATTTTATCGTTGTCCAGCAATAACACCAGCCCATAGATGCAGGCGGCGGTTACCGCGATATGCAGGTTATGTTCGAGCCCGCTGAAGACCACGCCGACAAGGTTCAGGCAGAGGGCCATCAGCAGCACGGCAATCGCTTGCACGATCACTCCATACGTGTCTTCCACGAGGCGCAGATGCACAAAAAGCCGCCACGTGATGGCCATGGTCACAAACAGCGCAAGGACATTGATCGCCAGCGGCAGAAAGGGATGGAGCGGAGTGCCGGAAGCTGTCGCCAGCAAGAACGGGTACAGAATCGAGGAAGCGGGCGCCGCGTGCATTCCCGCATTGATTCCGTAGTTGCCATGGCGGATCTGGTCGCTCAGGGAAAGGCCGATATATGGATCGTCCATTGTATAGATAAAGGATCCGTTGTTCAGCTTCAGAATCGAGAGGTACAGGCCCAGCAGAATTGCTCCAGTAGCCGCCAGGGCAAGCAGAAAAGCGATCAAGCCAACGGATTTCAGGTGCGTCTTTCCAGTGCTGTACGGAACTTCGCCAGACGAAATATCGCCGCTGTTTTCAGTCATATTATGGGTGCGTCTCCAGAGCATAGTCACCGTTCAGCCCAATTGCGGCTTGCTGAGAAATATTGTACAGGCAGTTCGTTAAGAAGCCTCCGGCAAAGCTCGAAGACGTACCGCCAAGCCTGACGGTGGAGGGCATTCAGCCGGGAATCTTGCTTTGCCCGCGCACTTGTTCTCAGGAACGATATAATTCAAAGGGTTCGTGTGATAAAGGAGATCGCGATGGAGGAAACCGTGCCAGGGAAGACGCTGTTGCGAGGTGATGCTGTGCTCGGCATTGTCTGTCCCATGGCGAATGAGGCCGACAGAGCGGTCGCCTTCTGCAAGGCCGTCCTGGAGCAGTGCCCAGGATTCAAACGCGTTACATTCTTTGCGGTTTTTGACCGCGCCAACAGGGACTCGAGTCTCGATCTGATGCGCGCTCTTGAGCGGACCGAGCCGCGGCTGCATGTGGTGTGGGCTCCGGAAGACCGCTGCGTGGTGGACGCCTATCTGCGCGGCTATCATGAGGCGCTTGACGCCGGCTGCGACTGGATTCTGGAAATCGATGCCGGATTCAGCCATCAACCCGCCGACATTCCGCAGTTCTTCGATGCCATGGAACAGGGCTTGGATTGCGTCTTTGCCAGCCGCTTCATCGGCCACTTTGAAAACAGCTCGCTCAAGCGCCGCTTTATCAGTTGGGGAGGAACGCTGCTGACAAACCTCTTGCTGGGCACGCGGCAGACGGACATGACCAGTGGCTTCGAGTTATTCTCGCGCCAGGCGCTGAGCGCAGTGCTTGCCCGTGGAATCCAATCGAAGGCACACTTCTTTCAGACCGAAATCAAAGCCTATTGCCGGAAACTTCACTTTGTTGAAGTGCCGATTACCTACCGGTCCGCCAGCCCGCGTCTTGGTTTCTCCGCGATCAAGGATGCTTTTCGGCAGTTAGGGCGCCTATTCTTTCTTCATCTCAGGGGGCAACTGTGAGCGATTCCAAATTGCAAGATTCCGTCAGTATTATCGTCACTTCGATTTCCTCGCCGAACGCGGTGCTGCGCGAAGTTGCAGCGCAGTCCAAGGCGCGTGGATATTCGTTTTTTGTGATCGGCGACGTTCCCAGTCCGGCTGATTTTTCTATCGATGGGTGCGAATTTTATAGCCTGGAGCGGCAGCAGGCCAGTGGCTTTGAAACGGCCCGTCTGCTGCCCACACGGCATTACTCGCGCAAGAATCTCGGCTATTTGCTGGCCCTCCGCACGCGGCCTGGAATGCTGCTTGAGACCGATGATGACAATATGCCGCTGCCGCCGTTCTGGCAGCCAAGGCAGTTGCGGCCGCACGTTCGGACCCTTGCTGCCAACGGGTGGTCCAACGTCTATCGATATTTCACCGAGGCGAATATCTGGCCGCGTGGCCTTCCGCTGGATGCGGTTCAAACGCGCTTGCCGGAGTTTGAAAAGCTGCCGGAGACCGAATTGGACTGCCCCATTCAGCCGGCATTGGCCGATGAAGATCCCGATGTGGACGCGATTTACCGGTTGTTGCTGCCGCTTCCGGTGAGCTTCCGCGCCGATCGGCGGCTGGCGTTGGCCGCTGGTACGTGGTGCCCATTCAACAGCCAGAACACGGCCTGGTTTCCGCCGGCCTATCCGCTGCTGTATCTGCCTTCTTACTGTTCGTTCCGCATGACCGATATCTGGCGCAGTTTTGTGGCCCAGCGGATTGCTTGGGAGAACGGCTGGGGTGTGCTCTTCAACGGGCCGGATGTGCGCCAGGAGCGCAACGATCATAACTTGATGCGCGACTTTGCCGATGAGGTGCCGGGTTACCTGAATAACCGCGCCATCGGCGAGCACTTGACCGCGCTCAAGCTGTCGGCGGGGCCAGAGAACATCGGAGACAACCTAGTCAGGTGTTATGAGGAATTGGTCCGGCTCGCCTTGGTCGGCACCGAAGAGATTCCATTGGTCAAGGCGTGGGTGCGGGATCTGGAAAATCTGCTATAACTTCACGGCCAGCCCTCAAAAGTCGATGTGCGCGCGCACTGATCCCACCCAGGCCGGACCGCGGTCGCGGTTATAGCCGGGGTTATCGATGTGCTGCACATCGACCGTGTAAAACAGTCCTCGCCAGGCGTGACAGTTATAGTAACTCTCGACGATATTTTCGCGGCCGTAGTTGAGATTGCCGTCGCCCAATAGAAACCCGAGGCCGCCCAGCCGAAAATAATTCTGATGGTCGCGCTTGATGGCGTTCGAGACCACGGCCAGGCCGATCTTGTCCGCCGGGCGATGCCAGCGCGCGCCGGCGTAGTCGCCGCCGGTCTCGACGGTCTGGTCCACCTCGGTGTAGGCGAAGGATTCGTGCTGGCCCTCGTTCCAGCCGAAGCGGCCAAAGACGCGCAGATTCTCCGTTAGCTCCTGCTCGGCGTTGTAGCCGAAGCCGTACTTCAGCGTGCTGAAGTGCTCGTGCAGCAGAATGTTGGGCGTCTTGTCAGTTCCCGCCAGGAAAGCTGCGACCGCCTCGCGATACGTCCCCATGTGGGCGCGGTTGGCGTAGAAGAGCAGCCGCTCAGTGCCTTTGCGCTGAGCGATGAAGCTGTGGCGCAGCTCGAACTCGCCGTTCTGCGCGTGGGCGCGGCTGAAGGCCCAGTCCAGGTCAATGCCGTTGGCCACGACGGGCATCGCGAAGAGGCCGTAGCGCAGGCTCCACGTCCGGTCGTCGTACTCAATCAGGCCGCCCACCGTGTAGCCGCGCGTGTCGGCGGCGTAGTCCCAGGCGCCGTTGTTGTCCGCCGTCCAGTTCATGAATTGCAGGTGGCTGTCGGAGCCGGGACCGTTTACGTCAAAGAAATCCGGCAGCGTCATTCTGCCCACGCGGAGCTCGACTCGCCGCGCGGGCACGCTGGGCGCCACGGCAAAAAATCCCGGCTCCTGGCTGACAGTCTCCCCGGTCAGGCCGATGACCTGGTGAATCTCATAGCGGGCCAGGTAAGGCGCGGAGCCGAGGGTGGGGTTGCGCACCACATCCAGATTGGTGAAGCCGGCCAAACCCAGCGCCTGGCTCAGGCCGCGCCCGCCGGAGGCTTCCACGTCGAGAATCAGATCGGTGTTGTAGCGTACAGAGCGCGTGGGCCGCAGCGCCATATAGAGCGTACCCAGCAGCGAGGTCTTGTACTCGGCCGAATTGTGAAAGCTGTTCGCGCCTTGGTAGAGCGAATGGAAAGGCAAGCGGCCCTGGAAGATGATGTTGGCTTGGCCGGAAAGCCACCAGCGCTCGCCGCCATGGCGCGGGGCCATGGTGAGGGCTGGCGCATCCGAGGGGTTCGTCTCTCCGGCAGCGTCTCCGGCGCTGGCGCGCGCGGCCGCAAGCGGAAGTTGAGCTGGAGCGGTTTGCGGTTCGGGCGCGGAGGGCAGCGCATCCGCCGTCTCGGCGCGAGCGCTTGCCGCCATGAGCGCCAGCGCGAGGGCCGCCAGCAGGCAGAGCGACGCGCGGCGGGCGTAGAAGGGCATCGAATATGCGCGGAAAATCGAAGACATGAAAGGCTATCCAATCGTAGCGTGGGGATTGTGAATTAGGGTTAAAATAAAAGAGCGAAACCATACCCCCACTCCCTAGATACCATACCGGGGGTGGGTACTGTCAAGCAATCTCAAGAGGAGAAGACATGACCCAGCATGAGCGCGAGAAGGTCAAGCTGTTGCAGCGGTTGAGAAAGCTGCGCGGACAATTGGATGCGGTTGAACGGGCACTGGTCGCCGATGAGAACTGCGGCGGGCAACTGATGCTGCTGGCCGCGGTCCGCGGCGGTGTCTATGCGCTGATGGGCGAAGTGCTGGAGGATCACATCCGCTTTCATCTCACCGACGAAGCCAAAGAGCAGATCACTCCGGAGCTGGCCGAGGACCTGATCGATATGGTCCGCGTCTACCTGAAGTAAATACAGGGAACAGCGAAAAACCAGGCCTTGATTGATCATCGCAACGCGGTACAATGCTTTCAATCAAGGAGGCTCTATGCGCAGAATTCTTCCCATCGTTCTCGCCGTGCTGTTTTCCGCTTCGCTGGCCGCGCCGCTGGTGGCGCAGGGCGCGCCGCCGCAGGGCGTCGCCAACCAGCCCTACACCGTGGAGTACTACTACAAGACACAATGGGGCCATCAGGCCGAGTTTCTGCAGCTCTTCCTGAAAAACCACTACCCGCTGCTGCAGAAGATCAAGGCCACTGGCCGCATCCTCTCGGTGAAGATCGAAACGCCGGCCTACCACACTGCGGAAGAGCTTCGCTGGGACTATCGCGTGACCATCACCTACAAGAACTCGACCGTGGCCACCACCAGCAATCCCGACGAAGAGGCTTTCATCAAGGAGCTATGGCCGGATCAGGCGACTTACAAGCGCGAAGAGCAGCGACGCTTCGAGATTCTGCTCGAACACATCGACCTGCCGATTACTGACATCACGCCGGCTAAGTAGGGCAGGGAACAGGGAATAGGGAACAGGGAATAGGCCGGGTGCCCCATTCCCACCCCAGCGAGCAAAGACCGCTCGCCGGAGGCCCCATTCGCTCCGGTCGCTAAGGATGACAAATCTTTGGTTATGCAATCGTTTTGTTCCGGATCAATAAGGGCATTTCATGGAAATGCATCGACCTAGCTCCCACCCTAGCCGCAATAACAAAGACGCGGCGAGGGTGGGGCACCCGAAAATTTGGGGCGAACCCATTCAGTGAACGGTATTGGGGCGATCACGCTGATCGAGTTGGCAGTGGCTATCGAGCGAACAGAAGCTTTCTTGCCGACCAAGCGGCCAGCACCATACTCAGCAGCACGCAAGCCCAGGCAAAGACATCGCCGTGAGCAGTGTAGAAGGTCACGTCCGAGCGGAAGCCGTAGCCGGCCGGCAACGCATCCACTTGGTGGCGGGGAATCGACTGGCGGACGCGGCCGTAGGGGTCGATGGCCGCGGTGACGCCGCTGTTGGTGTCGCGCAGAATCCAGCGGCGGTTTTCGATGGCCCGCATTCGCACGATGTTCAGGTGCTGCCAGGGGGCGCTGGTGTCGCCATACCAGCCGTCATCGCTGATGTTGACGAGCACCTCGGCGCCCATGCGCGAAAACTGCCGCACCTCGTCGGCGAAGGCGGACTCATAGCAGATGAAGACGCCGTAGCGGTGGGCTTCACCGTTGGCCGTGGACAAGCGGAAGACCTTGCGCTCACTACCGCGCGCGGTCTCGCCAACGCGGCCGGTCAGCGCATGGGCAAAGAAGAGCAGTTGTTTGAATGGAATGAACTCGCCGAAGGGAACGAGGTGGATTTTGTCGTAGCGGCCGACGCGCGCGCCGTCGGCCGCTACGACCAGCGCGGAATTGTACACGCGCCAGGATTGATCTTCCGCCGAGAGATCCATGCCGAGGCTGCCCACCACGAGCGGTGCCTGCTGCTGGCGGGCGAGCGCAATCATCGCCTGTTGAAAGCGGCTCTCCTGCTCGAAGAAGGGCGCGGGCGACTCCGGCCACGCGATCAGATCAGGATGCGCGGCAGCGGGTGGGCAAGGAATCTCGCCGTTGGGCGCGCCGGTCTGCGGAATGCCGGCAATAAATGCCTTGCACTGCTCGCCAGCCAGACGCTGGAACTCGGCGATGTGCTGGTCCCACTCGCCGGGGCGCGACCACAAATTATCCCCAGCCACGTCGAGATTGGGCTGGACCAGAACGGCGGTGGCCGTGGCGGCGGGCTTCGGCGGCGCCAGGAAAATGCCCGCCACGCCAGCCACCAGCAAAATTTCTCCGGCAATGGTCCACCGCCGCTGGTGCGAACGAGGCTCTGGCAGCAGACCACCGGCCAGCAGCGCATTGACGGCCACCAGCACGAAGCTGATGCCGTAAACGCCGGTCCAGGGGGCAAGCTGGTTCACCAGCGCGTTATCCACCTGCGAGTAGCCGAGCTGATCCCAGGGCACGGAGGTGATGCGCGAGGCGGCCAGCTCCAGGGCTGCCCAGAGAATGGGCGCGGAAGCAAGAGCCAGCCGCGTGCTGCCGGTGGCGCGGCGCACCAGCACGACGCACAAGCCAAAGACTCCGAAGTAAAGTCCCAGCACCAGGCTGAAGCCCAGCAGCAGCAGCGTCGGCGCGCCGAGTGGCATATCGCCGTAGCGAAGCATCGTGTTGCGGACCCAGTAGCAGTTGCCCGTGTACCAGAGCACGCCGCAGAGATACGCGACGAGAAAGCCGCGGCGCAGCGGACGCGGCCGGTTCAGCGATGACGGCGAGAGCAGCGCCCACAAAAGCGGAACCAGCCCGAACCAGGCGAAGACAGAGCGCCAGACGGGCATAGGACCGGCCAGCGGAAACGGCAATTCAAGCAGGCCGGCGGAGAGCGCCGCCGCCGCCCACAACTTCCAGGCGCCCAACTTCCAATTTGATGGCTGCATACCGGCCAAGTTTATCGCATCGAGCGCCGGGGCGCGATGAAAACGCGCGGGAGAAGGCGGAAACAGATTACAATACATCCATGTTTGCCTTTGCGGTTTTTGCAATGCGTGTGCTGGAATGGACGTTCTTTGTCGGACTGGCGGGGTCTGCCGTGGTGGTCATCATCAGCTTCGTCGAGGATGGCAAGGAACTTTTCGGCAAGAGCGGCGAAGAGGCCGAAGAGCCGCACCCCAACGCCTAGGGAGGCTCTGATTAAGTTACTGAAAATACCAGCATTCCCTCGGGAGCTAAAGCCCGCATTGATTTTGCTGGCTTTATGTACGGGCTGAAGCTCGTACCCTTCATAACATCGACTTATTCAGAGCATCCCTAGCGGATTCGTCCGCTGGCCAAGCACTAATTTTATTGACTCTGCGATGAATCAGAAATAGACTCATGCAGGGCGAATGTTTTCTGATTCTATAATCCGGAAGAGCTGGCCAGTGCGCCGGCACAAATGCCATGGGATCTAGCCGAACCACCGTTGCCCCACCATCCGACCGCGTCCGTCTGATTGTGGCATCGACGGTGATGCTCACGTTCATCTCTTTTTGGCGCGCCGCAGCGATTGTCCTCAACGATTTGGGTTCCTCAGCCTTCTATGCCGGGGGCATCTCCGAGCAGATGGTAGGCGAGAGCGCGCCGTGGTTCATCCTGGGCATCATGCTGTTCAGCTTCGCGGTGCGCGCGGTGTACGTCGAAAGCTGTTCGATGTACACCCGCGGCGGCGTTTACCGCGTGGTGAAGGAGGCCCTGGGTGGCACCTTCGCCAAAATCAGCGTTTCCGCGCTGATGTTCGATTACGTTCTCACCGGCCCGATCTCCGGCGTTTCCGCCGGGCAATATATTACAGGCTTGATGAACGAACTGCTGATGACAGCCAACCAGAGCCATTGGCTGCCTCCCGCGCTGATGGACGCGCAGAACAATCCTATCCAGCTCAATATGAATCACACCTCCGCGTTCATCGCGGCGGCGGTCACAATTTACTATTGGTGGCAAAACATCAAAGGGATCAAGGAGTCCAGTGAAAAGTCTCTGGATGTGATGAAGATCACCACCGTAATGGTGGTGATCCTGCTGGTGTGGGGGGGCTATTCCGTCTTCGCGACGCCGGGCGTTCATCTGCCGCCACCGCCCACGCCTGCGCATTTGAAGTTCAGCAATGACGCGCTGGGCTTCCTGCGCGGGAGCAGATTGGTGCCTCTGTTCGGCCTGTTCGGCATTCTGATGGCCTTCGGCCACTCGATTCTGGCCATGAGCGGCGAAGAGACCCTGGCCCAGGTCAACCGTGAGATTGAGCACCCCAAGCTGAAAAACCTGAAGCGGGCGGCGCTGGTCATCGCTCTCTACAGCCTGATCTTCACCGGCGGCGCCACGTTGCTGGCTTCGATGCTGATTCCGCTGGCGGAACACGCCAAATACCAGGACGACCTGATCGCCGGGCTGGCCATGTACATGGCCGGCCCGCTGTTCTGGCGCATTCTCTTCCGCATCTTCGTGGTTCTGGTCGGCTTTCTGATTCTCTCCGGCGCCATCAATACATCGATGATCGGCTCGACCGGAGTGCTGATGCGCGTGGCCGAGGACGGCGTGCTGGCAGACTGGTTCCGCAAGCCGCACGCCAAGTATGGCACCAGCACCCGCATCATCAACATGGTCTTCATCTTCCAGATGACGACCATTCTGCTGAGCCGGGGCAACGTGATCGTCCTCGGCGAGGCGTATGCCTTCGGCGTCATCTGGTCATTCACCTTCAACAGCTTGTCGATGCTGGTGCTGCGCGGGAAGTACAAGGGCGTGCGCGGCTGGAAGGTTCCGCCCAACCTGAGCATCGGAAAATTCGAGATTCCCATCGGCATGATCTCGGTCTTTCTGGTGCTGCTTTCGACCGCCATCGTCAACCTGTTCACCAAGTCGATCGCTACGGTGAGCGGCGTCATCTTCGCCGCGGCCTTTTTCATCCTCTTCTCCGTTTCCGAGCGCAGCAACCTGCGCAAGCATGCTGCCACTGCCCGGCAAATGAAGGATATGTTCCAACTGGAGCACCAGGACACGGTTAGCATGGATTCGGTGGCCCTTCGCCCCGGCGGCGTGATGGTGACCATGCGCGATGCCGCCAATCCGCTGGCTCTGAAGTGGACGCTGGCTCACACCAGGACCGAAGACCGGGACGTGATCGTGCTCAGCGTGCGCATGATGGGCGCGGGCGGGCCGGAATACCTGAGCGCCGAGCAGCAGAGTTTCAGTGAGCACGAACAGATGATCTTCACCAAAGCGGTCGCCGTGGCCGAGAGCTTCGGCAAGAAGGTGTCGCTGCTGGTGGTTCCAGCCGGAGACGTTTTTGCCGCGCTGGCGCAGGGCGCGAACTCGCTCGAAGTGGACGAGGTGATCTCTGGAGTCTCCAATTCAATGACCGCCGAAGACCAGGCCTTCTATCTTGGACAGGCCTGGGAGGCGCTGCCTCAACCCAAGCGCCAGTTCAACTTCTATGTCATTAGCCATACCGGCGAAACCAAGGTCTTTTATATCGGGCCGCATGCGCCCGCGCTCAGCCCCGACGATGTGCAACTGGTCCATCGCCTGTGGCTGAATATGCGCCGGGATCCATCGATGCAGGATCTGCACCACAACGACATCATCACATACGCGCTGACCCATCTGGCAAGCCAGTATGCCCGCGACAAGGAGGAGATTCTGCGCGACCTGCGCAACTACCGCGCCGCGGATTCTCCCACGAGCGTCCATCTTGGCGGCCACGAGCTTTCCGGGCTTTACTCGCCGACCCCTTCCAGTCCCGAGCTGCCGCCGCGAAAGCCCCCGCGCTATCTTTAGGTCTCTGACCGGATAATTTCGTACTATTGAAATCGAGGTATCCCAGGTCTCAAAATCGAGACCTGGGGCACCCATCATTGGTACTTCTTCAAGCTGTCAGAGACCTAGATGACTTCTCCCGGCTCGCAGCGCAGCACTTCGACACCGGAATCGACCAGCGCGGCCAGTTGCTCCGGCGTTCCCTTGAGCGGCGGAAAGGTTCCGAAGTGCAGCGGCAGGACGATCTTCGGCTCCAGCAGGCGCACGGCCAGCGCCGCTTCCTTGGGGTCCATCGTGAAGTGCCCTCCGATGGGCAGCATGGCCAGCTCCGGCTGATAAAGCTCGTGAATCAGCCGCATATCGCCAAAGACAGCGGTGTCTCCGGCGTGGTAGAGCACCGGCCCCCCGGTCACGGTCAGCACAAATCCAACCGCCAGGCCGGCATAGTGGGTACCCTGCTCATCCTGCACGCTGGAGGAATGCACGGCGGCCACCATTGTCGCCGCCACGCCGTCCAGTTGCACGGTTCCACCCACGGCCATCCCGATGGTCCGGGCCACGCCTTGGCGCGCGAAATACTCCGCCAGCTCGACGATAGCCACCACCGTTGAATTGTGCTTGGCGGCCACCGGCACAACATCGCCGATGTGGTCTCCGTGGCCGTGGGTGGCGAGAATGTAGTGGATCGTCTCCGGCAGGCGAAAATTCTTCGGGTACCTCGGATTTTGCGCGATAAACGGATCGATCAGGATGTTGGTTCCCTGGGCGGTCTGAACCAGCACTGTCGCGTGTCCCAGCCAGGTAATGCGCGTTCCCTTCAATGACATTTTGAACATTTCCTCAGGGGCTAAAGCCCCCGGCTATTTTTGCAGGTTTTTATGTACGGGCTAAAGCCCGTACCCTTCAAAACACCTACTAGCTTTCTGACCAGATGATTTTGTACCATTGGATTAGAGGTGCCCCAGGTCCATAAATCGAGACCTGAGGCACCCAGCATTGGTAATTCTTCAAGCAGTCACTGACCACCTTGCTCAGAGAATTCTCAGCGGGTGATGAGCAGTTCCGAGACGCTGTCCTTGGCCAGGAACTGGCGATAATCGGACCAGGCATCAAACAATTGCTTGATGCTGCGGTTGGTAAAGACGCGCTGCAAGGGGAACTGCTCGGAGAGCTGCACATCTACGTCATCGCCGGGGGTGATGTGGAAGCGGCAGTGCTGCGACTCCTCGCTCTGATCCCTGGTGTGAAAAAAGGCCAGCACCTGTCCGCCCGGATTGGTGGCCTGGTAGAGCCGCTCGACCACGGGCGCAACCAGCGGCTCGGGCAGATAGTCAAGACTGGTCCACAGCAAAACCGCATCGAACATCCGGCCCGAAAACTTCAGCGAGTGCTCCAGGAAGCCTTCGATGTCCCAGACCGGGTTGCCATCGTCGTCCGTGCCGGTCTGCCAGTCTCCGGTGCAGGCGTCGTGAACCACGTCGGCCAGATAGACGCTCTGCCCGAGGCCGGTCAGGTAGTTGATGTTGGTGGGAGAAGTCGAGCCCATATCGAGCACGCGCAGGCCAGGCTCGGTCTGCAACCGCTGGCGCAGTTGTGCCCACCCGCCTGAGTGGCGCGGCACCCTCGTCCGGTCAATCTGCGCCTCCGGAGCGAGGCTTTCCTCGTTTTTATCTCGACGGCTAAACACCCTCAAATCCCCTTGCTAGCCAGCCAACTGCACGTGGGCAAGCCAGTGCGCAGCTAATGGTCATGCGATGCCGCCAGCCGACGGCGCGCTGGCGCTTCCCGTTCCCTTGGAGACGGACTGCGTCAGGTCCACCTTGCCACGGAAGGCAGCATTCTCCTCGACCGCCAGGCGAAAGGCGCGAATATCGCCTTCCACCACGCATCCGGCGCGCAGCTCGACCCGCCCGCTGGCGAACAGATTGCCCTGAACCCTGCCCAGGACCAGAATGTCTTTGGCGGAGAGGTCGGCGGCAACATTTGCACTGGGGCCGATCGTCAACCGGCTCTCCGGGAGGTTCACGGTTCCCTCCACGCGCCCTTCCACAATCAAATCTTCATTGCCCTTGACTTCGCCGCTGACCACGATGGTCTTGCCGATGCGTGCTGGAGCGTTTTCAACTGCCATGGTGTGATTCCTTCCGAAGGCCTGCCTTCGAGCTTTCTCAGAGTGCCTGCCGCACGGGCGCTGGCCAGCCCGTGCGCCGCTCCCAGAATGGCCACGGCGCAAAGCCGTCTGCTTCATTCTACGAGATTCCGCTCGCTGCAATTGGCCCTGATCGAACTATACGCAAACTGCCCCCCCCGCTTCAATCACCCTGCTTGTGAAACCGCGCCGGTCAAGCCCAAGCGCAAACGGGGCCGGCCCAGGAAGGGCGAGCGGCCCGCGCTGGACAGGACGCGGAAAGACTCGTAATCAGTGTTTCAAAAGAACGCCTTATTTCGCGCATTTTCCACGGCGCACAAGATTGGCCATGAGGCGGAGATTCTGTGGCTTCAGCCATCAATCCAGCGCTGGCGTGAAACCCGCCCTGTGCTAGAAAAAAGCGAAGAATGTGCACCCGGCGTCAGGTGCGACGCGGCTTTGTCTCGACAATCTTCAGCCTCGAAATCAGAAGAGAGCCGTTTCTCGTGGGCTGCTTGGACGTGCTTGGCTCGACGCGGTAGTATCAGCTTTTCGCGATGAACCTTTCCACCCATGCCGAGTCATCGCGGTAAAAGACAGTGTCTTCGGCACACCTCACAATCAAACGGTTGATCTCGACAGCCTCCTTTTGGCTGATACTCCTCCTACTACAGCGAAAATTTGCGAAAGAGCAGTCGGCGAAATCCTTGTCAATTGTCAAGTCCGGCCTGATCCGAATTGCTAGGGAGCCTCTGCACAGCCCACGATTATGCGGCGTGATTGCGATGTAATGAGGTCCTGACGCAGTTACCGCCGAAATTGCGGGTTCCGTTGCTTTTTGGCGCGGGTTATATGCGGTGCTGATAAAGATTGACCAGCGCAAGGCCGCCAGCAGTCACTCGTGATTCTTCTTCAAGCCACGATAGCGCACCTTGGTAAATCCGAAGACGCGCTTCAGAATGCGAAAGCACCACTCCACCTTCACGCGAACTCTGGCCTTGGTGCGGTTCTTGCGCCGCTCCATCTCATCCACGCCGCCCTTGCGTTTGGCGCGCCGCGAAGTCATATCTTGCGCTGCGGGCGCGGCGGCATGGATAACTTCCGTTTGCCCTTGATAACCCGCGTCGCCCCATACCTTCTTCTCATCGCCATGAAGTAAGTCAGGTGACATACTCACATCTGATACCGAAGCCGCAGAAGTGCACACCGAGTGCACAATGCCCGACTTACTATCAACGCAGATATGCGCATTGGCGCCGAAATACCATTGGTTACCTTTGCGCGTTTGATGCATCGCTGGATCGCGTTCTTTCTTGCGGTTCTTGGTCGAAGACGGAGCCGCAATGATCGTCGCGTCAACGATGGCGCCGGTGGCGATGTGCAGGCCGCGGCTGGCAAGGTAATGGTTCACTGTGTCGAGTATTTGGCCGCATAACTCGTGTAACTCAAGCAGGTGGCGGAAGCGAAGGATCGTGGTCTCGTCGGGCGCCGCGGCGCGGCCCAAGTCAACGCCCGCAAAACGCCGCAGAACGGGCGACTCATACAGCGCATCCTTGGCGCCCGGATCGGAGAGATTAAACCAATGCTGCAAAAAAGTAGACGCGCAGCATGATCGCGAGGCCATCCGGCTGACGGCCGTTGCCGGCCTTGGGGTAGTACGGCCCGATCAGCGCTTCCAACTGCGCCACGGAACCACCATATCCATCACGCTCAAAAACTCTTCACGACGGTTTTTCCGCGCGTACTTCTCAAAACTCGCCTGGCTTGCCAATGTTATCTGATGCATCGCGTTCTCCATCCACCTTCTACTTTACCCAAGCTGACTGTGGATTTGGAACTTGTGCAGAGCTTCCTAAAGGACATACTGCTGGGAGTTGTAATCGACGGCAAGAGGAAGATGATCCATTACGCGGGCGCAAAGCAGCAGGAGATAACACAATACCGGGCGACAGCGGAAGGGAACACGGCGCTGGCCTGTACTCCGTTCTAATTTCGATAAGCCGTCTGCTGCGTGCTGTCCGCTATCTTTTCTCCAGCGCCCGCTTCAACACGATTTCCATCGCTGCTTTCTGCTTTGCGTACTGCTCCTCGGTGATTGCGCCGGCAACTTTCTCGCTCTCCAGGGCGAACAATTCCTCCTTGAGCTCATGCAGTAGAAGATCGCCGTTGGCCGCGGGAGCGGGCTGAACCGCTTCGGCATTGGCCTCCAAGGCCTCATCCGGAACGGGCTTGCGCAACAGAATAGCCGCCGAGACCGCCAGCAGCAGCGCCAGCGCGCCCAGAATCCACCCCTTGGATTTGCCAAGCGGGTCGGGCGTGACGGGGCTGACGGAAGTGGCAGGACCGCTGCCGGGCTGCGCGCTGGAGCCGCCTGTGCCCTGGCCGCTGTCAGCTTGCTGGCTGTCGTTGCCGCGCGGCAGGGAGCCGCTGCCGGAGACGGTGAACTCCAGCGCCCTGCCGGGAAGCGCGTTCTTGGCTACGAAGGTCTGAAAGCCGGGGTCCTGCGGCGCGGACTGGAAGGCCGGCCCGGCGCCCGAGGC
>Ga0224529_1001118_pt1 | contig 17336 bp, 18 predicted proteins | sample CBST50metaG_FD_179893 | JGI IMG/M metagenome (GOLD analysis project Ga0224529, IMG submission 179893) | Peat soil microbial communities from Stordalen Mire, Sweden - C.B.S.T50 | ecosystem: Environmental > Terrestrial > Soil > Wetlands > Peat | place: Sweden: Norrbotten County, Stordalen Mire... | reverse complement strand
CCTGATATGGAGTGACCTTGTCAATACCTGCGCATTGATGGGTTGTTGTTGTCGTTGTTTTTGTTGTTGTCGTTGCTTTTGCCGTTGTTCGAGGACAGGGCAAGCAGCAGCCGGAGCAGGTTTTAGCGACGATTGATCAGTCTGATATTCGCGGGTCGAAACCGCATAATCTTGATCCGTCGGGAGCTGCCTCTGACTAAAGTCGCGAGTCCGGCTGAGCCTGTCGCATAGGGAAGACGAGGATTCTCCTTCGTGCTTGCTCCGCCTGCTGCTGGCTCTGTTCTCGAATTGGAAGTTACTGTTCACTGGTCAGTTTTTGTTTTTTCATTCTTTGGAAAGTTTTTGCTTTTGTTCTTGCACTTCGTCAAGCTGCCATCTTTTGCAGTGCTGTCGTTTCTGCCTTGATCCCGATGGTCCAAATAAAGCCCAGTAGTTCACGCCCTACGGCGGTGACGATTTTGCGCTGGTCCTTGCCTGCTGCCGCCAATCGGGCGTAGCGCTTCGTAAGCCGAATTTGCGCCTTCCAGGCAATCTCCTTGATCTCTTCCGGCACGTACTCTTGTCGCTTGCGCAAGCGAGGGCCGATACCTGGCCTGAGCCGATAACTCCAGGCAGCTTCAACGACGATACGCCGCAGATGTGCGTTGCCTGTCTTGGTAATGCTGCCGCGTTGCACCCGCTTGCCGCTGGAGTTCTCGCTGGGAACGGCTCCGCTGTAACCCATCAACTGCCGCGCGTTCTCGAAGCGAGATAACGTGCCTAACTCGGATACGATGGTGACCGCCGAGATCTCCGCGATGCCGCGCAATGCCTGCAGGCCCCTGATCACTTCCTGCATCTCGGGCGTGGCCAGCTTGATCGCATCAGTGATTGCCTGCTCCAGCCGCAATACCCGCTCGGCCATGTGCTCAACCTCGTGCAGATAGTCCAGCCGTGTGGACTCCTGTGCGGGATGCTCGAAACGCAGTTGCCGCACCCACGTCATATGCACTCCGGTCCAGAGCTTGATCTTCGTCTCCGGGCGCCGTCCTGTGCGCAGAAGGAACTTGCTCAACCGATGCCGCGCGCGCAACTGATCGGCCTTGGCTGCCTCGCGCGCCCGCACCAAATCGCGCAGCGCTTCGGAGCCTTCGTCGGGAACCCACACCGCCGTCAGATCGCCGGACCGATGGCTGCGTGCCAACCGCTCGGCATCCCGGCGATCTGTCTTCACTCGATCACCGGCCTTGACCGGAACCAACGTCGGAGCAATGACCGCACACTCGACACCCAACCGGGTCAACTGCCAGTACAACACATAGCCCGTCGGACCAGCTTCGTAGCAAGCCCGCAACTGCTCGGTTGGCCCCAGTTTCTTCACCAGCTTGCGGATCGCCTCCGCGCGGTTGGCGATGGTTCCCAGGCTGCGCACTCCGCCATCCGGCTCGGCAACGGCGACAGCAATCGTTTCGCCATGGACATCCAAGCCCAAAAATCGTACTGTTTCCTTCATGACCGGTTCCTCTCCGCTTGTGGCTCTGAACTGTGCTTCTTGCTTGAATCACAGCTTAACCCACGGTCAGCGCAGGGGACCGGTCACTCCATGATGACTAAATGATTGCTTTAATCTCTTAGGGGCTAGTTCCCCGCCGCTTGCGGCGGGGTTGTTCATTGGTGGACCTAGTCGGGAGCGAACTTACTACCTCTTCCATGCCATGTTGTGGGTGAAAGCCCATATTATTGACCTAATGAGACTTATGAGACGGATAAACCGGCAAAACCGGCCCAATCGGCGGTATTTGCTACCAAAATGCTACCAATCTATCAACCAGTGGGAAGCGGGTCAACCAGTGGGGAACTGACCCGCAATACGCTTTCATTCAACCGTGACGTGTCACTACTACGTGTTCTAATTGTCTCCCGTCAAAGGAACAGCTTTTCTGTTCCTTAACTGTCCGCGAAGAATACCAATGCCATTGGGAAGCTGTTTACATGTCAAACGAGATTGCCATGGGAGTAAAATATGGGCATGGTTGGTTATTGGATGGAACTCGCGCAGAAGATGGCCGAGGCTGCCCGTGTACGGGTTGCTGAGGAACGGAAGCAGCTCGAAAGCGTTCGGATGGCGACGCAAACGAAGTCGCAACTTCAGCCAGCGCATGCCACATCACGGTGAATCGGCCTTCCTTTACCCTCATCGCCGGTGCAAATGGTTCCGGTAAGAGCACGCTGACGAACAGCAATCCGGACATTTTTGCTTCCTTCCCGATCCTTGATCCAGATGCTATAGCCAGAACAATCCAATCCACGATTACGGCCTCCTCCGCGATCATGGCTGGCCGTCAAGCCCTTCAAATTGCGAAGCAGTTGTTGCACGATCAAAAGAGCTTTGCGGTGGAGACGACACTTTCTGGCAAAAACTACCTGCAGATGATGCTCGATGCGCGCAATCTTGGATTTGAAGTTGTGCTCGTCTACATTGGTACCGAAACCGTCGAAATCAATCTTGCCCGTATCATCAACCGTGTACTGGTGGGAGGCCACGACGTTCCAGAATCAGACGTCCGGCGACGGTATCAGCGGAGCCTCAAGAATGCCCCCATCGCTATCTCTCGCGCTGATCATGTAATTCTCTTCGACAACTCTACCGAGCAGGGCTATCAGCTGGTAGGTGTAATTGACCAGGGACAGACTGAATGGCTGGAGCCCTTGCCCGAATGGGCTATCGGGCTGCAGCATCACCTGCCTTCAGAGCATTCAGCGTAGAGCTTTCAGCCTATAGCAGACCCATTATCGGCACAACGACGTTTGCAGTGGGTCGGATGCTCCTTTGAGTCCGCTTCGGCGCCTAACCTGAAGGCAGTTTTTTGGGGGGACCGCGACAACGGAGAAGGAGTGCCAAAACAGCGTCATTAACGGCAAGTATTGACGGTTAAAGTGTAAGCGTCTTGTAGTAGAGAATCCGCGTCGGAACGCCGCCAAAATACTCGAAGGCGCGGACGTGGGCTTCGAGGAAAGCTTCAGTTGTCTCGGCCGGAAAAGCCTGCACAAAACAGTCATCCGAGTGCGGCAGATCGAAGGCCATGAAGTGCGCCTTCTGCTCGACGCCGTTGATGACCACCAGCGCTTCGCCGAAGTCTGCCTGCGCCTCGCCCGGCGCATGGCTGAGCGGCACGAACATCTCCTGACCGCTGAGCTTGGCAGCGCGCACATAGTCCTTTACGATCGTGTAGCCGCCTGTGTAACTGTGCTCAGCTCGAAGCCGCTCGAAGATCCGCTTCGCCGTGTGCCGTTGCTTGCGCGGCCGCTGCTTGTCGTCTTCGAGAATGGCGTCAATCACGCCTTGCCACGGGCCCAGCTTCGGCCGTCGCATCGGCTTCTGGCGCTGATAGCCAGGCGGCACCGAATACTCCAGCATCTTGTGAACCGTCTTCCGAGCCAGTCCGTACTCTCGTGCTGCCGCCCGCCGGCTCATTCCATCGACCAACACTGCACGCCGTACCCTCGCGTAGATCTCCACCGTCTTCATGCCTCCGGTATCTCACAGAAAACACGAATCCATGCCGATGCCGAACCTTGTTCGGCACCCCCAAAGAGAACTTGCTTGTCTGTGAAACTTCAATCTGGCGGGGTGGTCTACTTTTACTCCGCCACGTCACGCCGCTAACGCGGCGTCACGTGGTCTATTTTTGCTCCGGCGCGTACATCTGTTGCAGTTCTTCTTTGCTGGGCAGATAGATCTGGTACTCACGAGCGTGAATGTTGGCGTCTTTGGCTGCCGCTTCTACCGCCCGAAACCAGATTTAAGTCGTTGAATTATTAGGTTCGCCTCAATGGATGCCATCATGCGTCTACGCTCGACTTCTCCACTCGCACGGTGAATGCCTTCATGGTACTTGCCAACCGGACCATGACTTCAGACCATTCCTGCAGGTGCAACTCTCCCGACTTTGTGAGCGAATATACTCGGCGTGCCGGACCGGGATTCTCCGTATCCCACGATGAAGTCACATGGCCATTCTTTTCGAGTGTGCGCAGGGTTCTGTACAGGGCAGCAGGTTCAATTTGCGCATCTGTCAGAGTGTATTCATCAAGATACTCGGACAGTTCATATCCATACGAACGGCCTTTATCCCGCAACATCAGAAGCAGAACCGGCTCAATAAACCGGAAGAGATTGCCCGTGGCGCAAGAGCAAGCGTGCCCATCGCCATGCCTTGGGCAGAAACCTATAGCCATACTGAAATCCTCCGCATTTCTGTCTTCTCGGCTCGGATGAGAGGCCTTGATGTTTCTTTCAGTAATTTACATCTAGGTGTATATTACAACTAAGAAATGACCATCTGGAGGAAAGATGAAAATCGCAGTCGCAACAATCGACGGAATCGCTTTATCGCAGCATTTTGGCCAGAGCCAAGGATTTGTGGTATTCGATGTGAATGGCACAAACGTGCAGAGCCGGGAATTCCGCACAAATAGCGACACGCCGCACAATCAGGGCGTTTGCCACCACGAGGATGGAGATGCGCCGGCAGCGCCAACCTCAGTGAGCCTTTTCGAACTTCTGAGCGATTGTGGCGTTGTGTTGTGTGGCGGCATGGGTGCTGGAGCGGCAAATTCAATGCAGGCGAACGGAATCAAGCCGGTCATGATTCCTGGCGTGCGTTCCGCGGACGACGCCGTGGCCGTCTATCTCAGTGGAACAATTCCGGCGGTCCAGACAGGTTTCTGCAACTGCAGTCATTGAAACTCTCTATTTGCAGACTGCCAGCATTGCGCTGCTTGTTCCTGACTGCCGGGATGGCTTTTCAGTTGTACTGCAACGACTCGGAGTCATCGGCCCATGCAGCGCATAGGAATGGCCTGCATGGGCCGATTTGAACAATCGGTTTCTTGTGCTTGGCGAAGCCCGCAGAAGCAAGGGCCCGTCCATGGGCCACTTGGCGAATAGGTCCGGTTCTCGCATAACAAGCGAGTCATGCTGCACAGTGTTCAGTGGAGATACGGTGAAGATCATACGATACCTGATAGCGCTGCTTGCCCTGCCTGGCATGGTAGTTTCCGGTTGGCCCTTGCTCGACGCCACACTTTGACCTCAATTGCAACAGTTGCCGGTATCGGTTTTGCGCTCTATCTGACCCACATCGAAAAAGATGTACTCATGGTGTGATGCATCTTCTGCGTAATCGTCATGGAGCTTCACATAGCGCTGTCCGGTAGTGAGACGCTGGACCGTAAGGACATAACCTGGAAACCCCTCGGGGACCTGGACAGGGGATTGAATTGCGGATCGTTTGAAACCGAATTCACCAGGAATAGATTGGAACCACTGAGTCTACACGGCTGATCCGTTTCATCCGGGCAGCGGCAGACAGTCGCCCGCCACTCCTTGCTCAATGACACGGGAGCGAAGCGGGCCGGAGGCAGAGGAAGTAACGGCTTTGCAGGTGTCTGACGTCATTTCACTAACAGCTTCTTGATTGCGCGTAATTCGAGACGGCGCTTTGCGGTGGTCTTGGGATAAGCCATTTTGATCTTTCCCAACGCATCAAGGACGATTTGGGAGACGATCAGGCGTGCGTTCTCCTTGTCGTCGGCGGGAACGATATACCATGGCGCGTGATGAGAGCTTGTCGCATGAAAGCAATCCTCGTAAACCTTCATGTATTGCTTCCAGTACTTTCGCTCATGAATGTCAGATGTGCTGAACTTCCAGTTCTTTCCCGGCTCATCGATACGCTCAAGAAATCGCTTTCGTTGCTCATCGAAAGAAAGGTGCAGGAATATCTTGATGATTTGAGTGCCGTTGCGATGAAGGTGCTTCTCCATATCGACGATCGAGCTATACCTCTGGTCCCAAATGTTCTTGTCACTGCGAAACTCTTGGGCGAGCCCCTGGCTGCGAAGAAGTTCCGGGTGTACTCGAACGACGAGCACCTCCTCGTAATAGGAACGGTTGAAGATGCCGATCCTTCCGCGTTCGGGAAGGCGGCAAGTGGTGCGCCAAAGAAAATCATGTTCAAGTTCCTCGGCGCTTGGCTGCTTGAAGCTGAAGACCTCGCAACCTTCTGGATTGACCCCGGACATGACGTGACGTATGGCTCCGTCTTTTCCGGCAGCATCCATACCTTGGAATATCAAGAGCAATGCTTGGCGATGTGATGCATAGTGAAGCTGCTGCAGCGAACTCAGTTTCTCCATGTGGCGAAGAAGAAGTTCCTTATACTGCTTCGTGGACTTCGCGTATGGGGCGACTCTCGTCGGCCACTTGTCGAGGTCAACTTTCTTGTCTGGTGGCAGGAGATAGTCATTTGAATCGATGGTCATACTTTCCTTTCGGTGCTCCAAGTCTTTTCGGTTTGGGGCCTCACTAGTGATTTAGTCAGTGGTAGTGATCTGTGCGCCCAGAATGCCGGACAGTACCAATTGCACCGGGGTACTCATGAGATGCGGAGGCGTGCAAAAAGCGGAATCTTTACGACGTCCATAAGCAATCCAAATGCGATTGCAGCGACGAGTTCGCAGGCGACCACAGAGAGGGTCAAGGGAGTCATGGCGATTCCGCATACCGCCAGCGTTGAGATGATGAGAACATCCGCTACGGAAGATAGTACGAGGATCAGGCTGGGGCGTAACCCCCACAGACGTTGGCGGCCGCGTATCACGTAAGTTGTGGCCTGACTTCCAAAGACAATACCGACAGCGCAAAGGGTTCTGAGTGCTTCGATTCCAAGATGCATTTCGAATTTACCAATGGTAAGTATTGCCGTAGAAAACGCAAGAAAACAGACCCCGAGGATTACGCCAGCGATCGTGATCCTGCCGATTTGCCATGAGTTCGGCATCTTCGACGGGCGCACTCTATCGGTCGTCAGTGACATAGAGAGGAAGTCTCCGCTGATCATTACGATAACCATCAGCATAGGTGTCAGGACCGCGTGTCCGGTAATGACTAGGCCTACGCCTAGCAGGAGAACCTGCAGGAGTTTCTTCATCACCGAATTCAAAGTATAAGTAAGGATTCGCTGAAAGGTGATCCTGCCCTCTTTTACCGCAGCAACAATGCCGCCCAGTCCAGCTTCAGTGAGCACAACCCCTGCTGCCGATTTCGCTACATCGGTAGCGGTCGATACGGCTATACCGACCTGTGCCTGGCGGAGCGCAGGTGCATCATTGGCGCCATCGCCGCACATCCCAACCGTATGTCCACTCTTCTGGAATGCTTTGACAAGGTCATACTTGCCTTCAGGAAGAATGCCGGCGAATACCGCAAAATCCTCTGGCTTGACTCCTTCGGGAAGCTTCCCAGGCGGGCAAACAGCGCCATCCAATCCAACGTCGTGAGCTACGATTGCGGCCGTGGCCGGAGCATCTCCGGTCACCATCACCGTCGCCACACCGAGTGCTTGTAACTCCGAGATGAGAGAACTCGAATCAGAGCGCGGCGGATCGCTGAGGGCGATCAGGCCCATTAGTTGAACGGAAGCCTCTGGCCCCGCTGCTACTGCCAGAACCCTGAAGCCTTGCTTCTCCAGTTCGTCAACTATCGCAGCCGCAGAGGGCGATGGAGCTGTGAGGGCAACGACTGCGGTGTAGGCGCCCTTGATGATGCGCTCTTCGACGCCTTTGGCATCTGTTGCTGTTGCCTCTGACGTCTTCTTCGCTGGATCGAAGGGCACAAACTTCACCAGCTTTGGCAGGTCCGATGATGGCTTGTGAGAGGCCGCATCGCGAATCGCCTTATCGACAGAATCCTGACCGCCATCAGAACTGGCCAGCGCAGCCAACCCGAGAAGGTGGGCCTCGTCAAAGCCAGGCAAAGGACGAACGCTGGTTACTGAAAGCGCATTTAGGGTCAGTGTTCCAGTTTTGTCCGAACACAGAACATTGATCGACGCAGCCTCGTCTACGGCAGAAAGCCGCGTCGGCAACACGCCCAACTTAGCCAGCGCACGAGCTCCGATTGCGGCAGCAAGAGTGAATGTTGCAGGCAACGCCACCGGGATGGCTGCGAGGATTGAAGTGAGCAACAAAGGAACAATCTCACTCCACGGCATGGCATGGGTGTAGGCATATGCGCCCATGGCGAAGATTACAACACTATTGAAGATCGCCAGGTTACGCACGATCTTGAGAACGGCCGCCTGTTGCGTGCTTACAACGTGTGCCGTGCGCACGAGCTCTGCTGTGCGGCCAAATTTTGTGCGCTCGCCCGTAGACGTTACCACAGCTGTTGCTTCACCGCGCTTGACGAGAGCCCCGGCATACGTGTCGAAACCTGCACTGGCTTCAATGGGCAGGGATTCCCCAGTGAGCATCGACTGATCGAGTTCGACCGAGCCACTGGTCAGATGCACATCGGCAGCCACCACCCCACCAAGCGAGAGCTTTACCAAGTCGCCGCATACCAATCCCACTGCCGGTACGGTCTTCCACGCGCCATCACGCTGAACTGAAGCATTGAGGGCAAGGCGTGACTTCAGAGCTGTAAGGGTAGCCTGTGCGCGACTCTCCTGAAAGTAGGCAAGCGCTGCATTGAAGACCAGCAAGGCCGCAATGACCGCAGCCTCGTAATATTTATGCAGCACAAGCTCCAGAACAATCGAGGCCTCAAGCAACCATGGAACAGGCGCCCAGAACTTGGCCACTGCATTGCGCAGCGGATGAGCAGACGTATCCGGCATTGCATTAGGGCCGTCTTTTTCAAGACGAGTTTGCGCCTCGCCACTCGTGAGCCCTGTCGAGGCGGTATCTTGACCTGGCTTAGCCGGTTCACTTGTTGATGCTGGGATAGGGCTATTCGCACTCATTTATTCTCGCGTCCTCCACCGTCAATTCCGCACTGGAACTTGCCATGACCCTCTTGGCCACATGAGCGACATGACGCTTCATGCAGCATAGCGCCATCAAGAACAACAGTATGTTCCGTCTTGCTCATGACGGGAAAGGCCTAAAGATTCGGATCAGTAGCGTGTCAGTGTTGAGCGTATCAACATCGATTCAGGAATCACTGCCGCCTGGCCTTGGCGCGGCAGGAATACATCCGCAAAGCGATTTCCCAAGAGCAAATAGAATCTGCAGGAGACAAAGATCACGTAAGCTATTCATAAACGGATTCTTGATTTTGAAGCTGATCAGCTTTACGGTTTAGGGCACAGTGAGTGAGCCTGGGCCGTATGGGGTAAACTCTCTTCGGAGGAGCACTATGAAAATCGGTTTGGTCGGGCGATCAGGGATTGTAGCGGTTCTTGCATTTGTTCTTGTTCTTACTCCTTTACAACTCCGGGCGCAGTTTTCTCCGGCTTCTACGGCAAGCGCGACATCCATTCCGGAAGCAAAGTGGCTGCAACCCGAGGTTTTGCTCCACCTGCAGCAGGCCAAGGGAGTGGATAAGCCCCTGATTCTGCAAGTTGGATCTCGTATGCTTTTTTCCCAGGCACATATTCCAGGCTCGGAATACATAGGGCCAGGATCGCAACCAGCAGGAATCCAGCAATTGCAGAATCGAGTGAATGCACTTTCTCGCAAGAAGCTCATTGTGATCTATTGTGGGTGCTGTCCCCTCAACCGGTGTCCGAACCTCGGACCAGCATTCGCAAAACTAAGTGAGATGGGGTTTACCAATGTGAAGGTACTCTATCTCGCCAACAACTTCGGCGCCGACTGGGCCGGCAAGGGGTATCCGGTTGAACAGGGCAACTAGCATAGAGCGGCGGAGTGGCATGTTAACAATTCCGAATACGTTGTCGATTGTACTGCGCGCGCTCCGCCGCTCATTTGCGATGTCACTGCTGTTGTGCATTTGCGTCGGGGTGAGCGCCGCGCAATCTTCGCTGGCAGAAGTCTCACTCCTTCGGAAAGAAGCGCCAGAGTTCACGCGCACTGATCTCGATAACCGCACACTGGATCTTCGCGCCTATCGGGGCAAGGTTGTATTGCTGGACTTCTGGGCCACCTGGTGCGCCTCCTGCCTACTCGAAATGCCTCGTTTTGTTGCCTGGCAAACTCAGTATGGCCCACGCGGCTTGCAGATCATTGGCATCTCCATGGACGACGACCCTGCGCTGGCGCGAAAACTTTACAAGAAGATGAAGCTGAACTACCCGGTAGCGATGGGCGATGAGAAACTTGGGCAACTATACGGAGGAGTGCTTGGCCTCCCATTGACCTATTTGATCGACGCTGAAGGGAAGGTTCTGGCCGAATTTCGCGGCGAAATCGACGTGAAAATGATTGAAGAACAGTTTAAGCCTCTTCTTCGTCCGTGAGTTGGCGGCTGTAATTCAAGCGCAAGCTCAAATATAGAGGTGACCAGTTCCTTTCGGCGGTAGTTTCCTTTTCCTCGTTTTCAAATGTGAACCGAGCGCTTACCCGGTCTCTTCCTTTTCGGGATTTACTTAAACGCCCCCGGTAGGTGTATATCGCATCTATCTGAGGTTGCCATTTTTAGCATGAAGCGGATTCCAGTGGTCTACCGAAACGAGGAGCATTATGGCAAAAATTGGAGTGATGATGTCCGCGAATCGCGCGGATGAGGCGATGTCTTCGCATTTTGGCAAAGCCGATTGGATACTGGTCGCGGACACGGAAGGCGGGGCTAACGAGTTCGTGAAGAATGAAGCGTTGAGCGGCAGGGGGGCGGTCGAGATGGTAATCCGCGAGAGTTGCACTGATGTGATTGTCGCGGACATCGGTGACGGCGCCCTGGGGCATTTGCAGGCGGCGCATGTCCGCGTCTGGTCTGCGCCCGGGCCCGTTGTCGGAAGCGAAGCACTCCGGATGTTCAGGGAGGGGAAATTACCTCCCGTGCCTCCTGCGCGCGCAGCATCGAGACAGGGTGAGCACCAAGGTGGTTGCTGCTCCAGCCGAGCCTGATGTGAAGCTGCCGTCTGCTGCCTGAGCTGATAGCCGGAATCTCCTCCGGAGCAGATAGCTGAACCAGACCGGGATGCAGACGGGCCTATATTTCGCAGGGGCGGAATTCCGGGTCTTGGTCAATGGCTTGCGCGCGGCGCAATTTGCATTCTTTGAAAGGAGTCTTTCAGTGAGAACGATCCGATATTTCATAGCACTGCTGGCCCTCGCTGGTGCGGTCGTTTCCGCACTGGCCTTGCATGTGCACTATTCGACCGAGACCCAACCCTGCTCCATCAATGAAAAGTGGGACTGCGGCGTGGTGAATCACAGCCCGTTTGCCGAAATTTTGCATGTCCCCGTGGCCGCGATCGGCATTGCGGGCTACTTGGCGCTGGCAGCGCTGGCACTGGCGCGGAGGCGAATTCTGCTGACCGGAGCGGCCTTTTTCGGACTGGGCTTTGCCCTGTGGCTTACCTTCATCGAAGAGTATGTCTTGCAGGTATGGTGCCTCTATTGCGTGATCCAGCAGGTCATCATCGCACTGATAACATTGCTCAGTCTGGGCTGGCTCGCGGAGGAGTATCTAGCGCTGAAGCGTGCAGCAAGTCACGCATAATAGTGCGTACTACGTCGAGACTCTACAGCGTAAAAGTGCAGTTGTAACTCAACCTTTAGGCCGATGCGCTGGGCAAGCGGTTGCGTAGGCTGACGCTTTCCAAGCTCGGAACTAGCAGAATTTGCCAAAGCTGGAATAAACGCTTACTGAAACCTCTATTATTCTGTAAAGCAACCAGCGCCGATGGATAATCGTACTGGTGAAAGGCTTTGAGATCGGCGCGAGAATTGTGGCCTCGACCTGGGTAAGCGATATAGTGAGCTCGTAGCTCAGCTGGTAGAGCAGCGCCCATTTAAGGCGTGGGTCGTGGGTTCGACTCCCACCGAGCTCACCATCTCTCACGGTGCCAGAGTTCCTAGTTACGCCAAAGGTCCTCGATCTGTAAACTCACTTCCGCGCGCATCGGAAGAAGCCTTCAGAGTTCTGAGAAGTTAAGCTGTTTCGCAATCCATAAGGGAAAGAAGCAGGAGACAGTCTTGCAGATTTTCAAGGTGTTTTTGAATCCGCTAGTCATCTGGATTTGTATTGGCACCGGCATCGCCATCTTCGGTACGCTGGCCGCGATCATCCGTTGTCGACGAAGGCAACAGGAACTTCCGCTGCCGACAATCTACCTGGCTCGGCACTGCAAGACTACGTGGAATAGTGAAGGGCGAGTGCAGGGAACAAAGGATATTGAGCTTTCTCTGGAGGGTGTTCACGATGCGGAATTGAATTTGCCTGCGATCCGGGATCTGGGCATTCAGCAAATCATTTGCAGTACTGCGAAAAGGGCCATGCAAACGGCAACAATATATGCCCAAGGGCTTGGCGTCCCCCTCCAGTCTTCACCTCGGTTTCGTGAGTTGGATCATGGCGAATGGGAAGGGCAGCGGATTGAATATCTCTTAACCCTTCCGAATTCTCCATTCGAGCGGTGGATGGCAGATCCTGGCGCTGTACATATTCCTGGGAGCTCCGAGACCGCTCTACAGGCTCAACAGCGCATTCTCGAAGGCCTACGAGATATCTGCTCAACCTATGGCGGAAAGACGATTCTGCTGGTTGCTCACAAACATATACTAGCAATACTCAGTTCTGCCCTTAAGAAGTGTCCTTTGACGCAGTTCAGGAAAGAAGTCGTCGAGTCAACGCTGCCATACAAACTCAGTACCGAAACCGTGCTTTCGATCCGGTCAGCAACTGACATGGAACAAAGATGCAATCCCGGCGCGAGTGATGTCCAACCAGATGTCGTTTCCAACCATATGTGATGGACTGCGGTTTCGAAAGGACAAATGCTGTTCTGGAGCGATTACAAGTGCTGCCGGTGCGCTGTTCGGTGTTCCTGTATTGCCCACTATATCTGACACACATTGAAATGATCATCTTATGGCACGGTGCCTGCACTGCTGATCTCGCCGGGAATCATTGCGCTGGAAACGCTGCTTCTGGGGTCGATAGCAGTGGCATGACTCGGATGTGAACGTGCGGCAGGCCGAGGGTGATTGCCACACGCGAAGGGGATAAAGGTGTAATGTACACCGTGCTCGCAAAACAAGCGAGGAGTGCGGAGCGCTCGAAGGCACCATCTTGTCCGTATCGTGTTTAATATGAGCGTAATAGAGCATCGATCACACGTGTTTTTCGTTCCTCCACCTTTTGGTGGATGCAATATACACCCAGTGGAGGATAAACTTCGATTTCCTTGGATTGGAGTGTCACGCCGTGCGTGAAAGTTGGAGAGAACAGTTTGCCGGATCACCCGATGTGCTGAAGAGCGCGCAGCACCAACAAACTGTGGTGTCGGTGCTGCATCTGAAGATCGGTGGCGGCGAATTCGTCACCATGGCTGGGCCTTGTTCGATACAGACGGAGATTCAACTAATGGCGACCGCACATCGTGTTTGCTGCGCGGGTGTTTGCATTCTGCGTGGCGACGCCTTTAAGACGCGCAGTTCGCCGTATGCATTTCAAGGTCATGGACTGAAAGGCCTGAAGATGCTTGCCAGGGTGCGGGAGGCGACCGGCTTGGCCATCGTGACGGAAGTGATGTCGAAAGACGATGTGCCGTTGGTGGCGAAATATGCTGACATCCTGCAGATCGGTACATGCAATATGGAGAACTATCCGCTGCTGGAGGCGGCAGCGCTATCGGGGAGGCCGGTGCTACTGAAGCGCGGCATGGTGGCCACGTTGGCAGAGTGGCTGCGTTCGGCTCAGTTGATCCTCGACAATGGCAATCCCAATGTCATTCTTTGTGAGCGCGGCATCCGCACCTTTGAAACGGCCACGTGCAACACTTTTGATGCTTCGGCGATTGCGCTGCTCAAACAAATCTCTCATCTGCCGGTGATTGCCAATCCAAGCCATGTAGCCGGAGTTCGAGATTTGGTGCCCATTCTGGCGCGCATTGCGGTTGCCGCGGGAGCAGACGGCATAATCGTCGAGGTGCATCCCAACCCCGAGAATGCGTGGAGTGACGGCGACCAGTCGCTGGACTTTGCGGAGTTCGATGAGATGATGGCCGACCTGGAGCCATGGTTGGCACTGCGGGCGTTGGTACAACGCAATCCTGAGCGTCTCCGGTTCAGCCCGGGAGCCCCTTCGCGGGAGGCGGCCCAAGTGCGCGTCATGGAGTCGGGAGGATGAGTTATGCTTCCAGCGCACTGGCGATTGCCGCTTCGGCTGTGACGTTGATTGCAGTTTGCGGTTTTGCGCCCAATTCTGTGCATGGTTCAAGCCCGGAGATCGGCGCGGATATTATTGTCACCGCTGCGCCCACCTACGAACCGTTGGCCGCGCTGCGCGGTGGAGAGCGCTTTCCCATAGGCGCGCAGTTGCTGCTGAATTACGAGGGCAAGGCAGAACCGCTGGTGGCGGATTTTGCGGCTTCCTCTGATGCCAATGTTTCCTTCGATGCAAAGACAGTGCTCTTCGCGGGCAAGCAAGCCGCCAGCGATCCGTGGCAGATATGGGAACTGACGTTGGTGGATCGCTCCGTGCGCAAGGTGATTGCAACCGCGACCGACGCAGAGCGCCCGCTTTATCTGCCGGACGGAAGGATGGTCTGGGCGCAGCGCTCGCCGCGCGGGTTTGAGTTGAAATCAGCAGAAGACGACCATTCGCCAAAATATGCTCTGTTAAATCCGACTGCTGGTCCGGGCGTACTTCCGCTTACGTACATACAATCCAGCGCGTTTCCTTCAGATGTATTGGCTGACGGACGCATTCTCTTTGAGGCGGGGTTCCCGCTTGGATCGGGATCGACGGTGCCCTACCTGCACGCCGGAAGAAATATGGACAGTCTACAACCCCGACGACAAACATGGCCGCACCAACGACCTGACCAAGAATGAACTCAACGACCTGATCGAATACCTGAGGACGCGATGAAGATGAAGAAGATATGCATGATCGCAATGCTTCTGGCTGCTGGTACGCTGACGTTTGCCGCGCCGCCCAAGATGCCACTTTACCGATTCGAGAACTTCACTACCGCCAACGGTCTGCCCGACAATCACGTGTATTCGGTGCTGGTCGATGGGGACCGCATATGGGCGGGCACAGAGAATGGCCTGGCCGTTTACGAGAATCATGTGTGGAAGACCTATACCACCAAGGACGGCCTAGCGCATCGAGCAGTGCTCTCGCTGGCGCTGGACAAGCGCACGGGAGACGTGTGGGCCGGAACCATGGGGGGACTGAGCCGCATCTCTGGTGGGCGCATCGACAGCTACACGCAGCTGGACTCGGGGCTGAGCAATGACGTGGTCTACGGCGTCTCGGTTGAAGGCGACAACGTGTGGGTGGCCACGGCCGCAGGCGCCAGCCGTCTCAACCTTCACAGCGATCAGTGGACACTCTATAACGAACGCAACACGCCCATGATCGAGATATGGGTGTACGGAGTCTCTGCAACCCCCACCAAGGTCTACTACGCCGTGTGGGGCAGCGGCATTCTGGAATACGACCAGAAAACCGACCGCTGGGACAAGTACGAAGACCCGGACGGTGAAACCGAGATGGTGCTCTTCAAAGATCAAGGACTGATCCACGAGATCACGACCTCCGTTAGCTACGTGGATAACATTCTGTGGGTGGCTACGTATTTTGGCGACAGCCGCTACGATGGCCGCTACTGGCACAACTTCCTGACCAAGGACAGCGGGTTGCCCTCAAACTTCACCAATGTTGTGAAGGGCGTAGACGCCAATCGCGCATGGTTCGGCACCGACAAAGGGCTGGCCTACTACGACGGCGCGAACTGGGCCGTCTATACCCCGTCGCTCAAGGACGGAAAGCCGGAGATGACGGTGCGCGACGCACAAGGCAACGTAACGCCGATCGCTGTCACAACCGCGCCTGCCCACAACTACATTCTCGGCATCGACTTCCAGGGAGATGACATCTGGGTTGCCACCGCCAAAGGTGTGAGTCACGGAATTCGCCAACAACAATAACAGCATGAGGAGCTGACATCGTCATGAATGCATTTCCTGAAATACTCGAAACCCTCGCGCACGCGACGATCAAGAAGTGCGCCATGACCGATCACGGTGTGCTCAACGAAGCCTATTGCTATGCCAAGCCGAGTTCGTTCTCGCGCGGCATGAGGATCGATATTGGGGGCGTCTGCATCCTGCTCATCTCAGGTACGGCCTCGATTGACGAGAACGGCAAGAGCGTTCATATCGGCGATTTTCCCGCCCAACTGCGGCGGACTTTCGACAACATCACTGGCCTGCTCCAGAGCGAAGGCGCCACCTGGCACGACATTGTACGCACTAGTTGCTATCTGCGCGACATAGATCGGGACTACGACGTCTTCAATGCGGGGCGCACCGCCTTCTTCAAGGAGCAGGGACTCGATCCGCTGCCCGCGTCCACCGGCATCCAGGCTCACCTCTGCCGCCCTGAACTGCTGATTGAAATCGAGGCCATCGCCATGTTCCGCACGGATAAGGCTGCCAAAAACAGCAAGGAGTAGTTGTTATGCGCAAGGGATGGATGTTGGTTGTAGTTTGCACGATGGTAGCGTGCTGTGTGTTGCCTGCGATTGGTCAGGTGGCGGCAGCCGCGACGTATTCGGGCCAGGAGACGGGGCTGATCGAACGATGGAACGCGACTCCAGCGGTGGTCACGGGGAAGGGCACGTGCAAGTGTGGCGCGCATCCGCCGGGACCAGTGAAGGATCGCGTCGTCGAGCCATACGCGGGCGAACCTAAGGACTTGAGTCCCTACGAGAAATTCGCGACGCCTTACTTTCTTAACTACATTCATCCCAATGTCTACACCGGCGCGGCGCGGGATATTCCCGAGCCCAAGAACCTGAGTGAGGTGCGCATCGGCTTTTTAGCCCCGTTGGAGCACACTTCGGATTCAGTTTTTGGTATACGCATGCTGCATGGGGCGCAATTAGCCATCGAGGAGGCCAACGCGCAGGGCGGCTATGGCGGCAAGCCCTTTAGGCTGATTCTACACAACGACTACAACAACTGGCAGAAAGGTGCGGTATATGGCAACGACCGCTCCACCGAGCCGACGATTTGGGGTTCGCCCTCAGATGAAGCGGTGAAGATGATCTACGACGAAAGGGTCTGGGCTATCTTCGGATCGATCAGTTCCGAATCGACGCACATTATCGTCCGCGTGGTGCTGAAGGCTGAGACTCCGATCGTGAACTCGGCTTCCACCGATCCAACTATTCCCGAGACCTATGTCCCGTGGTTTTTCACCGATATTCAGGATGACAGAGTGCAGAGCCTGACGCTGGCCCGCCGCATATTCACTGAGCTCGGCCTGAAGCGCTTGGCGATTCTGAGGGTGAACAATCGATATGGGCGCTTTGGTGTGATCAAACTCCGCGATGCCTCACGGCGGCTTGGCCACCCCATTGTCATCG
>Ga0224529_1001117_pt1 | contig 17343 bp, 8 predicted proteins | sample CBST50metaG_FD_179893 | JGI IMG/M metagenome (GOLD analysis project Ga0224529, IMG submission 179893) | Peat soil microbial communities from Stordalen Mire, Sweden - C.B.S.T50 | ecosystem: Environmental > Terrestrial > Soil > Wetlands > Peat | place: Sweden: Norrbotten County, Stordalen Mire... | reverse complement strand
CGTCCTCCTCGATGTCCATGCGCGCGCGATTCTCGGCGTGGCGCAGATTCTCTTCCGCCTCGGCCACTTGCGCCTTGCTCTCATGGACCTTTCCGCTGCGCTTGCCGAATTCAAGCATGGTCCAGTTCATGTGCAAGCCCACGCCGCCGTTGTTCTCCGTGAGCAGCGGCGCGCCGTCCTGATGGATGAACTGCGCAAAGGCTCCAATTTCGGGAATATACTCGGCGTGCGCCGCTGCCAGCCCGGCCTTTGCCTTGGCCAGCGTCTCCCGCGCCGCTGCTACCTCCGGATTGTGCTGGATCGCCTCGGTTTCCAGATCGCCCGCCGTCACGTCGCTGGTTTCCACCTCCGGCGCGACCAGTTCGACGTCCGTTTCCAGCGGCAATCCGGCCAGATCGTTGAACTCCACCTTCATGTCGGCGATGGCGTCTTCGAGCGAACCCAGGCCATGGCGCGCTTCGGCAAGCAGCGCCTTGCCCTCCAGCACCTTCAGCTCCAGCACCGCTCCAGCCTCGACGCCGTGTTGCGCCTCATCCAGTTGCTCATCGCCAGCCTTGATCTTCAGTTCCACCGCCTGTTTGCGCCGCTCGGTTGAGAGCAGATTGAAGTAAAGCTGCTTCATCTTCAGTGAGACTTCGTCCTCGGCCTGCCGCGCATTCGCTCGCGCCACGCCCTCATCCGCTCTAGCGGCATTGACGCCGGCGCGAATCTTGAAGTACTGCGTGATCGGCTGCGCCGCCGTGGTGGTGCTCAGTAGAAAATTATGGTGGCCCAGTGGGAGCGAAACTTTTGCTCCCGGCACAGGACCGGGGACCGGATACACGCCAAAAGCGCCCATGGGGATTTCCAGATGCTCGACGCTGCGCAGGTGAGCGGCATCGCTGGCGTTGCTCAAGACCGGGAAATAGTTAGCCCGCGCCTCGGTCACCTTGGCTCCCATTTCCTTGGTCTTGAGACGCGCCATCTTCACCACCGCGTTCTGTTTGGTGGCCAGGGTAACGGCCTCATCGAGCGTGATGCGCCGCGTTTCGGCGTGCGCCACGCCGGCAAACGCCAGCAGCAGAAGCAATCCCGCAATCGCCGGGCGTGCCGGAGCCGCCGCCGACTTTTGCGGCTTGGGAATGCCGTAGCGGTGATGCACGGCCACGAACAGAATCGGAATGGCGATCAGCGTGAAGAACATCGACCCTAGCAGGCCGAAGGCAATCACGCTGGCCAGCGGCGACCACAGGCTCGATCCGGAAACAATCAAGGGAATGACGCCCACCGCGGCCGCCGCTGAAGTCAGGAAGATGGGCCGCATACGGCGCTCTCCGGCCTCCAGCGCCGCCTGCTCCAGATTCACGCCGTGCCTGATCCGCTCGTAAATGTAATCAATCAGGATGATGGAGTTCCTGACCGCCAGTCCGCCTACGCTGATGACGCCGATAAAAGCGGTAAAGCCGAAGGTGTTGTTGGTCACCAGCAAGCCCAGGGCCGCGCCAGGCAACGCCAGCGGAAAAGCCGTCATTACAATCAGCGGATCAGCCAGCGTGCGGAATTGGAAGAGAAGAATCAGGAAGATCAGCACCAAGCTGATGAGCAGCGCATTGCGCATCTCGCTGGCGATTTCCAGCTTGTTCTCGGATTCGCCGCCATATTCGATGCGGTAGCCCGGCGGCAGCGGCATGGCGTCGATCTGCTTGCGCGCGTCGCCGAGAATTTCGCTGGCCAGGCGCTTGCCGCTGGGGAAAGCGCGCACCGTCAGCGTGCGCACGCCATTCCGGCGCACAATCCGCCCCGGCTGCCAGTCGGGAGAGAACGACGCCACGGCCGCCACCGGAACCTTCGCCCCGGTCACGGGAGACGTCACGTAAGTGTCCGCCACGTTCTGGAAGCTCTGCCGCTGGGCCGGATCGAGGCGCAGAACCACATCCACGTTGCGGTCGCCCTCCCAGAACGTGGTTACCGGAGCGCCTTCAAAGCCCACCGCCAGTTGCTGCGCGATGGCCGCATTGGTCAGTCCCAGCCGGTTGGCGACTTCCTCGCGCACGTTCACGCCCATCTGCCACGCATCCTCGTGCCAATCAGTATGGATGTATATCGCTCCCGGCGTATGCTCGAGCACATTCTGGACCTGGTTGCCGAGCGTTTCGATGGTGGAAATGTCGTTTCCCACAATCCGCACTTCAACCGGAGCCTCCATCACCTGGCCCTGTTGCAGCTCCTTGACGAAGACCTTCGCCTCCGGAACCACATCGGGCAACCGCGCACGCATCGCCTCCACCAGTTGCGGCGTGCCCTTCACTTTCTTGGTATTGACCAGAATCTGCGCGTAATTTGCCGCCGGCAGTTGGGGATTCACGTTGTAGTAGAAGCGCGGCGCGCTCTGGCCCAGGAAGCTGGTATACGACTGGACCAGCGGCTGCTGGCTGAGAACCGACTCGATCCGCCGCACGGCGGCGTCGGTCGACTCGATCTTCGTGCCCTCCGGCAGCCACACATCCATCACGAACTGATTGCGCTCGGCCAGCGGAAAGAAGAGTTGCGGCACCAGGCTCAGCAATCCCAGCCCAACGACCACGGCCAAGACGCTCGAAACCAGAATCATCTTCTTGTTCCGCATGGCCCAAGTGACGATCGTGTTGTAGTAGTGCTGCATACGGTCGAGCGGCGTCAGCTTGCGCTCGCCCGTGGCGGCTTCCTGCTCGTGGTTGCGCAATCCCTGATGGATAAAGTAGCGTGCCATCAGCGGCGTCATCAGCATGGCTACGATGTAGGAAGTGGAGAGCGCGATGGCCACGGTAATCGGCAGCGAGCTGATGAACTCGCCGACGCTGCCAGAGAGCATCAGCAGCGGAACAAAGGCCGCGATAATGGCCAGCGTCGCGGTCAGCACCGGGACGGCCATTTCCGTGGCGCAGCGCTCGGCCGCATCTTCAACCGGCACTTTCCGGTCCAGCAGCCCCACATAGTTGTCGACAATCACGATGGCGTTATCGACCACCATGCCCAGCACCACAATCAGCGCCGCGATGGACACCTGTTGCAGCTCGATTCCGCAGGCGTCCAGCAGGCCGAAGGTCATTGACACCGAAACCGGAATGGCGATGGCCGAGACCAGCGCCACGCGCATCGGCAGCAGCAGCATGGTGACCAGAATAACGGCGATGATGGCGATGCCGAACTCGACAAAGAAATCACTGATGCGGTCGTGAACCACCTGCGGCTGATCCGCCACCAGGTCCAGCTTCACGTCCGGGGGAAGGGAAGACTGAAGCTCTTTCAGCTTGGCGCGCATATCGTTGCCGAAATCAACAATGTTGTTGCCTTCGTGCATCTCCACCGAGAGCAGAATGGTCTGTTCGCCGTTGCGGCGCGCATACTCACTCGGATCCTTGTAGACGCGCGTCACATCGGCCACGTCGCCCACGTGAACCGGCTGCCCGGTGGGCGAAACATCCACCGTTACCTGGCGAATCTGATCCTCGGACGTGAAACTGCCGCTGGCTTCGAGGGGTACTTTGTTGCTGCCGGCCGGCACGCGGCCCGCGTACTCAACCGTATTGCGCCCAGAGAGCGATTGCATGATCCGGAGAGGGTTGACGGCATACTGCGCCAGTTGCTCGGAAGAGGTGCTGACGTCGATTTCTTCCTTCTGATCGCCGATGCGCTTGATCTTCGAGACCGCCGGGATGGTGCGCAGCCCCGCTTCCACGGTTTGCGCGTAGTCTTTCAGCTCCCTGGGGCCGTAGTTGCCACCATGGACCGCAATCAGCGCCGCCACCGTGTCGCCGAAGTCGGAATCGATGACCGGGCCCATCACCCCCGACGGCAGTCCGGTGGCCTTCAACTGCGCCATATCAAGACGCAGCTTCGACCAGAACTTATCCGGATCCTTGACCGACTTGTTCAGCTCTACATTGATAAGCACCATGCCGTTGCGGCTGGTGGAAAAGGTCTTTTCGCGGCGCACTTCCTCGAACCGGAAGAGCCGCTCCTCGATCTTGCTGGTGACTTGGTCTTCTACCTGCTGCGAGGTCGCGCCCGGATAGACGGCGGCCACAATGCCGGTGCGGATGGTGATCTTCGGATCCTCGCGCCGCGGCATCGTCATCAGCGCATACAAGCCCGCCACGAACAACATTCCGGAGAGGACCAATGTGACCTGGGGATAGCGCAGAGCCGCGCGGACTGGGTTCACTGGTTGCCTCCCACTACCTTGACCAGCGCGCCTTCATGCACGTTCTGCTGCCCGGCCACGACGATTTGCTCATTCCCGTTGAGTCCGCTGTGAATCTCGATTTCGTTATTGACCGGCGCGCCCGCTTCCACCCGCCGCGCATAGACCCGCTGCCGCGTGGACTCGTAAATGTAGACCTGCGTGACGCCGCGCGTGTCGCGGACCACCGCCGCGCCGGGCACGGTAATCGCATTCACGATCTCCGGGCCGTAAATCCGCGTCACGGCCACCATGCCGGCACGCAGCACGTCCTGTGGATTGGGCACGGCAATCTTCACCGTATAAGTGCGCGAGGCTGGGTCGGCCGCTACGCCCACGGCTTCTACTTTGCCCTCGAACGGGCGGTTATCGAGCGACGGAATGCTGACCGTGGCTCGCGCGCCCTCATGCACCTTGCCGATCTCCGACTCCGGAACGGCCACGCGCACCTTTACCGGGTTCAGGTCCAGCACGCCAATCACCGGCGCTCCGGCGGCAATCGTGTCGCCCACGTCGATGCGCCTTAATCCTACAAAGCCCGCAATCGGCGCTCGGAGTTGGCAGTCCGCCAGATGCTTCTGCGCCTCGTGCATCTGCGCCGCCGCTGCGTGGTACTGCCCGGTCGCGGCTTGCTTGTCCTGCGACCGCGTGCCCTGCCGCGCCATGTCGTAACGCTGTTGCGCCGCCTGATAGGCCGCTTCGATCTTTTTGAAGTCGTTGGCCGGCAGGCTCTTGTGCTCGTAGAGGTACTTCATGCGGTTGTACTCGTCCAGCCAGCGGTCGTAGTCAATGCGCGCCTGCTCCAACTCCTGCGCGCGCAAGCCTTCCTGCGCCTTGCTGTTGACTGCCTGGGCAGTCTCGGCCTGGCCCCGGGCCGCGTCGTAGCCATTGCGGTAGTCGGTCGCGTCCAACTCCGCCAGCACCTGGCCCTTTTTCACCGGCTGGCCTTCATCCACCAGAACCCGCGCCACGCGCCCGGCAATCTGGAAGGCTCCCTGCGCTGTCACGTTGGCTTCGACCGCGCCGCTGCCCTCGACCGTGACCGGCTGCTGAATGCGATTGGGTGCGCGCAGTTCGACCGGCACCGGCTGATCGGCCGCTACCTTCGCCTTCGGTCCGCAACCCGCCAGGGGCAGCAGGGCCAGCAGAAACATCGAGGCGACGCCAGAGTGAAAGCTCCGCTTGAACGGACGGCTCTCGGTGGCTGCCCACAAATTCGTGTAATGAATGTTTGCTTCGCTCATGGTTTTCTTCCTTGACAAGAACAGAATGACACGTCATTCTATTCTTGGCAATAGCTCCTGGGTTAAATGATGGTTTATCGCAAGACTCCCGCTAACGAAGCCCGTAAGGACGCCCGCCGAAAAATGATTCTCGACGCCGCGGCCCGGCTATTTGGCAGCTCCGGCTACCATGCAACTACGGTACCGATGATTGTGACAGAGGCGGGTAGTTCCGTAGGGAGCTTTTACGCACACTTCCACAATAAGGAAGATGTCTTTGCCGCGGTTCTCAATGATCTAGGTGAGAAAATCTACGAGATTGTGCGCCAGGTCGAGGATTCCAAGCCCGATCCCCTGTCGGGAATTCCTCGCGCCGTTGAGGCGCTGTTCATGTTCCTGGCCGAAAATCCGGGCGATGCGCGCATACTGCTGGTCGAGTCCTCCGGCCTGAGTCCGCGCCTGGAACGGGTTCGGCGCGCCATTCTTGATCGACAGGCCGAGCAGGTCTGCCACTCGTTTGAATTGGCCTCGGAGGCGATCTCGGTCGCCAATCCGGTCATTGCCGCCCGCTGCCTGGTTGGCGCTGTCTTTGAGAACCTTACCAGTTGGCAGGAACAGAGCCCGGAGCATCGCGCCCCGGCCGCAGTTGTCGCCCACGCCGTGGCGGACTACAACCTGCGCGCCCTGCGCCGTTGACTTTTCTCCCGGCTTGCCTGCCGTACACTGGAGGCGAGCGTTTTGCTCCTGCCCGCGCGGCCTATGCGGAAAGAGCATCCGGGAGGAGCCATGAAGAGGATCGGCATCCTGTTTGGCGTCGAGAACAGCTTTCCCAGTGCCCTGGTCGAGGCCATTAACGCGCGCAACATCGATGGCATCCAGGCTGAATTTGTGACCATCGGCGCGGTCCGGATTGATCAGCCGCCGCGCTACGCGGTGATTGTGGATCGCATCTCGCACGCCGTCCCCTTCTACCGCGCTTTTCTGAAGCACGCCGCCCTCGATGGAACGACCGTTGTCAACAATCCCTTCCGGGCCTCGGCCGACGACAAATTTTTCAACTACAGCTTGGCCAGGCAGCTTGGCGTCGCGGTTCCGCCGACCGTCATTTTGCCCCACAAGCAGATCCCCGCGGGCGCGACGGACCGCTCAATGCGCAACCTGGAATTTCCGCTCGACTGGGAGGCGGTCTTCGCCTATGCCGGCGAGCACGGTTTCCTCAAGCCCATCGATGGCGGCGGCGGGCTTGATGTCTACGAAGTGCATAACCGCGAGGAGTTTTTCCGCGCCTACGACCAAACCCGCGACCGCTGCATGATCTACCAGAAGGCCGTCGATTTCCAGATGTATTTCCGCTGCTATGTCGTCGGCCAGAAGCGGGTGCGCATCATGCCTTACGATCCGCGCCAGCCGCACGCCGGGCGCTACATCCAGGACGCACCCTATTCCAGCCGCAACCTGCTCAAGCGCATCCGCCAGGACGCGCTCATGCTCTGCCGCGCCCTCGGCTACGACTTCAACACCGTCGAGTTTGCCGTCGAAAACGGCATTCCCTACGCCATCGACTTCATGAATCCCGTGCCCGACGCCGACCTGCACTCGGTCGGCCAGGACAACTTTAACTGGATCGTCAAAGAGGTCGCGGAGCTGGCCATTGCCAGGGCGAGGGGGAAGACCGCGGCCGTGCCGCGCGGGACGGCGCTGCGTGGGGCGTTCCTCGTTGGTGCGGAACCGTTTTTTGCTGGAGCTGCCGGCCCAAAAAGCGCCGTGAAAAAGAAGACGAAGGCCGCCAAGAGCAAGCGGAAGAAAAAGTAGCCTGCCAGGCCGCTCGTGTGGCCCGAATTAATCTGCTCAAAGTGCTTGACCAGAGCATGCAGCCGTTGCTCCAGCCGCGCATTGGGCAACATCAAGGCCGCCCTTTCCTGGCATAATGGCGGCGGGCGACGGGGTATCCAATCTGTTTTGCGCCGCCGGAGTTTCGCCTTTGCGATTTCATATCCTCTGTGACACTGAGCCTAAAAGCTGACAGCGCTGGCGCGGCTGGCCTGAGCGAGGAACTTCTGCTTCCACTTCGGGCCAGAGTGCTTTTCCGCCAGTGCAACAACAATGTGCAAGGGCTGGATGCCAAGGTTTCTCAGGCGGCCAAGGCCTTGCAGGCAGGAGGGGCAGTTGGTGAGCACCGTGCTCTTTTCGCCGTGCAGAACTTCGGCGAACGCCGCACGCTTGCGGTCCAGCATATCATCGGCGATGTCGGGACGCGATAATGAAAGGGTTCCGGCTTCAGAGCAGCAGTGCGGCACCGGAGTGATGGCGCCGAATCCGCCAAGTTTTTTGAGGATGCTGGTGGCTTTGCCGTCGAGCGAGTCGTGGCAGGGCGCATGGTAGAGGCAACGGTCCGCGCCATCGAGCTTCAGGCCGCGCTCCAGCAAATAGGCTCCCGCATCCACAATCCGCTTGTAGAGCTTTTGGATTTCCATTCCCGCAAGGCCTTCCTTGCATGTTCCGCAAGTGACGACACACGCATCGAAATCAAGATCGGAAAACATCTCGCAAATCTGCGTCAGCAGAATCGAATCGCGCAGAACCGTGCGCGAGTACTGCGCGGTTTTGGCATTGACGTGGGCCGGAAAGCCGCAGCAGAGAAAGGGCGGCGGCAGCACCACTCGCGTATTCAGCTCCAGCAGCAGATGAATCGCAGCCATGGAGACGTCGGAGAAAAGGCGCTCGGAGCCACAGCCCGGAAAATACAAGACAGTTTTCTGCTCAGCGGCGGCGGCCGCATCCGCCGCCGGCTCAAAGACCAGCGCCTGATCCGGCTCGCAATGCGGCAGCACGTCACGCAGTGTCTTGCCCGGATAATCGGGAAGCGGCGAACGCAGCATCTGGAGCGGATAAAACTGCGCGGCTCCGCTGATATGTTGCAGCGGGGCGGCAATCTTGCTGGCCAGGCCCTGCGCCATGCCGCCAAGCTGAATCACTGTGGCGCGGAAGAGCTTGTTATAGGCTGGCGAGTGGCTGTCCAGATAGCTCAAGGAGAGCTTGGTTGCGAGCGGCGTGTGCTTGTAGCCCCAACTGGAAAGAATCTCGCGCTCCAGCACGGAGACCTCGCCGGAGTCAATATCGACGGGGCAGACGGGCAGGCACTTGTGGCAGATGGTGCAGTGGTCGGCAACTTCCTCGAGCTTCGGCAGCAAGTCAAAGCTGGTGGAAAGCTTTCGCTGCGTGTCGTAGAGCAGCGCCTCGATCAATGAACCGATCGCAAGATTCTTGTTGCGCGGATGAAAGAACATACCGCGCGCGGGATGGTAGACGCAGCAATTCGGCTTGCATTTTCCGCAGCGGACGCAGTGCGCAATCTTGTGCGAGAGCTCTTCCAACTGGCCATGCTGAAGAATGCGCGCTTCCAGTTCCAGCAGGTTGAATGAGGGCGTAAAAATGTAGTCGAGCGCCGCGTAATCTTCCAGCTTACCGGGATTCATCAGGCCGCCGGGATCCACCTCGCGGCGATAAGCGGTCAGTTCCTTGATGCGTTCCGGTTCCAGATACTTGAGCTTGGTAATGCCGATGCCGTGTTCGCCGGAGACGACACCACCGAGCGCGATGACCTTGGCCATCACCTCGTCGATGCGGCTGTAGGCGCGTCCCAGCATCGGCTGGTCGTTGGACAGAACCGGCACGTTGACATGCACGTTGCCGTCGCCGGCGTGCATGTGGGTAGCCAGAACGATGCGGCGATCACGGACTTCATGATGGGCGCTTTTCAGCGCCTCCAGCACCGCGGGATAGCCGCGCATCAGCCTTTCCAGATTGTGGCGGAATTCCTGCAGCACGGTGAGCGAACGCAGCGTCTTCGCATCGAGGCCCTGAACCTGCTCGCGGAAGCTCGCGCAGAGCGCGACACGCGCTGGGAGCTGCGCGGCCGTTTCCTCGGCGTCCTCGCTGGCCATCGAAGTGGCCAGAATCTCTTCCGCGCGCCGGGCAAAGAGTAGGTGCGAATAGCGCTCTTCTTCAATGTTGACGCCGTTGACAAAATGGGCAAACTCGGCCAGCGCATCCAAGGGAAGGACAATGTCCTCATTCATTTTGAAGGCGTTGGTGCGGCGCGCAATTGCGCCCAGCTTCTTGCGGTCGGCCCAGAAGCGCTGCGCCTCGGCGGCATCGCGAGCCACAAACAGGATGGTGTTCGAGTGCTGCTGGAGCAACGCGCGAATGCGTTCCACGCCGCGGCCAGCCAGCTCCGCCGTGTCGCCACCCACATCAATAAGCAGCACCGCACGGGGTGTTTGCGCGCGCGCCGCTTTCACCTTGTAGCCGATGGCGCGGATGTATTCGTCGTCGAAATGCTCGAGCGCCAAGAGCGTTTCCTCGCCATCGGCGGGCAGTGGAAAGGCGTGCGAGAGTTCAACAATGACGCAACTGGCCTCATCGAAATCCGGCCCGAAAAACTCCAGGCACAGGGTCTGCTTCACCGCATACTTGGGATAAAGCACAAACTTGGCCGAGGTAATGACGCCGTCCGTGCCCTCCTTCTGCATTCCGGGCAACCCGCCCAGCGCCTTGTTGGTGATGTCTTTCCATAGCCCGTTCTTGCGAATTTCCGTGCCCCGCAGCTCAATCCGCTTGACCTGCGCATCCTGCTCGTCCAGAACGTCAAACGTGACCAGATCCTGCGGCAGGATCTTGCGCAAGTGATGGTTGGTGCGCCGCACCGTCCAGCGCTGGCCGCTGGGCATCGCCATCCGCCATTCCAGCAGGTTGTCAATGCAGGTTCCCCAACGCACGGCCTGTTTGCCACCGGCGTTTTCCGCAATGTTGCCGCCGATGGTGCTGGCCCATGCGCTGGTGGGGTCGGTCGCAAATACCTGGCCCTGTTCGGCAGCGTATTCCATGGCGCTTTCCGTCACGACGCCAGCTTCCACTTCGATCACTTTGGAAGAAACCGAGCGCCCGTCCGCCAGTTGAAAATTCTGCTGGCTGATGCCGCGAATGTGATTAAGCCTTTCGGTATTCACCACCACGCAGCCCGAGCGCAGCGGCACCGCGCCGCCAGTCAAGCCCGTGCCAGCCCCTCGCGGAATGGCATTCAAGCCCAGACGTCCAATGGCCGCCAGAAGCGGGGCTACTTGCGCTTCCGCGTCCGGTGTCACCACGGCAAGCGGAAGAAACAGGCGCCAATCCGTGGCGTCCGTGGCATGGGAAACCAGCGAGAAAGGATCGAAAAGCACGTTGTTCCCGCCAACAATCGCGCCCAGCTCGCGCCGGATGCGGTTGCGCAGCTCCGGCGCGCCTTCCACATCCCGCTGAAACTCCGCGATCAGCTCCCGGCAGCGGTCCAGAGTGCCGAGCACACGCTGGTCGCCTTTTGCCCCGCGGGCGATGGCGTCCAGCTCCTTGGCGATGTTTTCAAAAAATCGCCGCCGCCGGGAAGCGAAATCGATCAATTCCTGAAAAAGATAGGGGTTGCGGCGGTGAATCAGCACATCGCCGAAAATGCGCATCAGGCGCCGCGCGGAGCGGCCCGTGACGCGGGCGCTGCGAAGCTCGTCCAGAACACGCACAGTCTCAGGACCAAGCAGAAAGGCAATGGCCTGACGGTCATCGGCTGATGTGTAGTTGAAGGGGATTTCACGCCAACTGGAAGCAGGCAATTCGCTCACGTCAGGAAGAGACAACATACCTGAGTATAACAATTCATCGAATTTGGCTTGGCTTTGTGATCGATAGCCTGAGAATATGAGCCAAACTGACCACAGAGGGAAAGCTGCCTAACGTGGGGTCCCTTCACATTAGGGCTTGGCCGGATAACCCTATTAAAATCTTAGGAATCCCCACCCATAAATGTGCTTTTTCCGGAATTTTGCAAGTGGTTCAGTGGCTGAAGCAGAATGCTGGATACTGGCCCCCCATCGTCCGCAGGACGATCTCCTTTTTCATGCGCTGCCTCGCCTTACCGAAGCGCTTCGCAAACAGTATGATGATGGATAAAGAGACCTGATGTCGGAAGTCAAATTGGTCCACAGGAGCTTGTGCATGAATGAAACTCACGAAATTCTTTTTACGCCCATAAAAATCGGCGGACTCGAGATCAAGAACCGGTATGTTTTGGCGCCCATTGGCCCTGCCGGGCTTTGCGATGCGGATGGAACATACAATTACCGCGGGGTTGACTTCTACGTCGAGCGGGCGCGTGGCGGCACAGGCCTTATCATGACCGGCGTGACGAAGGTGGAAAACGAGATCGAGAAGAACAAGATGCCCGCGATGCCTTGTCCCACGCTGAATCCAAACAACTTCGTCCGAACGGCCAAGATCATGACGGAGCGGGTTCATGCTTATGGCGCGCGGATGTTCCTCCAGCTTTCCGCCGGTTTTGGACGCGTCGCCATACCGGGAGCCATCGCAAACACACCTGTGGCCCCATCGCCGATCCCGCATCGCTGGGTGGAAGGAGTCACCTGTCGCGCCCTGACGGTGGAGGAGATCAAGACCTATGTGCGAAAATTCGCCGATTCGGCGGAGATTGCCAAGAGGTCGGGCTTCGATGGAATTGAAATTCATGCCGTTCATGAGGGGTATCTGCTCGACCAGTTCGCCATTTCCATGTTTAACTGGCGAACGGATGAATATGGCGGAAGTCTGGAAAACCGCCTGCGTTTCGCCGTGGAGATCGTTCAGGCCATCAAACAGCGCTGCGGTCAGGACTATCCGGTATCGCTGCGCTACTCCATCAAGAGCTTTATCAAGGATTGGAAGATGGGCGGCCTTCCCGGAGAGAAATTTGTCGAAAAGGGAAGGGACATCGAGGAAGGCATTGCCGCCGCCAAGCTGCTGGAAGAGGCCGGCTATGACGCTTTTAATGGCGATGTCGGATCATACGATAGTTGGTACTGGAACCATCCACCGATGTATCAGGCTAAAGGGCTGTATTTGCCATATAACGAGATTTTGAAGCGGACCCTTCATGTTCCCGTGATTACCGCTGGCAGGATGGATAACCCGGACCTTGCCTCTCAGGCCATTCGCGCCGGTCAGACGGATATGATTGGCCTGGCGCGGCCGCTGCTGGCTGATCCCTATCTTCCCTTGAAGATTCATAGCGGCCAGGTCGACCGCATTCGTCCGTGTCTTTCCTGCCAGGAAGGATGTATGGGCCGATTGGAGAAGTTCGGACAAGTCTCCTGCGCCGTCAATCCCGCCTGCGGGCGTGAAAGCGATTATCCGGTCACGCCCGCCCGCAAGATCAAGAAGGTAATGATCGTGGGCGGTGGTCCGGCTGGCATGGAAGCCGCGCGCATCTGCGCCACGCGCGGTCATTCCGTTACACTCTACGAGCGCTCCGGCCGCCTCGGCGGCGTGGTTGTGCCCGGCGGCGTGCCCGATTTCAAGGAAGATGATCATGCGCTGATTCGCTGGTATGAGCGCGAACTGGCGGAGCTGAAGGTTCCCATCACTCTGAACACCGCTGTGACCAAGGAACTCATTGAGCAGGCCAAACCGGAGGTGCTGATTCTGGCCACGGGAGCCAATCCCAAGAAGTTCAAGATCGGCGACGCCCAAAACGTCTATACGGCTGACGACGTGCTGATGGGGCGCAAGGACCTGGGGCAAAAGGTCATCATCGTGGGCGGTGGCCTGGTTGGCTGTGAGACGGCCTTGTGGTTGAAGGGCCTGGGCAAGGAAGTCACGATTGTTGAGATGCAGAACAGCATTCTGGCCTTGGCTGGGCCGCTGTGCGATGCCAACATCTCGATGCTTCAGGATTTGTTGGTCTTCAAGCAGATTCCTATCATGACGGGCAGCGTGATCACGGCGCCGGCAGAGGGCGGCTTCGCCGTCAAGACCGGCAACACGGTGAAGACGGTGCCGGCCGACAGCGTTGTGCTGGCGGTGGGCTATGCGTCGGATCAGGAGCTATACAAAGAGACGCGCAACCTGGTGGGCGAAACCTATCTCTTTGGGGATGGCCGCAAGGTGCAGAACATCATGTACGCCATATGGGATGCCTATGAGGTCGCACGGGCAATCTGACGGCCTTATCGATTGATGTTACGACGGCCACGCGGGCAGTTATCCGCGTGGCCGTTTTGTAGAACAGCGAAGCTCGCGCCTCAAGCTACACCCCACCCATATTTTGTAAATAAATTCCTTTTTTTCTTGAACTTACGGGCATAGCTGCGCTGTAAAATCTTGAGAACAAAGAAGTTCTCTGCAAAATCTTCCAGGATAAGGAGTTACGAGGACGAACTGAGGGAAACACCAATTAATTCCTATTGATTATTGTGCGGCGAAAGAGGGAAATAACCTGCAACCACCTGTGGTGGGGCCAGCGGCTCGCTTTCCGCTCGCATCGACATTTGTGGTTTCCCGCCCATTTCACAAAGAACGTGAAATGGATGGGGCACCCGGCAAGGTACTATTGATCCGGCCCAAAAGAATTGCATCGTGCGATCCCACCCTAGCGACAAAAACAAAGGCGTCGCGAGGGTGGGGCACCCGATTTTGTGTTCATATTTTCGGGCCGGATCAATATTTTCGCGCGCGTACGAAGGGCAGGATAGCAGACTTTATGCTCGTTCCTCTGGCAGGCTTGCAGGAATCTCGATCGAGACAAGCGTGCCGCGACCGGGATTGCTGACCACGCTGAAGCGGGCCTGATTGCCGTAGAGAACCTCCAGCCGCTCCCGCACGTTTTTCATGCCGATGCCAGCGCCGGAGCGGCTGAGCGCCGAGTCTGGACGATTGTCCATGCCGACGCCGTCGTCGGCCACTTCGATCAGCACGCGATCGCCGTTGAGCTGGCTGCGCAGGGTAACCGTGCCGCCGTTGATGCGCGGCTCCAGGCCGTGCTTAATGCTGTTTTCAATCAGCGGCTGAAGCAGGATGCTGGGCACCAGAATGCTCATCGTCCGCAGGTCGATCTCCTTTTTCACGCGCAGCTTGTCGACGCCGAAGCGCGCCACCTCGATATCCAGATAATCGTCGGTAAACTGCAACTCCTCGCTGAGCGGAACGAAGGTGTCGTGATCCTTGAGCAGCGAACGCAGAATGTTGGCCAGCTTCACCGTCATTTGGCGGGCCAGCTCCGGCTGCACGCGCACCGCCGAAGCGATGGAGTTGAGCGTGTTGAAGAGAAAATGCGGATTGATCTGGCGCTGCAGGGCGTCGAGCCGCGCCTCCAGCAGCAGACGCTTCTGCTCTTCGAGCTTCCGTTCAATGCGCAGTGTATTCCACACCTTGAGCGCAATGCCCACCACAATGGGCGCGCTGAGACAGACCAGCGCCTGCAGCCACCATTGGCTGGCCAGCAGCGCAAAGAGTCGGTGCGGAAAGGCGTGGGCGATCCAGTCACGGCAGGCCTCGGCGGCCACGATCAGAAATAGCATCAGAAATTGGCGGTCAACGCGCGGCTGGCGCAGGTTGCGGCGCACCCAGCGGTAGAGGCTGAGGTCGATGAAGGGCGTGAAAGACCATATCTCTTCCATCTCGACGAAGCGGCCCAGCACGCCCGCCGCCAGTCCCAGCGCGGCGTTGAAGGGCAGCGCCAGAAATTCGTGGTGGCAGACGGCCGGCACCGACAGCGCCAGTCCGCCCAGCATGGCCCACTCCGGCCCCACGAGCAGGCCAAGCAAAATGACGGTTTCAAAGGAGATGTCCGCCGCCAGGAAGTTGGGAACGATGATGCGAATCCAAACGCCCAGCGTCAGCGGCACGAGGAAAAACGCCAGCAGGCCCAACGTCTGTGCCGGCGTGCGCCGTTCGGCAAAAAACAGCCGCCGGAAGGTGGTGACGCGCGCCAGGACGCTGGCCACCGAGGCCGCCACGCCCAGCTTGACCAGCAGCGTAATCAGAATCAGATTGTCGCTCACCGCGGCTTATCCCGATGCAGCGTCTTCACATGGTAGCCGGCCTTCTTCAACCGTGCGCCGATCTCGACGGCCATCATCACGCTGCGGTGCTGGCCGCCAGTGCAGCCGAAGGCCACCGTCAGGTAGCTTTTGCCCTCTTCGATATAGTGCGGCAGCAAATAAAGCAGCAGGTCGGTGACGCGGTTCATGAACTCCGTCGTCTGCGGATAGCCGCGCACATAGTCGGCCACGCGGGCGTCCAGGCCGGTCAACTTGCGAAACTCCGGCACATAGTGGGGATTGGGCAGGAAACGCACGTCGAAGACCATATCCGCGTCGAGAGGCACGCCGTTCTTGAAGCCGAAGCTCAGGCAAGAGACGAGCAACTGCTTGGATTCGTCCTGATTGCCAAAACGCGACTGTATCTGGGCGCGTAGCTCATGTACGTTGTAGTCCGAGGTGTCGATCAGCGTGTCGGCGACGTTGCGAATGGGGTCCAAAAGCTGCCGCTCTTCCACGATGGAGCGGGCGACCGTCTCTTTGCGGCCCAGCGGATGCGGCCGGCGCGTTTCCGAGTAGCGCCGCACCAGCACCGCGTCCTGCGCGTCCAGAAAAACCACGCGCGTGTGCAGAAGCCGCTTCACCTCAATGAGAATCTGCGGCAGGCGGTCGAGCGTCTGGCCCTCGCGCACATCCACCACGATGGCCGCGTCCTGAATTTCCGCGGATTTTTTCACCAGCGCGGCAAAATTGAGCAGCAGTTCCAGCGGCAGATTATCGACAGCATGAAAGCCCAGATCCTCAAATGCCTTGAGGGCCGAGGCCTTGCCCGCGCCGGAGATTCCGGTGACAATCACCAGCTCTTTGCGTGGCGAGGCCGCTTTCTTGACGGACCTGGCAGCCGCGCGCGCGGACGCTGCCCCAGTGGCGTGTTTTGAAGGCGTCATGCGCAAATGCTACCACTCAAGGGTACGCTCTGCTTCAGCCCGCCGTGGCTGGCTGGGGCAGAACTATTGATCCTGCACGAAACGAATCCAGTATGGGTTCCCACCCTTTCCGCATAAAACGCGGAAAGGATGGGGTACCCTGTTGCAGTGCCTTCATGCTGGATGAATACTGTGGTTTACGCGGCGTTCGATGGAATCCGGATCAGTTCCAACTGGCCCTCGCGGCTGCGGTGCAGCACAAATTGATCTCCCGCGGGATCGTGAAAGATCAGCAGGTCAAGGCCGCGGGATTCGGCGTCTTTCACCGCTTCCTCGATGCTCATGGCCCGGACGGCGATGGCCTCTCCGCTGGGTACAATGCGCGGCTCGACCGCCGTTTCCAGGGCCGGGGTCGAGCGCACGGCAATCTCCACACTGGCTGTCTGGCGAGTCTGGACAGGCTCCTGCTGCTCGTCCTCCTCCCATTCCTCCTCGACCTCGGCGGCGGCCTGGGCTTTGGACCGTGTCACGGGAGGCGCCGTCAGCAGCTTCTCCAACTTAGGCAGCCGCTTGCCCTCGATGCGGCGGTCCCGGTCGCGCTGCACCTGGCTTTCAGTGTGTTCAAGGGCCAGCCGCAGCGCTGTTTCGAGCGTACTGGCCTTGCCTGTGGCCACAATCGTCCGCAGCCGCGCCCGTACCGTAACCTCGGCAATCTGCAGCCGCTTCTGCGCGCTGAAAACAATGCTTGCGTGCGCATTCCTGCCCAGAATTCGGGCAATCCTCTCCAGCCCATCTTCGGCCTGCGTGCGCAGCGCCTTGGGGATTTTCACTTGTCTGGCGGTGATCTCCACTTCCATGGTCAGCCTCCGCTTCCTGGTATTCTGCCCAGCCTCATCTTTCAACTGGGGAACTACGGATTCTATATCATCCCGCCGGAGGAATGTGCGCAAAACAGCTATAGAACCAGGGCAGACGCACCATGGAAGCTATATGCAACGGTGAGGTAGGGCAGATGCAATAGAGAAATGCGGATTCCCTTGCAGCAATTTGCGGAACTGCAGGCTCCTCGACTGCCACGCACACGGCGTCATGTTTTGCAAGACATCGTGTTGATCGCGATGGCAGCGATTCTGCGTGGGGCCGAAGGTTGG
>Ga0224529_1001116_pt1 | contig 17349 bp, 20 predicted proteins | sample CBST50metaG_FD_179893 | JGI IMG/M metagenome (GOLD analysis project Ga0224529, IMG submission 179893) | Peat soil microbial communities from Stordalen Mire, Sweden - C.B.S.T50 | ecosystem: Environmental > Terrestrial > Soil > Wetlands > Peat | place: Sweden: Norrbotten County, Stordalen Mire... | reverse complement strand
AGAAGCAAAGATGAACTGGAAAAGCCATCGCCGAAGCCATCCGTCTCATCACCCCAGACAACGCAAAAGCCTGGTTCAATCACTGTTTCAATGGTCTACAGTAAAACAGAAAACGCTCTAAAGTCATGCCCTGACGCATCATGCTAGATCAACAGAATTCTGCAAGGGACTCCACAGGTCGGGCGACCGCGCTTTCTCCCCCTTTCTCATTTCCCTTATTCATCTGGAGTTCTCCCTATGTAAACACCAACGCTTTCATTGGCCGCGCGCTCCCCCGACCTCGAAGACCTGATCGAAAAGACGCGCTCCTACATTCGCGCTGCCAAATCCCCGGCCATTCACAGCGCCACATCCGTGAATGCCGAGATAGGCCATGTTGAACGGTTCATTCGGATCGTCGGGGTTTGCTCTGCCCATGGCCAACAGATCGTTGACTTCCACATGCAGGCCGGCAGAATACCCGCAGAAATAAGGCTCAATCATGTATGCCGGAAAGCGATCAATGCCAGCGGCCACCGGCGTGTGCGTAGTGAAAAGATTTCCCGCGCGCGTCGTGGCGAGAGCCACATCGAACGACAGCCCGGTTTCCTCCATGAAGACGCGCGCCCGCTCCCATATAGCAAACCCGGCGTGCCCCTCGTTCAGATGACGTACGTCCGGTTTTATACCAAGCGTATGGAGCATACGGTAGCTAATGAACAACCTCGCCGCGAGCGGCTTGGAATTCGACCCGGAGAGATTAAACCATTCATATTCAATACGATGTCGCTTCTTTGAAGAATCGCGGCGTACATCCCGTATACAAGCCCAATCAAGATAATTTCCCGCAATGGTGTCTGGATGAGTGCCTCCCTGATTTGTCATTTGCCAAGAAGTTGCGGGCGTTCACAGAACAGGATCAGAAGACCTCAAGATCAAATGACTGTCGCGTTCTACCAGGGATCCACGCCATCCTTTGAAAACGACTGTCCTGTTGGGCCACCGTCATCAAGCAGCGCCAAACGAGTTGCTTCGATGGCGCCAACCTCCACAGGTTGAGTTCCCATGTTGTCGTTCAGGTCAGTCTTTGTGTATCCGGGGTCTGCAGAGTTCACTTTGATCTTCGTGTCCCGCAGTTCGTATGCCAGATGAATAGTCAGCATATTCAAGGCAGCCTTCGACGCATTATATCCAATTACTTTGACATCTTTGAATGCCCACGCAGGATCGCTGTTGAGTGTAAGCGATCCGAGTCCACTTGAAGTATTCACGATTCGGCCGGCGGGCGACTTATGCAGCAGCGGCAACATGGTTTGGGCGACACGAAGCGCGCCGAAGAAATTTGTATCAAAAATCTTTTCTACCACGGCCACATCTGCCGTTCCAGGCAGTCCATCCCCGCGCAGAGTGATACCCGCGTTATTCATCAGGATATCGAGGCGGCCGTACTCCTTCTCAATGAGCTGTGCCGCAGCGGTAATGGTGTCCTGCCTCGTAACATCGATCTCAATAGAGTGAACGTCAGTGAGTCCGGCCTGCCTGAGCTGCTGGACGGCCTGTTGGCCTCGCTCCACGTTACGCGCTCCCAGCAACACCACACATCCCGCGCTCGCGAGATTGCGAGAGATTTCGAGACCTATGCCTTTATTCCCACCGGTCACTAGAGCAATTCTTTTTTCATTTGCCATAGGACTTGGACTCCTTCCGCTACGGTTATCGCTCCACTAAAGCGCCATGCCGCCGGAGACTTCAATTCTTTGTCCATTGACCCAGCGATTTTTGTCGGAGAGCAGCGCCGCGATCATGGGTCCGATGTCATCGGGCACACCGGCGCGCCCCAGCGCGGTCATACTCGCTACCATCTTGTTGACTTCTGGATTGTCGCGCACCATGCCGCCGCTGAAGTCGGTTTGGATTGCGCCCGGCGCGACGACGTTCGCGGTGATCCCGCGTGGGCCGAGTTCCTTGGCCAGATAGCGGGTCAGCACTTCGACCGCTCCCTTGGCGGCGCCATAGACGGAACTGCCTGACGCGGAGACACGCGCGAGACCAGAGGAAATGTTCACGATGCGGCCACCATCGCTGATCAGCGGCAACAGTTTTTGCGTCAGGAAGAAGACGCCCTTGAAGTGAACATTGACCACCGCATCGAAGTCTGCCTCGGTCACTTTGTCGATGTTGATGTGCTGCGAGTTGCCGGCGTTGTTCACGAGGTAATCGAAACGGTCGCGACCCCAGGCTTGCAACGTCTTGCAGACGTCAGCAACAAATCCATCAAACGCGCGAACGTTACCGGTGTCCAGGGCAAAGCTTGCCGCTTTCTGCCCCATGGCTTCGACCTCGTGAATGAGACTCTTGGCCTCTTTCTCACTTGCCCGATAGGTGAAGAGGATGTCCACTCCGCGTCGCGCGAGATTGACGGCAGTGTTGCGTCCCAAGCCGCGGCTCCCACCGGTGATAATAGCGATCTTATTTGTCATCATTTGAACTCCTTTTGCCTGATTGGATGCGTTTCCCCGGCTCAAGATTGGGAATAGCGCATGTTCCCGAGATCGGTGAGAAGAGAGGAGCCGGTGGGGTTCCATCCGAGTTGTTCCCGGGTTCGAGCGCTGGAGACCGGGCAATCTCTCCCTGCAAAGAAACCGAAAAAGCCGAAATGCTCTTGGGCCTGTTTCTGTGAGATGGAAGCGACAGGCACGTTCAGGCCGCGACCTATGGCGGTGGCGATGTCTTTGAGACGTACACCCTCTTCGGCCACTGCATGATACCGGGCACCTGCTGTGCCTTTTTCGAGAGCTAGTCGGTAGAGACGGGCGACATCCGTTACGTGCGCGGCAGGCCAGCGGTTGTGCCCCGCGCCGACATACGCAGAGACGCCCTTCGCGCGAGCTACAGAGATTAGTGGGGTGACGAGACCCTGTTTTGCCGTGTCATGGACCTGCGGCAAGCGCATCACCGAGGCGCACACTCCGCGCTCTATCAGCGCGACAGCCGTCACCTCAGATACCCGAGGAAGAGATGGAGAAGAAAGCGGTGGATCGTCTTCGGTGGCGGCGCGGCCCTGAGCTACTCCTACGCCGGAAGTGACGATAAACGGACGGCTGGAGCCTTGGAGCACGGCGCCGATGACCTCGATGGCGCGCTTGTCCAGTTCGCAGCTTTCCGCAAACCTCGACCAGTCATGCCGGAAAGCGGTGTGGATGACAGCATCAGACGCGGCTGCTCCGCTGCGCAGGCTTTCCAGGTCTTCAAGGTAGCCTTGATGCGCCTGAGCGCCGGCGGCAATCAGAGCTTTTACGCCCGCATCGCTGCGAGCAAGGCCGAGCACCTGATGGCCTGCAGCGATCAATTCTTTTACGATGACCGAACCGATAAATCCGGTTGCTCCCGTAACGAAAACACGCATGGTAATACTCCCTTTCGTAGAGGTTTGACTTTTAACAAAAACAATCACTGCTGCTGAGGAATTGCCGGGAGTTCAGAGTCTTGTTTGGACATTGCGTCGAGAGCGGAAAGTTCTTCAGCGGGAATTTGCAGTGTTGCCGACTGAAGATTTTCGCGAAGATGCTTGAGTGAAGATGTTCCGGGAATCACCAGAATGTTCGGCGAGCGTTGAAGAAGCCACGCAAGCGCGACTTGCATGGGTGTAGCCGAAAGGCGGGAAGCCGCTTCTGACAGGACACTAGATTGCAGTGGAGAGAACCCACCCAGAGGAAAGAATGGAACGTAAGCGATGCCGTCGTGGGCAAGCTCTGCAATGAGCGCATCGTCGGCCCGATGTGCCAGGTTGTAATGATTCTGGACGCATACGATGGGGGCGATCCGCCGTGCTTCCGCAACTTGTGCGCGCGTGACATTGCTCAGACCGATATGGCGTATCAGGCCCTTTTGCTGAAGCTCGGCTAACGCGGTAAGCGGTGCTTCGATGGAACCTTCTGTCGGCTGACTAACGTTCAACATGATGCGTAGATTGACCACATCTAACATATCCAGACCGAGATTGCGGATATTGCTGTGCACCGCATCGGTCAGTTCTTCGCGGCTGGAAGCCGGAATCCACGATCCATCGTCGCCGCGCAGGGCGCCAACCTTGGTCACAATGACCAGACCATCGCGATAAGGTGAGAGCGCCTTTCGTATGAGCTGGTTGGTGATGTGCGGTCCATAAAAATCGGCTGTATCGATATGGTTCACTCCGCTCGCGACGGCCTCTTGCAAAAGAGCAATCGCTCCGTTGACATCTTGAGGAAGCCCCCACACCAGTTTGTCGCCATCCCGCCCGGCAAGTTGCATGGTGCCGTAGCCCATGCGTTTCACGCTGAGCGAACTGCCAGCCAGGGTGAAGCTGCCAGCCGGACTCATTTGTTGTAGCATTTGTTTCCTCCTGGATCCGCTAATTTTTAACATTTCCATCGACCGGAATTGACGAACGAATGCCGGTTCCACTAAAAACGGAGAAAGCTTCCGAATTAATAGATAACCGGAGGACTCCTCCGGTTGCAAGTATTTTTTGTGTGAATGATGACGAAACGATTAAAATCCGTCCCCCGAAAGCTGCGCGCGGATGCGCAGCGGAACCGCGAACGCATTTTGGACGTGGCGAAGGAGGCGTTTACCCGCTTTGGCGCTGACGCCTGCCTGGACGATATTGCCAAACAGGCGGAAGTGGGACCTGGAACGCTGTATCGTCACTTTCCCACGCGGGACGCCCTGATTGAAGCGGTCTACCAAAGCGAAGTGGAAAAGATGGCCGCCGCGGAGCGCAAATTCGCCGAGACAATGCCTCCGGTTGAAGCGCTGAGAACGTGGATGCTATTGTTTGTGGACCACATTGCGGCGAAGCAGATCATAGCTCCCGCATTGAATAGCGTCGCTGGAGGTCCGTCGAAACTCTTCGAGGGTTCTCGCGGTTTGGTCCAGGGCGCGATAGACGCGCTGGTAAAGCGCGCCATCAAGAGCGGCGACATACGCAGCGATCTCGTACCCTTCGACCTGCTTCGAGCGCTGATCGGGGTGGCCCATGTAGCGTCTGGAGATGGCTGGCAACAAAGCGCTAGAAGGCTGGTAGACATCCTCATCGCAGGCTCACGCCCAGTCGAATAGAACGAGATTAGAAGACTGATTTGTTCGGCATTCAAATTCGCCCCAGAAGACCTCGTTGATGAATACCAGCTTCCGCTGACTGCAACCAGCAACGGGAGAATTATGCTCAGTTAAGGTGAATCAACGATTCGATGGACGGCGCTCTCAAGCCCTTGCGCACATGGAGAAGGCTGGTCGCCCTGTAGGCCCGCTTTTACGCAGCATTGCGGATCGAGAGCTGGATACGATGCCGCTCGCCGCCATGAGCACCGACGAGCGTCTGAGCGCGGATTTTTCCGGCATCGGCCTGACCACCGGACCACATCCATCCGCGTATCAGCGCAGTTCCTTGCGTGCAATGGGTTGCGTGACTGCTGCCGATCTCGTCCACTGCATGCAGAACACAATGATCCATATCGCCGGATGTGTGATTGCGCGGCAGCGTCCTGGAACTGCCAAGGGATTTGTCTTCCTCTTGCTGGAAGACGAGACAGGCATAGCCAACATAATCCTCACGCCCGATCGATTCGAGCATGAGCGACTGACCGTAATGCATCATCGTTTCCTTCATATCCACGGCTTACCTCAGAATAATGATGGCGTAGTGCATGTGAAGGCCAAAGCCATTGCTCCCTCCAAGATGCCAGAAGTCGCAATCTCTTCCCATGACTCTCACTAGACTGAACACCGCTGCGTTTGCTATCACCAGTTCTCACTTTTGGTATGTTAGCCCATGCTCGCTGAGCGCAATGGCCTGTTACCGTAAACCCATAATTCCGCGGGAGCTGATCGGCGGAGCGATGCCGACTTCAGGGAGCTATCCGAATTCAATTCGAGCATTAGCGGGAATCAAGGCGGGCTGTCAGGAGAGCTAGTGTGATCAACCCTCAGAATCATCAATCCTGCAGATTAATAATCCGGTCAATTTCTGTACTACCGTAATGGTCTCTTAGGTTTTGGATGAACGATGGCTCTGCCGAATTCACAAATGCCAGCATGCCGCGTAGCTTTACCGCCTCGTCTGGACTTAGTCTTCCAGCCAGAAAGTGGTGTACCTGCGCACGAATGAGGCGCTTCCTGTCGTGCCCAAGCGAGACCGTTCCGTTGTTTGCAAGGACCAGCCCGGTCACTCGCCTAGCACCACCGCGAGACGCATGCACGGTCTTCTCGGTGTTGAGCCTCAACTTTGGATGCTCCATCCGCTTGCAGATTTCTGCAACTTGGACTTCCACCTCTCGGAGTATATTTGGCCGGTCGGTAGAAAACGTGAGGTCATCCGCATAACGGGTATACTTGACCCTCTTTCTGCCGCAAAAGGCCTGGACTTTTTTGTCGAATTCATACATCAGGATATTTGACAACATAGGCGAAGAGGGTGCCCCGATGGACATTATCAGACTGCCCTCCCTCCTTCGATTCCAGAACAGGATTTTCTTCAGATGGAAAATATCCTCAGTACTTAGGTTAACGCCTTCACGTCCCGCCAGAAAGGCTTCCAAATCGTCTGCCTTGATAGAGTGGAAAAAGTCTTTGAAATCCAATTTGAGGAGGAAGCGGTTTGAGGCGTGCTTGGCTGCGTTCGTGCTGATACTCCGGCGTTTACGGTACGCCATTGCAGCCCCGTGGATTGGGAATTGGCGCAGCACATTCGCCATGACCCAGTACTGGATCGCTTTGAGTTCTCTCGCGGGCTGAGCAATTGTCCTCTTCCCGGTTCCATTCTTCTTATCGACTTCAAACACTTTATATCGATAGGGCGCGGATCGGATAATATGCCCCAGAGAGGCTTCTGGCACCATCAAGTCATGCGAGATTGATTCAAGAATGCTCATGCCTTCACCTTCTGCTTGGCAGCTTTAAGAACATTCTTTCGATCTTCGTAATGGCCTTTTTTGGGCAAGGCCTCTTGGATATAGGACCGATAACGGTCCCTGTCGAACTGCCGCCCGTCGGACGTCGCATAGGTTACAAACTTCAAGTTTGGATCTACTTGAAAAAAGTAATCGTCCATCCCTTCGTGGGTTTCACTGAGGAACTTCATTTTTCCTAACAAGAAGAGGTATTGCCCCAACTCAAAGCGGGTTAGCTCTACATTAAGCGCCTTCACAAAGGAGAATATCTCTGGCTCGCGAAGGGCACCGCCCAAACAGACGAGATCGGAAATCAATAGCATCTTATGTCCAACGCTTTGATCGTCGAAAGTCTGTTTTTTGGGGGAGCGTTTGATCTCCGGATTCAATATTTCTGTGATGATTCTCTGGGAAACCGCCTTCGCTTTCACAGAGTCTATCTCAGGCTCTTTCGGCTTCAAGAGCCAATCACGTCCGCAATAGCCGCCTAGGTCCCTTATCTTTGCAATTGGTCCGTCCATGATGAACGACTGGTCTTTTTCGTAGCTCTTGTCCAAGACTGCGTATAGTTTCTTGCTTAAGCGATTGTCGAATGAGAATGCCCCAAGCTCAGTCATTGAGCCTGCGCTCTCGACAATGAGCAAGATCTGCGTAGAAAGCGCAGCAATACACGCTTCAAGCTCTACAAGGTTGGAGAAACGATTTGAGCTTAGGCTGTGATACCAGGCAACCGCTTCTTCGGCCAAGACAATGTACGATGGAAGGATTCTGTCTGGGTCCTCCAAAAGCGCAATAAGCTGTCCGCGTAAGGAGACGGGAGGTTCGCCAACTTTCTGGATTCTTTGCCCACCGCAGAGAAAAATCTTTTTTATAGGGTTTTGTACTATACTCTCTCGAATGTTCAGAGTCTTCGCGACTTCGGCTAGCGTATTTGCCATTTTGAGGTATGCTCTTTACCTGAGAGCTCGGCGGGGAGAAGCAAATTTTCTTGGCGCATTTTACGCGCCGGAAAATTTTGCTTCCCCCCGCCGTAAATGCTACCAATCGAACACTATCCGGCGAAACGCCAGATCCACAGAATATTCTGTGATGACACGTAAAGAGCACCTTCAAAATACCCCCCTCACCTACTACACGTCAAGTTACGACAACGCCCATCTCGTCAGAATGGATTCTGGCTTTACGCATAATCCCCAACTCGCGTTTCCAACCCGTCCTGGTCTGAAAACGCGCATTGCCCTGAACTCAACAACCTGCATCGGAGTTTTCAGCAGATCGCCGGAAACTCGCCGACTTGAAACCCATGTTCTCCCGCCGAGTTGAAGGTCGGGTAGGCTCCCGGAGCCTGCGGCGTTTATGGGTACTGATCATCTCGTTGAGTTCAAGCTGCCTCAGTGGAACATCAACGAAGACAGCTTGAGCTCATTCTCCCTAGAATCGCTGAGACAGCCCTCCATCGGCGTAAAGATCGATTCCGGTGCAGTAAGAACTTTTGTCGGAAGCTAAGAAGAAGGCGGCATTTGCCATCTCTTCGGCGGTTCCCAGACGCCCAAGAACCGGAAGGCTTGCAAAATGTTCGCGCATTGCCGCGGCTTCCTCCGCCGTCTTGAATTGTCCGTTGATGATGGGGGTATCGATCGGTCCGGGGCTCAGAGTGTTCACCCTGATCTTCCGGCCCTTCAGGTCCGCCGCAAACGTTCTCGCGAAGGACCGCACCGCCGCCTTGGTCGCGGTGTATACGCTGTGAGCCGGCATTCCCATGGCGGAGACGGACGAACCGACCAACACGATTGAGCTTCCATCCTTCAGAAGCGGCAGCGACTTCTGAACCGTGAAGAAGATCCCTTTGGTGTTGATATCGAACATGCGGTCATAGGCCTCAGGAGTGACAGCATCGATGGACCCGTTTTCAACGATTCCAGCATTTGCAACAACAATGTCCAACGTCCCCTTCGCGTCCCGGACTGTCTCGTACAGCCGATCCAGGTCTTCCACCTTGCTTACATCGCCCTGCACGGCGATGGCGTTCTTTCCAAGCGCTGCCTTGGCTCGATCAAGCTCCGTCTGCCTGCGACCGGTGATAAAGACGAAAGCGCCCTCTGCCAGAAACCGCTTGGCGATCGCCAGGCCGATACCGGAGGTGCCCCCGGTCACGACCGCAACTTTCCCATTCAATTTCGACATGTGTTCTTCCTCCGCTTCCATCGAAGCCGTTCTCTCCATGGAGAGGCCTCAGGCCCCCACCATGGTTTCGGGTTGGCTTAACTATACGATATGTGTCGACACGTTGTATAGAGTTGCCAGGACCGGACTTCTACGATGGGCGATCGCGCGCACAGGGGAAGGAGTATTACCATGGATGAAACGTCGAAACAAAGCGAGAGTCTGTTGTTCACCAAAAAATCAGCATCGCCAACTCATTTGCCCCCGAAGCAGTTCGAGCGCGTATCCCGCGCTCTCGCCGAGCCTCGCCGAACCTTGATCCTGAAGCAGATTTCTGAGGCTGGCGGCGAGATCAACTGTGGCGATCTTGCCGCCATGCATGAGATTGGTCATCAAACCATGTCGCACCACACCAAAGAACTGGAAAATGCGGGGCTGATCGAAGTTCGACGGGAGGGCCGATTCGGGTACATCTCTCTGAAGCGGGATGTTCTGCGTGCTTTTCTGGATGAACTCTCGGAGATTTAGGGACGAGCGGCCCGCGTCCGCGATGTAGTGAACCTTCGTCTCAGTTCTGAACTGACCGGTTTTTCCGTAGGTACTGAGCCTTTGCGACTGCAAAACTAACTGTATTTGGCAGAGGATGCGCGCTGCTCGTTAGCGGCAATTCAATCAATCCTGATCAAATCAACAAGTTGCCTGCCTGGGGATTCACGGCTTCGGCCGTTGGCGGTATCATGGTTGCCAGATCGTAGGCACGCCGTCAGAGACACATTCATCTCAAAGCTGGAGATGCCTGAATATGCGATTCCCCGTCCACTTTGCCCTTGTTGCGGTTGCCACGCTCATACCAGCCAGGCTGTCGGCTCAGCAGACCATCACCGGCCAGGCCGCTTTTGCTGATTGGGATCAGCAGAGTCCAGGCATTCGCCGCAAAATTACACTCGCTGACTTGCCTGAGCCGAAGCCTGAAGAGTCCGTCAGCAACACTCCTCATCTGGTTCCACGGCCAGACGGCGCATGGCCGATTGCGCCACCTAGCTTCCGGGTCACGCTTTATGCCGGTGGTGACTCAGCCCCCATGCAATGGCTGAAAACCAGGAGAAGATGGCGCTCAGCAACGGCACATTTACCATGCCGCGCTTGATCCGCGCCGCGCCCAACGGCGATCTCTTCCTCGCCGACTCCGGTGCAGGCATTCTCTTTGTCCTTCGCGGCGTGGGACCAGACAGCAAGGCCGCTCAGATCGAGAAGTTCGCCACCGGTCTAGATCACCCCTTCGGCATCGCCTTCTATCCCGCAGACAAGCCCAAGTACATTTACGTAAGCAATTCCACTACCATCCAGCGTTTCCCGTACCACCCCGGCGACCTGCACGCCACCGCGGCTGCTGAAACCATCGTCCCCGATATTCCCGGCTACGCCCATCTCACCGGAGGCGGTCACTGGACGCGCGATGTCGTTTTCAGTAAAGACGGCCAGCATCTGTTTGTCTCCGTAGGTTCCGGCTCCAATGCTGATGACGCCGATACACATCCCCGCGAGCTCCATCGCGCGGACATCCTCGAATACACACCCGAGGGCAAGTTCATCAAGGTTTATGCTTCGGGTCTGCGAAATTGCGTTGGCGAAGCCATCAATCCCACGACCGAAGAGCTTTGGTGTTCCACCAATAAGCGGGAATCGCTCGGCAACCATCTTGTTCCAGACTACGTAACTTCGGTCAAGGAGGACGGCTTCTACGGCTGGCCCTGGTATTACATGGGCGGCCACCTGGACCCGCGTCTCTCCGAGCCCTGCGCCAATGACACTGGCCCCAATCCGCAAGCGCCGGCACTTACTGCTAGCCAGGCAAAGAACTGCAAACGCGTCGACCTCGCGGCAAAAGTTATCACGCCCGATGTCCTCGTTTAGCCCCACATGGCCTCGCTGGAGATGCTCTTCTATCCAACTTCAGGCGTCTTTCCCCGGCAATACTACGGCGACGCTTTTGCCGCCGAGCACGGCTCCTGGAACCGCGCCAGACGCGCCGGTTACGAGATCATCCGGATTCCCATGCACGATGGCCACGCCTATGGAAGTTACGAAGACTTTCTCACTGGATTTGTGACCACAGACGGTCAGGTCTGGGGCCGTCCGGTTGGTGTTGCCAACTGGGTTGTGCATCGCTGGTTGAGTGAGCGTCGGAAGGACCTTGACTCTTTGCGGAGTTACTCCATACAAGGCGCACCAGAAGCGCGCTTGCTGAGGTCGTTGTGGCAAATACTGTGACACCCATCCATCCCCAGCGTGCCAGTGCCATGCCACCGAGCGTGGAGCCCGCGGCCATGCCAAGAAACATGCAAGTAAAGAGCAAGGCGTTGGCGCGGCTGCGCGCCTCGGGGGCAATGCCGAAGACAATCGTCTGATGCGCAACCAGGGTTGCCTGCACGCCGAAGTCAAAACCTACGGCAACCAGCGCCAGCAGGATCAATTGCCCATTGATCGAGAACAGCGGAGATGCGCCCATCGCAGCAAAGGAGACGGTCGCAACCGCACAACCAAGTCGCGCAACCAACGCCGGGCCGCGACGATCTGCGAGATGGCCCGCCAGAGGAGCGGCAATTGAACCCGCGGCGCCGGCCAGTCCGAAGGCTCCCGCGACGGAGCTTTCCAGATGAAAATTATGATGCAGCATCAGCGCCAACGTCGTCCAGAAAGCGCTGAAACCCATTGACAACAACCCCTGCGCAAGCGCGGCCTGCCGCAACGCGTTGTGCTGCTTCCAAAGATGCTGCATCGAAACCATCAATGATCGATAGGAGAGTTGCATCGTGGCTTCGAAATGCGGCAGACGCCTCCACGCCAGTAGCGCAAAGATCGCTACGGCAATGGCCGCCGCGCCATAAACCGAGCGCCATCCGTAACGCGCAGCGACAAGGCCGCTGGCGACACGCGAAAGCAGAATCCCCAGCAGAAGCCCCATCATCACCGTGCCTACAACCTTGCCGCGACTTGAAGCCGGAGCCAGATGCGCCGCGGCCGGAACAATATCCTGCGCCAGCGTCGCACTGATGCCGACCAGAAGACTCGCAACCAGCAGAAAATCTATACCGTTCGCCAACCCACACAGCGCGAGCGCCAGCGTGAGGATCGCGGCCTTGGTCAGAATAATGACGCGACGATCATACTTGTCTCCGAGAGGAATCAGAAACAAAATTCCCAGGGCATAGCCCAGTTGAGTTACCGTCGGAATGCTGGCGATAACGTGATCGCTGGCGTGCATGGCTACTGCAAGCAGGCTCAGGATTGGCTGAGAATAGTAGATGGAAGCGACTCCGAATCCAGCGCCGACAGCAAGCAACGAGACAAGCGAGTTCGGTAAGATGGCGTCCAATGTTGATGTGTGTGAAGTCGCTTTATGCGTGGCTGACAAATGCAGACCTTTCTTCTTTTTGAAAGCGGTTGAAATCAGTCCATCAGTCTGCCAATGCCGGGTAATCGGTATAGCCATGTGCTCCTCCACCGTAGAAGGTTTTCGTATCGGTAGCCTCATTCAAGGTCGCATCCTTGCGGAGCCGCTCCACGAGATCGGGATTCGCAAGGTAGAGCCGGCCAAAGACCACTCCATCCGCGCGCCCGGCTGCAAGAATTGCGTTGCCGGTCTCTTTGGTGAAGCCGCCCGCCGCCAGCAGCGTGCCGGAATATGCCTTGCGCAGAAGGTCGATGGGATTGAAACTCGGCCCTGTGCCCCGCGAGTAACCGCTCTCATAACCCACGTGCAGATACGCCAGCCCTAGCGGGTTGAGCTTTCCGGCCAGATAGAGATAGGTTGCGGCCGGGTCCTCGTCGAAGATGTCGTTAACGGTGTAGCCTGGAGCGATCTTGATACCCACGCGGTTCGCTCCCCAAACCTCGCAGAGCGCCTGCATCACTTCGAGCGTGAAGCGGCTGCGATGTTCAATTGATCCGCCGTATGCGTCCGTCCGATGATTGGAGCCCGAGGCCTGAAACTGGTGCGGCAGATAGCCGGTTGCGGCGTGCAATTCGACTCCATCAAAACCTGCCGCAATCGCCAATTCTGCGGCATGGCGGTATTCGGCGATCACGCCAGGAATCTCTTCCGTCTCAAGCGCGCGCGGCGTCTCGAAGGGCACCTTGCCGTCGAAGGTATGGATCGCACCGGCAACGGCAATTGCCGAAGGGGCCACTGGCAAGGCGTGACTGGGAAGCAGGGACGAGTGCGTGACTCTTCCTGCGTGCATGAGTTGCAGGAAGATGTGGCCGCCCTCCTCGTGCACGGCATCGGTCACCTGCCGCCACGCTGCCGCCTGTTCCTGGGTGTGGATTCCAGGCGGGTACGTATAACCGCGCCCCATCGGGCTGGGATGCGTTCCTTCGGTGATGATCATCCCGGCCGAGGCGCGCTGGCGGTAATATTGCGCCATAAGGGGCGTTGCCTGGCAGGCATCATTGGCGCGCAGACGGGTCATCGGCGCCATGATGATCCGGTTCGGCACTTCGATCGCACCTAGCTTCAACGTTGAAAATAAAGAATCAAGCATCGCAGTCTCCTTTTTTTCGTCCGTGCAGATTGGCCTTGTGCCGGCTGCTTCATCGTTGCGGTTGATGCCATCAGAAAAGCACTGACAGATTCATTCTGCGGAAAAATTCGCAGGAATGGTAGTAGCCTCGCACGCAGAACTGTTCTACGCTGGACGTATGAATGTGTCACTGCCGCAGGGATCAGATCGCATCGAACTCATCGAGACCTTTGTCTGCATCGTCGAGGCAGGCAATCTATCGGCTGCCGCCAACCGGTTGGGTACAAGCCAGCCCACCATCAGCCGCCGCCTGCAGATCCTTGAAAAATGGCTGGGAATGAAGCTGCTGCAGCGCTCCACCCACGCCATGAATCTGACACAAGATGGCGAGCGTTTTTTCGCGCGTGGCCAAGAACTGCTGGAGAACTGGCGAGCCATGGAAGAGGATTTGCGCGGAGCAACCACCGATCCCTTCGGCACGCTGCGCGTTGTGGTTCCGCACGCCTTCGGGCAGGAACAGTTGATCGAGCCGCTGCTCGAGTTTTTGCAGCGCTATCCCAAGGTTTCAGTGGAGTGGCTTCTGCATCGGCACCATCCGGATTTCATTGCCGATGGCGTGGATTGCGAAATTCGGCTGGGCTCGGTGGATGACCCCAGTCTTGTCGCCCTTCATCTGGCGGAGGTGCCGCGCATCGTGGTGGCCGCGACCTCGCTGTGCGGCGTGCATACTTCCTCCATTTCTATCGACATCGTGCAAACCATGCCGTGGATTGCGCTCGGCACTTTCTATCGCGATGAAGTTGTTCTGACGCGCAACGCAGAAGCTGATACTTGCAAGTTTCCCATCACGCCGCGTCTTTCAACAGACAGCATCTATGCCGCACGCCAGGCCGCGCTGGCTGGCTTTGGAGTTGCGCTGCTTTCGGCCTGGATGGTCGCGGACGACATTGCAGAAGGCCGTCTGGTGCATCTTCTGCCGGAGTGGCATGGTTCCTCGCTGCCCGTTTCTCTTGTCTATCCCTATGCGCGTTTTTATCCGGCCAAGCTGCGTCGTTTTATTGATCTGATGCGCGAAGCAGTGCCGACCATCGTCGGCATGCGTCATCCCAAACAGCAGATGCAGGAAGAAACAGATTCATAGTCATAAAAAATCGTTGTAGTGTCCAGCAGCACAGATTGCGGTCTATAGTCGCTGTCTTGCCAGAAATGCTGGCAAAGGGCACTTCTCAGCCGCCCCCAGCTTTTGTATTGCCCGTCATCAAAACCAGAGGACTGAAAATCTAGTATGCCGCGGACATTTGTTCGATCTGGTTGCACAACCGAGATGGTGACTCCTGAAAATACCAATCGAATGTGAGCCGACCTGCATCTAATGAGAGTTGCGGCTATGACCTTTATCGTTACGGACGGACCACCGGCGTAATGTGAAGAGTTCAGTTCGAACGAACAGAGGAGATCTTTTGCATACTTTCTACGAACTCACCACCCTTTCCTGTCCCCTGCTGTCGTTGCACGCGGCGTCGGCAGGGGCACGCGCTTTCATAGATGAAGACGATGCGGCAGGCGAACTTCTCGGTTGCTGGCGGACGGAGATCGGTCAGCTCGGGCGGGTGTTGCTGTTACGCGGCTTTGAGAGTGCGGGAGATTTAGCGACCGAGCGCCGCCGTGCGCTTTTGAGCGTCAATCCCTTTAACGCGGGCAGCCTTGTGACCGCGTTGCGCATGGACAGTTATGCACCCTTCCCCTTCCTGCCCCCTGTTCAGCCTGGATCTTTTGGCGGCATTTATGAATTCCGCACCTACCAGCTTAGGCCGGGTGGCCTGCCGCCAACCCTCGCGGGCTGGGAGAAGGCGATCCAGCCGGCGCAGGAGTACACCAGTCATCTCATCATCAACATGTACGCGCTGGATGGGCCGCCACGGATCACGCATATCTGGGGATTTCAGAGTCTGAAAGAACGCGCGGCGCTTCGGGCGAAGTTCTATGCCGCCGGTCTTTGGCCACCTCAAGGCGGTCCCGAGCAGATCCTTGAAGCAACATCCACAATCGCCCTGTCGGAAGACAACTCTCCGCTTCGTTGATCTCCGTCGCCTACGAGACCATTGAAAGAAACGTGACTTGGCCTGTTGGCAATAACTCATTAATACTCGGCTGGTAGCTACGCGCGTACATAGATTCCTTGTTTCAAATGGCCGGAACTGTCTTGTCGTCGATCCTTTCTACGGCGCGCAGATTCGCGCTGATCTCAGATGCGAAGGCAGCAAGCGCCGCAACCTGTGGCGCATTGCGCTTCGCGGTTTCTCGGATTCCGGCGTAGACCGTGTGTCCTGCCGTGGCCAGTTCCTGAGCGGCCATTCGGCCGAATCCGCTAGGGAACCTCTGAAAAACTCCCACACCATCATGGTTATTGGTTAGAGTTGAAAACAAGGAGATGATCGCGGATGCAGCAGCTCACCTTGGCCCATCAAGCAGATTTTCAACGGTACACGAAGACGACACGACGGGAGCAGTTTCTTGAAGAGATGGACGCGGTGATGCCGTGGGCCGAGTTGCTTGCGCTGGTTGGGCCGTACTATTCGAAGGGCGAGACGGGCCGCAAGCCGGTGGGGCTTGAGATCATGCTGCGGGTCTACTTTCTGCAGCAGTGGTTTGCGCTCTCCGACCCGGCGGCCGAGGACGCGCTGTATGAGTCGGCAGTGTTGCGGCGCTTTGCGGGCGTGGATTTGGGCCGCGCGCCGGCGCCGGATGAGACCACGATTCTCAACTTCCGCCATCTGCTCGAAGAACATGAACTGTGCGGTCAGATGCTGGACGCAGTTAACCACTATCTTGAGAGCCTCGGCATTCGCATCTCTACCGGCACGATCGTTGACGCGACGATAATCCACGCGCCGTCGTCGACCAAGAACGAGCAGAAGCAGCGCGATCCGGCGATGTATCAGACGCGCAAAGGGAATCAGTGGTACTTCGGGATGAAGGCACACATCGGCGTGGATTCGAAAGAGGGCATTGTGCACTCGGTCTGTTCGACGGCGGCCTCGGTTTCTGACATGAACATGTTGCCGGAGTTACTGCATGGTGATGAGAAGAAAGTGTGGGGCGATGCGGGCTATCAGGGTCAAGCCGAGGCCATCCATGCGGCTGCACCCCATGCGCAGGACATGACTTCGCGGCGTGCAAGATACAAGGGCGGCGTCGATGAGGTGGAGCGAAGCAAGAACCGGATCAAGGCCCGGGTGCGCAGCAAAGTGGAGTGGTGCTTCCGCATCCTGAAGCGCGTCTTCGGCTTCGTGAAGGTGCGCTTTCGCGGCTTAAAGAAGAATCACGAGTGGCTGTGCGCGGCCTTTGCAGCGATCAACGTCTATCATCACCGCAAGCGCTTGGCCAGGATCAACCAACGGCTGGCCCCGCAAGGGGCGTAGTGTGCCCGCCAGAGGTTCAGCGAGGCCTCTGGCGAAAAACAACAACAAAAAGAACCAGAAAAAACGCCAGTTTGCGCCCATGCCGGAAAATCCTAGGCTCCGGCCTTCATAACTAGGCGTTCTTCAGAGGTTCCCTGATATGGAGTGACCTTGTCAATACCTGCGCATTGATGGGGTTGTTTTTGTTGTTGTCGTTGTTTTTGTTGTTATCGTTGTTTTTGTTGTTGTCGTTGCTTTTGCCGTTGTTCGAGGACAGGGCAAGCAGCAGCCGGAGCAGGTTTTAGCGACGATTGATCAGTCTGATATTCGCGGGTCGAAACCGCATAATCT
>Ga0224529_1001110_pt1 | contig 17430 bp, 13 predicted proteins | sample CBST50metaG_FD_179893 | JGI IMG/M metagenome (GOLD analysis project Ga0224529, IMG submission 179893) | Peat soil microbial communities from Stordalen Mire, Sweden - C.B.S.T50 | ecosystem: Environmental > Terrestrial > Soil > Wetlands > Peat | place: Sweden: Norrbotten County, Stordalen Mire... | reverse complement strand
CGTTCTTTCCCGAAGAACTGCGGGCGCTCTTGTTGGACCCGTCGATCTCCGATCTGATGATCAACGGCAGCACGGGTGTATTCGCGGATAGGAACGGAATGGTCGAGCACATTGAGCTGCAAACGCCATATACGAACGAGCGGTTGCAGACCGCGATTGAGCGCGTGGCGCGCATTCTCGGCCAGGACCTTACTGGGCAGAATCCGATCCTGAATACGCGCTTGCCCGATGGCTCGCGTGTGGCTGTTGTTGGCCCGCCATCATCGGTCTATGGACCAACGCTCACCGTCCGCAAATTCAACCGCTGGTTCACCTCGGATGAACTGGTTGCATCGGGCAGCTTGCCAACGCAGGTTCGGGACATGGTTGTGCGGCTGATTGGTGCACGGAAGAACGGCATTATCGCGGGCGGAACTGGCTCGGGCAAGACGACCTTGATGAAAGCGCTGCTCGACCATGTTCCCATGCACGAGCGGTTGATTGTGATTGAGCAACCGGCCGAGTTGAAAATCGCGCATCCGAATGCGGTTCGCTGGGAGGCTGTTGCGGCCATTCCCGGCCAGGTTGCCGTGACTCCGAGCCAGCTTGTAGCCGCGGCTCTGCGTCATCGTCCCGACCGCATCATCATGGGAGAAATACGCGACGAATGCGGCTACGACCTGCTGCAAGCGATGAACACCGGCCACGGCGGAACGCTCTCGACTTTGCACGCGGATTCCGCCTTGGATGCACTCGACCGATTGGCGGATATGGCGCTCAGTGCCAGGACAAATCTCAACCAGCAATTCATCCGGTCGCAGACAGGCAAGGCAGTTGATTACGTTCTCTATTGCGAACGCGATTCCACGGGCCGGCGCCGAGTGCGCGAACTCATCACCGTGAAGGGCTACAGCCATGCGGAGCAGTCCTTCGAGACGGAGGAAATCTACCGGGCTTCCTCCACGGCTGCGGCGTGATCGAGCGAATGGAAACGCGAATCGGAGGCACGGCTATGACAAGCCTTCTTGGGCACGGTGGAACGAACGGAACCTCGCCCTTGTTGTGCGCTTATGAGCGTGGCCGAGCCGAACTTCAAGACGAGCGATACCGAGTGCGAGATGCGGTGCCTTGTATTGCGGTCTCGGTCCCGAGGTCAGACGACGAGAAACGTGGATCTGGTTTGCCGGTCATTGCACCGATGGCATCGCCAGGAAGCGTGGAGTTTGCATGGTTCAGATGCGAGTCTCTCCAGCTCAATTCCTCACTTGCTCGGTCACTGCTTCGGGGCCTTTGCGACGCCCGGCGGCAGGCTCGCTCTTCTGCTTTGCTTGCGCACCCTGCGGGTTACGGTTTCCATCTGCGATGGACCCTCCGTAAATGCAGAGCTTCGGCCTTGGGAGTCGCGCCCACTCGCATAGCTTCGCCAGGTGTGACCCGAGCAGATCGGGAATTCAAATCAGGAGACTCAAAATGTTTCTGAATCGTGCAACTCTCATTGGCTACCTGGGCGGCGACGCCGAAGTCCGTACCGGCAAGAACGACCAGAAGTTCACCACCTTCTCCATCGCCACCAAGACCTCTTACAAGGACAAAGAGTCCGGCGAATACATCTCGCACACCGAATGGCATCGCTGCATCGTCTTCGGCAAGTTCGGCGAGTTCGCAGCCACGCTGAAGAAGGGCGCGCACGTGCAGGTCGAGGGCGAGATTCGCCACACCGAGTACACGCCCAAGAAGGCGAAGAAGCCGGTGCGTACCGACAACATTCGCGTCAACTCCATCCTCAAGCTCGACCGCGCGGAAAAGGCCGCCGCGGAAGAGCAGGAAGTCGAACAGGAGATTCCCTCCGAAGAAGCGGCCGAATAGGCTCCTTCCCTTCGCGGTGAGAGCCCGGCAAAAGCCGGGCTCTCCTACTGACAATGGCCCGTGGAATCGCGTTCTTGAGAGGTCAACCTATGAATCAAGTCGCCACCAATTTTCTTACTCGCAGTTTCACTTCGAGCGAAACGATTGCGCTCTTGCTGGGCCGGGAGGATGCGCCCCGGCCACAGCAGCGCGTGGTCACGCTCGAACAAGTTCTCGCGCCGCGCTATATGGCTTGGCTGGCCTACGAAAACGATGCTGGCGCGAACATCTATGTCTCCGCCAATCCGTTGCTTCCCGGCAGCCGCAAACGCATCAAGGAGTGCGTTGCTTCTGTCCGTCATATCTATATAGATATTGATGAGGACGGCGACGCCCGGCTCGCTGCGCTGCGGGCGTCGGATCGAGTGCCAGCGCCCACGACCATTCTCTCGACTTCACCCGGCAAATATCAGGCGCTCTGGCGTGTTGCCGGCTTCGACTTCGAGCGTCAGGAACAGACTCTCAAGCTCGTCGCCCAAACCTTCGGCGGCGATCCTGCTTGTACGGACCGAAACCGCGTGCTGCGCGTACCCGGTTTCTACAACCGGAAGTATTCTCCCGCGCATATTGTCGCGGTCGAATACCCCGCCGATGCGACCTATGGTCCCACAGACTTCCTGCTCAATAATGTCGCAGGCTCTTCCGGGCTGCCGCTCCGCGGGAACGCGCGGAAATCGCCCACTGGTAAGCACTCGCATTCGGAGGACGATTGGGTCTGGGTTTGCGCACAACTTACCCATGGCCGGGACGCCGCGAAGCTGACACATGATTTGGCAGTTCGCCGTTCTGATAAACCTGATCCTCTCTACTACGCCCAGCGCACCGTGGATGTAGCCTCAGCCTGCCTTTGGCTTGGCAGTGGCATTCCCATCCACGACGTCATCACCATGCTCGACGTCCGCCGCCGCTTCGAGATTCCCGCCGCACTTTGCTCGGCCCGTGCGCGGGAGATTGCGGCCACCGCCCAACGCATGATTGCCCGTCGTAAGACGGCCTGATTCCACAGCCCAAGGAGAATCAATATGCCATTGCTTGAGGTCGTCCAAACCCGCTACGTCAGCGCATCCATTCGATTGACTGATACGACCGCATTACAGGTCGATCAGTACGCCGCATTCATCCATGCATCCGCGGATGAAGTCATGGAGCAGGCGCTCGCCTATGTCTTCGCCAAGGACCGCGACTTTCAGGAGTTCATCAAGTCGCCCGAAGCGCGGCGGATTACGCCCACGCTTCGCGTACGTAGAGCAGCCGCCAATGATGCCGGTGAACCGCCCGCAAGGAAGCCGGTTTCCGCAGCATCATCGGCAGCCAATACGCCAGCAATCGCGGCGGGATCGAAAGCATGATCCCGCGCCTACAGGGGTGGCAAGACCACTACGGTGCTGCGCACCGGAAGAATTTGGACACTCCATCCCTAGTAGGGTCGTGCAGGTGCACCACGGTGCACTTGTTGCGGCCTCAATGACATGGCGATTTCAGGTGCACTTAGGTGCACCCGAGAAATGCGAGGTCCACATGACAATCCTGAAAGCAGAATCCGTGAAGAAAACAAACAACGACCGGGAGGCTCTTCGTGTCTATCCGGTCACCACCAAGCTGACAAAAGAGGAACGGAACGCTGTTACCAAATTCGCGGAGACCCACGGCGTTGCGCGTGGTCAGTGGATGCGCGATGTGATTCTGGCCCAGTTGCAAAGCACTCCCAGGAACAACGCTTCTTTGGCGGAAGTTCTTGGCATCCGTTTGCTTCTGGTCAATGTGCTTCGCCCATTGGCCGCAGGACAAAAACTGACACCGGAAGCGTTCGACAAATTGCTCGACGAAATCGGCACGGCCAAGTACGAGCTGGCCGGAAAAATCACGTCCGAGCGCAGGAGGTAGCGGTATGCAGAACACCACATGGGGACGCAAGGAATCGATCGTCTGGCCTTATCAGATTCCGATTTACGCTTACAGCACGGCGTTCTTTTCCGCCGTGCTGACCTTCTTCTTTATTTGCGGCTGGATTCGCTTTGCCACAACGCCTTTGCAGCGGTACTACCTGCCGCTCTATGAGCGTACTTCGGTGATTGGTGCGTTCAGCAAAACCCACCGGAGCAACTATCGCGTGCTCTTTATTGCGGGCCACGGACTCTCGCCGCGGCCTGCTCAGAACACCGATGTGATGCTGGGCAGGACTCCAGAACCGGATGGCAAAACCATTCCGCTCCAACTCTCGGCAGATGCTCCGCTGCATGGATACACACTCCTTTTCCGTGGTCCGCTGCACAGCTTTTCCGATGTTCGTCTGAGCGACTACATGAAGGATGTTGTCTATGGCGGAACCAGTCTGCCCACCTTCTTTCGGCCTCCTCTCATCTGCGGCGCGGTGCTCTTTTTAATTCTGCTGCCGTTTGCGGTCTTGAAAGATGTGCAGCGACAGAAACAACTCCGCTATGGGCGGCGGCTCAAAGGCCCGGAGATGCTCACGCCGCGCCAGTTCAACCGTGTCGTCAAGGGGGACGGCATCGGCTTCAAGATCGATGGGATGCGCAAAATGCTGCGCATCCCGGCGCGCGCCGAGGCCCAGCACATGCAGATCATCGGCGACACGGGCGCAGGTAAGTCCGCGCTCATGTTTCAGCTACTCCGGCAGGTGTGCAGCCGGGGTGATTCAGCCATTGTCTATGACCCGGCGCGGGAGTATGTGAAGCGGTTTTATGACCCGGACCGCGGCGACATTATCCTCAATCCGCTCGACCGGCGCTGCCCATACTGGGGACCGGCTGAGGAGTTGCGCAGCCGGTCGGAAGCGAAGGCGCTGGCTGTCTCTTTGTTCCAGCCGCCGCAGGACAAGAAGGGCGAGTTCTTCATCGAATCGCCGCAGAAAATCTTTGCCTTTCTGATGGCCTATGGGCCAACGCCGGATCAACTTGTCCAGTGGATGTCGAACCCGGAAGAGATCGACCGTAGAGTCCAGGGCACCGAACACGCGCACCTGATCGACCCACACGCACACCAGCAGCGCGCCGGTGTTCTGGCCTCGCTGGGCCTGGTCGCCGACAGCCTCCGCTTGTTGCCGAAAAGGAGCGAAGCAAATGGAGTGTGGACAGCAACCGAGTGGACCGAGAAGCGTCAAGGTTGGATCTTCCTGACCTCGCTTCCGGCAGAGCGGGAAGCGCTTCGGCCATTGCAGAGTTTGTGGATTGATTGGCTTGTTCTGCGCCTGCTCAATGAGCCGACCGCTGCGCAAAAACGTGTCTGGTTCGTAATCGACGAACTGGCGAGCTTGCAAAAACTTCCGCAACTACATACCGCCATCACAGAAGCCCGCAAGAGCAATAACCCTGTAGTGCTCGGCTTCCAGGGCAAGGCCCAGCTTGAGTACCTGTACGGGCATCTTGCCGAGGTCATGCTGTCGCAGCCGGCGACCAGTGCTTGGCTCACCACTAAGGAACCGAACGCCGGCGAATGGGTCTCAAAGTTCATTGGCAAGGTTGAGATCGAACGATTGCGCGAAACCCACTTTGATGGCACCCGCGCAGGTCGCAACTTCGCGCTTGACCGGCAGGTCGAACAGTTGGTTCTGGAATCGGAAATTGCCGGTCTCGCCGACTTGCACGCTTACATGAAATACCAGAATTACGTGACGCGGTTTTCCTTCCCGTACTTCAATATGCCGGAGGTTGCCGAGGGTTTTGAGCGTCGCGACCGGCCCGACGACAAGCTGCCCTATGACCCGGCGCGCGTGCATGGTAGTGAGCCAAATACGGAGTTGAAACAGGTCCCGGAGGATTCTCCCGCATCACAGCCCAACACGCTGCCTGTGGTGCAGCAGATCGAACCCGAGCCAACCGTTTCTCCCGACGCTGACGATCAACAAAATCTCATTCTGAGAGGTTGAGGTAAAACTATGCTGACCATCTCCAAACCACTTTCCGCGAGTCAAGCCCAGACCTATCACGAAAAGGAATTCACCGCAGCCGAACAGAACTATTGGAAGCAAGCCGACACCATTCAAGGAGAGTGGCACGGCAAGCTGGCCGGTAGATTTGACCTTGCCGGTGCTGTGGGGGCCGAGGAGTTCGCTCGGCTCTCCGAAGGCCAGCACCCGGTGACCGGCGAACAGTTGGTTCGCCATCGCAAGGTCCATGAATACAAAACGGAGGACGGTAAGACTGTCGCGCCCGTCGAACACCGCGCCGGGTGGGATGCGACCTTCAGTGCGCCCAAGTCGGTATCGCTGACCGCTCTTGTAGGTGGCGATGACCGGGTGCGAGAAGCGCACCGCGAGGCCGTCAATGTCGCCTTAAATGAGTTGGAGCGTTACACGCAAGCCCGCATCGGCGGCAATCGTCCCGCCGAGACGACCGGGCAGTTTGTCGTTGCAAAGTTCGAGCACGACACCGCCCGCCCGGTCGATGGCTACGCCGCACCCCAACTCCACACCCACTCCGTCATCTTCAACATGACCGAGCGCGAGAACGGCCAGATGCGGGCACTTCAGGAGCGCAGCTTCTTCGCTTCGCAAAGCTACGCGACCGCTGTGTATCAATCTGAGTTGATGTACCGGCTCCGCAGTCTTGGCTACGAAATCGAACCGGGCAAGAGTGGAGCGCCAGAGATCAAGGGATACTCGCAGCAATATCTTGATGCCTCCAGTCCGCGGCGTCAGCAGATCGAAGAAGCCCTTGCGCGCGGCGGGTTCAGTGGCCCGGAAGCCGCGCAGATTGCGGCTCACAACACCCGCGACAAGAAAGTGATTCTATCGCCAAACGAGGTGTTGGCTGCCCACCGGCAGATTGCCGCTGAGTTCGGCAACCAGGCTGACCATGTGGTTGCCGAGGCACGAAAGCGGAACATCGGCCAGGTACAGAAACCAGTGGCCGAGGAGCGTCAGAAGCAGGCGCACTCGGCGCTGACGTTTGCGCGCGACCGCAGTTTCGAGCGCGAAGCTGTTCAGGATGAGCGGGCCTTGCTTGTCGATGCGATGCGGCGCGGCATGGGAGAAACGACCTACCCGGCGGTACGCGCCAGCTTCGAGGCGCGCATTGCTTCCGGCGAGTTCCAACTCGTTCCTGGCGAAAAGCATGATACAGCGCGTAAATTCACGACCGCTGAGATGGTCCAGGCCGAAGAAGAGATCGTGCGAACGGTGTTGGATGGACGGGGCAGAGCTCCGCAACTCATGCCGGTCGAGCAGGCCGTTCCGCTCACGGAAGCCCGTCCGCACCTTAATCCATCGCAGCGCGACGCCATCGAACATGTGCTTACTTCGCGCGACCGTATACAGGGTTTGCAAGGCAGCGCCGGAAGTGGAAAAACAAGCACGCTCGAAAGTATACGGCAGGGTGCGGAGAGGGGCGGGTACGTAGTCGAGGGTTTCGCGCCAACCTCCCGCGCAGCGCGCCAGCTCCGCGATGCGGGCATCTCCGCGGACACGCTGCAAGGCTTCCTTGCTCGCAGCCGCAATGCCGGCGACCCGGCTGCGAGGCATCTTTATATGGTCGATGAATCCTCGCTGGCATCGACGAATCAGATGCGCGAGTTTCTCGCCAAGATCGGTTCTCAGGACAAAGTGTTGCTCATCGGGGATACTCGCCAGCATCAGGGAGTCGATGCCGGAAAGCCCTTCGAGCAGTTGCAACAGGCCGGGATGCAGACCGCGCGGCTCGACCAGATCGTGCGCCAGAAAGATCCCGGACTGCTGCGCGCCGTCGAGCATCTGTCGCGCGGCGAGGTAGCCGAGGGCATCTCGCTCTTGGAGCAGCAGGGGCGGATCACAGAGATTTCCGACCCGCAGAAACGCATCGCCTCAATTGCCAGGAACTACGCAGAAAACCCCGACAACACCATCATCGTCTCTCCCGACAACGCTTCGCGCCGGGCGATCAATCAGACAGTCCGCCAGGAATTGCAGGCGCTTGGCAAGGTGGACAAGCAAGATCACTCGATGCGCGTGCTTACGCCGCGCTCGGATATGACCGGCGCGGATCGGGCCTGGGCCGCGCGCTATCAGGCTGGCGATGTGCTGCATTACATCCGGGGGAGCAAGGAGCATGAAATCGAGCGTGGCAGCTACGCCCAGGTTATTGCAACGAATCCGCAGGAAAATCTCGTCACCGTGCGCAAACAAAACGGAGAGCAGGTGACCTATGCCCCGTCTCGGCTGCGCGGTATCAGCGCCTACCGCGAGATCGAGCGGGATTTTGCCGTGGGTGACCGGTTGCAATTTACCGCGCCGAATAAGGAGTTGGGCGTTGCCAACCGCGACCTCGGAACCATCCAGCGGATCGGTGAGGCCGGGAAAATCACTGTCCGCATGGACGGCGATAAAGAGAAGGCGGTCACGTTTGACCCGGCGGAGATGCGGCACTTCGATCACGGTTACGCCGTGACCTCGCACAGTTCCCAGGGACTCACCGCCAAACGCGTCCTGGTCAACATGGATACCGATGTTCACCCAGGACTCATCAACAGCCGCTTAGCTTATGTCTCTGTCTCCCGCGCCTCGCATGACGCGCAGATTTTCACGAACGATGCAACTACGCTTACCGCAAGCCTCAGCCATGACGTGGGCAAAGCGTCGGCGATCAACTTCGCTACGTCCCACAATTTGATTGAGAATCTTGGGTTGGAACGTAATTCCGTTTCGACAAGACATCCCGGGAGTAGTTTGGGGTTGGCGCTTTAGAACACTTGGTCGGTGTGGTTCACATACGGCTACTTAGGGTAAACGCAAAGTACAGGATACGGCAAATGCGATAACCTTGATCCATGCGAAAATTTCGACCTCCACTCTCCGATTCCGAAGTTGCTCAACTCAACGAATTGGCCGGACTAGATTTTTCGACTCTTAATGAGACGGATGTTCGGGAAACATATATCCGCCCGATTCTGCGCCTGCTGGGGTATCAAAAAGACCGAGATTATTCCGCCAGTACGGAGGAGAGCTTCAAGTTAAGTGAGCCCTTCCTCCGAATCGGTCGGGACAGAATCAAAGTCGATTACCTCAATACCGTTCGGAAGCAGAATTTCTGGTTGATTGAGGCGAAGGGCGGGAGCACTGGACAAAACGGCATGATCGCTGATGAGGATGTCTGTCAAGCGTATTTCTATGCTCTCCATCAATCCGTGAACTGTCGCTATTTTGTTGTCTGTAACGGGTGGCTGTTCAACCTCTATGATCGGGACACGCTTGACACGGAGCTCAGTCCCCTCTTGACCATAAAGAGCTCAGAGTTGCTGACCCGCTTCTTGGAGATTGATGCGATTATCGGTGCTACCCAGGTGCAATCGCATGTCAAATTACGGCTGGTTGAAGAGATCGAACGTGTGCTTGCAGCGGAAGTGACCCTTGAACGACTGGAAGAGTTCGTAGAAGCAGTTAAAGGGGCCTCAAGGCGAGCATGGCCCAAGGCCCTTGAGAACTTCAGAGTGAACTATCGACGAGAGGGATCTGATCGAGAACGGTCCTTTGCTCAAATACTTCAACAGGAACGGGCTGATAGGATTGTTGATACGTTTTTTCAGACAGTAACGACAAATGGCGACATTGGGAAGGTCTCTGAAGCATTAGTTGAGAAGGTGATTACGACCTGCGGCGCCGATCACTATTTACTTTTCGATCGACTTCTGCTGAATTCGCTACGGCCCGTCACTCATAATTTCTACATAAACTCGATTCATTTTCTGCTGCGCTTGGTGGATAGAGGCATCGAAACCGTTGATTATTCTGAGAACGGAGAAAAGGTACCGGTACGTGAATTGCTGCATCGATATCTGTGGTGGGCGCTTACACGATTTGAAGATAGACCCGACATAAGAATTCTGACGCTGTTTGAAAGCGTATATTCGCGCACGCTTAAACGACTTTTTATCATGTTGCCCGTGCAGCGCGGTTCCATCGAGCAGGCGGTTGCCTTCGAGCGATTTGTGCTTCCAGAAGAGAAGGTCTCGGCGGGAGCACTATGTCCCGCCCAGATACTCATCGAGCTTGTCCAAGGGGCAACGATGCGAGCCTGCGGCGAAATGCTCGCGCAGTTTTACGACGAGAAGAATAGGCACTTTAAGGTTGCCCTGGCTGAACAGGAACTTCAGAATGTGATGGCGGCCTCTGCCCAGTTTCTCCAATCAACCGAGACCGATTACCTGCGCATCCGAAGTGAGCTTGGAACAAGTTGGAGCGAAACGCAGTTCTTGGATTCACTCTTTGCAGGATGGGACCGGGTGATAGCGGCGACCATGGAAATGCTGACGCCGAGAGAAGCAACTGTGAAACATCTTCCCATGAAACTCAAGAAACAGATTTCTTATGTCCTTTCAATTGGCGTCGCTGGAGGTTTCGGTGAGGGTTTCTCAAAGAAGTACGCGGTAAAAACGCAACAGCTTCCGGAACGGGAGAAACTGATTTCGGAATTCTTCAGTGCAGGGTACAAGACAAATTCAGAGGCATTCGAGGAGTTCTAACGTTTTAAACAAGGCCATGTGAAGCACTTCACAATCGCCAGAGTCATCCAAGGAGTTACCTTGACCGATGAATCGAAGAGGCCAGACATCGCAGTACCGGAAGAGGCTTCTGGAAGGGGGCCATTCTTGCGCGGCGAACTGCGCAAGGAACAATTCAGTTTTCCAGACATCCTCGCCCAGTTCGAGCGGATCACACCGCACACCCGCAACACTCGCATCTACCTGTTACTGACTGCTGAACAGGCTAAGAAGTTATATGTGCTGCCCGGTCCATTCATATTTGAGGGGTCTTTTTGTACGAGAGATGGCGTCATCGAAACCAGGCTAGCTAAAGATATTTGGCTGAAACCAATTACCCAGATTACGCATGAGGAAGCGTTTTACTGGACGCAAACTTCAGGTGCTGTCGGAAGTCTTGAAGTCAAGGCGAAATTCATACCCGGCCCAGAGCTTGATTCGCGTCGGGACAGCAATTCCGCCTGGTTCGTAGCGAGACCATGCTTCGTTCTGGGTATTCTCGCAAACCAGACTAAAGAAGAGGCTGAAGAATCCACGAAATTCGGATTTTCTTGGCAGGACATCAACTTCTCTTTGACAGATGGAGCTAAAGCCTCGATCCATCGTTACCCATATTTGCCTTTCTATGGCGTATCACGAAATGTCAAGTCCCGAGGCTATTCCATCACCGTCGAAGGGATCAAAGACCCCCTCGCAGCCAAGAGAGATGTGGACGTTCTCATTCTCTTGGCCTCGTTTGCCTCGCGGCAGCGAAGCGTCAGCCCACACTGGAGCTACGACACCAAAGAAGAATTCCATCAATTCTGGCAATTTAACTATGGCAAGTTTCCTAAGAGATACGAGCGCGAAGAACCGGTTCTACCGCGAGACCGGGAGGAGTGCGGCACCTTCTTGCAGACGGCATTCTCCAGATACTTCGCGGCTTCGCAGCATCAACCTTTGCTTGAGGCTGCTATTTACGCCCTATTGAACGAAGCAACGACGCTCGAAGTAGAGATCGCTCGCCTTTTTTCTGCGATTCAGGGCGCGTTATATTTTGCGACGCAGTTCCCGCTTGATCCCAGAAAACGCCCGCGTATTGGCAATCTTTACCACGAGTTTCTAACTGAGTATCCAAATGTCTTTACTGGGCTCTGGCCTCTGATCGATCGACAGGCTGGTTCCCCGCTAAGCGACCTCCGCAATGCCGTTGTTCATGGCGAAGCATTCACGGAGCAAGAGTGGCTGGCTTTGAGCTATGCCGGAGAGCATCTTCGTTGGCACCTCGAACGAATCATTCTTGTTGCTCTTGGATGGGACATCGAGAAATCGGCCGTGTCAACAAGGGCACTAGGATTGTTCACTGCCTATCAGAATTGGAAACAAGAACGCGACAAGCTCGCGAGCCGCCTTTCACCGCCGTAGTTCCAACGAATCGTCCCGATCGGTCGAAACAGCCCTGCCGCGACCAGTTCTGTTCTTGCCTGCGCCAATACGTTAGTGAGTTTCAATGACCGGTTTTGCAGGAGGAACAGCCCCCGCCAGCCTGATCGCCGTCAGAGCAACGGCCTCGCCGAGAAACTGACCGTGTTTTCCGTCAGGATAGTACCGATACCCATGTGCATAGCCTTTGGGTTCGTGGTTCGCCGGGTCAGTACCGAGGTTGATGGTGTAAATCTGGCCGGGCGAATCTTCCGTCAGGAACATATGAACGTGCGCTAGGCATACGCCGCCTGCGACTTCGGCGGCCAGGAAATGTGCCTTCCATCCATTGGGCCGCACTCCCGGCTGAATCATCTCTTGCAAGAGTGGATGCTGGCGCATATTCATGATTTCGTTTACCCGACGAATCGGTTCCTTAGTGTCTTCATAAATGAAAGACCGAATGCGCGAAAAAATCGGTTCATGGCCTGAATAGGCCGGGAACTGCGTCAAGAAATAGTGAAACCCGATCTTGGCGATGCCGCGATAATAGCGCTCTCCGACCTGGAATTTCACCGTTGGCTTTTCGATAACATGGCTCATCAACTTCGGTTCGGAGAATGTCATCCCCGGAGAATACTCCTGCAGCAGCTTCTCAATCCATACCTGCTCGTGCGGATGGCACGACAAACGCGTCTCGAATGGCTTCGCAACTGCCCGTCTCTCGAATTCGGTGCGGAGCTCATCTGCGGTCATCGATTCCTTGAGTGGGATGTGGTGGACCTTACCCGTCTCTGCCTCGACAAAAATCAACTCGCACATTTGCGTCACGACACCATTGCGGATTTCCAGGTTCACTTCGACGCCGACCTCCCGATCGAATGTCGAGAACTCCAGCCTCTTTCCACCGGCACTGCCCCGCGCAAACGGATTCACCTTCGCATGATGATCCCGCCCCGTTACCCCGTAGAATTCGCGCATAAACCCTTCCGGGCCGCATCGAGCTACCTGTTCGTCCAGCAGACCCAGGCGCTGGCCGTTGCACGGCGCGCAAACTGGAGTGAGAAGGCGAGGGGCATCCTTGAACTCGCCGAAGGCAGCCGGGATCACGTGTTCGTGTGTATCGCCTTCCGAGTCGCAATAGAGACACTTTGCCATACCTCTATTATCTCGTAGCCGGTAATTGGCCCGAAACCGTGACGTTTTCGTCGTGCGGGTATACGGGAGAAGAATTCCTCCCTCGTTCCAGCCGCCGCTAATACCGGCGCCTTCCACGACCCAGCTCGGCGGGTCCGTTCCGGGATTGCTATGAAACTCTTCCGTGCCACGATAAACAGGTATTCAGTGTAAAGATTCGGCGATTCTCGGACCCGTAGAAGGTCTACCTGCAAAACCGTGGCTGAAATCCGCTGCCTCTAGGATCTGGGGACAAGGAGGCAGAGCCGTCCATGGGTGGAAGCTGGATAAAGTGGCTGACCTTAGCGGGAGTCAGGATCGAGATCATGTCCCGCTTTCTTCCTGCGACTGCGCTTGATGGTCAAGTCGGCGCAGAGAGCCCTCAGTCATTTTCAGAAGATGCCGGGGCGTCATCAGTTCTAAAAAAAGCCTCGCGAATGAGCCAATCATGAGTTGCATGCTTCCGTGCTTGGACACACAGGGCATTTTAGCGAGCACGCCGCGACTGTGGGGCGATCCCGGTATGACTTGAGATCGACTGACCACGCTTTTCGTCTCCTTTTGTGATAGCCATCTCAGTTCCATTCCATGCATCGCGGCTAAGCTGAAGAATTGCTCAAAATCAAGTTGCGCAAACGCGCGTAGCCTGCCTAAGGCAAAATCGAATATCAACGCCTTTGGCATGGGCCACATGAACAGCGGAGCCGGCCACTGGGCTCTAAGATTGGCCTCCACGAGATCGAAGAATGGCCATATTTTTCCAATCGCTTCGATCTCACTCTCACGCTCCCCGGCCACAGGTAATTTGCAAGTGGCTCCCTTGTAGCGCCAGTGATAAAAGTTGTGTGCTATGCCGTTCCGTCCTTGTATTGAATAGAAGCTGTCTGACACGACCATCACACGGAGGCAGCCATCAACTACGAATGCAGATGCTCCTGACTGCTTAGCGACAGAACAGGATCGTTTCAGCCGATCGAAGTAATCAACCACTTCCACCGACTCTGGGCTTAGCTCGACAATCTCCTTTGTCTGCGGATCAATCCCTTTGTCAGTAGTGCGAAAGTTCTCTATTGCCTCCTCTCGTCCCTTTTGTCGGAGCATTCTCCGAACTTGTGACACGCTCTTCTGCCCAAAACTCTCTTCTATCTTGTCCAAATTGAGGTTTTCCGGTGAAACAGCACTTTGTCCGATAAGCCCAAGTAAGGCGTCATTAACTTTGCCTTCTTTCAACTCAATGATTTCCCAGCGGCGCGGATTTGAATCAACACATAGCCGAACGAGGTCACCGATCTGAACTGCCGTGGTGATGTCAGATACGATATGGATACACTTTCGGTTTTCCCGGTTTAATTGACCCGCAGTCACCAGAGTCTTCTCAAGCACTACCGGATCTATCGGAGATATAGAATCAGAGACCTGTGTCCTCCGAAGGAGCCAAGGTTCTTGGCTCACCATCTGCCAAAGAATGCTATCAATTAGTCGCCGTAGAATAAGTTGCCTTCTAGACAGGCAGTCCAAGACATCCGCAATGGCTTTGATTTCGAAATTGTTCCGATCCCGCCGCGCCTGCTTTAGCTTTGCACGATAGTCCTTTGCACGCTTTTCATACTCGATAACCAACTTTCCCACCTTGCGCTGAGCAAGGTCGAAGCCATAGTGGCAACCGCGGAAAAAGCGCCGCACCGCAGACGGGTTATTGCGAAGCACGTATGGAAGCTCACTGTCGGCCCGCAGCAAGCCGCGCTCCTGCAATGCGTCGATCCCTGCATGAAATGCATAGTGATGAAGGTCAAGCAGTATCGGCTCGAACGAAGGCAGCGATGTATGGTCGAAATTCATAGGCCAGCCGTTCAATAGAAATCTGGAATAACGTGTGAGAAGAAACATTGACGTGCTTCTGCATCCAAATTGATTGGATCACCCCACAATCCACGCCGTTGAAGCGCCCCGCGACTCCAGAACCCTTCTACCTTGGTTTCCGTAGAAAATGCGTTAAGCAGCACATCACTACTCAGAATCATACGCCGCGCTTGCCAAAAGCTCGGCCTGTAGAGCGCGAAACCCAAATCCCTCATCGGCGTGGATGCCACGTACCTTCTTTACGCTCGGCATGATGTCTTTGATGTGCTCCACGCTACTCCGAATGTCATAGAGCTGCCGAAGCAGCTTCGCATTCCTTTGCGAAGCTGCGGTCACGGTTTGTCCCCTGTCGATGAATGTTTGCGTGATATCTCGCCACGGCCTCTTCGCTGTCTTAGACCGTTTCCTTGCACGCGCACTCCGCTTCCGAGCGATGGCCGGCTTCACAATCGCTTCTGTGGCGCGCACGAACGAATGCAGCCGTTCGATCCACTCCTCTCCCTCTTGTGCTCCGCGAATCCAGACGTTGAACCCCTTTCTCAGGCGCCGATACAGCCGCCCCGGTACATGACTGTAGATCAGTTCCAAATTCTCCAGAATCTTCGCAGCACGCGACAAATCCTCTATTTCAATTTTTCTCGATTGTCGATAGTACGGACGGAAGCAAGGCGTCAAACCGGGCCGAACGGGACCGATGTGTATCCCTCCGCCGTGGTACTTTTCTCCGCCCACCATCACCATAGCGTCGTTGTAACCGCAACCAAGCAACACCAGAATGTGGTGAAACAGTCTCACGCGATTGTCGAGTGACTGTGGAATGGGTACATCTCCCGTATCAACCGCCAGCGGGTCCAAATGGCAGTAATAAAAAGTGTGCTTTCCCGGAACGAATTGGCATGGATCGTTCCAAGCCACTCCACCCAATGAGGCTCTAGCTCGAACGTATTTTGCTCGTGACTGATTACGAGGCCGGGCAATACTGTCTGTTCTTGCTTGACCTTCAGCCGCGGTCCGTTCAGAGCCAGGCAGCAAAAGTGATTTCCATTGGGAATAATCATCGTTCGATCCTCACCTGTACTTTCGAGGAAGCACTTCTGCTCTCCGTCCGGTTTGAGCAACATGTATTAAGCATTGCAGATTGGATTCGATAGTGGGAGGATGGCTCCTCCCTGGTTGCAGCCGCCGAAAGTGCCGGCGTCTTCCACCACCCACCTCTGCGGGCCTGTTCCTGCCCGCAACGCCGGCCCCCACATGCGTACAAGCGTACAACAATTCGGAAGAGTACCGAATTTCTTCTTCGTTTAAGTGCCCCCGCTGCATGCGGCTTTATGGCAGAAGCGGTCGGAACCCGTCAAGGCTCTCCGCATTCGCTGCGATGAACGGGCACAGAACGCCCGGCCTTGACTGAACCCGCCTCGCCTCTGCCCGCCGCGCAAAACATGAAGCGGGGGCACTCAAACAAAGAAATTTGGTTTGAGGCAGACGCCCTCCTTCAGAATCTCGCCCCACGCGGGCGGCACAGGAGAGCGAACAATATGCCTTACACCAGCAGCAATACCACCACCACCGCGCCGCACAGCAAAAATGCGGCGCTCCGCAGCGAGTCCCCTTACCAGCAGCGCACCACGCAGAAAGACAACCCCACACAGCAACTCATCAAACAGGCAGTAGACTTTTTGCTCCAGCAGCTTGAAGCGGGCAAGAGCGAGACACTGACCGCGTATCTCGCCGCAATGGCCCGGTTCCATTCTTATTCCTTCTTATGTTAAGCACAACATAAGAAGGACTATGTTCACAGCGGAACTATGTTGAGTGAGGCGACCGGGGGCAAGCAGGGCGCGGAATTGCGCGCCCTGCTGTTGACATAGTCAGAGGCTTGCGAGGAAGGCGAGCAGAGCGTCGTCGGCGTGGAACCTGCGAAACTTGCCGCCCATGGGCTGAAGCTTGGCGAGCGCTTTTTCTTTGATCGACAAGTCGGCGTGCAGATATTTGTTGGTGGTTTCGATGCTCTCGTGTCCTAGCCACAGGGCGATGACGGCGATGTCTACGCCGGACTGAAGCAAAGCCATGGCGGTGCTGTGTCGCAGGACGTGAGGCGAAACGTGCTTTTTCACCAGAGTTGGACAGCGGCTTCGCGCACGTTCGACGATTTTGTGAAGCAGCAGGTGAACGGCAAAGCGGCTCAGTGGTTCTCCGCGAATGCCGGGGAAAGCTACTGCTTGTTCTTGGTGGCCAAGTTCGCGGAACCACTCTTTCAGAATCCGCGCAGTGCGCGGCCACAGTGGCACCACCCGTTCCTTGCGGCCCTTGCCGTGCAACTGCACATAGCTTTTGCCTGCGAAAGTGATCTGTCCTTGGCGCAATGTGCTGAGTTCAGAAACGCGTGCGCCGGAGTTGTACATGGTGAGCAGCAAAGCGTAGTCGCGCCGGCCACGCCACTGTGTGCGGTCGATGGAGTCCAGGATGGCGTCCATCTCTTCGCGCGTCAGGTACTCGCGCAGCCGGGTGTTGGTGCGCTTGAGAGGTATGGCCTGGATCTGCGTGGCGATTCCTGTGCTGGCGGGATCGTGCAGCGCCACCATGCGATAGAAGGAGCGTATGGCGGTCAATCGCAGGTTGCGCGAGACGACGCTGTTGCCG
>Ga0224529_1001106_pt1 | contig 17471 bp, 14 predicted proteins | sample CBST50metaG_FD_179893 | JGI IMG/M metagenome (GOLD analysis project Ga0224529, IMG submission 179893) | Peat soil microbial communities from Stordalen Mire, Sweden - C.B.S.T50 | ecosystem: Environmental > Terrestrial > Soil > Wetlands > Peat | place: Sweden: Norrbotten County, Stordalen Mire... | reverse complement strand
CTTCTATCCCATCTGCGCCAGCCCCGGCGACTGCTCGAGCACGAATCTCAACTCCAGCGGAGCGGTGGTGATCACCGGGGTGGGCGGCACGTCGGCCAGTTCCCCGGCCATGGCCGGCATTCAGGCGCTCGTGAACCAGAGCGTCGGCAGTCGGGCCGGCCAGGCTGATTTCCTCTATTACCCCCTGGCGACCAAGCAGCCGACGGTCTTCCACGATGTCACCATGGGCGGCAACCAGGTGCTTTGCTACGCAAGCACCGCCAACTGTGCGGCGGGAACATCCGGAACCCTGGCCAGCGGCTTCAATGTGGAGAGCGGCTACTCCGCCAGTACGGGCTATGACCTGGCGACCGGGCTCGGCTCGGTGGATGTGGCGAATCTGATCAAGTACTGGAGCACAGTGACGCTTACCGCAACCACCACCACGCTCACCGTGAACCCCACCAGCCTTGTCCATGGCAAGACCGCCATCGTGTCCGGCGCGGTGACAGCGGCCAAGGGCACGCCCACCGGCTCAGTGAGCCTGACGGGCAGTGACGGCATCACGCACTACGCGGGATTCGACACGCTTTCCCTGGCTTCCGGCAGCATGTATGGCCAGATCGACAACCTGCCCGGAGGAACTTATCAGCTCACGGCTGTTTACGGCGGCGACGGCACCTTTGCCGCCAGCAAGTCCGCGCCGGTTGTGGTGACCGTGACCCCGGAGAGCAATACACTGGCCATCGCCGGATGGGCCTGGAACCCCTACGACCTCGACCTCTACTCGCTCACGTCGGGAATCACTATGCCTTATGGAGCGCAAGTCCTGATCGATGCGCAGCCGGTAAGCGGCAATGCGACCATCGCCACCCAAACCACGCCGGCCACCGGAACTGTGACCTTTACCGACAAGCTTGGCACGGTGACCACCACCTCGGCGCAGCCGCTGAACTCCGCCGGCGTGGCCGAGTGGTCGACCGGAGTGTTTGCCCCAGGCAGCCACACCATCAGCGCCGCCTATTCTGGAGATGCGAGCTATAACACCTCCTCCGCGGCCAGTGCTGCCTCGTTCACCGTGATCCAGGGCAGCACCAGTTTGACCGTGAAGCCGCTGGTCACGTCCGTGGCAGCGGGCGCCAGCGTAGCCGTCGACGTGCAGTTGACCACCGGCTATCTGCCGCTCCACGGAACTCTGCCAACTGGAAGCGTGACCGTAACACTCGGCGGGAAAACCGCAACCGGAACCTGGGCGGCCTTCGGCGCAACCGGCAATGCAAATCTGGAGGCAGTCGTCACATTCACCAACGTTGCCGCCGGGATTCTACCCGTGACCGCCTCCTACGCCGGCGACACGAACTGGCTGGGCAGCGCAGCCAACGGCGGAACGGTCATCGCGCTGGCGAGCAAGCTCACGCCCACGGTAACTCTGACTTCAAGTTTGACCAGCCCCACGCCAGCCCAGACGTTCACTCTGACCGCCATCGTGGCCGGCCCCTCGGGCAAGACGACGCCCACAGGGACAGTAACTTTCGTCAGCGACGATCAGGGCTTTTCGTCCACCGTCGCGCTCACCAAGGGCACGGCCACCTTGAGCGTTCCCGGCTACTCGGTCGCCAATGGGACGAATATTTTTACGGCCCTCTATCAGGGAGACGCCAACTACAACGCGGCCTCGTCCAATGCCGTCAACGTCACCGTCGCGCAATCGGATTTCTCGCTGACCACGCAGACTGCGGAGTTGGCGATTGTTCCTGCCAAGACGGGAACCAGCACCCTGGCGCTAACGCCGGTGAACGGATTCAGCGGAGCTGTCACGTTGACTTCGAGCGCGCCCACGGGTATCACTGCGACGCCGGCAACCGCCTCCCTGACCCTGAGCGCAGCGGCCACAGACGTGGTCACTCTCAGCGTATCCGCCTCCGTGGCGCCTGGAGTTTACCCGGTAACGATCGTGGCCACGGGAGGGGGCCACGTACACACGGCGCAGATTCTGGTCGCGGTGTTGGCGCTCGCGCCTCCGGTCTTCACTCCGGCGGCAGGAACCTACACCAGCGCGCAAGCCGTAACCATCACCGAGGCTGCAGTTGGCGCGACCATCTACTACACCACCAACGGAACAACGCCGACCACAGCTTCCGCCAAGTACACCGGGGCAATCACGGTCTCGGCCACGGAAACACTGGAGGCCATTGCCGTCGCAACAGGCTACTCAAACAGTGCGGTTGCCACTGCCGCCTACACCATTACGCCACCCGCGGCCACACCCACCTTCTCGCCCGTAGCAGGAACGTACACTGCCGCGCAAACCGTCACCATTACCGATACCACGACTGGCTCAACGATCTACTACACCACCAACGGAACCACGCCAACAACTGCTTCCACAAAGTACACGGCCGCAATCAAGGTCTCGGCGACCGAAACTCTGGAGGCGATTGCCGTCGCATCAGGCTACACAAACAGCGCGGTCGCCACTGCGGCCTACACCATCACGCCACCAGCGGCAACGCCCACCTTCTCGCCTGCGGCAGGAACCTACACCGCCGCGCAAACCGTCACCATCGCCGACACCACTGCGGGCGCAAGCATCTACTACACCACCAACGGAACGGCGCCATCCACCGCTTCCACAAAATACACAGCGGCCATCAAAATCGCTGCGACGGAAACACTGGAGGCCATTGCCGTAGCAACCGGCTACTCAAGCAGTGCGGTCGCCACTGCGGTCTACACCATTACGCCACCAGCGGCGACGCCCACCTTCTCGCCTGCGGCAGGAACGTACACCGCCGCGCAAACCGTCACCATCGCCGACACCATCGCGGGCGCAAGCATCTACTACACCACCAACGGAACGGCGCCGACCACGGCTTCCACAAAGTACACGGCCGCAATCAAAGTCGCTGCGACGGAAACACTGGAGGCCATTGCCGTGGCAACCGGCTACTCAAGCAGTGCGGTCGCCACTGCGGTCTACACCATTACGCCACCAGCGGCGACGCCCACCTTCTCGCCGGTCGCTGGAACCTACACCGCCGCGCAAACCGTCACCATTGCCACCACCACCACCGGCGCGGCCATCTACTACACCACCAACGGCACCACACCAACCACCGCCTCCACCAAGTACACCACCGCCCTCAAGGTCTCGGCTACCGAAAAACTGGAGGCCATTGCGGTAGCAACCGGCTACTCAAACAGCGCGGTTGCCGCTGCCGCCTACACCATCACGCCGCAAGCTGCGACGCCCACCTTCTCGCCTGCAGCCGGAACCTACACCGCCGCGCAAACCGTCACCATCACCGACTCCACCGCGGGCGCAACCATCTACTACACCACCAACGGCACCACGCCCACGACAGCCTCGACCAGGTACACCACCGCCCTCAAGGTCTCGGCTACCGAAACTCTGGAGGCGATTGCCGTCGCAACCGGGTATACCAACAGCTCGGTCGCGACAGCGGCCTACACGGTGAAGACAACCGTGATCGTCGCGCCTCGCCCGGCGAGCCCGCTGCGGCCCAGCCAGACGCCGCAAATAGCAACGGCCAACCCGAAGGCTGGCCGTTGATGGTGTTGAATCGTGCTCTGAACTCACTTGTCAGCGTGATCCGCTCCGAAAGAGAGGACGTGCAGTTGCACCTGAGCCAACCCCGAATTGGTCATGGCCAGCTTCCTGGCAGCTCCGTACGATAGATCGATGACGCGCCCATCCACCAGTTCGCCCCGGTCGGTGATGCGCACGATAACGGACTGCCGGTTGGCGAGGTTGACCACCCGGACCACCGATCCGAAGGGAAGTGTCGGATGGCAGGCTGTCATTGCATTCATGTCGAACCGTTCTCCACTTGCCGTACGACGGCCGTTGAACACCCCACCATACCAGGAGGCAATGCCGTGGAGCATACGGGTTGCTTTTGATCCCGCGGGTTTCTGCGGCGCAAGCGGAGCCGGAGTCGCACTCGCCACTGGAGCCGCGGTCATCGCGGTCGCGGTCGGCCGGGAGGGAGTAGCATCCGCATGCACAGTCCGCGTGGAGATCATGACCACCAGCGCGGCCAATGCAACAGACGAAGCTCCCGCCAGTAACCAAATCCGCAGCGGAGTTTTCGAACTCGTGTTGCTTGTTTCTCGTCGTTTAACCATTCGGCTATTTTACTAAGTTGCCACTAGTTGACTCAAGTGTTATCTAGAAATACACGAGGAAATCCGGCGGAAAATGAAGATTCGTTTCGAGCCACCAACTTAAGTTGCTCCATATCAGCAACTTGCAAACTGCACCAATTGTGGTGCAAAGTTGCATTTTTGCGCCGCGACCGAGGAACCCCGGAAGGTCTGGAGCCCGTCGCGCGATTCAGGCCGTCCAAGTCGCATTTGCCGATTATTTTTGCCATCCTGCTAGCGTGAAACTGACTCTAAAAAGCAAAAGGAGAGATCGATGAAATTCAGCACGGCAGGGCTTGAGTTGCTCAAGCGGGCGGAGGGATTTCGCAATCGCGTCTACCTGGATGTGGCCGGAGTTCCGACCATCGGCTACGGCCACCGGCTCCTCAATCCCGAGTCGTTTCCCCGCGGGGTCGAGGAGGCGCAAGCCGCCGCCATCCTGGCCTGCGATGTGAGGGAAGCGGAAGAGGCCGTCCAGCGGCTGGTGAAGGTTCCGCTGACGCAGGGCCAGTTCGACGCGCTGGTGGATTTCTGTTTCAACCTGGGCGCGGGAAAGCTGGCGACTTCCACCTTGCTGAAGATCTTGAACCGCGGGCGCTACGACGATGCTGTCGAACAACTGCTGCGCTGGGACCACGCCGGCTCGGAAGAAAACGCCGGTCTGAAAGCGCGCCGCGAAGCCGAGAAAGAGCTGTGGAACAACACCGCCGTGAAGCAGCAGGAAGCAGCCTGAGGGTCTGGGAAAATTGGGGCACTGCGAAAGTGGGTCGCTCAAGAGCACCCCAGCAGCTAAACAGGCCGCAGGGACACTCGAAGATCGCCTCAAAAGTGTCAGGGCACGACTTCAGTCGTGCCGCAAGCACTGGAAAATGAGCGTGGCCTTCAGGCCCTGCGGTACTGCTTTCGGGTCTTCGATATGAATTCTGGTCTTGCCGCAGCCTGCAAAGCCCGGGGCATTTTCGCCAGGCTCATGTGTCAGGATACTGCCCTGCCCGGCCCCCCTCTGCCACTTCCAGGCTTTCATCGGCCTTCAGGTAGCCCTTGCGGCGAAACCAGTCTTCCATGGCGGTCTGCAGGCGCTCGAGCGGAACGCGGGTCCCAGCCTCCAGCACGCCGTCGGCAATCGGCAGCGTGTCGTCGAAGATCGGGTCGTTGGTGAAGTTGCGCATGGCAAAATTGTCGATCCAGCCGATGGGACACGCATGGCGAACGCCCTCGGGGTCGATGCGTTCAATGGTCAGCTTGCGCACAAACATGCTTCCACTTTAGCCCCCCTCCCCCCCCCCACCTTTTTTATTTTTTCTTCGCCTCTAAAATTTGCATTTTATTTGCGAAACTGTGCGCTGATCCCCTGCCCGGCTCCTGAGCAACCTCTCCCGCCGCAGAAAGCGATTCGCGCGCAAGCGTCAACGAAAGCGCCCGAAAGCCCGTCTAGTTGAATGAGCACCTCGCCGGCGATGCTGCTCACCAGGACAAGACCAGTTCCAGTCGCGCACAGGCTCGTCGAGACACGGGCCGCGCGAGCAGGAAAATTTTTTTCAATCGTCCCACGCGCACCAGAGGAGCATTGCATGAGTAAGTTCTTTGACTTCGTTTCGCCCGCCCGGCGCACACTGCTGCTGGCCGGGGTACTGACCGCCAGTTGCTGCTCGCTTTGGGCGCAGCCCGATGGGCCGATGGGCCCGCCTCCCGGGGGAATGCAGGACTCCACCCAGTTTCGCGGCCCCGGCGTGGAGCGGCAACTGAAGCGGCTGACCCAGTTGCTCACGCTGTCCGAGGCGCAACAGGCGCAGGTCAAAGCCATCCTGACAGATCAGCGCCAGCAGATTGAGGCCCTGGTCCATCCGGCGAAGGCCTCTGCGGAAGCGGGAAGCGCCTCCTCGGCCGCCAGCGACAAGACCGCATCGAACGAGGACCAGCCGCTCGACCGGGAAGCCATGGAAGCCCTGCGCACGGCCGTGAAATCCATTCGTGAAGAGACGCGGACGAAGATCGCCGCGGTGCTGAACGACAGCCAGAAAGCGACCTATGCGGCATTCGAGGCCAAGCGCGAAAAGGCGATCGCCAAAGAACAGAGTGATGATATGCCGCCCCCGCCGCCGGACGGAGAGGGTGGTCCGCCGCCGGATGGTGGTGGACCAGGCGGTGGCGGACCTCCGGGGGGCGGTGGGCCTCCGGGAGTTTGAGGAGCGCTACCGATGCAGCGGGCCGCTTTCCGATGGGATGCGGCCCGCTGTGTTTCTGTCTGTCCCTGGTGTCCCGTCACGGAAATTCACAACAAGACAGAGGCTGTCATTCTGAGTGAACGGGGCCCCGAACGCTTTTCAGTTCGGGGGTGGTGAGCGAAGAATCTGCGTTTGTTCTTTCGCCAGTTTTGCAAGGAACTTCAGAGACAGGACACTGCTACTCCTACTGCTTCTTGTCCGGCACGACTTTCGCGTCCTTCAATTGCTGTGTCTCCACGCGAAAGCGCTTGTAGTCGTAGTCGCGCTCGGTAAAGTGCTGGCGAAAGTTCTTGAGCAGGAGAACGCGGGCCTTCATGGTTCCTTCGAGGCCGGTCGGCAGCCATATCTCGCCGTTGACCAGCGCCTGGTCGAAGTGGAAGTTCGATCCCTTGGCGATGGAGGCGAACAAGCCGCCCGCCACTTTAAAGTCGTCTGTGAAACTGACGTCCATGTGCGCCACTTCGCGGTCGGCCTCATCCACCCAGATGGTGCCCTGCAGTTTCTTTGATGCGTCCTCAGCCAGGCCGTGCGTCTTGACGTCCTTGCGGCCGACAAAATCGAAGACGATGGTGGGGCGTCCGCGATAACTCTCGCGCCTCTCATTGCGCAGGTCCATCACCTCCAGCACCCGGCTCACGCTCACGTTGGGCCCTTGAAGCGATTGGCCGGACGGCGTCTTCTCCGCCTTCTCCACCTGCTTGGTCACGCGCTCGGTCTCTTTCTGCTGGTCGTGCTCGTTGAGCGGCTGGCCGTTCTTTTTCACAGTGCGTTCGATCGCGTGGCCGTTGACGAAAAAGTCCTCGCCTTCCTCGCTCTCGGTCTTCTTCACCTGGCCATTGGCGTCGATGTCCTGTGTGGTCTGGAGCGAACTGTAGGTGTAGGTCTCGCGTACCTTGTCAAGCTGCTTCTGGTGCTCCATCACCTCGCGCATGAGTTGACGAATCTCCGGCAAGGGCGGCGTGACTGCTTGCTGTGCCTGCGATGGCAGAACCGACAGCGAGAAAAGAATGAGAGCGGACGGCAGGACGATGCGTAGAACTTGCATGAAGACGAATCCTCCTGGATAAGTTGAGTTACGGATAACTTGAGTCTGGCATGAGACACGCGCCCGGGGCGACGTTTTCTTTGACCCGAAGCGCCAGGAAAGGTCGCGGTAGCTCAAAACCAGTGGGAATGATGGGGCGCTGTCCATGCTATAACGGAATCCGGATGATGGCATCACCACGATGCTGTCATCCTGAGCGTAGCGCAGCGGAGTCGAAGGATCTGCGGCTCCTTTTGCATTGATCTTTTTGCATTGATCTTTCCGCGTTTACATTCAGGTAATCTGGCAATAGGACGACAAGGAGAAACCGTGGTCAGACTTTTGATTCATTGGCTGTTGAGCGCAGTAGCCCTGCTGGTGGTTTCCAACTTTGTGTCCGGCTTCAGAGTGGATGGACTGGGGCCGGCGCTGGTCGCGGCGCTGGTGATTGGTCTGCTCAACGCGACAGTCGGCCTGTTCCTGAAGATCGTCACGTTTCCCATCAGCATCGTCACCCTCGGCTTGTTTCTGTTGGTGATTAACGGGCTGATGATTCAGTTCGCGTCGACCCTTGTGCCCGGATTTCATGTGCGCGGATTCGGTCCGGCCTTCTGGGGCGCGGTGGTGCTCGCCCTGCTTGGGATTCTCATTCGGGCGGTGACCAAGGACGCGTAGGTGCATGGGCGTGGCGCTGGGAACACAACCGCAGATCCTTCGACTGCGCTTGGCGCAAAGAACGCGCCAAGCTTCGCTCAGGATGACAGCTCGGAGAGGAAGTCGGAGCCTGCACACGCGGACTGCATAGTCTGGACAGCGCCGCGGGAGTCTACTTAGCCGACGGCGTGGTGGGCTGAACGCTGGCCTTGTTGGTCGCCACCGACTTGTTGCGATGGAACTGCTCCTGATTGGACTTCGCTGCGGCCTTGGTGGCGGGCTTGTTCGCTTGCGGCGCGGGCGTTGCTGGACGCGCCGTCGCAGGATGCACGACCGTGGGGCCGTTGAGCGTTTGCGGTGTGCGCATGGCACCGGCGCCGGAAAATCCGCCCGGAGTGGCGACGCGGGGCAGTGCAATTCCCCTGGTCTGGGGAGTCCTGGGAGCGGGCGCGACGCGGGAGTAGATGCCCCAGCCACCGCCCGCCACGGCAAACACGATGGCAGCAGCAGCAGCGCCACGCATCCAAGCATGGTCCAACCGGAGCGCTGCGGGCCAGTGCAGAATCTTTGCGCGGACCGGTTTGGAAGCCTCGAGCGATGCAGCGCGCAGCCCGGCCTGAACACGCTCGGTAAGCCCCTCGGGCGCGGGAAGGTTAGCGAGCAGCCGCAGGGTGTCTTCTGCAGGACCGCGTGCAGCGTCCGCTGCGGGACTGGAGCCGGAACCCGGAAGCAACGTGTTGTTGTGTTTCAATGTGTTCATCGCAAACTCCCTGCCAGGTTGAGCGAGCCGCAACCGGCAACGGACAAAACTGATCTCTGTTTCCTGTTCACTGACAACTCACTGTTCCCTGCCCTCTGCTCATCGCACACTCCTGGAGTGATTCAGCAGGCCGGCCATCAGGTTGCGTGCGCGGAACAGGCGCGAGCGGACACTGGACTCCGTAATGCCCAGAACCGAAGCAATCTCCACACTGGTGAGTTCTTCAAATGCCGAAAGCATGAGCACTTGGCGCTCTTTCGAGGGAAGCTGCTCGACGCAGGCCAGCACATGGGCGTGATGTTCGGCAGCGGCGGCGCGGTCGTCGGCACCCAACCCACCGGCGGGCAGCACGCGGGCCAACTCGGCCACGTCGTCCGTCTCCGGACGGGTCTTCGAGCGGCGCTTGCGGTCCAGCACAATGTTCCACACAATGCGGATGAGCCACACCCGCTGGTCGCGCACTTCATTGAGCGTGTCGCGGTGGCGCAGCACGCGCAGAAACGCTTCCTGCACCGCGTCTTCTGCATCCGAGGGATTGCGCACCACGGAGTAAGCCACGCGGTAGAGCGTGCCGGAGTACTGGCTCACGAGACTCGCGAGCGCTTCCTCTTCCGCGTGCTGGCGAGTCTCGTCGTACACGGCGTTTTCTGCGATCTCCATCCAACCTGAGAATACTGCCTGACCGGCGCTCATAGTCCACCAGACGCACGGACAGCGGGAAATGCTCGGAACGGCAGTGCGGGTGGGGGCCCAAAAAGAAAAAACTCGCGGAGCCAGAAGCCCCGCGAGCCTTTTGAAACGGTAGAACTGCCTTACTGCTTGGCAGCCAGCTTTTGCGCGGCGATGGAGCCGGCGGCGCCGTCTTTATCGGCGTCCTTCACCTTGGCCCAAAGCGCGCGCGCCTGATCCTGCTTGCCGCTGGCGGCATAGAGGTCGGCGAGGTCAAGCTGCGCCACAGCAGTTGAGACTGTGTCGGACGGCTTGGCGGCCAAGGCATTGTAGAGATCGATGGCCTGGGCATCGCGAGCCGACTGGTGGTAGAGGCCGGCGAGAGCCAGCTTGGCTAGGTTCGCCAAGTTGCGATCCCAACTGCCGGCTGCGGTTTTCAACTCTGTTTCGGCCGATGCGGTCTGGCCCAGCTCCTCATAGGTGACGCCAGCAAAGTAGTGTGCCTTGGCGCCCTCGGGAAGCCAGCCATACTGCGCGGCGATCGCGATAAACTGCTGATTGGCGGCCTTGGAGCGATCGCTGGCCGTGGAGTAGACACCGTTTTCAGCCGGTGCGCCCGGTTGCGCCAAGGGCGCATTGTAGGCGTCCAGGGCTGAGCCCAGGGCGGCTTCTGCCGCAGTGGAGCGCAGATTCCACGTAACCAGAGCGGCGGCGCCTCCCACAAGAACGACAACGGCAATGATGACCCAGCGCACTACGCCGGACCGGTGACCACTAAGCCAGCTGACGCTGCTTGCAGTGGCTTCAGCAAAGCTGTCCTTCTTCAAGGCATGACGGGTTTGAGTATCCACGGGGTCTCTTTTTGTCCTTCGGTGATCGACTTGCAGGCGGGCGATTCAAGGTAAAGGCACTGCGACTGCAACCCAATCAGTCTATCAGCGCGCCGACACGAGCGTCCACCGGAGGCGGATCTTTCCCCGCGCGTGGTCGGCGGCGCGGCTCGCGAAGCGCTCGCTTTCGAGGAGACTTCACGCGTTTCAGAGACTTTAAACGACTGATTTCGATCGAATCTAAGGTTTTGGGGCCGGCGCCGCTGCGCGCAGAGCGCGAATGCGCTCTATTGCGCTGTTGACTACCGGACGAATCACCACCGCATCCAGCCCCTTTTGGATCAGTAACTCAACAAAATCGATGACCGGCAAACTGCGCGACTCGGCCTCGCGGCGGATTTCGTCTGTGACGTCAACAGTGACCTGCATTCCTGGCACGCTCCTGAGCGGTTTATCGGCTGCGCGGCGCGCCCGACGAGTCATGCTGACTCCGATAGAGACACAGCGCCGAACCATCTTCGAAGAGGAAGCGGAGTTGGAACGCCGAACCGATCTGTTCTGTTCTCCCTTGCCCGTTGCCCTGCCGGGGCGATAGGCTAGCGACATGTATGAAGACTTCCACGTAGCCGATCGCTGGAGTAGCGAAGACCTGCACTGTCGCTGGAAGGGCACCATCGTGGCCATCGCCACCCGCCACGCCGACGCCGTCGATGTGCGCTTCGACGTGAACGGCCGACCCATGTGGATCGCGCTGCCGCTGGATGCGTGGACCCAGCAGAAGCAGCGCACGGGTAAGGTGATCACCGATCAACTCGCCGCGCAGATTGCGGGCCGCTATCTCAAGCGGCTGGTTGAAGAGGGCTTTGATTCACGGCGTGAAATTTACACCATGACGGTTCAGGAGGTCCTCGAAGACCTCGACGCCGTGGTTGCCGAAGCCCGTGCCCAGGGCCAAATGCCCACGCTGCCGATCCTGACGGAACAAAACTAAAGGCAGGAATTTGAGCGGCCGCGCCGCCGCAAAGCACGCCTGTGCATTCCAGCAGACTTGCGTCTGTTTGTTTGGCTTGAGGCCGTCATTTCCTTCGCGTTTGTTCAGGCCGCAGCGTGCGCAACAAACGCGAGAAAATGTCCAAAAACATACAGCTTCTGAAATGGGCCGGCGGTAGAGTTGGGCCGTTGGAGGTTGGACCATCTGTTCGATCCGGAGACCTTTGGAAGATCCGGTGGGTGACACCCGCGATGACGCCCGGCACGCGGCAAATGCGACACGAAGCTTGCAGGCTCTGCCCTTGAACTAATTTACTTCGCAGCCTGAAGTTCGATAGAAATCGATCCAATTCGATGCTGGATAGAAGTTGGAAGGACCACCATGAGCGTAGATCACTCCGCGCATGGGCGGGCTTTCCTGTTCGGACTCGAACCCGATTTTTTCATCTGGGCTCGCGTTGACCACACTCTGAACGATGCGCTCAGAACAAGAAGATTCTCGAACTGTTTGCCAGCAAGTTTTCACCTGTGACGGCCCGGGGATCTGCGGGACGCGAAGTTCAGGACGCGAACGATGCCCTCCCCCTGGCATGGCGCGTGACGGTGTGAGCAACGTTGTATCCGCAAGGTAACGGCATCGCTCACACCGGCTGGAGAGGCGCATGACACAAAATCTACCGGGAAACCGATCCGAAAAGGAGTGCACCATGTCGAATTCCAAAAAGATCGCCCTCAACGGAAGTGACCGTATCCCGCTTCCGGGCGCGCGCGCGATCGGCCGGACCGATCCGCATCAGCTCATGCAAGTTTCCGTGATCCTCACCCATCATCATCCTTTGGCGAATGCCACAACTTCCGGCAAAATTCTGACCCACAGCGAGTTCGCCGCACAGTGTGGCGCCAACCCCGCGCATGTGGACAAAATCAGGCAGTTTGCCAAGGAAAACAATCTGTATATGCTGGAGCGCGGCGACGAGGTGTTGCGTCGCACCGTCACCCTGGCTGGAACCGCCGCGGCCATGGAAAAAGCCTTCGACGTCGAGCTGAGCGAATATGAGCATCCGGACGGAAGCTACCGCGGACGTGTCGGCGCGATTCACATTCCCGAGGAATGTGCCGCGGTGATTCAAGGCGTGTTCGGACTGGACGACCGGCCCATGGTCAAGCCGCACTTCCGCTATCGCGGTACGACTGGCCCCTTCGGCGCACGCGCTTCCGACACGACATTCACTCCCACGGAAGTGACAAAGCTGTATGACTTTCCGCAGGATATCGACGGAGCAGGCCAAACCATCGGGCTGATCGAGTTCGGCGGCGGCTATCGCATGGCCGATGTTCAACAGTATTTCAAATCGCTGAAGATACAGGAGCCGACCGTCAGCACTGCAGCCTTGAACCTGGCCAAGAACCGCCCAACCACCCCGCAAAGTGCCGATACGGCGGTCATGCTGGATATTGAATTGGCCGGAGCAGCTGCGCCCGGTTCCAACATCGTGGTCTACTTTGCACCCAACACCTCGCGCGGGGTCCAGGACGTTTTGAGCATGGCGGTTCACGACCAACTCCGCAGCCCCCGCGTGCTCTCCATCAGTTGGGGCAGCCCGGAGTCCAGTTGGACTGGACAGTCGATGCAGAACATTGACGAAATAGCCCAGGAAGCGGCCCTGCTGGGCATTACCATCGTCGCCTCCTGTGGAGACAACGGCGCCAGCGACGGCGTGGCAGACGGGCAAAATCATGTCGATTTCCCGGCGTCGAGCCCGCATGTACTCGCCGTCGGCGCTACCAGATTGCTGACTGCCAACGGAGTTATCACCTCTGAGACAGTGTGGAACGACGGCAATCAAGGCGGTGCAACCGGAGGTGGATTCAGCACGTTTTTCGCCAGTCCTGACTGGCAGACGCAGGCTGTCGCGAATTTCGGCCGCGGTGTTCCCGACGTGGTCTGTAACGCCGATCCGGATACCGGATACGAAATCCTGGTGGATGGGCAGCAAATGGTGGTGGGAGGAACCAGTGCGGCCGCACCGCTATGGGCCGGGCTGATTACCCTGCTCAATCAGAAGCTTCAAACCAGCATTGGGTTCATCAATCCCTCGCTGTACGAAGCGGACCAGTCGATCTGCTTCAGACAGGTCAGCGCGGGGTCGAGTACAGCGGGCTCGGCGAGTAGCGCGGCAAGGGCCGGAACCAATGTCGCCACATCGGGGAACAATGCAACCGCGTCCGGAAGCAACTCGGCGACGACCGGCTGGAACCCGGTTGCAGGGCTGGGATCGCCCCGAGGAGTTGAGTTGATCCATGCGCAGCACGGGTTGATTTCACAAACCACGGCAAGCACAAAACAGGCCTCACGCACCGAGACGACCTCGCGTACCGAGAGGTCACACCATTGATCAGAGCGGTCCGACAATGCGCCTGTCCCGTTCGGGGTGGTGCGAGGTGACATCTTGATAAAGAAAATGCGGCGGGAACCAGCAGCTTGACGCTAAGCCGCAACCGCAGGAACGCCGCATCGGCGATCAAAACAGTTTGCGAGGGTTTTGGGGTGGATGTGCTGCAACGGGCATCCATCCCGTTTTTTGTCTGGCGGGTCTCGTTCGCCCTGTGCATGGTTCCGTGCTCGGACGTCCCATCCCGCCGACCGTTTCGGCCTAGCAGGCTTCCGGCGCCCTTCCCAATCGTTCCTTTTGAATGGCACAATAGCTGGAATCGATGCAGGATGGATCATGAGGTGATGTGCGATGGGGACTGTTTTGACCCTGGAGGAGCTTCACTCACTGGCGTCCGGGCCGCAGGTGCACGGCAATCTGCCGGTGGCACAACTGGTTGAGTGCGCGCTCAGGCGCGGCGAGGCCCGTCTGGCGGCCAACGGTGCACTCGTGGCATACACCGGCGATCGGACCGGCCGCAGCCCCAAAGACAAGTTCACCGTGGACGATCCATTGACCCATGAGTTAGTTGATTGGGGTCCGGTTAATCTGCCCTTCTCGCCGGAGCGATTTGAGGCTCTGCTCGATCGCGTGGTCGAGCACCTGCGCACCCGCGAGTTGTTCGTTCAAGACCTCTATTGCGGCGCAGACCCCGCCTACCGGCTTCCGATCCGTGTCATCTGCGAGTATGCGTGGCACGCCCTTTTCGTTCGCCAGCTCTTCGTTCGGCCCGAAGCAGCGGACCTGCCCGGCCACGAGGACGAATTTACCATCCTGGCGGCTCCCGAATTCGAGGCCGTGCCCGCCCGCGACGGAACCCATTCCGGCACCTTGATCGTGGCTGATTTTTCCCGTCGCATGATCCTCATCGGGGGAACAAAATACGCCGGCGAAATCAAGAAATCCGTCTTCGGCGTGATGAATTTCCTGCTTCCACAGCGCGACGTACTGCCCATGCACTGCTCTGCCAATGTGGGCGCGGACGGCGCAACAGCTCTGTTCTTCGGCCTCTCTGGAACCGGCAAGACCACGCTCTCTGCTGATCCCGTCCGGCGTCTCATCGGCGATGACGAGCACGGCTGGAGTCCCGCTGGAGTTTTCAACTTTGAAGGTGGATGCTACGCCAAGTGCATCGACCTGACCGAGGGGCGCGAGCCGCAAATTTACCGAGCCATCCGCTTCGGCTCGGTACTTGAAAATGTGGTCCTCGATCCAGTGACGCGTCAACCGGACTACGCCGACACCCATCTGACGGAAAACACCCGCGTCGCTTACCCGGTCGACTTTATCGAGAATGCGGTGATCCCCGGCGTAGGCGGCCATCCGCGCAACGTGATGTTCCTGGCCGCCGATGCCTTCGGCGTTCTGCCGCCTATCTCCCGGCTGACACCCGAGCAGGCGATGTATCACTTCCTGTCCGGCTACACGGCCAAGTTGGCCGGAACCGAAGCCGGCATGGGCTCCGATCCGGTCCCCGAGTTCTCCGCCTGCTTCGGCAAACCGTTTTTGCCGTTGGCTCCGCACATCTATACGGAGATGCTGGGCGCCCGGCTGAAGCAGCACCAAGCCGCCTGCTGGCTGATTAACACCGGCTGGTCAGGAGGCAAATTCGGCGTGGGGAAACGCATGAGCCTGAAAGTCACCCGCGCATTGGTAGACGCAGCCCTGAACGGCTTGTCGGATGGAGTGGAGTTTGTGACAGAACCGGCCTTCGGCCTCCACATTCCAGTGAGTTGCCCGGATGTACCGGCAGAGATTCTCAACCCGCGCAATGCCTGGGCCGACAAAGACGCGTATGACCGCCAGGCCGCGGATCTGGCCGCCCGCTTTGAAGCCAACTTTCGCAAGTTCGACGTCTCCGACGCTGTCCGCGCCGCGGGACCTCAGAACCACTAACTGTGCGATCTTATTTTTCTTTTTTGTGAAGACTCGGAAGCGCGAAGGTTACAGTGATCGTCGTCTGGACCTCGACCACTGCGCCTTTGTATTTGTACGGCTCGTATTCCCATTGCCTAACAGCCTTGACAGCTTCTTTTGCAAGAACCTCAGGACCACTTTGCACCTGCAAACCAGTAACATGCCCTTGCTCGTCAATGGTGGCGGTTAGTACGACAACACCCTCGATTCGCGCTGCCTTCGCAACTCCAGGATACTTTGGCTCGACCTTCTTGATCATGACAACGGGTGGCATGTTGGGCAAAATTGGGGTAGGTGCAGTCACCGAAGCAGCCCCTTTGGGAGTAGGACTGTCATCTGCCTTCGAGTTAGCCTTGCAATGTAAGGCGCTTGAAGATACGGCGACACAGACAATGACAACCGCTGCTACCAACGAGCTTCTTTGCATGCCGAGATGTTAGCATCCACAGACGCAAACGAGCCACCCTTTCACAGGGTGGCTCGAATTGCTTAGATATTAATGCCGGCGATCACCTAATCTCCCACACAGTCACCCGTGCAGTACCATCGGCCCAGCGAGGCTTAACTTCCGTGTTCGAGATGGGAACGGGTGATCCCTCGCAGTATGCTCACCGGCAAACTTGATAGCGCCTGGCGGGTGGTTGCCCGCAGCGGGCCGCAGCGTCTATTCTGTTCCGGATTTTTTCTCCCGGAGCCTCATAGGAACGCGGCCGCAATCTGGCGCCAAATTCTTGTTACAACGAAATTGATTGGGTGTTACAAGGCTTGCAAGAAGAGCGTCCGCGATTCAACTGCGCGGAGTTAATTCTATGGACAAGCCGAACGGGCGATTAGTACTGGTAAGCTTCACGCATTGCTGCGCTTTCACGCCCAGCCTATCAACCAGATGGTCTTTCTGGGCCCTTCAGGGAGATCTCATCTTGGAGCGTGCTTCCCGCTTATATGCATTCAGCGGTTATCACAACCGAACTTCGCTACCCAGCCGTGCCCTTGGCAGGACAACTGGAACACAAGAGGTTCGTCCATCCCGGTCCTCTCGTACTAAGGACAGCCCCCCGCAAATCTCCTACGCCCACAGCAGATAGGGACCGAACTGTCTCGCGACGTTCTGAACCCAGCTCACGTACCGCTTTAATAGGCGAACAGCCTAACCCTTGGAACCTTCTACAGCTCCAGGATGCGATGAGCCGACATCGAGGTGCCAAACCGAAGCGTCGATATGAACTCTTGGCTTCGATCAGCCTGTTATCCCCGGCGTACCTTTTATCCGTTGAGCGATGGCCCTTCCATACAGAACCACCGGATCACTAAGGCCTGCTTTCGCATCTGCTCGACTTGTAGGTCTCACAGTTAACCACTCTTATGCCTTTGCACTCGACGACTGATTTCCAAACAGTCTGAGAGTAGCTTCGCGCGCCTCCGTTACAATTTAGGAGGCGACCGCCCCAGTCAAACTACCCGCCTAACTATGTCCCTCTCCCGGATTACGGGAGTAGGTTAGAGTCACAACTATCGCAGGGTGGTATCTCACCGTTGGCTCCACTGAATCCAAAAACCCAGTCTCAAAGCCTCCCACCTATCCTGCGCAGCGAGAATCATAACCCATAGTTAAGTTGTAGTAAAGGTGCACGGGGTCTTTCCGTCTAGCTGCGGGTAACCGGCATCTTCACCGGTACTACAAGTTCGCCGAGCAACTCGTTAAGACAGTCGAACGATCGTTACACCATTCGTGCAGGTCGGAACTTACCCGACAAGGAATTTCGCTACCTTAGGACCGTTATAGTTACGGCCGCCGTTCACCGGGGCTTCAATTCAAAGCTTCGC
>Ga0224529_1001090_pt1 | contig 17641 bp, 14 predicted proteins | sample CBST50metaG_FD_179893 | JGI IMG/M metagenome (GOLD analysis project Ga0224529, IMG submission 179893) | Peat soil microbial communities from Stordalen Mire, Sweden - C.B.S.T50 | ecosystem: Environmental > Terrestrial > Soil > Wetlands > Peat | place: Sweden: Norrbotten County, Stordalen Mire... | reverse complement strand
GTGACGACGTGTGGGAACGCTGGAGCCATATGTCACCCTTCCGTGACCTTCTCGATTTGCTGGGCAACAGGAAGGCGGGGTCATGATATCATCCCCACTTTGTCACTTTTAGCAAGAAGCTCAAAGCTATTCTATTAGCCCCGATTTTAACGTTTTTGGCTAAGCATACTGGCTATTGGCCCCAAATTCTGTATTCTGGGCCGGTCGTCGTCCACTCGGAAATAATTCAAGCATCTACACTTGAGGCCGATAGAATCGCTTCTTTGCTGGATAGATACTGAAAAACGCCACAGGGTCCAGAATGGATTTTTGGATTATGCAAAATCAGCTGTGCGCTCGGCGACGGCCACCTGCCGCCGGGGAGGAATGCTCCCTGAGCGCACAGGCCTGTTGGCAATAGATGACTTTCAAACATCACATTCGCGAATACTTGGCGACATTTGAGGAGTGATTGGTTTCAGTGGTGCCTCTTGGCATTTCGGATCACATTGAAGATGAATAGTAGCGCCGTTTCAAAACGAGATGCAACGGGTAGCATTTCATATTGCAGTCTCAGCAGGCTTGGTCAGAGAAGCGCCAGTCGCCGGTGCGTGTCGCTTGGTCGGATATGGACCGGGGTCTTCGATCTTGTACTTCTTGATTAGGAACAGCCGTAGCTTTTCCTTATGTATTTCGAACTCCTGACGCATGCGCATCAATGTGGGATCTAGTTCGAGCCGAACCTTGAAATCGTTGAAGAAGGTTTGCTCGATTACGAAGCAGGTCAAAAGGCGAGAGAACAATTCTATTGCCCATGCCCTTTCGTCAGGAACCCCTGAATAGTAGACCTGCATTCCCCGTTCCGTCGGTGTGTCAGTGTAAACGATCCGGCTGTACATCGATTGAGGCGTAGGGTGCGATCCGCCCTCTGAAAGCTGTCCGAACTTCTCGTGAAGATCGTCCTGACCGGCAAAAACAGTGAACTTCTTCTTATGGACGAACTTCTCGTGAAATAGAGCCTTACCCGCTGGGTCATCCTGTTCCCACCAAATCTTTTGCAGATCTGGGTCAGTCATCATGTAATGCGCATAGGCGGTCCATTCAACGGAGTCGCGCAAAACCGATCGGCACTCCTGCATGCAGCCCTGGAAGGCAAGCTCCATTGCAATCCTGATCTTAGCGTGAGCATTTATATAGAACGCGCGCGGCAAGTGCTTATCGAGATCACTTGAAACCTGTAGATCGTCAATCTCTCGAAACAGGATTTCGTCGAGCAAGGTAAAGTAGTGCCACATCTCTGGGTGCTTTTGAATTATGGCGAACAGGTTGTGGCGCTTCGTGCCGTAATATTGGAGATATTCGGCAGGAAAGTTCGCGATCTCGAACGGAACTAAAACGTCAGCCTCTTCTGGCTCTTTTGGCATGGTCTTTTGCCTCTCTCCCCAGTTTAGATCCGACTTCACTGAATGGGCCAGACCCAACATTACTGTCGCCAGGGGCAATCTGAGTGAGAATAATCGGGCCTGCGAACCCCTTGGGACCTCAGATTCTGTCGCGCTATACAATAAATTTTGTGAAAACACAGCGGACTTCCCACACACAACGCGAGGGAATGGTCATGCAGGAGCTGCAGGCGTCGTTCCCCGGCTTCGCCGGCGTCCCGACCTGGACCGCTGTGGCGGACGATCCCCCGGACCTCGTCGGCGTCTCTCAAGACGGACAGGTAGGCCTGGAGCTGGTCGAATGGCTTGATGGGGAACAGATGGGGTCTGCGCAAGCCAGAAAGACGTATAGGGAGAAACTGTGGGAGTTGATTGCCGGAGGTTGGAACACTGCATATCAACCGTCGTACCTCTCTTCGGCTGTTGTCTGCCCTAGGTGGGGCATTAAGATCGCGAATTCCGACCGGTCTGGTTTGCGTACTGAGTTTTGGCGTTTTATGGAAGAGGTCGATCATACCTGGCTGACGAATCCGGAGCGGGTTGGTAGTGACCTGGTAGCCGATCACCGTGCGCACCCGATTCTTTCTAAATACGTCGAGACAATTCTCTTGCGGGGCGGCGAGCAGAGTTGGAAGAAGCATGGGTTTTGCTGGATCGATATTGAGAACGACGGAGGGGCTTTTGATCCTTCTGATGTGATTCGGACGCTGAAGCAAGCGATAGAGAAGAAGATCGACCTCTACAGCAACCCCGTCTCCGAGACTCTGCTCAAGGCTAAGAAACTCGATCAGCTTGAGCTGCTTTTGCATGGCGGTTTCAATTTGTATGCGTACAATACGCCCAGGGGACATCTGTCCTTTTCGGAGATTGCAGCGGCAGGTGCGGTCTTCTATGCTGGTTTGCCCGCCGCCCGGCGGCTGTTTGACCGTATCTGGATATTCAATTCCCTGAATCCTGCCTGTGATTTGAATGAGATGGTGGGGTTGCCGCGAGAGATGGGCCGCTTGCGCTGGCTGGCGGAACTGTGGCCTCGCTATTGCATTGATCCAAGGTCCACCGGGTAGTGGAGGACAGATTGCCCCTGGCGACAGTAATGTTGGGTCTGCCCCTAGAGTAGACCCACAGAAACTGAACCGAATGGGGGAGTGGGAGGCTTTGAACCTCCCTGTCGCGATCCTCCTGATTAGTAGAACAGTCCAGAACTACCGCTAGCCCTCAGTTGAAGGAGCCACTACTCCCAGGTGCGACGTGCTCCAACCAAAGCGCTTACTACCGATTGTTTTCATTGACCTATCTCCTTTTGCATTCTTCACATTTGCCTTTTTCATGGCAGCCTTCCTCGTCCTGGGGTTGTTGACCAAACCGGAACCAGAAGACGGATTGGCATCGACCGGAACCAGAATATTCAACTTGCCAGAAGCACTGAAGCCGCCACTGATCTGGACATTTGCTGGAACAACCTTCGGAAGGTAAGTAACTCCTCCAACCAAGCTAGTCATAAAGACCACACTGCCTACCAAGTGCACCAAGCTTTACACCCTTCTATTATATGACGGGCCGGACGTCCCATCCTTACACTCTTGTCGGATGCGTGGGGGTGAGGGTGCCCAACGCCACTCCCCAACCCCGGCAGGCAAGTAACCCTTCGATCTCAATGCCTTCATCGATCAGCACGTTAGCATTGTTAAGGAGTGACCGGCGTTCAGGGGTCGATTCGAGGAAGAAACGCATGATTACCGGGAACCCCGATTTTATGACGGTGAGGAAGCTCTCCAATTTGTGCACGCCTAGTTATTCAGTAAGCGTTGGATCGTTGGGACCTATCCTTGCGCCCGCTTTAAGGAACTAGTTCTGAAAAAACGCTGACCCCGCCAGAATGGATTCTGGGTTTATGCAAAATGCGCTCATCGAGCCGGACAGCTACCGAAAAGCCGCCAAGGCGACGCGAATTCCCGGCGCGGTCCGTCATCAATGATCCCCGTTGGGAACGGCGTCTATGAGGAGTAATATTCTTTGAATGAAACCTTCAGTGTCTCCCCGGCCCCCAACTGCGAGGAATCGGGCCACCCGCCCGCTGAAACCAAGATGCAACTTAGAATTTGTGGCAAGTAATTGCATCAGAATACTTCAATTTGATTCGTCAGCGTATTTGCCGGGATGTTTCCAGGCAGGATATTTAAAAATCGGCTTCAACAAAAAATCTGAAGGGACTTGCCAATTGAAACCAGTCTCTCTTTCGTTTGTAAAAAACACCTGCTTCCCAGGAATTGGGAAAATTCCATACACTGCAATATGTTGACTATCTTTTTCGATCAACTGAAAGATAGGGACGCCTTCTTGATTCACTACTTCAAACGCTTTGGCTGTATAGTTCCAATCATACCCTGGCATGTTAACGCTGAATTCATTGTTTTGTATCCTGATAGGAGGATGTCCATCTGCTGACCAGAGTTCAACTGTAAATATAAGAGTATCTCCACGCATACCAAGAGTAACTGGAGCATAGCCATTGAATATGAATGGTTGGACTTTCTTTTTTCGTAGCTTTTTCACCGTCTCGGGGTGTGTAAATTGGCCGAGTGAAAAATATATCATTCCGCTTTTTTCGTGAAATTCTGGCTGGACAACTCTTTTATTTGCTATGCCATGGCATGAAACAATGACACGATTATTGCTGCCAGAAATGGCCGGACTGCAAGGGCCACCTGTCTTGGCGCTTCCTGCTTTTGTCGTTTGACCTAAGCAAGGAATTGAGATTAGCAAAAATAGAATTAGCAACAAGTCCATAAGCTGCTCTCCTAATTGGAGGATTTCTTCTTTTGCTGCGATTTTGGAACCTCGTCACAGATGACGGTATTTTCGTTGCCTGTTATAGCAGGGCTGCATGATCCCGTGGTCTTCGCTGGTCCACTTGTGACTTCTCGATTATGCTCTTCTTTAGAGGAAATTCCTTCATCTTGCCTGGGCGGTGTTACTGCTCGACTTGTAGAAAATGTAGATGGTTTGTCCAGACGAACAAAATGGCGAAACTCGGGAACGGTAAGCCAAGTTCCTGCAACACCCAATGCCGTAAGTACAACAGTTGCCAATATAATTTCTTCTCCAAGTGTTAATGATCTGTATGCGTATGGTTTAGCTAAATCGCGAATCCTTTCGCAAGCTGTTTGGATCTTCTGTGCTGCATCCTCCAAATCATGTTTTTGCCCTGTCATTGAGTATGCTTTGAGGTTTAGCATTTCTCGACCTATGTTCTTGACTTCCTTTTTCACTACAGATGCAAGGTCTGCAGGCCAATCGTAATCGCATGTAAATGCACGGTAAGCACGATCTAATTTATCGACAACGCGGCGTTCCGTTTCAGTAACTATTTGGCTCGAATCAGAATCCTTACTATTGATATGAACAGATGCAAACATCCATGTCGCTCGTTGAAGATCCCATGTCGTCTCAGAAAGAGCTATTACCGCAGTGCGGGATCTTTCTGTTTGCCTGTGCACTAAGCTGAGTAATTTTCGCCACGAAGCATTAACGACAGAGAAATGCAGCATAGTCTTACAGCCTTCCTCGACACTCTTATGGCTCATTCCGGGACGCGCCTATTCTCTTCCTTGAATCTGAAGATGGCTACCTGGGCGTGTGGTCCAGGTGCCGGGAGAAGCGAAAACGACCACTGAAGATGGGCATCTGGGAGAGCACAGACATCGGCCTGGAAAAGCTCAAAAGCCTCATCCCTCACAGATTACTCCCCGAATGTCGCCATGGCGACTGGAATTCCGAGCCCTGCCGCCAAATGAGCCTTCGCGGGTGTTCCCGAAGCCTGTGGCGTTTGCCGTTACTTATTCAATGACATCCCGAATTTCGTCATCTAGACCAAGAACAATCTTGATGGTTTATTAAGGAAGGATACTTGGCATTCCATTCAACATGGCACGTCCCTGTGTTGAACCTGCTGCCTCGGAAGGTTGCGCTTGACAAAAATCTCGACCGTAGAAAAGATCTTGCACACCGTTCTCAAAACATGCCCTTTATATCGCCGTCCCCGCCGAGGGCAGGATTGGCCTTGGGCTCAGCCAGATCGACCACCAATGCTTCGGTGGTGAGAAGAAGACCGGCAATCGACGCCGCGTTCTGCAGGGCCGTACGAGTTACCTTGGTTGCGTCGATGACGCCAGCCTTCACGAGGTTCTCGAAGACACCCGTTGCGGCATTGTAGCCGTAGTGCTGGTCCTTGTGCTCAAGCACCTTGGCGACAACAATGGCGCCCACTTGGCCGGCATTGGCAACGATCTGCCGCAGCGGCTCTTCGAGCGAGCGGAGCAGGATTTGCGCACCGATCTTCTCGTCGCCATCGAGCGTCTCGATCAGGTCCTGAACCGCGGGAATGGCGCGAACCAGTGCGACGCCGCCGCCTGGGACGATGCCTTCTTCGAGGGCCGCACGGGTTGCGCGGAGCGCGTCCTCGACGCGAGCCTTCTTCTCCTTCAGCTCGGTCTCGGTTGCAGCGCCAACCTTGATGATGGCTACGCCGCCGACCAGCTTGGCCAGCCTCTCCTGCAGCTTTTCCTTGTCGTAGTCCGAGGTGGTCTTCTCAATTTGAGACCGGATCTCCTTGACGCGTCCCTCGACATCGCCCAAATTGCCGGCGCTGTCTACGATGGTGGTGTTGTCCTTGTCGATGGTGACGCGCTTCGCACGGCCCAAATCCTCGATCTTGACGTCTTCGAGCTTGATGCCGAGGTCCTCTGTGATGGCCTTGCCGCCGGTGAGGATCGCGATGTCGCCCAGGATCGCCTCGCGACGGTCGCCGAAGCCAGGAGCCTTGACGGCAGCCACGTTCAGCGTGCCGCGCAGCTTGTTGACCACTAGGGTCGCGAGCGCTTCGCCTTCCACATCCTCAGCGATGATCAAGAGAGGCTTGCCGCCACGCGCAACCTGTTCGAGCAAGGGAAGCAGATCCTTCATCGCGCTGATTTTTCTTTCGTAGATCAGGATGTAGGGATCGTCGAGAACCGCTTCCAGGCGCTCGGCGTCGGTGACGAAGTAGGGATTGAGATAGCCATGATCGAACTGCATGCCGTTCACGGTCTCGAGGCCGGTGTGCATCGTCTTCGACTCTTCAATCGTGATGACGCCATCCTTACCGACCACCTTGACTGCGTGGGCAATGATGTCGCCGATCTCCTGATCGCCGTTGGCCGCGATTGCGCCCACCTGCGCCACTGAGCCCTCGTCGACAGGCCTTGACAGCTTGCCCAGTGCGCCACCCTCGGTCCACTTGCCGTCCTTGTCGCGGGTGCCGATGATGGTTACAACGGCCTTGTCGATACCGCGCTTCAACGCCGTCGGATTTGCGCCCGCCGCCACAGTCTTCACGCCTTCGCGAAAGATGGCCTGCGCCAACACGGTCGCGGTGGCGGTGCCGTCGCCGGCGACGTCCGAGGTCTTCGAAGCAACTTCACGCACAAGCTGTGCGCCTACGTTTTCAAGCGGGTCTTTCAGATCGATTTCCTTAGCCACCGTCACGCCGTCCTTGGTGACGGTGGGCGAACCGAATTTCTTTTCGATTACGACATTGCGGCCCTTTGGCCCGAGCGTCGCCTTTACCGCGTCCGCCAGCGTGTTGACGCCGCGCAGAATCGCTTGCCGGGAATCCTCACCGTGCAAACTTTGCTTGCAGCGATTCTGTCCACTCCTAGAGTCATCCTCTGGTTGCGACGGAGGTGGAGGAGAAGGTGGAAATGGAGGAGAAGGCGGAGGTGGAGGTTCATCGTCAATTTTGATGGGAAGGTGTGCAACCCTGATGCTACCCTTGCTGCCAGTCAGTGTTGCCTTGGATGTGCACTTCGTGCGCAGACGCCTATAACCATGTTCCGCATCGTGCCATATTAGCTCAATCTGGACGAGCAGGATACCCGTTTTGAGCGGCTTGAGCTGGAAACCAACGACTTCACAGTCATCACCAGCCTGAAGAAGGATGCTTTTGAAACTGAGTGGAAGAATGAAATCTGGTGCACTAATCCTGACTGTAATATTGAGCGGCTCCGGTATGCCAATCGAATTTACTGGAAAGGTTGCTTTAAAAGGAGTGGATCGCACGTCGTCCGGCTTCGCCTCAGCCTCCTTATCTACCAACAAAATGTCTGCCAAACCTCTGGAGTCCGGACGACGGATGAGAACAAGCAATTCAGTGTAGCGTCCCTTTACGATCTCGCTTGGCAGAGCCGCATCTAGAACGCGCGATTTAGGTTCATTCAAGCTTGCCGGCGAGGGGTCTGGGCCTTTTCTTGGAGTGCTGTTGAGGGAATCCCGCACGAACGTCAAAATGCTGGGGTAACGATCTTGTGCACTCTCTCTGGACTGAAACTTGCAGATATCAACATGGTTCTGATCGCATGGAATAACTATTATGCCGGTAATTCCAGGATCTGCTGTGGACGCATCTACAACCAAGACCTTATTGTACGGCAGAGTCTCTCTAAATACCTTCGTTGAGATTCCCATGTTCAGGACGTTGCTTCGATACCAAGTATTAAGATCCCGAAGATGAGGTGCCTGAGGAAGAAGATCCCCGATCGCCGGGTTTGGCCTCAGGACGACCCTGAATTTGTCAACAAATGCCGCCAAGTCAGCCCCGATATGCGGTGTGGCCATGAATACGACACCGCGAGTATTCGCCGCGATCGGAAGCCATTGAGGGTCGTTGTATTCCTTGGCATGGCGCAGGAGTTGCTTAACCAAGAGCCCGCCTAGGCTGTGAGCAATAAAGATAAGTGGCTTGGTGCCGAGTCCATCGGGGCCGTTTCCTGAAAATAAGTCAAGAATATTGACTGCCCGATCCACGAGGGGCATGGAGTGTCCGCTATATGCCGTTGCTGCCGCATCGTAGCTCAGAGACCATATGGCAACCTTTTCTGATTCCAGATCACGGCCGAGCCAATCCGGCCAATACGTGTCCTCTCTTCCATCGACTTGCCACGTTTCACGAGCGTCACCGTCAAGCCCATGTACGAATACAACATCTGCGGTTCTATCATTACCTTTGAAGCCCGCAGCCCGGATTAGTTGGCTCATATCTGGACATTATACGGCGATGGCACTAGGAAATCGGGTTCCCAAAGGGAGGTTGCTGTAACACGACCAAATCGTAGGATCGGTAATGTAAAGTCGCCATGGAGCCGCCGATCTCCAGGAGCGAGAACGTTAACCTTTCCCAATCGCCGCGCCTGATCTCACCGCCAGCCAACGGCCCCGTGCCGCCCCTCCTTGCCTCCCTGCCTGAACACAAATTGGCCGTAGCACTTCGTTGTGGCAAATCCGAGCCTGTGAATGTACTATTCCGCCATGAAAGAAATACGGCTTTTTGTTGCAGTCCGCCCTGCTGCGCGTCTGTCCGCCGTGGCTTTGCTGGCGGGAGCACTCTGTGCGCTTCTGCCACTCAACGTTGGAGCGCAATCGGCGACCGATCTGGCCGCCCTGAAGGGGCTTGCGCCCGTGACCGTGCTGTCGAAAACTCCCGAAGGCACAGCGGCCCTTGCGGCAAACTTCACTGTGACGGGCGGCATCCAGACGGGTGCGATCAGCCAGCCAACCCTTCTGCCGTTTGCGGAACAGCAGCAGCAGGCCCTACGCGATGCCTTTATCACCGACGCCAACCTTGCCCAACTCGCGGACGGACTGGGAACGACGCTCGGCTCCGCCTACGTGGCGCGTGCTCACGCCATCGACCGGAGCCACTCGACCAACCTTTCCCAAGCCGTAGCCGACCTCATTGCCTACGCCGATGCCACCACCTCTGCAAATTCAACTTCCGGCAAGTACTTCTTCGGCAACGGCACGACGAACGGAACAGTGCCAGCCTCGGCCGAGGCGATGGCCATCCTCAAGGAGATGGGCGGCCACACGGATATCTTCGGCACAAGCTATAACCTTCCGGCGGGGAGCCCTGGGGCCGACCCGTACGGCGACTCGCGCCCGTTCCAGACCGAGCCGACGGTTGTGCGCTTCGTTGGGCTGGACTACTTCAACACCCCCGCCGACAACAGTGTTTACAATCGCGGCCCGATCATGAACCTTGTCGACAGCCCCTCCTTCCCCAGCGGTCACACCACCTATGGCTACACGGGATCGCTCTTGTTGGCTGTGCTCGTGCCGGAGCGGTATCCGCAGATGATCGCACGCGCCGCCGAATACGGGAATGACCGCATCCTTATGGGGGCGCACTATGCGATGGATGTGATGGGCGGGCGCACCCTGGCGCTCTATGACCTGGCGCATCTGCTCGCCAACGATCCAGCTTACCTCGGCCAGTCTTTTAAGGGCGCTCCCGCGATCAAGGACTTTCAAGCTTCCGTGCGGGCAGCGCGCGCCGACATGACCACAGCCCTGCAAACAGCCTGCGGCAATACGATTACAGTTTGTGCAAGCGAAGACATCGGCCGCCTCAGCAACCCGGCAGCCGACGAGGCCTTCTACGCTACGACGCAGACGTATAATTTGCCGGTCGTCTATGCGAAGAATGCCAACACGCTCGAAGACGTCGGCAAGCTTGCTCCCGAAGCAGGTTATCTGCTCACCATCGCTTTCCCGTCGTTGACCCTGGAGCAGGCCGACCGGATACTCACCGAAACTGAAGGGCCGGGGGGCGGCTTCCTCGACAACGGATCTTCTTTCGGCGTCTACTCCCGCCTCAACCTCTATGCAGCCGCAAGCAGAGCCTCAGCCCTCGCCTTCGGCCATAATAGCGCGGCGTTGCCAGAGCAAGGTAGCGCAGCGCATCGCTGAGACCCCGCTTCCGGTCCTGCGAACTCGGCATTATGCCTGGAATCCGGCGATTTCACTTCGGACCAAGGGCCGCCGGTGCGACCGGCGTTTATGGACAGCAATCTTAGAAATCGCTGCATTTACAGTAATTATGTACATCTCAGGCATATCTTGGATTCAAGACATGAATTTTGATTAACCCCTGACCAGATATTCGTCACGCTGCCAGTTTGTTCGTTGAATGAGCGTGAATCATGATTGTCCAATACAGCGTCATCATCAAAATGACATTCTTGTATCACAATCCATGGAACACATCGTTCCGTGATCGGCGAACGGAGTTGTGATGGAAAACATATTGGAATCGGTTATTGGTGCCATCGGGAATACCCCGCTGGTCCGCCTGGAGCGTCTCACCAAAGCATATGGGGTGGATGGAACCATTCTTGCCAAGCTGGAGTATCTGAATCCCGGCTCTTCAAAAAAGGACCGAGCGGCGTTGGGCATTATCGAGGAGGCTGAGCTTAAAGGCACCTTACGGCCCGGACAAACCGTTGTCGAGTTGACTTCAGGCAGCATGGGGACAGGTCTCGCAATTGTGTGTGCAGTGAAGGGATACCCATTCGTGGCCGTGATGTCGAAGGGCAACTCCGAGGAACGGGCCAGTATGATGCGCGCGTTGGGTGCGGAAGTTGTGCTCGTCGATCAATTGCCTTCCTCCACGCCGGGTAATGTTTCTGGCGGAGACCTCAAATTGGTTGAGAAAGCAGCTCAACAAATCACAAAAGAATGCGGTGCCTTTCGTGCCGATCAGTTCCATCGTGAAGGCGGATGGTTTGCACACTACAACAATACAGGGCGGGAACTTTGGGACGCGTGTGGAGCAAAGATCGACGCTTTTGCAGATTTTCTTGGAAGCGGTGGCACCTATGCTGGTGTGACGAAAGCACTCAAGGAGCGCGATAGGAATATACGCTGCTTTGTAGTCGAACCGGAGAGCGCCGCAGTGCTGGCCGGTCATGCCGATACTCATGCCGGACACCCCATTCAAGGTGGAGGCTATTCGATGTCCGACCTGCCGCATCTTCGCGATATTCCAATTGATGGCTTCATTCAGGTCTCTGGAGATGAGGCAAAGCAGACCGCTCGTGCTTTAGCGCGACGCGAAGGTATCTTTGGTGGCTATTCAGCAGGCGCAAACGTGGCAGCAGCATTGCAGTTGTTGCGCGGCGAAATGAAGGGAAAGACCATTGCTGTCATGATTTGCGATTCAGGTCTGAAATATCTTTCCACCGACTTATGGGCATAAGAAATCACGGCACTACCAGGTTCGGTCAATACGCATGCACACTATCATGCACGTATTGACCGGGAGTTACACCGAATGCCTCGCGAAATCTCCTGATCAAATGGCTTTGATCTGCGAAGCCAACCTCGGTGGCAACTGCAGCCGCTCTCTGGCCTGATCGCAGAAGTCTGCGCGCATGTCCCAGTCGCACCGAGATGAGATACACATTGATGGGCACTCCAAGTCGCTTGAAGAAAACGCGCATGAGATGAGGCAAGCTTAGCCCGACCGCGGCTGCAATTTCATTTCCGCTGATCGGATCACTGTAGTGCGCATGAATAAACTCTCGTGCCATTGCAACAGCCTTGTTTTCATTGCCAGATGCTCTGGCCTCTGCATTCGGAAACACACGCGCAAGAACCGCTTGAATCGCATTTACCAATGAGATTTCCCGATCAAGGGAAGAAACATTTTGCAAAAAGAAGCGATGCACATTTGCAAGCTGTCCAAAGAGAGGTGCATCCGAAAATATCCGGATCGCCATTGCATCCGGCTGAACATTATTGCGGAACATGGCATGACTTACTTCACGAACGAATTCCAGGCGAGGATAAAACGCCCGGTAAGACCATCCATCAGAAATTGCAGCCTGCCCGTTGTGCGCAATGCACGGTGGAATCAGCAAAACTGATCCTTCAGCTGCAATCAGCTTTTTTCCCGTGGCTTCGAATTCCTCCGCTCCTCGCTCGTACATGGCAAGTACAAACTCTTCGTGTGCGTGCCGGGCAAAACGATGGGCAACACAATCTGCATACAACATGTCCATGCCACCGGCTACAGGCGTGTGCCAGTATCGAATACTATCTTGCCTGTGTGTTTTGGCATCTGGCATGTCCCGTGCTCCATTGAAGGCATCACTCTTTTGGGAGGCGAGGCTCAGGCAAATAGCTTGCGCACTAATAGCCATCTCCAATTGCCCGGAGTAAGCGCCCTATCCACTTCCCATAGTGTGTAGTTTATCGCGTATAGCCTAAATCTCTCTGGGGCACTGATGGTTTGGTGCTTCCTGTTAGGAATGGGAAGTCGCCTTCCCGCAAGTTTTTCTTGGTCACGGCGCTGATCCACGCGATTGGCAGCAACTCGTCCCCGGCACATTCGGAGATCGACCGGCTGCCATGACCGCACTTGGGGGCGCTTGCTGCTTTACTCCATATGCTCTGGCCGAGGTAGTCGCCGCCAAAGATAAAGGCCCTGAGGTCGATAACCTCGGGGCCTTTATGCGTGTTTGGAAAGCAGGTTACTCTGCTGCGGGGACGGCCAAAGCTGCTTTAGCCGCCTTAGCTGCCTTGTTCTTTGCCCGCTTAACCTTGGCTTAACGCTTTTGCTGAGCAGCAGCGATCTTGGCTCGGCCTTCATCGCTCATGCCACCCCGAGCTGCCTTTTTTGCTGGCGCCTTCGTTCCCTTGGTCGGCTTTGCCTTCGGTGCAACAGCCTCACCTTTCAAACACAAGACACGCGCCTTCTGCAAGGCATTGATGCCACGATCGATTTCAGTCAGTAGTTGTTTCGTGCTCATTCAAAATCCTCCCTTATAAGTCTACACGAGGTGCAAATATGGATCGCAATAGGTATGCCAGTTGCCTCACACCATCTGCGCCAATATCCAGGCGGAACGTTCGCTGTATAGCTCATCGGAATCAATTGCACGGGAGCGAGGCGTCATGCGCAGACGCGTCGAATAAGGAACGATAAAGCGCGGACCGCGCATAGAGCACTTCATGGCTTCCTGTTTCGACAATCCTGCCGTGGTCCAGCAGCACCAAGCGATCCACCCACGCAAGCGAGCTGATGCGGTGCGAGATGAGAATCAGCGTCTGCCCCTCACAGAACTTGGAAACAGAAGACAGCACTGCTGATTCTGTCGGCGCATCAAGCGCAGAAGTTGATTCATCGAGAACGAATACGGACGAGTTACGCAGCAGAGAACGGGCGAGAGCCAATCGCTGACGCTCGCCTCCCGACAGACCACCAGCCCCAGGTCCGAGAGGTGTATCTATGCCTTGCGGCAGTTGGTTCACCACGGAAGTAAGCTGCGCCGTTGCCAGCGCCCGCTGCAAATCGGCTCCGGTCGCCGCAGGGTTGCCATAGAGAAGATTCTCGCGAATGCTTCCCTGGAAGAGCAGCGGCTGCTGCGGAACATATCCCACAGTGCGCCGCAAGGAGGCGAGCGTAAACTCCTTGATTGGGCGATTTCCCAGTTGTATCTCGCCTGACTGCGGGTCCGCGACACGCACGAGAAGACGCGCCAGAGTGCTTTTTCCCGAACCGCTGACGCCAATCAACGCGATGCGCTCACCCGCTTGAATTTTCAATGAAATGTGATTGAGGACTCCGTTGTCCGCATAGGAGAAGCAAACATCTTTGAGCGCAAAGCCGGACTTCAATGCTCCAGCCGGGAAACGGCGCGTTCCGGTATCCTGCACCGTCGGTTCAAGGGCGAGCAGTTGCCGCACGCGGCGAATGCTCGCTCCAACCGATTGTGTGCGCGCATATAGGTCCATTGCCGAACTGACGGGCTCGAACACGCGCGTGATGTAGGCGGAGAACGCAACCAGTCCTCCGATGGTCAGGGCGCCATGAAAGACCTTATAGGCGCCGGTGATGAAAACATCGAGGATGGCAAGTGCGAGTATTGCGCTCATCGACAGACTGAACCCCATCTGCGTGCGCCGCTGAACCCATTGTGCGCGGAGCATTCCGTCCCACATCGCCACAGCCCGCTGCGTGGTTGCCTCTTCCGCTCCCAGAAACTGTATCTGAGGAACTGCGCTCAGATGCTCGTTGAGAATGCTGGTCGCCGATCCAATCTCAGATCGGGCGTCATCGGCGCGCTCTTTGAGCTGCGTGCGGTAGTGCCGTTGCACCAATGCGAATAAAGGAAAGAGCGGCAACAGAGTCAGCGTCATGGAGAGATTCAGCTTTGCCATCATCCCCAGGTAGAGCGCGAAGAACAGAATGGCGCGGATGCTCTGATTGGCGGTGTCTGCGCCAAGATTCGCAATCTCATCGACATCATGCTCCATGCGGGCCAGTTTCTCGCCTGTGGGCGTCTGCTGGTGATAGTCCTCCGAAAGCCGGTTCATCTGGTCAAGCAATGCAATGCGCAACTCGCGGATGCAGTGCTGCGAGATCGAAAAATTGATGAGCGAACCAGCGCTATAGAGAACGGAGCGCGCGAAAAAGCAGAGGCCGATGCCGAAAGCGAGTTCCAGCATCAGGGTTGCGTCACGCTGCGGCCAGGCTCGATCAATCAGCAACTGGAGAAACAACGGATCGGCGGTGGCAGCGAGTCCGGCAAGCGAAACACAGAGCAAGCCGAGAACGATCCGCCACCGTGACGAACCGATGCGCTGCAACAGCCAACTAAAATCGCTCATGGTCCGCATGGACGGGCGCTCCGTGATCAACTTGCCGCAACTTTAGCGCGATACGCCTTCTCAATCAAGGCGCGCGCGCTTTGCAAATCAACGCGAGATGTATGAATGCCGCGTCAGATGCGTGTAAAATCCACTTAGAGTAAGTTTGGCCAAAAGCGCAACTTCTGTTGCATTCTTCAATTCCCAGTGGCAAGATTTCCACAGCGGGGGCATCGCAAGTTTCGTTCTCAGTTCAACCGGCATCGCCTCCTTAGTTGCGCAGGAGGGCAATGTACGATTGGGCGGAGTTTCGCCATTTCCGGTATTTACTCACGATCCTCGAACGAGGAGGATTTCGCATTGCCGCGGATGAACTGCATACTTCCCAGCCCAATCTCACGGTTCAAGCCAGGCAATTTCAGGACAATGCCTCCATTCGCCTCTTCCGCAAATCCAAAAGCGGACGTATCTATCCAACCAGAACCGGCCAGGCTTTCCTGACGCTGGCCCCACTGCTCTTTGAAGTTCGCGACGAAATCATAGACACACTCATTGCAATCGAACGAGGCGAAATCACCTCCGTGCGGTTCGGATCAACGCCACTTGTGGATCAGACGCTGTTTCACGTTTTCTGTGAGTTGCATAAGGAACTGATGCCAAAATGCTCCATACGGCCAACTGTTGGCGATACTGCCCAATTGGCCGAAGAGATCGCGGACGGCATGGTCGATGCCGCTATCGTAACCCTTCCCTTGAAGCATCCAGCGCTTCACGTCGAAGAAATCCGCCATGACAGACTTGTCGTGTGCCTGCGCAAAGACCATGTGCTTGCATCCAAAGCCTCTTTGGATGCAAGCGATTTACAAGACAATCTCGCTATCTTTTATCATCCACAGCAGCATCCTGACGCTCACCAGAGATTGATGAAACGTCTGGCCGGGATCGGAGTTTCTGTCGAAGACTATTCACGCGCTTCCCATCCCTCCGAAGTACAGATGCTCGTCAAAGAAGGGTACGGCTTCGCCTTGATGCGCGAAGGGACTCCGCTGGAGGAAGAGTTGACGACACGCCCTGTTGCCGGAGTTGACTGGACCGTGGACACCGCCGTCGTTTATCACAGAGAGCGTTATCCAAAAACCATCCCCATACTAGTGAAAAAGCTCCAAAGGCAGGTTCAAAAGAGCCTGTCTCCAGGTGTTCCCACCCCACTTCTGAACATCCGGAAGCCTGTCGCAAGCTGCAAACAACCCGTTGGACTAACGAATAATCCTCCGGTCCAGCTATCGCTTCATCTCTGAATATTGCTGAATCCACGCCAGATAACGGAGGCCGATAACTGCGAGCTATCGGCCGATAAATAAAACGTATTGGACGAAGAATCATTCTGGGCAAATCATTACGGCATATTCCAGCCCGAGCAGGGCCACCGGAGGTGCCGATGTTTTCTCGCAGCCAAATCATTCCACTCCACATGACAAATTGCCTTGCCAAGCGATTGGCGCAATTTCTCTCCAAACACAATCTTCACCACGCAACACATACGCTGTGGCCCACGCTTCTTGCGCTCTCAATTACCGGCGTGGCCCACGCCCAGGGGACGATGGACTTCTCCGGGGCGACCACGCTCATGACAACCTTCAAGACCTTCGCTATCTATGCGGGCGCTGTCATTTGTTTCGGCGGCCTAATCTTCGCCGGAATCCGGATGATGAGCGGTCGCTTTGCGGACGCTATTCCGGGCCTCTTCGGCGCGCTGTTCGGCGCTGGAGTCCTCGGATGGGGCGCCGGCTGGATTGGCTCGCTCACCGGTCAGACGATGCAGTAGGGGGCGACCATGACCAAGCGAGGAGAACCGTTACCAATCAACCAAGCGCTGAATCGACCGAGGGCCAAGCTGGGCCTCGACCTCACAGCATGGATGGCGATCGTATTCGTCTGCGTAACGGTTTTCCTCGTTGGGTTCCGCGTGGTGGCGATGATCGCTTTTCCGTCGCTTGCCGTGAGTGCATGGCTGATTGTCCGTAAACATCCGAAAATGTTCGAGCTTTGGGGCTTGAGTCTGATCCAGAGGTCCTACTATGACCCGCGTAAACACTGAACAACTCAAATACACGCCATGGTTCGCCAAGGCCGGAGCCGCGTGCAGCATCGTTCCGATTGCACGCTTCGTCAATGACCGGATCTTCTCGTTGAAAGGCGGCGGATACGGCTGCTTGTTTTCACTTGCTGGCATTGACGAAGAGGGTTTGACCGACCAGGAACTTGAAGCCGAGATGCGCTCGATTGAAGGCGCGCTCCGCGGATTGCCTGAGGGATCGTGCCTCTACCAATACACGCGCGTCATGTCCGGCTTCGATCTACCGAGGAAAGAGCATTACGCCAATCCGGTCACGCAGGTCTTCGTTGACGACCGGCTGGCGTCTCTCGAAAAGACGGCTGGATTCCGCCGCATCGACCTTCACTGGTGCTTGACGCTGGAGCCGCCGAAGGCCAAGGCCTTCGCACGTCAGCCGAAAGAACACACCGCCGACACCACGCGGATGCTGGCCGATCTCGAAAAGACAGCCACGCTGCTCGAAGGGTACCTCGGTGCTTCCTTGGGTCTCAAGCTGCTTGCGAAAAACGACACCTATCAGTTCTTTAGCTATCTGTTCAATCTCGAAGAGTGGGCCAGTGCAGATTCGTTAAACGCCGATGACGGTGTTGACCGGCAGATTGTAAAGAGTCCAGTTGCATGGCACAGCGACCATCTGACC
>Ga0224529_1001086_pt1 | contig 17676 bp, 18 predicted proteins | sample CBST50metaG_FD_179893 | JGI IMG/M metagenome (GOLD analysis project Ga0224529, IMG submission 179893) | Peat soil microbial communities from Stordalen Mire, Sweden - C.B.S.T50 | ecosystem: Environmental > Terrestrial > Soil > Wetlands > Peat | place: Sweden: Norrbotten County, Stordalen Mire... | reverse complement strand
GCGACTTGCGCGCCCTGTTCTCCTGCAGTAAGGAACGCTCTCTGCTGTACGAGCAGATCGAACGAGACCGGTTGTTGTTGCAACAGAAAGTAAACAGTTTGAGTGGGCAGCTCAGCGACCTCACCACGGTCGAGCTGCTAGGGGCGGAGAAGACCTTCCGGCTTGACCGGCGTCTCGTAAACTTCCGCCCCTCAAAAATTGATGCCGCACCCCTGTGCGGGGCGCGGCATCTGGACTGGCAGATATGCGACTCGGAGCTGGAGGCGCATCGTGGTTATCTGCGGATGGACGACGAGTATGTCCGCGTCCTCACGCTGAAGGAACTGCCCGTCGAGACGCGGCCATTGATCCTCAATGGCCTGCTCGACATCCCGGCGAACTTCCATGTTGTCACCGAGTGGCATCCAGTCGATAACGCGAAGGCCCGGAAGGAAATCGCCAGTCGCCGCCGCCATCACCACAACTCGAAGACGAGCTTTGTCTCGAATCTCCAGGACCGGCAGAATACCGGCCCACAGGATGAGCTGGTCGATGATTCAAAGGCCGCCGCCGTGGCAGAGCTTGGCAATGCGCTGACCGCGATGGGCATGGAAGGCAAGTCGTTCGGCGAGTTCACTCTTTCCGTCTTGGTCTACGACGAGGACCGCGTGAAGGTCGAACATGCAGTCACGGAGTTCCAAAAGCTGTTCACCCAGCATGACGGCCTGTTGTACGAGGAACGCTACAACCTCCTGAATGCGTTCTTCGCCACGGTGCCAGGCAATCGGCAATTCAACCTTCGTAAGCAGTGGGCGCTCAACTCCAACTACGCCGACCTGTCGTTCCTGTTCACAGTCGATAGCGGATCGCAGTGGAACCCGCATCTGGAGCGGGAGTACATCGCCGCACTGGAGACGACCCACGGCACTCCTTATTACTTCAATATCCATAGCGGTGACGTCGCGCACACGCTCCTGCTAGGCGCTACCGGGTCAGGGAAAAGTTTTACGCTATCCTTCACCCTTCAGTCGCTCCAGAAGTACGACCCGCTCACCTTCATCTTCGATCTCGGCGGCAGTTACGAAACCGTAACGCGGGCTTTCAATGGGACGTACCTGAATGTCGGCCTTAAAACTCCCGGCTTCACGATCAATCCATTTTCACTTGAACCTACACCCGAAAACATGAATTTTCTGTATCTGTTCCTGCGGGTGTTGATCGAAGCCGGGGGGCGCTACGAACTGACGCCTGACGATGAGAAGGCTCTATTCACCGCGATTGAGCGGGCCTATAAGTTGCCTGCCGAGATAAGAACGCTCACGAACTTCGCGTCCATCCTCGGCCCCCTGGGGGAACGGTTGCACCGCTGGACGCAGGCGGGGCAGTTCGGCCATCTCTTCGACAACGCAGAGGACACCCTGACGTTCTCGCGCTTCCAGACATTCAACTTCGATGGCTGGTCGGACTACCCGGACATATTGGAACCACTGCTGTTTTATGTCTTGCAGCGTGCATCGTCCGAGATCGAAAAGCCCGCGAACACTGCTACCTTCAAAGTCTTCGTCATCGACGAGGCGTGGATCTTCCTCAAGAACAAAACCATCCGTGATTGGATCACTCGTGCTGAGAAGACGTGGCGCAAGAAAAATGCGGCCATGATCCTGGCCACGCAGTCGGTGGTGGAGCTGGCGGCCTCCGACATGCTCCATATCGTCAATGAATCCTGCCCCACCAAAATCTTTCTCGCCAACCCCAACATCGACCGCAAGATGTATGCCGAAATCTTCCAGTTGAATGACACCCAGCTTGAGTTGCTGGAGTCGTTGGTGCCCAAGCGCGAGCTGCTGCTGATCCAGCCGCGCGGCACGAAAAAGCTGGTACTCGAAGTTGACGCGCTGGGGTATTGGATGGCTACCAACAATGCCCGCGACAACATCCGCAAACAGGATTACTTTGCCCGCTTCGGGCCGGAGCAAGGTCTGATCCGGCTCGCCGACGATTACCCCTACCCACTCAACTCATAAAGGAGCACTATGTTTCGTTCACCCATCGTCCCTCTTCTACTTGGTCTCGCCGCGACCGTAGCCCACGGTCAGCAGACCGCCCGCCTCGTCAAGTACCACGCCAACGACATCGTGAGTGTCCGCGCAAAGATGCGCTACACCACCCTGATTCAGTTGCCCTCTACGGAGAAGATTCTGGAAGTTGCCACTGGAGATAAAGACTTCTGGATCATCGACACCGTTGGCAACTACTGCTTCCTGCATCCGGCCAAGGAGGGCATCCACTCCAACCTCAACCTGATTACCGACAAAGGCAGTGTTTACTCGTTCACGCTCGACGATGTTGAGTCTGGCGATCCCGACTTGAAGGTCGTTATCGAGCCGTCCGATCCATCTTCTCTCGCCGTCGCCAATGGCGCGAGCAAGTTTGTGTCAGTGAGTGAAGTTGAAGCCGCGCATGTCCAGGCGCAGGTCGCCCAGACCCGTGCTGTCGCTGCGGTCGAACAGTTCCGCGCCGACTATCCCACGCAGGCGTTGAAGTTCGACTACGGCTTCCACAATGAGAAACCCTTCGAGGTCTCCGCTATCTATCACGACGACAAGTTCACCTACATCAAATCGTCGGCTGCGGAGAAATTCTCCATCTACGAGGTGAAGGATGGCAAGCCGGACCTCGTCACCTTCCAGTTGAAGGATGGCACCTACATCATCCCCACCGTGGTCGATCATGGCTACCTCGAAATCGGCAAACACCACCTTGAGTTCCACCGGAACGGGAAATAGGGAGCCGCGATGGCAGACGAAAAACAGACCTCACGGATAGAGTCCCAGGCCGCGCTGCCTCCTCCACCAGAGACGACAACAGCTCTGCGCGACAAGCGCATCACGCCGGAAGGTGTGGTGCCCAAGCAGGCCCAGGGTTATGTCATCGCGGGACTCGCGGTGGTCATCCTGATGGCCGTCCTGTTCTCCAATAACCATGCCAAGCCTGCCGCAAAAACTGCTGCGTCCGGGCCGCTGGCTGTGTCCACCGACATGAACCAGCGGAAGATACAGGAGTTGGAGCAGGACTTGAGCGCCGACCAGCGCCAGAGCCAGCAAGCGCAGCGGGCCGGAAACAACAGCACTGCATCGACGGTGAACGGCCCCCCTGCACCAGCCGGTGGTGTGGCATCTCCTGCTACGCAGTTGCCGCCGTCCCCAGCCCAAAGTACGGAACCGCCCCGCGATCCAGTCGCGGACGCGGAAAAGGCGATAGCGCTCAAAGCACGCTTTGCGTCGAATCTCGTCTCCGCCAATGATGGGGCTTCGCACCCATCGGCGGAGTCCACCGACCTCGCTGAAAACCTTCTGGCTCGCCCTTCGGGCTTGCCGCAACCGGTTCCCGCTACGCAGACCGCCGCTGCCATGTCCGGCAATAAACGTGCGCCGGAGGTGAGCGTTAACTCCGCCCACGGTCAGCCCTATGTGGTGTTCGAAGGCACAACTATCGACACGGTGTTGCTCAATCGTCTTGATGGGGAGTTCGCCGGGCCGCTGAAGGTCATGGTGACGAACCCCATCTATAGCCAGGACCGCCAGCATCTCCTGGTCCCGGAAGGCACCTTCATTCTGGGTGATGTACAGAAAGTTTCCGGCTTCGGCCAGAAGCGCCTCGCCGTCACCTTCCATCGGCTAATCATGCCGGATGGCTACTCCGTCGATCTTGACCAGTTCCACGGTCTCGATCAGGCCGGAGCCACTGGCCTCAAAGACAAGGTCAACAACCATTACGTTGAAATCTTCGGCGCGTCGATTGCTCTTGGCATCGTCGCCGGTGCCGCCGAGTCCACAAACTCCAATTCCGGTTACAACGAGTCGGGAAGCGAAGCCTACAAATCCGGAATCGCTTCGAGCCTCTCGCAGTCCAGCGCGAATGTGCTCGACCGCTTCATCAATATCCCTCCAACCATCACCATCCGGGAAGGCCATCGCATCAAGGTCTACATCACCCAGGATATGTTGCTCCCCGCAGTCGAGAATCACACGGTTCCCGGTAATATCTGAGACGCGGAATCCTCCACGTCTCCCCTTCCACCTATCGCTATACACAACCCGCGCCGACGCTACGTTCGGCGCTTATGAAAAGGAGCTGTCATGAAGCTAATCAAATCTCTCTTTCCGGCCCTTGCCGTCGTTCTTGCGCTCGCGCCAATGGCGCATGCACAGTTCGGATCGGGCATCGTCTACGACCCTACACAGAGCGCCCATGCCATTCAGCAGATCGAGCAGGGCTCGCAGATGTATACGACTGCGGTCGCAACCCGCAACCAGATCGTCACCATGTACAACCTCGCCTACCAGATGTCCAAGTTGCCGCAGAACCTTGAGGCCCGGTATAAAGCAGACTGGTCGCAGTGGACCAGTCTGTCCGCACCGGCTAACACCTATGGCAACACCTCTGCGTTGGTGAACGCGCTCAACTATGGCGCACTCAACCAGGCGCAGCAAGGATATAGCCGCGCTTACGTGCAGGCCCAGAATTATCCCTCGGGAAATTACTCGTCTCTCGATTCGAGGTCACAGGCCACCGTCGCCAACCAGTACGCCACCTCGGAGCTGGCACAGACGACCACCACAAGCACGCTGTCCACACTTGGCATCATCCGCACCGATTCGCAGGCGTTCTCCACCAAACTCGCCAACCTTGAATCCGATACTTTCTCCACCGACCCCAATCAGCAGACGGAAGCAGCTTTGCTTGGCAAGATCAATTCCGCCACATTGCTCCAGATTCACTCGCAACAGGATACCAACCAGCTCCTCATGGCTTCGATCCAGCAACAGTTGGTCGCTCAGAAGCAGCAGATCGACGCTCAAAACCGCGCCCTCAATAACGCCATCTACTTCCAGCAAAACTTCCCCACCGCCATGCAGAACGTGACCGGCGGTGTCACCCAATCGATCCAGGCCATTTCACTCAGCCCCAGCGGGAGGTAGCCCATGCAGCAGAACTATCTCACCTATCTCTCGCAGGCCATCACGGAGCTGCTCACCACAAGAAGCGCCGCCATCCAAGCCACGGGTCTCGACATCTTCCGTGGCCTGGCGGTGATCCTCATCGTCTGGTTCGGCATCAAGGCCGCCCTCTCTGCCTCGCAGGGTGGGGGCGGCTTCAACTTTGCCAAGTTCGCCGACCTGATCCTGATGATCGCCTTCGGGCTGGGGATGCTGACGTACTACTCGACGCCTGTTCCCGGCGTCGGCTACAGCTTCAGCGACCTCGTCACCAAAGAGGCCATCCAGCTCTCGGCCACCATCCAGTCCGACAACGTCCAGCAGATCGTCGATTCCATCACCACTGCCGAAACGCAACTTGGCAATCCGCCGGGCATGTTCAGCTTCTCCGAAGACCTGACCTATCTGGTTGCCCGGATCTCCCTGATGGTCATGCAGGCATTCGTCTTCGCTGTGATTGCTTACGGCTATGTCGCCACTGCCGTCTGTGTGCTGATTGGCCCGATCTTCATACCGTGGTTCATCGTGCCGAAGATGGACTGGCTCTTCTGGGGGTGGTTCAAGGCATTCATCGGCTTCAGCTTCTATCAAGTCGTTGCCTCGGCTTTCATCTTCATCTTCTCGAAGGTCGTCATCGGGATGTTCAGTGTGATCGGCACCTTGAGCCTCTCGAACATCGTCACGTTGCTGCCCGCGCTGATCACGCTGATGTTCGTCTGCGTCTATGGGCTGCACAAGATACCGGAGCTGACGGCATCCATTCTCGGCGGACGCTCCGGAACCTGGGCTGACCCCAGTGGGAAATAACACCATGACAAAAACAGACTTCTCCACCACCGATGCCGGACACAGGTTCCTCGAACTCTATGCGGAACCTGTCGTCACCAACACCTACCTGAAGGTCGCATTGCTGGCGCTCTCCGTTGTCACGCTCGCTATGCTTGCGCTTCTCTATCGCGCCGAGACCGCCGCCTCGCGGCTGAAGCCGCTCGTCATCTCCATCACCGATGCCGGGCGCGGCCAGGTGATGAACTACGCTGACTTCTCCAAAGTTCCCGTCGAGCGCGTCGGCAAATACTATCTGGCACGTTGGGCGCAGCTTTACTATGGCCGCAACCACGCTACGTTGCAGCGCGATTTCTCACAGTCGCTCAACTTCTTCTCGAATGATTTGCAGGGTGCCACGCTCTCGCGTGTGACCAAAGCGAAAACCCTTGAGACCTTCCTGCTCGATCCCAGCGCCCCGAACGTGGACATCGAGATCAAGGCCGTGGTGCTCGAAGACACGCGGCAGGCTCCGTATCGCGCCCACATCGAGTTTGAAAAAGTCCTTTACTCGCTCGGCGACCAGCAGGAACAGAGTCGTGAGCGCTGGACTGCGAACGTCGTGTACAGCTTCCGTGACGAAGTCCCGAATGGAATGCTGTTGACCAATCCTCTTGGTCTCGTCATCAGTTACGTCCACGAAGACCAGGCGTTCGGGAACTGATTGCCATGCTTGCCAATGCCGCCTTCGTCGCTACGCTGATTTTCCTTGCGCTGGGTTTTGGATTGATGCACGAGCTGCATTTTCTCACTCCGTGGCGCAGCCTGATTCTTCACAGCTACCTCCAGAGCATCGCGCTTTACTGCGCTCTGCTCTTCGCCAACATCCTCGGCCTCACTATCTGGGTTGAGCGCAAGTTCTTCCTGCGCGACACGGGCCGCAAACTCAAACACCTCGACCAGGAGATACACAGTGGACACTCAGAACTCTCAGAAGAGATCACCGCGCAGTTCGGCGAAGAGTAGGCAGGAGACCATGCCAATACCACACGAACCCCAAAAACCATACGAAGACCCGGAAGACGACCAGTATATCGACCGGTCGCTGGATCACGTCGCGCGTGTCCGTGCTGCGAAAGAAGCCGCGCAGCGTGAGATGGAAGCGTTCGGAGATGTCTCCGAGTATGACGTGACGATCATCCAAGGGCAGTTGAAAGAGGAGCCCACTTCGGCCTCCCAGCCTTCGCTTAGCTTTGAGGCGCAGGAGGAGGACTGATGCGGCACGATCTTCCCCAGGATCTTCCTATCCGGCGTGCGCCGGAATCTTCGCGCCCGACTCCACCGCTTGAGCCTTCGCCCATCGAGCGGCGGCGTGAATCCCTTGCCGCACGGGCCATCGACCGGCGTCCGATGCCACACGCTCCGCAAAACCGTCCCCATCAGCCTGAGCGCCCACATAAAGCTGAACGGCCTTCGATTGCGCCGGTGGATCAGCGCCCTCGCAGAGAAACTGTACCGCAACAAGCCATCGGTCTCTCCTTGCGAGAAGAAGAACGCAAAGTTCTTGCTGAAGTCGGACGATTCCGTGTCGTCCGGACGAGCGACCTTGCTGAGACGGTATACGGGAACCGGCACTCGCGCATGGAACGCGACCTCGCTTTTTTGCGTGAGAAACGGCTGATCGACGTGCATTCCGTGAATGCCCGTCGCGATGGTCGCGGCGGGAGTGTCGAACGCATCGAAGTGGTCTCGCTGACCAAAGGAGGCCAATCTCTCGTTCGCCTTACTGGAGGATTGCCACAAGACCAAAAGCTATATGCCGGATTGGTTAAGCCAAGGGAAGTGGAACATGATGCCCAGATTTATCGCGCTTACGGCAAAGAGGCCGAGCGGATCGAGCAAAAGGGTGGAACGAATCTCCGTGTGAAGTTGGACTTCGAGTTGAAGTCAGACATCCAGAAGGCTATCTATGCGGAGCGAAAAGGAAATCCAGAGCGTGGCATGGCCGAGATCAAGCAGCAAGTCGCCAAGGATTTCGATCTGCCCTATGTGAACAACGGCATCCAGATTCCCGACGCGCGGATCGTCTACGATCTCGAACGGAGCGATGACCGAAAGACCGATCAGGATGGAGACCAAGGCTCGCAAAGTGGGCACGAGGACATCGAGGTCCTCACCGCCGCCTACAGCCCAGGCCATCTCCGCGCCAAGTCGCAGGCCGGATTCCGCGTCTATGCGTCATCTGCCGACCGCGCCAGCATGACCGCCAAGATCGAAGGCGACCACTACCTCATGGAAAACATTATGGAGCTGTAACGATGCCCTCTCCTCTCATGTCAGATCCAATCCCCGCTCTTCAATCGCTCGGCTACACGGACCGCGAGGCTGCGTTCCTGTACCTCGTCGCCGCTCACTCCGGCTACTTCGTTCGCCGCCAGTTCGATTACTTCATCGACCGCAACAAAGGTTCGATCGTGACGAACTTTTTGAAGAAGGCGAGTGCCGCCGGCCACATCGAAGTCTTCGACTACAAGCAGGGCTGGCGGGTCTACCATCTCTGCTCCCGGTCCATCTATCGTCTGTCCGGCGATCCGGAGTCACAATTGCGCCGCCGAAAGGGCGACTCTCAAGTCCGTGCACGGCTCATGGCCTTGGATTATGTACTCGAAAACGAGAGCGATCACTATCTCGAATCCGAAGCGGAGCGTGTTCGCTTCTTCGAGCACATCCGCACAATCTCTCCGAACCTGTTCACCGACGACTATGGGAGATTGCAACCTCTGCTGTCGGCGTTTCCCATCGCGCTTGCCGATCGGCAGCGTCCAGCCCAGTCGTTGGTGCGCTTCGCTTTCATCGACGAAGGGCTCTTGTGCATTGGGAAGTTCGTCCGCTTCCTTGGGGAGGCCGAGGCTCTGCTCCGGGCCATCGGCAACTTCGAGGTGATCTATGTCGCCCTCTCGGACTTCAGCTTCCACGCTGCCAGAGATGCCTTCCGTAGCCGCTTCTCCCATGCTTCCCCCAGAAGTGCGCGGCTCTTCGAGGATGATGTCCACCCTGCGGCCATACAACATCGCGCACCGCTTCAAGCGAAGTTCACTACGCTTCTCTTCCACTACGGCTATCCCACAATCCTGCGAAGTGAGGCGAGGGGTTCCGGGAGGGTTCGCATAGCCGAAAGAACGGAGTCCTCAAGTGACTAACCATCAACGACATAGGGAGCATAAGAGAAAGAACTGGGTAGTACGTGGGCGGGAGCGACCCGCCCATGCGGGCTGCCGCGACGGCTGACGCCGCGCTTGTCGCTCCCGCCCACGTACTACCAGAGGCCAGAGCCAGTACCGAAGTTGGACCGGCACGAGTACCTGATTCGGTCCAGAGCAAGTACCTGAGAAGGTCTGAAGTTGGTACGCAGTCTGGCCCATATCAAGTACCAATTCTGAATCGCAAGCGGGCCGTGATTGCGGCCAGAAAGGAAACCACAGATGAGCAAACTGAAGATAGAACATGGCGCAAGCAAGATCAACCTTGTCCTGCTCAAGACCAATATCGAGGACGGCATTTCGTCCGACATTGACCTGATGGCTGCGTGGTCAGACAACGAACGCAAGTACATCGTCAACGAATTGCTGCGCTTTGCACTGGCTCAGGACGAGGACTTCCTGAAGTACAAAGCAGGGCTCGCAGCAGGCCCGGCTCGCTCTCCGGTCAACACAAAGCCAGTACAGGGCGCAGGCAAGGCCATGTCGGATGTGCCTGCGAAATCAGATCCAGCTTCAGCTTCAGCAAACCACTTGTAACTGAGGATTCCCAAGTATGCGTCTTACTTCGCAACTTCAAAACCTGTCGCGTCCGCTGATCGAATACCGCTTGCTGCTATCGCTGGGACTGAGCGCGGCCTGCGGCATCGTGCTTCAGAGTCTCTATCCGGTTCACGATGCCGACCCGTTGCTGCGCCTGCTGGAGTTGGAGCGCCCCGCGATCTTTCATGGACTGGTGTGGAGCTACAGCCTGTTTCTGTTCAGCACGCCATTCCTTGTCTTCTCCATCCTGTTCTCGCTCGCATATGTTCACTTCTACGCGCCAAAACCGAATGAAGTCTCGGGACCGTTGCCGCCGTATCCCGATCCATTGCTTCGGGAAGAATTGGAACTGATCGTCGGGGAACTGCACCACCAATTGAAGCCGAAGCCATCCCCGGCTCCGCGCTGGTTATCGATACCGGAGCGCGGTCTGTACACGGGCATCTGTGTCGTCGGAGCCATCGGATCAGGTAAAACCAAGGCCGTCATCCTGCCAGCCATGCGCCAACTCTTCGCGTATCGCGCCAGCGATCCATTGCTGAGGTTGTCAGGTATTGTGCTGGAGGTCAAAGGCGACCTGTGCCGTCAGGTGCAGAGGATATTGGAAGGGTGCGGACGGGGACAGGATTATATCGATGTCTCGCTCGACGGCGACGTTCGCTACAACCCGCTCAACAGCGATGCCGACGCCTATGCGCAAGCGTTTAACATCGCTTCTGTCATCGTCGCCATCTGGGGCAAAGGCAAAGAGCCGTTTTGGCAGCAGTCCTACACCGACCTCGTCCGGTACATCATCATGCTCCATCGCGTCCGCGACGGATACGTGACCATGCTCGATATTTTCCGCACCGTCATCAGTTCCGGAACATTGGAAAGGATGCTGATTGAAACGGGCCGCCGCTATACGCCGGTCTCGTTTGTCGGGGTTGGAAAGACGGAGTATCTGAAGTACGAATCGGCACTCGCACCGTTCCGGTTTGCGTGGAGCGAGAAGCTGGGGCAGTACATTGCCCGCTGGTCGGAGGAACTGGAATCTGTCCTGATCCGGCAAACTACTATCGCTGCATCCTTATATAGCCGCAGGGCTGGCGATCCTGAGATACGCGGCAGTTGGGAGAGCGTGCACTACTGGTATTGGGAGCACTGGAAGTTCTTTCGCTCCGAAACCAAGACTTCGATTGTCCAGGGCGTTGCCATCTTTCTTTCACTGTTCGAGACCGATGCGAAGGTTCGCAAGGTCTTCTGCCCGCCGAAGGAACTGTACGAGGGCAAGCCGTCATCCGCAGACCCACGCGCCAGGGTACTGCCGCAGTTCGAGGAATTGATCGAATCGGGTAAGGTCGTGGGCCTGAACTTTCCGACCGCCTTGAACCCGGCGCTCGCCAAGATTATCGGCACCATGATGAAGGTCGATTACCAGCGGGCCGTGCTGCTGCGCATTCCGCGTATGGAAGATGGGCAGCAACGGTACTTCCGGCCTACCGTCTTCATCTGCGATGAGTACCAGAACTTTGCCACCGTGGGCGGTGACAACCCCAGCGGCGATGAACGGTTTCTGTCCCTCTCCCGGCAGCCGAAATGTATTCCGCTGGTCGCCACACAAAGCATTTCCAGCCTGAAAGACGCCCTGCCCAATGAAGGCGTGAAGACCTTGCTTCAGGCGTTTCGCACGAAGATCTTTCTTTCCACTTCGGACCCGGACACGGCACGGTATGGCGTCGAGCTGTGCGGCAAGGCAGACAAGACAAAGATCAGCTACACCGTCTCCGAGTCCAGTAGCAACGCCAACGTCGGATGGCTCAGTGGCCGCACTTCGTCCAGCAAAGGTTCCGTGTCGGCTTCAAAGCAGTACCAAAAACAGAAGGAGCCGCTGTTCGACGAGAACGTCTTCTTTGAACTCAAGAATGCCCAGGCCATCGTTGTCGCCTTCAACGGCATAAGCCCGTTGCCTCCTACCTACTGCTATTTGAAGTTGGATTTCCTGCCTATCACCATGACGTGGTTTGACCAGGAGCGGATCGAGTTCGATCCGGAAAGGATACTCGCGTGAGTTTTGAGGTCATCATTCCATTTCTGAAACCCATCAAGCATTTGCTCGAATCAGATACCGTCTCCGAGATCATGGTGAACCCCGACTCGTCTGTATGGATTGAGGAAGACGGGCAGATTCAATTACTGCCCGGCATCCGTTTCGATGACGGCGCGCTTCAGACAGGCCTTGAAGTAATCGCCAACCGTTTCGGCAAAAAGCTGGATGCGGACTCGCCCATCATGAATCTGCGTCTGCCCGATGGCAGCCGCATGGCTGCCATGATTCCGCCCGTGGTTAATCCCAGGCCCTTGATGACCATCCGGCGATTCACCTCGCGGAACTTCGCTCTCGCCGATCTTATCCAAAGGGAGATGCTGAACGATGCACAAGCGGTCACTCTCAGCCAGGCGGTGCATGACGGGCGGAACATTCTAATCGCGGGTGGCACGGGCAGCGGCAAAACCACGCTCCTAAATGTACTGGCGGATTCAATCCCCTCGGACGACCGTATCCTCATTATTGAGGACACCGCGGAACTGCATATCCGCAAGCCTCACCTCGTCTCCGCCGAGTCTCAGACGGACACGCATCGTAGTCAGATCACGTTCGACGACTTGCTCAAAGCCGTGCTTCGCCATCGGCCAGACCGCATCATCGTGGGCGAAGTGCGCGGGCCGGAAGCGCGGACCCTTTTGGACGCAATGAATACCGGACATCGCGGCACTCTGGCCACTATCCATGCCAGCAGCGCGAGGAGGCCTTACATCGCCTTGCTACCTTGGTGATGCGCGGAAGCAGTGGCGTGAACTTGGATGCCATCAAGGCGGACGTTCGGCGCGGCATTGATTTGGTTGTGTATATTCATCGAAACCAGGGACGACGCTGTATCCAGCAGGTACTCGATTTGCGCGCTGGAGATTGAGTTAACGCCTGCGATTGCGAAGCGCATCTGTCCGTTGACGAACGATGTTTAGAAAGTCCTCCACTGTGGCATCGTCATGGTCCTGTCGGACAAAGACGCCGCATTTGTGGGTAAATAATCGATCCGATAGTGGCCTCACCACCACCCCAGCCCCCGAACGCGCCTGCGACTCTGGCATGAGGCAGAGATTATTTCCTTGAGCCACTGAATAGAGTGCCTCGTTTGATGAAAAGCATTCCTCCACAAAATTCAATTCAATCCCGAGAGACCGGAAATAGTCGTCCATTTCATTGCACATCAACGAGACCGCACGACGACCAACAGCAATCATCGGCAGTCCTTCCAACGCTTCCGGGCGGATGGCATGCTTCACTGAAAGTGGGTGATTGCTGGGCAGACAAACAACAAGTGGCTCCTCAAATACCTCGTACACCAAAAGCTCTGGCTCTTTGACCGGGAGAAATCCGAATCCGACATGGAGCTCTCCTTGCAACACTCCGTTCAATACCCCTCCGGTAAGCCAGCTCTCATATTCGATGCGTACATCGTTCCGCTGCTCCAACCGAATATGCTTGATAACGTCAATGAGTCTTGGATGCAGGAATGTGGAGTAGCCGACAAAGAGACGATTGGTCTGTAGCTTTACGTGGGACTGCACAAGGTCCAGTCCCATCCTGGCATACAAAATGGACTGCGATGCCTTCGGCGCGAAGAGCCTGCCCTCCTCATTCAATACCCACCTTCCGCCATGGCGATCAAAAAGTGGTGCGCCGACCTCTGCTTCTACGATCCCAACGTGCTTACCAACAGCGGATCTACTCAAACCCAACACTTTTCCAGCTCGCTCAAGACTTCCTTCCTGGGCGACAGTCACAACAGCGATGAGTCCTTCCATCGACAGGTTGAGTTGGCGCATAGCGCACCTGGTCAAACTTCTGAATCACAAACAATCCTTGGCAGTGAGTCACTCCAGTAAGAATCTCGGCAATGTTCGACAGGCTGGTTACTGAGGCGGAAACCGCAACAGCCCTTCTGCATTGCCATGGCACAGATTCTCAATATCGACCTGGGCAAACGGCAGCGTATCGATGAGCTGCCGTCCTTCCGAGTTGTCACTGTATGGATAATCGACGCTGAAGAGAACGCGGTCGATCCCGAACGTATCGATAAGGATCTGCAAGGGTGGCAGAGTAAACAGACCTGACGTAGAGAACCAGACCTGCTCACGTAGCTGCTCCGAAATCGTGCGGTCACTAAACTTCGCGTAATCCGGACCTACCATTTTTTCCGTCCGTGCGAGGGTCATGGGCAGGAGTTCCCCCATGTGACCGGCGATTAGCTTGAGCTTCTGGTGACGGTTCAAGGTTCCACTCAGCACAAGCCGCAACAGATGAATTCCCACCTCGACGTGCCAGCCAAATCCGTAAGTAGAAAGCTCAAAACCCAACACCGGGGGTAGCCCTTTGTAGTACGCATCGCGGACAGCGGCAGGCGGAATGTTGGGATGGATGTACAGCGGAACGCCGAGCGACTCAGCTGTCGCTAGCAGCGGTTCGAACGTAGGGTCGTCCAAGAAACGTCCTTGTGTCGTGCCGTTGATCATACCGCCCTGGAAGCCGAGTTCCTGGACACAACGCTTCAGTTCGGCTACTCCCGCATCGTCGGCCGTGACAGGCAAATGCGCAAAGGCACCGAACCTATCGGGATGACGCTTCACTACCTTGGCGAGCCCGTCATTGGCATCCTTCGCGAACGCCGCCCCCTGCTCGGCATCCAATAGATCGGCCCCCGGACCTGCCCAGGAGAGCACCTGCATGCTGATTCCATTGGTGTCCATATCGGCGAGCCGTCCTTCCCCAAGATCGGCCAACCTCTTGGAGGCGGTCTTCAGCAACGATGGAGCCTGGTCAGACGATGGATTCCCACGATCCGAAATCCGCTGAGTTGGAATGCGATTCATCAAATCTGGAAGGACAAAGTGTTCTTCAAGGGCAATTACGCGCATAATACGTCTCCTCATGACATTCAATCCGACTTGCGTAGTAATCGTACTACGCGTTACGAATAAAGCGCAAAGAGGTTCGTCGCCGCCGGTGCCGCTTTTATTTTTTCTTGTTGTGATTTATGGCAGTGTGCTCGCCCTTCCACCCATACCCCTTCAGGTATACCGCTACGGCAGCCTTAACCCACGAAGCAATGGCAGGTGCCGTGCGGACTAACGGATCCATGCCTAGACCATTGCGGATGTAGTGGATACCCACCGTGATGCCGATAAACTGGTGCGCTGCTTCACGTGGGTTCGCCACCTGAAGCAAACCTCGTTCCGAAGCTTTCTTTAGACAGACTGTGAGGTTTTCGATGCCAATGGCCGGACCGCTCTTCCAGAAAAGCTGCGAGAGTTCAGGAAAACGCCCGGATTCAAGCACCACCAGCTGCTGCCAGCGGCGTGCCTCTTCGCTGCCGATCCATCCTAGAAGATCGATGGCGAAGGATTCGAGCGCTTGCTGGATCGGCTGATCCAAGCTAATCAATCGTTCCCGGTCTGCTTCACTCACTCGTGCGGCAATCCGGCGTTGCACGATGCCTGCGAAGAGGTCGCCCTTGCTGGGATATAGCGCATAGAGAGTTCCCTTGGAAGAACCAGCCCGCTCGGCAATCAGTCCCATGGTCGCAGACTCGAAACCCTTTTCCAAAAACACCTGTTCTGCCGCAAGCAGGATGGCCTCCTTGTGCTTGGCGACCTCTGCAGCAGCAGGGCGCCCCGCGCCTCGCTTGCCCTTCTTCACAGGTACTTTTACCATCTCTCAAGACTACAACCTCTTTCCATTGCCAGCTATGGGTCAGGAGGAGCGGCTCGGGGACGCGTATCCTCATTACTGAGGATACGGTGGAGTTGCATATCCGCAAGCCGCACCTTGTCTCCGCCGAGTCACAGACGGATACACATCGCAGTCAGATCACATTCGACGACTTGCTCAAAGCCGTACTTCGCCACCGGCCAGACCGCATCATCGTGGGCGAAGTGCGTGGGCCGGAAGCGCAGACCCTCTTGGACGCAATGAATACAGGACATCGCGGAACGCTGGCCACCATCCATGCCAGCAGCGCCGAGGAGGCCGTACATCGCCTTGCTACTTTGGTGATGCGTGGGAGCAACGGCATGAACCTGGAGGCCATCAAGGCGGATGTTCGGCGCGGCATCGATCTCATCATCTATATTCATCGGGAACAGGGGAAGCGCCGGATTGGGCAGGTACTCGATACGCGTGTATAGCCTCTGACGCTGGTGGTCGAACTAACGTCTACGATTGCGAAGCGCATCTGTCCGCTGACGAACAATGTTTAGAAAGTTCTCCACCGTGGCATCGTCATGGTCCTGTCGGACAAAGACGCCGCACTTGTGGGTGAATAATCGATCCGACAGTGGCCGCACCACCACTCCACTACTCGAACGCGCCTGCGACTCTGGTAAAAGGCAAAGATTAGTTCCTTGCGCCACTGAATAGAGCGCTTCGTTTGATGAAAAACACTCCTCCACAATATTCAATTCGATCCCGAGAGATCGGAAGTAGTCCTCTATTTCACTGCACATCAACGAGATCGCACGACGACCGACGGCGATCATAGGCAGTCCTTCCAACGCCTCCGGGCGGACGGCATGCTTTACTGAAAGTGGGTGGTTGGTGGGCAGACAAACGACCAGTGGCTCCTCAAATACCTCATACACCAAAAGCTCTGGATCCTTGACCGGAAGAAATCCGAATCCAACATGGAGTTCTCCCTGCAACACTCCGTTCAGTACGCCACCGGTGAGCCAGCTCTCGTATTCGATTCGTACATCGTTCCGCTGCTCTAGCCGAATGTGCTTGATAACGTCAATGAGTCGTGGATGCAGAAATGTGGAGTAGCCGACAAAGAGACGATTGGTCTGTAGCTTTACGTGGGACTGCACAAGGTCCAATCCCATCCTGGCATACAAAATAGATTGAGACGCCTTCGGGGCAAAGAGCCTGCCCTCCTCATTCAATACCCATCTGCCACCGTGGCGATCAAAAAGCGGTGTGCCGACTTCTGCCTCTACGATACCAACGTGCTTGCCAATAGCCGACCGCCCCAAACCCAACACTTTTCCAGCTCGCTCAAGGCTTCCTTCCTGGGCGACAGTCACGATGGCTATGAGTCCCTCCATCGATAGGTTGAGTTGGCGCCTGTTCAAACTTCTGAATCACAAACAATCCTTGGTACCGTGTCACGCCAATAAGAATTTTCGACGGCTCCGCTCAATCTCCTGCTCCAACCCCGCAGTTCCCCGCTACAGTACGACGCTCAGCAACCGCCCTCACTGGATTTACTGACGGTATACTGCATGGTCAATATAGTATACCATTGATATATGGATGACTGTAAATCAGCACGAGAGCGACTCATCGACGCCGCAACTCAACTTCTCGCCAAGCACCCCAACGCAGAACCGACGACCCGAGAGTTGTATGAGGCGGCGGGAGTTACGGCTCCGACGCTTTATCACCACTTTGGTGATAAAGACGGTCTCATCGACGTCGTCTTAAACGAGGCTTTCACAAAGTATCTGGTTCACAAACACGCCGTCCCGAGGTCGGGAGATTTGATTGCCGACTTCGCCGCAGGCTGGGACATGCATATCCGGTTCGGGATGGAGAACCCTGTGCTGTACATGGTCATGTACGGCACATCGCGGTCGCGGCGTACACGGGCTGCTCAGGTCGCAGAGGAAGCATTGCTTCACGAGCTCAATCAGCTCGCCGAATGCGGATTGCTCCAGATGGCTCCCGAAAGGGCTGCTGCCGTAACGTTTGCCGCATCAATCGGATGCGTGATGCAACTGATCCGCGAGGGGGGTACAGCCGACAGCGCGGTGTCGCACGTAATGCGGGATGCGCTAATCACAAAGCTCACCGGGCTGCCAGCGAAGATCGAGGGCACCGCGACGGCCGCGAGACAGTTGCTGGTCGCGCTCGGAGCGGCCGCCGATCCGTTGACCCCAGCGGAAACAGCTCTATTGCGTCAATGGTTAACCGCTCTTGCCGACCGGGCAGACGCGCCTCTCGGTGATCCTCATACACCCATAAACCATACGGAAGAGGAAAGGAACACTCCCGAGTGAACAACTTTTTCATTGCAATGCACGAGGTTGGAGCA